>ENA-UONX01000296-UONX01000296.1-human-gut-metagenome-genome-assembly--contig:-P74old-NODE-296-length-75169-cov-69.400298_pt1 | contig 75169 bp, 67 predicted proteins | sample MGYA00242466_ERZ724013 | MGnify/ENA metagenome assembly ERZ724013 | reverse complement strand
CCTTGTCGTCGCGCTCGAACAGCTTGACGGCGTACCAGCGCAGGAAGCGGTCATCGACCTTGCCCTGAATGGACTCCTCAATGTGAGCGATGGCGTGCTCCACGCTGCCGGTGAAGACATGGGGCAGCTCAGCAGCCTTGGTTGCCTTTGCGGCAGCCACAGCAGCCTTTGCAGCAGCCTCGGTGCCCTCGCCCTTCAGCGCGCTGATCTCGACGGCCTGGCAGCCCAGCTCTGCGCTGAGCTTCTTCAGGTCGATCTTATCACCGTTCTTGCGCACCAGGTCGATCATGTTCACAGCCATAACCACCGGGATACCCAGCTCGATCAGCTGGGTGGTCAGGTACAGGTTACGCTCGATGTTGGTGCCGTCGATGATGTTCAGGATGGCATCGGGCTTCTCCTTGACCAGGTAGGTACGGGAGACGACTTCCTCCAGCGTGTAGGGAGACAGCGAGTAGATACCGGGCAGGTCCTGGATGATGACATCCTTATCGCCCTTCAGCTTGCCTTCCTTCTTTTCCACCGTAACGCCGGGCCAGTTGCCGACGTACTGATTGGAGCCGGTCAGATTATTGAACAGGGTCGTTTTACCGCAGTTCGGGTTACCGGCGAGTGCAATCTTAATGCTCATTGCGTTACCTTTCCTCCCTTTGGAATCAGACGATTTCGATCATTTCGGCGTCGGCCTTGCGCACGCTCAGCTCGTAGTTGCGCACGGTCAGCTCCATGGGGTCGCCCAGAGGTGCCACCTTGCGGACATAGATCTCCACACCCTTGGTGATGCCCATGTCCATGATGCGGCGCTTCACGGGGCCTTCGCCGTGCAGCTTTGCCACGGTGACGGTCTCGCCGACCTTGGCGTCTTTCAGAGTCTTCATTGTAAATCCTCCTCTACTTGTCTTTATTGGAGACGAGTCCAGTTTCGGAGTGTCTCCCAAACGGTGTTGCGGACACCGTTCAGCCAAATTTAACCGATCATAATGCGATTTGCCATGGTCTTGTCCAGCGCGATGCGGCTCTCCTTGACCTGGATGATCAAGTTGCCTGCGATCTCGTTGACCACGGTCACCTCGCTGTCCACCACAAAACCCAGCTCTGCCAGATGCAGGCGGACTTCATCCTTGCCGGTGATCTTTTTGATGGTAACGGTCTCGCCCGCTTTTGCCATCGTCAAAGGCATCATAATACCCGCTTCCCTTCTCTATTATGTCTGGCTGCGCACTGTTAGTCGCAACTATCAGCATAGTTAGTTTATATTCACTAACCTTGTTTGTCAACAATTTTTTCATAATTGAAAGTTAGTTCATATGAACAAACAATTTTTCTGCCCGAGTTTTTCCGTTTTTTCACCACAATCAACAAAAACTAACTCAATTTATTGAGCCAAAGTTAGCCATTGTTTACATTTTCCTGTTCTTTTTTGGCGGCATCTTGTAAACTATCACAAAGCTTTTTCTCCGCCCTGCTGTGCTCTTTTGCAACAAATGACACAGCCGCGCGGTACAGTGGTCATTCTGCACCGCGCGGCCGCGTGTCAAAAGGAGGATTTCTTCCCGTCGGTGCGTGGACACTGGCGGGCGCCAGGATAAAAAGAGAGTATTTGAAAAGAGAATGTCAGTGTTAAGCCGCCACAGCCAGGCGGAGAATGGGGGTACCGCTGTGGAACAGCCGCAGATAGACCGCTGTGCACTTGCTCAGCTGGTCAAAGTGCCTCTGGGCTGCATCCGGGTCGCCGTAGGCTTTCCAGCAGCCGCAGCAGGTGAAGTTCTGGCCGCGGTTCTCGATAAAGCCCACCACATCGTGCAGCGGATAGCCGAGAAAAATGCCGATCTCGTGCGGAAATTCTGCCGAGCAGCACAGCCGCCGGGACAGCTGGGTCAGCAGGCCGTGCACATCCGGCACGCCGGTTTCGGGCAGGCGGTAGCCCTCCTGCCGGAGAAAGCTCTGCACCTTTTCGTCCGCAAGGACGGCGCACAGTTTGCTCTCGCGGTAGACATACACAAGATAGCGGTGGGTGCGCACACAGCCCTTCAGTACCCGGACCTGCAGGCCCTTGGGGTTGAGCTGGGCATTCCAGTTTTTCACGCGGCGGGCAAGGTCGGCGCAGTCGCCGGTCTCGTAGCGGAACAGGCCCGCAGGCTTGAGCCCCGCCAGCACCGGGGCACATTGCTCCACCATGACCGTTTCAAAATTGCGCTCCATGGCTGTGCCCTCCCGTGTGATGGTTCCGAGTCAGTATGCCCGGACACCCGATGGTTTATGAGTTAGACATTTCTAACCGATTGTTCAAAAAAGAAACGGCTCTGTGCGCGTTTTGTGTGATACACGCATCGTACAGCTCCGCTGTCCTTGTTCCTCTCAGTTAGTTATCTCTAACGTGACTGTATCTTACCACAGCCGGGGCCGTCTGTCAACACTTTTTTCGAAAAAAGTTATTTATGGCAAACCGCATCTTCTCCGGGCCCAGCTTTTCGGCAGTTGTACCGCCGGGAGCGGTTGTGGTATAATGCGTTTGAACCCTTCTCAGGCGCGGACGTGTCCGCTGTTCCCCTTCTGGCACTTTGTGCCGCCTTCCCTGCCCGGGGGGAGCTTTTCCCGTGTGTCCAAAAGGCTCTCCCTTTCGGGAGAGCCGGCACTGCGAAGCAATGACTGAGAGGGTTCCATTCCGAACAAAAGGAGCTTTCCCACTATGGCGCAGAACATTACACTCGAGACACTTTGCAGCATCCTCACCGCCGCGCTGGACCAGCACCCCACCAAACCGCTGGTGCTGGCGCTGGATGGCCGCTGCGGCAGCGGCAAGACCACCCTCACCAACGCACTGGTCCGGCAGTTCCCGGCCAGCGCCGTGCTGCGCACCGACGATTTCTACCTGCCGCCTGCCCAGCGCGCCCACGGCTGGGAGCAGACGCCCTGCGCCAACATGGATCTTGCCCGCCTGCGGGACGAAGCCCTGCGCCCGGCCTACGCAGGCCAACCGGTACAGTACCGGGCCTACTCCTGCCGGAAGGGCGCGTACCAACCCGCGCAGGAGCTTGCCGCACAGCCGCTGGTGATTCTGGAGGGCAGCTACAGCCACCACCCGCTGCTGACCGGATACGAGACGCTGCGAGTGTTCGTGACCTGCTCGAAAGATGAACAGGTCCGCCGCCTGCAGGAGCGCGAAGGTGAGCGCTACGCAAACTTTGCCGCCCGGTGGATCCCGCTGGAAGAAGGCTACTTTGCAAAGTACCAGATCGCGGAAAACGCAGATTTTGTGGTGGATACCACATTATAACGCATAAAGCAGCGATGCAAAAAACACCTGCCGTGGAAAAATCTCCACAGCAGGTGTTTTTCTTTGTTTTTAACGTTTTACAGGCTGTTACTTATTCTTGTACATATCCTGATAGTAGTTCTGGTAATCGCCGCTGGTGACGTGGTCCATCCACTCCTGATGGTTCAGATACCAGTCGATGGTCAGCACGATGCCCTTTTCAAAGGGGGTTTCGGGGTACCAGCCCAGATCGTTCTTGATCTTGGTGGGGTCGATGCCGTAGCGGCGGTCGTGGCCCAGACGGTCGGCAACGTGCTTGATGAGCTCCTCGCTGATGCCCTCGTCCTGCAGACGGTCGTGCAGCTGGTTGATGATGGTCTTGACGATGAAGATGTTGGGGCGCTCGTTGTGGCCGCCCACGTTGTACACCTCGCCGATCTTGCCGCCGTTGGCCACCATGTCGATGGCCTTGCAGTGGTCCTCCACGTACAGCCAGTCGCGGATCTGCATACCGTCGCCGTAGACGGGCAGCTGCTTGTGGTGCTTGACGTTGTTGATCATCAGGGGGATCAGCTTTTCCGGGAACTGGTAGGGGCCGTAGTTGTTGGAGCAGCGGGTAATGTTCACGGGCATACCGTAGGTATCGTGGAATGCCATAACGAACATATCCGCGCTGGCCTTGGAGGAAGAATAGGGGCTGTGGGGGCACAGCGGAGTAGTCTCCATGAAGAAGCCCTCGGCACCCAGAGCACCGTACACCTCATCGGTGGACACCTGCAGGTACTTCTTGCCTTCCTTCCAGGTCTTGGCGTCGGCATCGTACCAGGCTTCCTTGGCGCGCTGCAGCAGGTTGACGGTGCCCATCACGTTGCTCTGCACAAAGATCTCCGGATTCTTGATGGAGCGGTCCACATGGCTCTCGGCGGCAAAGTTGATGACGTAGTCGAAATCGTACTTTGCAAACAGGCTCTCCACCAGCTCCTTGTCGCAGATGTCGCCCTGCACGAACACATGGCGGGGGTCGCCCTCCACGTCCTTCAGGTTTTCCAGGTTGCCTGCATAGGTCAGCTTATCCAGGTTGACCAGCAGGATCTCCGGGTACTTCTTGAGCATATAATGCACAAAGTTGGAGCCGATAAAACCGGCACAGCCGGTGATCAGATAGGTTTTCATAATAATAAAGTCCTCTAGTAATTGTCAGTGTCCACGCCCTCTCCGTCAGCGCTCACGCGCTGCCACCTTGTTTCCCTCTTTATCACCTGCGGTGACATTTCTCCCCGGCGCGGGGAGAATCTTTCAAAGGGAGAGGCAAGAGCTGTAGCCGAAACGTCCTTGGCTCCCCCTTCGGGGGAGCTGGACGCGAAGCGGCCTGAGAGGGCGAGCCTATTCATCTTATTGCTTTAATCTTTCATCCCGTTGTCGCCATCCCAATGGGCGAAGAAGCAGGCCAGCGCGTCCTTCCAGTCGCGCACATCGTTGCCCACAGTGCAGCGCAGCATCCGGTTGTCCAGTGCGCTCCACTTGGGGCGGTCGGCGCTGTCCGGGTGCTTTGCCTTGTACTCCTCGCTGGTGCAGGGGGCCACGGTGGCATCCACGCCGGACAGACGGATGATCTCGGACGCAAAATCGTACCAGGAGCACACGCCCTCGCCGGTGCAGTGGTACAGGCCGTACTCGTGGGTCACGCACAGCTGCAGGATCTCGTGGGCCAGATCCACCGCATTGGTGGGGTTGCCGCACTGGTCGTTGACCACTTCCAGCTTGCCGAACTTCTTACCGGCATTCACGATGGTCTTGACGAAGTTCTTGCCGTAGTAGCTGTAAAGCCACGCAGTGCGCACGATGAAGTGGCGGTGGCAGAACTGCTCCACATACTTCTCACCCATGAGCTTGGTGGAGCCATAGGCGCTGATGGGGCCGGGCAGGGTGGCTTCGTCCTGCGGGATGCCGCCGTTCTCCCTGCCGGAGAACACATAGTCAGTGGAGACGTGCACCAGACGGGCACCGATCTTCTCGGCCGCCTGGGCCAGATTGCGCGGGCCGATGGCGTTCGCCTTGAAGGCGGCGTCATGGTTCACTTCGCACCCGTCCACATTGGTGTAGGCTGCGCAGTTGATGATGACATCTGGGCGGTTGCGGCGGATGAACTCATCCACCATCTTATAGTTGGAGATGTCCAGGTCCGGCAGGTCCACGGCGATGACCGTGGCGCTCTGCGGCTTTTCGGGGATGGGGCCGATCTCGCTGCGGCCTTCGCGCAGCTGCTTGAGGATCTCGGTGCCCAGCTGGCCCTTGCAGCCGGTAACAATGATTTTCATATCCAAATGCCTCTCTTATCAGTAACGCAGTTTGCCGTCGGCCACGTTCTTCAGGTGCTGGCCGTAGGGGCTCTTGCCGTAGCGCTCGGCGCTTTCCAGCAGGGTGTCGCGGTCGATCCAGCCATATTTGAAGGCGATCTCCTCCGGTGCGCTGATCTTGATGCCCTGACGCTTCTCGATCATGCGCACGAAGTCGGCGGCTTCCACCAGACTGTCCATGGTGCCGGTGTCCAGCCAGGCAAAGCCGCGGCCCAGCAGCTGAACATCCAGCTCGTCCTTTTTCAGGTACATGTCGTTCAGGGTGGTGATCTCCAGCTCGCCGCGGGCAGAGGGCTTGACCTGCTTTGCCATCTGCACCACTTCCTTGTTGTAGAAGTACAGGCCGGTGATGGCGTAGTTGGACTTGGGGTGCTGGGGCTTTTCTTCCACGCTCAGCACCTTGCCGTCCTTGTCGAACTCCACGATGCCAAAGCGCTCGGGGTCCTGCACATAGTAGCCGAACACGGTGCAGCGGCCCTTGTTCTCGGCGTTGGCGGCAGCGGTCTTCAGAATTTTGGAGAAGCCGTTGCCGTAGAAAATATTATCACCCAGGATCATGGCGCAGCAGTCGTCGCCGATGAACTCCTCGCCCAGGATGAAGGCCTGTGCCAGGCCGTCCGGCGAAGGCTGGACTTTATACTGCAGATGGATGCCGTACTGGCTGCCATCGCCCAGCAGCGCCTCGAAGCGGGGCGTATCGGTGGGGGTGGAGATGATCAGGATGTCCTGAATGCCTGCCAGCATCAGCGTGGACAGGGGGTAATAGATCATCGGCTTGTCGTAGACCGGCAGCAGCTGCTTGCTGGTGACCATGGTCAGCGGGTAAAGCCGGGTGCCGGCACCGCCGGCAAGAATGATACCTTTCATACTTGTGCACTCCTTTAATCTTTTGTAAAAAGTTGTGCAGCTGTACGCAGCCCGGGCGGCGTACCGGCCAGACTGCGTATGGATTCAAAGCGGAGCTGCGTCCGCTGTCAACTTGTTCAGCACTGTCCTCTCCTGCAAAAGGAGATAACAGCTCACTTTATTTTACTATCAATTCACATAAAAAGCAAGAAAGAACGGCCCTTCCGGCAAAATTTCCGGAAAAGCCGTTGCAAAAATTTTTTATCTTACCACGCAAAGCCCCATTTGGAAAAGTAGCGCATCAGGCTGCGCAGCTGCCACAAAAAAGGCTTCAGGCTGCGGTGGGCAGCACGGTGCCAGGCGTGGATGGCGGTGTACTGGGGCACAAGATACGCCTTGCCTTTGGTGCGCATCTTCTGGGTGAGGTCGGCGTCCTCCACATACATGAAGTAGCGTTCATCAAAACCGCCCACAGCCTTGAACACGGTCGTGTCCACCGCCGAGAAGCTGCCGGTGCAGAACTCGATCTCGGTGGGCTTTGTCAGGTCCTTATCTGCCATGAGATAACGCTCGTTGTATTTGGCCCAGAACTTCAGGCAGGGCAGCTGGCGATAGGCCATGGCCCGCACATTGCACCGGCGCAGCGGCAGCATCTGGGGCTGTCCGTCCGGGAAGGTCAGTGCCGGGCGGGCCATGACGGCGTCCGGGTGCGCCGCCATCCAGTCGGCAAGGTCGCTGAGGGTGTCTGCCGTCAGCTGGATATCCGGGTTCAGGATGAAGTGTACTTTGCTCTGCAGCAGGCTGAGCACCGTATTGTGCCCGGTGCCAAAGCCGCCGTTCTCGGTGCGGCAGAGCACCTCCACCTTCTGGTTTTCGCGGATGTGCAAAGTACCGTCCTTTGCCGCTTTGGCAAGGCGGTCGCCGCTGCCATCCGGGCTGGCGTTGTCCACCAGATACAGGGTCAGCGGGTGGCGGCGGGTGCATTCCAGCACGGTCTGGGCCGCTTTCAGCGCTTCTTCCGCGCCGTTATAGACTACAATGCAGGCAGAAAGCTCCACTGCGGTTCCTCTTTTCAATCAAAAATCCCTCATAAGGCTCGCCCTTCGGGAGAGCTGTCTGCGCAGCAGACTGAGAGGGTTTTACTCCAGCGGCTTGATATCAAAGCTGAAGTCCTCTTTCATCAGGTCAAAGTTCGGGTTCATGCAGGGGTCGCCTGCGGCCAGCTGCTTTGCCCACCGCTTCTGGAAGCGCTCCACCTCCGAGACGAAGCGCTTGCGCTTGACCGGGTCCTCGTCGAGACCCCGGCTCTTGCTCTCGTAGTGGTACAGCTGGGCAAAGGGGGTAAACACGTTGGTGTAGCCGGCCTCCCGCACGCGCACGCAGAAATCCACATCGTTGAAGGCCACGGCAAAGCTCTCGTCCAGGCCGTGGACAGCGTCATAAATTTCCTTGCGCACCATCAGGCAGGCAGCGGTGACGGCATACACATCGTGTGCGTAGACCAGACGGCCCATGTAGCCGGGGTGGCCCACCGGGAAGTTCTTGTGCATGTGGGCCGCCAGCGTCAAAAAGCCGAAGCCGATGCCCGCGTGCTGGATGGTGTTGTCCGGGTAAAGCAGCTTTGCGCCCACGCAGCCCACGCGCTGCTGCTGGGCATACATGACCATTTCTTCGATCCAGCGCGAAGAAATGACCTCGGTGTCATTGTTGAGCAGCAGCAGATATTCGCCGGCGGCGTACTTGGCGCCGAAGTTGTTCAGGGCGCTGTAGTTGAAGCCGGTGCCCTGCCAGGTGATCACCTTGAGGTTTTTGTGCTCCTTCTGCAGCTGTTCATAGCAGCGGAAGGTGGCCTTTTCTTTGCTGTTGTTCTCGATGACGATGATCTCAAAATCCTCGTAGGTGCTCTTGCGGTAGATGGATTCCACACAGGTGCGCAGATCCGAGGAATGGTCGCAGCTGGGGATGAGGATGCTCACCCGGCCGGGCTTCGTGATGGTGTAATCCGTCTTGTAGAAGCCCGGGGTGTCCGGGATCATGGTCACGGCGTCCACCGGCACGCCTACCCGTTCATAGTGGGCATACAGGGCCTTGACGGCTGCTTCCAGACAGTAGGTCTTGGCCGAGATATTGCTGGCCACGCTGGTGGGGCTGGAGCGCCAATAATACAGCAGGTGCGGGATATGCACGATCTTGTGTGCCTTTTCGGTCAGGCGCAGGTAAAGGTCGTAGTCCTGGCTGCCGTTGAACTCCGCCCGCTCGTCGCCGCCCACTGCCGCCAGCAGCTTTGCGCTGAACACGCTCAGGTGGCAGATATAGTTGTTGGAGCGGAGGTTGTCCAGCATGTAATCCGGCTTGAAGTGGTAAACGGTCCGATGGTCGATGTCGCCCTCAAAGGTGACCTCGTCGGTGTAGACGAAGTCGGCCCCCTGCTCGGCGATGGCCTGTGCCACATACCACAGCGCACAGGGGTGCAGGATGTCGTCGTGGTCCAGCAGGGCGATGAACTCGCCCGTGGCCAGCGCAAAGCCCTGGTTGGTGTTGCCTGCAATGCCGTCGTTTTTCTCCAGTTTCTGGTAGCGGATACGCGGGTCCGCAGCGGCACGTGCCTGCACGGTCTGACCCACGGTCTCATCCTGTCCGGCGTCCACAAGGCACAGCTCCCAGTTCTGATAGGTCTGGTTCTGCACCGAATCCAGCAGCTCCACCAGGAACTGCTGAGGCGTATTGTACAGCGGCACCACGATGCTGATGCACGGCGCGGCGGGCTGGCTGGCCGCCTGCTTCACCAGCAGTTCGGCGCTGGCAAAACGGTCGGCCCGCATGGTCTTGCCCGGGAACAGCTTTGCGTATTCCTTTTTGGCCTTTGCCTGCGCCCGCACGCCGGAGATGCCCACCCGGCGCAGCTTACCCAGAAAGACCAGCGGCGGCAGGGTGTGGGCCAAGCTGCGGCACTTGCTGACGAGATAGCGCAGCGGCCAGGTGCCCTTCCAGAAGCTGGAGTTCACCACGCTGTTCAGCGTTTTTTCCAGATTCTGCTCGTGGCTGCGGCTCAGCGAAAGATCGCTGCGCAGGCGTTCCAGCTGGGCGGCCTGCTCAGCCTCGGTGCGCTCGGCCTGCAGCATCCGCTCCCGCAGGTCGTCCAGTGCCCGCTCATAATCCAGCATCATTTCCTGCGGGTCCTGCGCCGCCGGGCTGCGGCGGAACAGAGCCGTCTGCTGGGCCTTGCCGCGGGTCTTCCACCCAAAATCCCGGGCAAAGCCCTGCTGGGCCAGCTGCTGCGCACAGCCGGCCAGCACTGCGCTGTCTGCGCACACCAGCAGCACCTGATCGCACTGCACGGCGGGCAGCTCGGTCCACTCCGGGTCCTCCGCCACCAGCAGCGCGCCGCCCTCGGCCTGCTGCGTCATCCGGGCACCGATCTTTTCCAGTGCCTTTTCCAGCGAACCGCTGCCGCCCAGCACCTGCACCCCGGCGGGGGTCAGCTCCCGCATGATGCGCTGCGCCAGCTCACGGCTGCGCTCTGCCTGTTGTCTGTTTTCCTTTTCCTGATCCATTCTGCTCTCTGCTCCTATGGGGTTTTATCTTCAATGATCTCTCACAAAATCACAAACATTGTATAGTATACCAAATCCGGCCGGATTTGAGAAGGTTTTGCCTGCAATTCTTTTTGCTGGCACTGCTTACCAGTGGAACAGGCTGTGCAGCCAGCTGAAGAAGCCGCCGCCGGAACCGCTGGTAGAGATGCCGGCGCCCGGGTAGTAATGCTGCAGGATCTTTTTGTAGTTCATGCCCTGCTCCTGCGCATAGCCCACTGCGCCGCACTGGCTCATGCCCACGCCGTGGCCGTAGCCATAGTAGGTCATGCAGGGGGTGCCGCTTTCGTCCGCGCCGAAATCGAAGCAGTAGCGCGAGGAAACGAACTGGCCGATGTAGCGGTATCTGTTCCCGTTGGAGACAAAGGTGTTGTACTGCACGAAGCCGCCCAGGCTCTTGTGGGTGGTGTCGGCGCTGACGTAGGGCTCGCCGGTGCGGCTGTCGTTATATTCTGTATAGGTATAATCCTTGCCGATGACCCGGCGCAGCTTGTTGTGGTACTGCTCCTCATAGGGGCTCTCCACGCTCTGCAGATAGGGCACATCGGTGCCCCAGGCGTCCAGACTGGAACAGGTGCCGTAGACGCCGGTCTGGGTGTTGTAGCCTGCACTGGCCGACCACACCGCGTCGCAGACGCTGCCGTTGTAGGTGAGGATCTCGTTCTTGACCGGCTCCACCGCCTTGCGGATGGCCTCCCGCGCCGCGGAGGGGATCTGGTCCACCGGGGTGTAGATGAGGGCGTTGGCCGAGGAGCCGTACTGCTTCTGGTACTCCAGATAGGAGTGGACGGCCACCGCCTGCGCCTTCCAGGCCTGCTGGGCCGCGCTGGCGCTGACATAGCTGCCAATGGAGCCCAGCTCCGTGTAGGTGATGCCCACCAGACAGTCCACAAGGTCCAGCGTCACGTTGCGCCGCAGTCCCTGCCCCTTGATGTTCAGATACGGCATGGTGATGGTATCGCCGGAGCCGAACAGCCAGCTCAGGCAGTTTTCCTCCTCGGCGGGGATCAGCGTGGTGTCCGCCCCGCCGATGGTGGTGGCCGCCAGCGCCGACGGTGCCGCAAGTGTGAGGCAGAGCACGAGCGCCAGCACAAGTGCCGCCGCCTGCCGCGCGAACCGATGCAGATGTTTCAAAGGTGGGTCCCTCCTGTTTTGTGCCCGGTGCAGGCACAGTTTTCTTCAGTGTACCACAGGCCGTGCCCCCGGGCAAGGACCGGACTTGTCTTTTCACATCTCGCCGCGCAAAAAAGGAGGGCGGACCGCTGCGGCCTGCCCTCCGTCTGTATCATTTTCTCCGCTCACGGTGCTTCCCGCGGGTCGCGCAGAGCTTCGTCGATCTCCGGCGCGATCTTCTGCAGGCAGCCCAGCAGCACCGGGCTGAAAGCCCCGCACGCACCCTCGCACAGCATCTTCACCGCTGTGCCGCACGGCACCTCCGGGCTGCTGCAGACGAGGGTCTCATAGGCATCCGCCAGGCCCACCACCTGAGCTGCAAGGGGGATCTGCTCGCCGGAAAGGCCGTCCGGGTATCCGGAGCCGTCGTACCGCTCGTGGTGCCAGCGGCAGATCTGGTATGCCGTCTGGACGAAATACTCGTCGCGGTAGGCTTCCAGTTCCTCCATCATCTGTGCACCCAGCAGGGTGTGCTGCTGCATCCGCGCCGCATCCTCCGGCGTGCCAGCATCACAGCCGTTCGGGCGCAGATCGGCAAGCTCCATCTTGCCGATGTCGTGGAGCACCGCCGCCATGCCGATGATCTGGCACTGCTCGCGGGTCAGCGGGTAGGCATCGTCCGCCCGGACCAGCTGCGCCAGCAGCATCTGGGTCAGGATGCGGATGTGCCGGGCATGATCCCGGTTCTCGCCGCCGAGCCGTTCCATGGCCCGGCTCAGGATGGCGGTCATCATCTCGCTGCGCTTTTCGGTCGCATACACCTGCCCTGCCACCATGGCGCTCAGGCGGCGGTGCTTTGCGCGCATGTGGATGGTGTTGACCACCCGCTGGTACACCACATCTGTATCAAAGGGGCGGACGATGTAATCTGCCGCACCCAGAAGCAGGGCCCGGTGCATCGCGCTCTTGGCATCCTCCGTCGAGACCACGATCACCGGGATATCGTCCAGCAGTTCCCGCTTGTTCATGGCTTCCAGCACCTCAAACCCATCCATGCCGGGCATGTAGATGTCCAGCAGCACAACGGAAACACCGGTGGGGTTCCCCTCCAGCAGGCGCATGCATTCCTCGCCGCTGCCCGCCTGGGCCGTGTCGAACTGGTCTCCCAGCATTTGGCACAGGATCATGCGGTTTATGCTCGAATCGTCCACGATCAGCGCGCTCTGGCGGCAGTGCGGCAGCACGGCGGCCGCCTGCTGGGGCTGCTGCTCGACCATCGTCCGGTTCTTCTGGATGCGTGCATAGTTCATCAGCTGTTCCGCACGCTCTACCCCGTCGTCCAGATCCGCGTTTTCCACCCAGACGCCGCCGATGCTTGCCGACATGCGCAGGTAGGAGCGCCCCGGCACGCTGGTCGTGTTGAGCTGCAGACGGATCTGCTCCAGCTTCTGGCTGAAGTCCTCCTGTCCGATGTCCGGCAGAAGCAGCAAAAGCATATCGCCGTCAAAGCGGATGATGCGGTCCTTTTCTTCCAGGCTGCGGCGGATGACATTGACCGCCGTTTCCAGCACGGCTTCTCCGGCGCGGCGGCCGTAGACATCCGTGGCAAGCATCATGTCATCCAGATCCAGCATGACGATGCCCGCCGTCATGGCACGGCCGTGGTAGTTTTCATTATAGTATTGGCGGTTGTATGCGCCGGTACTCTGGTCGCGGTAGGCGCGCTCCCGCTCGCTGGTAATGGCAGTGATGAACCGTTCGCTGTCGTTCGGGCCCAGCAGCAGGCTGCGGTCCATCTTCTGGGAAAGCTCCAACACGCAGGGCTTTCCGTCCACCTCGATGTAGCTGGCCGTCACCTCATACAGGTTCCTGCCCATATATTCCAGCTTGCTTTTGCGGCTTTTTTCCAGCAGTACGCGCCGGGCCACGCAGTTTTCGCACGGGCGGTCCCGCTTCCAGTGCGCATAGCAGGGCCTGCGGCCCTTCCTGCCCTGCACATTCTCCGCCGGGATCAGCCGCACCGAGCTGAACACCTTGCGCAGCTGACGCATTTCTTCTTCGACCTGTTCCCGGGTCGCAGTCTGTTCCTTTGCCATTTTTTCTCCCCTGTTTTCCGCTGCGGAATTTTCCCTATCATGATACCATTTTCATTTTATCTGCGTCAATCTTTGCGCCTCCTCGCCCGGGCACGCCCGCCGGGCCCCCATTTTTACAAAATCCACGTTGTCTGCATGTTTTTTGTTTTGCTTTTTCAAATGCGTCGTCCCGCGGTGCAAAAAGACGCAAAATACGGAGTCTTCCGCACCCGCCCGTGCGGCAAAATCCGCACTTGATTTTACCCGGCGAATCCTGTATAATAACTTTGTTCAGTCATTGGCCGGTGTGTCGGAATGGCAGACGAGGGGGACTCAAAATCCCTTGGTGGCAACATCGTGTGGGTTCGACCCCCACCACCGGCATAAAAAGCCCGCAAGTGGATGCTTGCGGGCTTTTTTCGTTGGCAGCAGGGCGGTCCCCTTTCCCCCGTCTTTCCCAAAACAAACAACGTCCCCGGGATGCGCCGCGTTGGCAGCTGCATCCCGGGGACGTTTTCGTTTTGTAAGAAGCGGCAAGCCTGCGCGCTGCTCAGAGCATCTTGACGGCCAGGGCTTCGTTGGTGCGGTCCTGCGCCGCGTTGGCGTTGGCCGGGTCGTCCAGCATATAGCGCAGCACCAGCACTTCGGCCACATACAGCACCGCCACCTTGATGGGGATGCTGCCGGAGTCCAGCGGGCTCTCCTGCGCGCCGCACTGCAGCACGATGTCCGCCAGCTTCGCGCCGGGCGAGTCCTCATAGTGGGTCAGCAGAATGATCTTCGCGCCCGCCGCTTTGGCCACGCGCAGGGTCTCCAGCATATCGCGTGTGGCGCCGGAATAGGAGACGAACAGCACCACATCCTCCGGCGTCATCAGGCTGGCCGTGATAAGCTGCAGATGGCTGTCGCCTGCCGTGCGAAACTTCGTGGAGATGCCCGCGAACCGGGCGCAGATATCGTTTGCGATCAGCATGCTGCCGCCCTGACCCAGGCAGAACACCTGCCGGGCCTTGTGCAGCAGGGCCGCCGCTGCGTCCACTGCCTCCGGCGAAAGGCTGTTCTGGGTGCCGTTGATGGCAGTCATGAACAGCGCGCTGGCGTGCTCGCACAGGGTGGCGGTGTCCGCGTCCGGGTCCGGCTCCCGCTGGTTGACCAGCGCACCGGTGGCGTTGGCCTGCGCCAGCGCGATGCGCATCTCGTGGTAGCCCTCAAACCCCAGCGACCGGCAGAAGCGGAACACCGTCGCCTCGGCCACGCGGCACTCCCGCGCCAGCGACGAGATGGACAGATACTGCGCTTCCGACGGATGCTGCAGCAGATAATCCGCCACGGTACGGCCCGATTTTGTCAGGTCGCTCTGATGCTGCTGCAGCAGTTCCCAAAAATTCGTTGCCATTTTTCCTTTTCCCCTTTTTCCGGTGCGGCAGCCCCAAATCGCCCGCCGCCCGGGTTCTTTACCTTCTATAAAAAGTATAAAAGAATTGCCTGCGCTTCGCAAGAGACGCATTGCCCACATTTTGTGCCCGGCTTCTGTGCAGAGTTTCCAGTTTTGGCAGAAAAACGGCCTTTTTTGTGAAAAAGTGTTTCAAAATGGTTTCATTTTTCGAAATTATTTTTCACTATCGTTTTGATGGGTTTGTACCATTTTTGTAATATTTTTTGGTTACAAAATGGTAAATTCTTGACATTTTAACATATATCCCACATTTTTGTGCAAGATGTACAGCCCTGTTCTGAAAACTTATGAAAAGCGCAAATGGACAAAATGAAAATATTTTTCTATAATAGAGCCATCAAGAGCGGCTGCTGGCACGGCAGGCCGCCACAATGTGAAGCATTGAATGCGAAGGAGAAAACCATTATGAAAAACTGTATTTCCCGCCGTTCGTTCCTGAAGGCCGCTGGCGTTCTGGGTGCAGCCGGTGCTCTGGCTGCCTGCGGTGGTTCTTCCGCTTCCACTTCTACCGCCGCTTCCTCCACCGCCGCAAGTACGGCAGCTTCTGAGACTGCAGGCGGTGCAGCCAGCATCAAGCTGTGGACCTACCCCATCGGCGGCTGGGGCAATGACGACACCGTTCAGGGCCTGATCTCCAGCTTCAACGCAAAGTACCCCGACATCAAGGTCACCGTGGAGTACCTGGACTACACCAACGGCGACGACCAGGTGAACACCGCCATCGAGGGCGGCAGCGCACCCGACCTGATCATGGAAGGTCCCGAGCGTCTGGTGGCTAACTGGGGCGCAAAGGGCGTTATGGCTCCGCTGAACGATCTGTGGACCGACGACGCCAAGAAGGACATCTACGAGTCCGTTGAGTCTGCCTGCAAGAACGATGCCGGTGACTACTACGAGTATCCCCTGTGCATGACCGCACACTGCATGGCCGTGAACATGACCAAGGTCAAGGAAGTGGGCGCAGACCAGTACATCGACACCGACAAGCACACCTGGAGCACCGACGGCTTCCTGAAGACCGTTGACGCACTGTACAAGGGCGGCTACGAGAACGTGGCAGCCATCTACTGCAGCGGCCAGGGCGGCGACCAGGGCACCCGCGCCATCATCAACAACATGTACGGCGGCACCTTTACCGATGCAGCCCACACCAAGTACACTGCGGATTCCCCCGAGAACATCAAGGCCATTCAGGCTCTGTACGACGCCGACGGCATCAACTTCGACGCTTCCATCAACGGCGGCGAGGAGATCACCCTGTTCCGCAACGGCACCCTGCAGATGGCTTTCTGCTGGAACATCGCACAGCAGATGAACACCGACAACAACGACGCCGGCCTGACCAACTCCGGCGACGAGATCTTCCCCATGGCCTTCCCCACCGAGAGCGGCGACCCGAAGCTGTGCGGCGGCATCTGGGGCTTCGGCATCTTCGATAACGGCGACGAGGCCAAGATCGAAGCCGCCAAGACCTTCATCGACTTCATCGCTGCCGACCCCGATCAGGTCAAGGACAGCGTTCTGGCTTCCACCTACTTCCCGGTCCGCACCAGCGTGGGCGACATCTACGCCGGCAACGAGATCATGAGCGAGTACAGCAAGTTCATGAACTATCTGGGCGACTACTACCAGATCACTCCGGGCTGGGCAACCGCTCGTACCGAGTGGTGGAACATGCTGCAGCGCGTTGGCACCGGCGAGGACGTCACCACTGCCGTCCAGACCTTCGTGGACAACGCAAACACAGCCGCTGCTGCCGAGGCATAAGCGCTCTTTGAGCTGAATCATTCGATCAAAAACTGAACCGTGCCCCTTCCTCCGGGTGAGGGAGGGGCTTTATTTGTGAAAAAAACGCTGCAATCGAAAGGATTGGTGATTTTCTTGGCTGCAAAAACGGCGATCAAGGAGCCAAAGCGCAGCAGTGCGCTGGTCCGGCGCGAGACCTTTGCTTCCTATTGCTTCCTGCTGCCCAGCCTGATCTTCTTTTTGGGCTTCGTCATTTACCCCATGGTGCTGTGCGTGGTGACCAGCTTCTTTGACTCCACCATGAACCGCGCCGATGTCTTTGTGGGTCTGGCAAACTACAAAGAGCTGTTCACCGACCCCATCTTCCTCGGTGCATTGAAGAACACCATCATCATCGTGGTGGTCTCGGTGCCCATCACCTGCATCTTCTCGCTGTGGGTCTCCTCCGCCATCGTAGACCTGCCCGAGTGGGCCACGAGCCTGTTCCGTTGTGTGTTCTACCTGCCCGTTGTCACCGGATCGGTGGCCGTCACGGTGGTGTGGAAGTGGATGTACAACAACTACTACGGCATCTTCAACTACCTGGGCAAGACCCTCGGCATCATCGACAAAAACATCAACTGGCTGGGTGACGAGCGGTTTGCACTGGGCTGCATCATCCTCATTCTGCTGACGACTTCCGTCGGTCAGCCCATCGTGCTGTACGTCTCGGCTCTGGGCAATGTGGATCAGTCCATCGTGGAAGCCGCCGAAGTGGACGGTGCCAACGACTTCCAGTGCTTCTGGAAGATCAAGTGGCCTGCCATCATGCCCACCACCCTGTACATTCTGGTCATTACCACCATCAACTCCTTCCAGTGCTTTGCGCTGATCCAGCTGCTGACTTCCGGCGGCCCCAACCACAGCACCGATACCATCATGTACTACATCTACTACACCGCCTTCAAGCTGTACCGCTACGGCTACGGCAACGCCATGGGCGTGGTGCTGGCGGTCATCATCGCCATTCTGTCGGCTGTCCAGTTCAAGCTGGGCAACCAGGATAATTAAAGGAGGTGCCGGGCAATGAGTGCAAATGCAGCCGCTGCAAAAAAGCAGAAACCGTTGAAGCGTCACCCCAGCAAGCTCAAGAAGATGAGCGCCTATGCCATTCTGGCCATCATCCTCATCAGCATCCTTGCGGTGCTGTTCGCCTTCCCGCTGTACTGGATCATCACCGGTTCCTTCAAGACCGGCGCAGCCATCAACTCCACCACCCCGGTGTGGTGGCCGGATAAATGGGTGCTGACCAACTACCAGAAGCTGTTTGCCGGCAAGAGCGCGCCGCTGTGGCAGCTGGCCGTGCCCTTCGGCAGTCACTTCAGCGCCGACGGCGAGCCCATCTACTTCTTGGTGGGCCCCACCGTGCCTGCCGCCATCCGCTGGATGGTGAACACCGTGTTCATGGCCGTCATGTCCATGATCCTCACCTGCATCACCGCTGCCATGGCAGGCTATGCACTGGCAAAGAAGCGTTTTGTGGGCCGCAAGCTGCTGTTCACCCTCATCGTGTGTGCAATGGCTCTGCCCAAGCAGGTCATCCTGATCCCCCTGCTGCGCGAGATGAGCAGCCTGAACCTGTACAACACCATCTGGGCCGTCATTTTCCCCATCGTGGGCTGGCCTTTCGGCGTATTCCTGATGAAGCAGTTCAGTGAGGGCATCCCCACGGAGATGCTGGAAGCCGCCCGCATCGACGGTGCCAGCGAGGCCCGCACTTTTGTCAAGATCGTGCTGCCCATGGTCAAGCCGGGCATCGGTGCACTGGCTATCTTCACCTTCATCAACAGCTGGAACGACTACTTCATGCAGTTGATCATGCTGTCCAGCACCAGCAACCTGACCATCTCGCTGGGCATTGCAAAGCTGCAGGCCGAGAACAGCACCGATTTCGGTCTGATCATGGCCGGTGCCGCACTGGCCGCCGTGCCTATCATCATCATCTTCCTCATTTTCCAGAAGTACTTCACCAAGGGCATCGCAATGGGTGCTGTCAAGGGCTAAAATCCCGACCGCCGCCTGCGAGCAAAGACTTCCCCCGCTCCGGGGGAAGATGTCACGCAAGTGACAAAAAGGGGAGTACAGGGAGCAATTTTTGGCTCCGCGGTCTGCAGGATGCAAGGCCCGCACCAAGGGCCTTGCAGACGCAGGGCACCGCAAGAGGACCCCATTATTTCCCGTTCAAAATGCATACAAAGCTTAATGAATTATTGCAAAGAAGGGTGAATCATGAAAGACATTACGAAATACCAGGGTGTTATTCCTGCTTTCTACGCCTGCTACGACGCAGAGGGCAACATTTCCACCGAGGGTGTCAAGGCTCTCACCCGCCACCTGATCGCCAAGGGCGTCAAGGGCGTGTATGTGGGCGGTTCCTCCGGCGAGTGCATCTACCAGCATGTGGATGAGCGCAAGGCTGTGCTGGAAGCCGTTATGAGCGAAGCCAAAGGCAAGCTGACCGTCATTGCCCATGTCGGCTGCAACAACACCGCCGACAGTGTCGAACTGGCCCGCCATGCCGAGAGCGTGGGCGTGGACGCCATCGCATCCATCCCGCCCATCTACTTCCACCTGCCGGAGTACGCCATCGCCAAATACTGGAACGACATGTCTGCGGCGGCTCCCAACACCGAGTTCGTCATCTACAACATCCCGCAGCTGGCCGGCACCGGCCTGACCATGAGCCTGCTGGGTGAGATGCTCAAGAACCCCAACGTGATCGCCGTCAAGAACAGCTCCATGCCGACGCAGGACATCCAGATGTTCAAAGATGCCGGCATCGCAGCCCGCGGCGAAGGCGGTTTCGTGGTGTTCAACGGCCCGGATGAGCAGTTCGTTTCCGGCCGCGTCATCGGCGCAGACGGCGGCATCGGCGGCACCTACGCCGTCATGCCGGAGCTGTACCTGGCTATGAATGACCACATCAACAAGGGCGAGATCGAAGCCGCCCGCGCCATCCAGTACGATGCCGACCGCATCATCTACAAGATGTGCTCTGCCCACGGCAACCTGTACGCCGTGCAGAAGGAGATCCTGCGCCGGATGTACGGTCTGGAGCTGGGCGGCGTGCGCGAGCCCATGCCCGGACTGATCCCCAGCGATGAGCCCATCATTGCCGAAGCACAGGCTATGATCGAAGCCGCCATCGCAAAACTGTAAAATCAAACAGCGCCCCTCTCCAACTCTGCCGCAGAGGGGAGAGCGGGCGCTTCTTTTTGACGGAGGAAACACACATGATCTGCGACGATCTGAAGCACCTGAAACGTTATCAGGGGCTTAACAAAAACCTCGACACTGCCATTGACTACCTACAGACCCACGACCTTGCCGCCCTGCCGGATGGCCGCACCGAAGTGGACGGCGACAACGTGTTTATCAACATGATGGACGCCACCTTGCACTCCGACCACGGCTTCCACCCGGAGTACCACAAAACCTATGCCGATCTTCAGATCGACATCACCGGCGGCGAGGGCTGGGGCTACACCAACATTCCCGGCAAAGAGATCGGCGAGTTTACCGGCGACTGCGGTTTTCAGGACAGTGCCAGCGTCGTGACCGGCGCTCTGGGCGAGGGGCGGTTCGTACTGTTCTTCCCCACCGAGCTTCACAAACCCGGCCTTGTCCAGCACGGCTGTGTGGGCGTGCGCAAGGCTGTTGTCAAGATCAAAATGGAGGGCTGAAAAAATGGATAAGGAAAAACTGTTTGCTCAGATCAAAGGCGGTCTGATCGTCTCCTGTCAGGCGCTGGAGACCGAACCGCTCTACACGAAAGAGGGCGGCGTGATGCCTCTGATGGCAAAAGCTGCCGCCATGAGCGGAGCTGTGGGCATCCGCGCCAACACCGTGCGGGATATCACCCAGATCAAGCAGGTGGTGGACCTGCCGGTCATCGGCATCATCAAAAAGGACTACCCCGGCACCCCCATGTACATCACCGTCACCATGAAGGAAGTGGACGAGCTGGTGGCCTGCGGGGTGGATATCCTTGCCGTGCAGGGCACCGGTGCCCTGCGCCCGGACGGCTCCACCTCCGCCCAGTTCATCCGCGCCGTCAAGGCCAAGTACCCCGACCAGCTGGTGATGGCAGACTGCGACAACTTTGAGAACGCCATGCTCTGCGCCGAGGCCGGTGCCGACTTTGTGGGCACCACCATGCGGGGCTACACCCCCGAGACCACCGGCATCAACGACATCGACTTTGACTTCATCCGCAAGCTGTCCGCCGAGTGCCCGGCAAAGATCATTGCCGAGGGCCACATCCACTACCCGGAGCAGGCGGTCAAGGCGCTGGAAGCCGGTGCCTTTGCGCTGGTGGTGGGCGGTGCCATCACCCGCCCGGCGGAGATCACGGCCCGCTTCACCGGTGCCATCAACGCCATGAACAAGTAACGGAGAACGCTGCATGAAACAGTATTTTGGCATTGACATCGGCGGCACGTCCGTCAAGCTGGGCATTGTGGATGAAACCGGCAAGGTGCTGGCAAAAGGCGAAGCGAGCGTCAGCTTTGACGGCTACGAGACGCCCGTCCTCACCACCGTGCGCAAAGCCGCCAAAGAGTTTTTGACCGCCCAGAACGTCCCGGTGGAAAGCCTCACCGGCATCGGCGTTTCGGCCACCGGCCAGATCGACAGCCGCAAGGGCATGGTCGTCGGCACCTGCGGCAACTTCCCGCATTACATCGGCAGCCCCATCAAGGCCGCACTGGAAGAAGACTTCGGCCTGCCGGTCACCGTGGCCAACGACGCCAACTGCATGACGCTGGGTGAGGTGTGGGTCGGCGGCGCGAAAGGTTATACGGACGTCATCGGCGTGACCCTCGGCACCGGCGTGGGCGGCGGCATCCTCACCGGCGGCCGTCTGCTGGAAGGTGCCCGGGGCCTTGGCGGTGAGCTGGGCCACTACCGCACCCACGCACTGGACGGCGTGCCCTGCACCTGCGGTGCCACCGGCTGCTGGGAGCGCTATGCGGCCACCACCGCACTGGTGCGTGCTGCCAAAGAGAGGGACCCGGCCCTTGTAGACGGCCGCGCCATTTTCGCTGCGGCCGAAGCGGGCGATAAAACCGTGCTGGCCCTGCTGGACGACTGGACGGATGAAATTGCGCAGGGCCTTGCCGGCATGGTGCACATCTTCAACCCGCAGCTCATTCTCATTGGCGGCGGTGTGAGCGCCCAGCAGAAGCTGCTCATCGACCCGATTGCCGCCAAAGTAAAAGCGTCGGTCATGCCCGCCTTCGCCGAAGGGCTGGAACTTCGCGCCGCACAGCTGCACAACGATGCCGGTATGGTGGGCGCTGTCTACTACTTCAAACAGACGATGGAAAAGGAGTAATTGCTTATGAAAACCCATATCCTCTGCCTGGGTGATTCCAACACCCACGGCTATTGTGCTGACCCCAATGACTGCGCCGACCACGGCATCCGCTTCAACGAGGACGAGCGCTGGACCTGCCGCCTGCAGAAGGCGCTGGGCGACGAGTATCTTGTCACCGAGGAAGGCCTTTCCGGCCGCACCACTGTGTTCGTGGACCCCATCCACGAGTCCATGGACGCCCTCAGCGCCATTTATGCCCTGCTCAAGAGCCACGAGGTCATCGACCTGCTCATCATCATGCTGGGCACCAACGACGTGAAGGAGCGCTTTGGTGCCAACGCCGCCTGCATCGCGGTGGGCATGGAGCGGCTCATCCTCAAGGCCAAGAGCGTGGACTGCTGGGGCACCAAACAGCCCAACATTCTGGTCGTGGCTCCCCCTCCCATTGGTGCAGGTTTCCATGACCCGGTCATGGGCGACGGCTGTGTGGAGAAGTCGGCCGGTGTGGCCGGGCAGTTCCGCATCATCTGTGAGCGGCAGGGCGTGCACTTCCTCGACGCGAAGGACTGCGAGTTCAACCAGGTGGACTTCATGCACCTGACCCGGAAGGGTCATGCGCAGCTGGCAGAGCTGTTGGCCGCAAAGGTGCCTGAACTGATCTGATAAAGGCAAACTTTTGTCCCCTCGAAAGAGGGGACTTTTTGTTTGTCTTGTAAACGGAAGGAAAATCGGCTATACTTTCCGCAGAAACATTCATGGAAAGGAACTGCCCATGCCTGAACTTTTAAAAGCCCCTGTCACCAGCGCCCAGCAGGCAAGAGACACCCTTCTCGGTGCCCTCGTCGGCCTTGCCCGCGCCACCACAAGCGAACCCAAGACCGTCAATACGGACGAGGTGCTCAACGCCGGTCTGCGCCTTGCCGCGCAGCCGGATGCACCGGAAGAAAAGCTTGCACGGATGCTTTCCATCGTCCGCGCCGAAAAGCACGCGGTGGCTCCCAATTGCGCCAGCTGCGCCATGCCCTGCGGCAACACAAACGACTATGACCTTGCCCGGCTGTGGAGCGCGCCGGAGCCCATCCGCCCCCTGAAGCTGCAGATGCTTTCCGCCGCCTTTTCTCTGGCGCAGCGCCACCCCCGCGGCGAAGCGCAGACCGCCATTTATCAGGTGCTGTTCACCCTGGCCGAGGACTGGGACGAAGCCCTTCTCCTGCCCGTTGCTGAGAACGCGCAGAAGCTTTGCGCAGAGTAAATCCTGCCGCAAAAGGTCCGATTTTTACCCGCCGGGTTTCTCCCGGAACACTCCCGGGAACCCGCTGCGAACCGTGGATTTTCCCCCTTTTTTCCCGCAAGCATGCCGCGTTTTGCACCGCATTTTTCCACCCGCAGCATTTATATTGCAATTTCTGACCCGTTTCCGAAAGTTTTTTCGAAAAAAGACTTTACAAATGTCCCTCAAAAAACTATTATATATTTATCGGACTTCTATGGAGCCGTTCTGCGCAATCCCACTGCCAGAACAGAAAAAATATGAAGGAGGGTTTTGAACCATGCCTGAAAAGAAAAAGACCGCTGCGGCGGACCCCACTGCGGCCGCCCCCGCAGAAGCAAAAGAGACCAAGACCCGCAAGGCTGCCAAAGCACCTGCACGCCGGGGTCGTCCCCCGCTGGCCCCGGAACTGTATGTGGAGTTCGGCGGCAAGCAGTACAACATCACTGATCTCATTGACCGCGCCAAAGCAGACTACCGCACCACCCACAAGGTGGGCGTGCAGTCCTGCAAAGTCTACGTCAAGCCCGAGGAGGGCGCCGCTTATTATGTGATCAACAAGGTCTCCGGCAAGCTGGAACTGTAAGATCGCATCCCGCACCGTTCTGGCCCGGCACGCACCCGGACCGGGCGCTGCCTTTTCTGTTTTTACACAGGCTCCATTTCATCGTAAAAAACAGCCCTTGCAGATGTGCTTCTGCAAGGGCTGTTTTTATGCTATCCATCGTCAGGGCTCAAGCCATTTTTCCCAGAAATGTCTGGGCGGCGCGGCAGGGGCCGGGTCTGGGATCTCAAACACATAGCGTTCGGTGGCGTTGATGACCATCGTCTTGCCGCGGGTGCACACCCGGGGCAGCTTTGCATCGTAGTTCAGGTGCACATGCCCGTGCACGAACCACTGCGGCTCAAACTCATCCAGCAGCGCGTTGAAGCACTCAAAGCCTTTGTGGGCGTGGTCGGTGTTGTCGTTCAGACCCGCCGCCGGGGAGTGGGTCAACAGCAGGTCGATGCCGCCCGCCTTGTGGGCCTTGCGCCGCAGTTTGCGCACCCGGCCGCTCATCTCTTTCTCGGTGTACTGGTAGCTGTCCGGCCGCATGTTGTATTTGATGCTGCCGCCCAGGCCCATGATGCGCAGGCCCTTCCATGTGTACACCTGATCGTCCACGCAGATGCAGCCGCCGGGCTCGCCCTGCGTCCGATAGCTGCCGTCGTGGTTGCCGTGCACATACAGGATGGGCGCAGCGGTAAAGTTTGTGAGATATTCCAGATACTTTTTGGGCAGATCCCCGCAGGAGAGGATCAGGTCGATACCTTCCAGCCGGGCACGGGTGTCATAGTCCCACAGCGCCTTGGACGGGACATCTGAGATGGCAAGAATTTTCACGTTCGTATGCTCCATTCTTTTCCGGTCAGGCCGGCTCATTTCTCCAGACCCTTTACATTGTCCAGTCCGTTGATCGCCAATACGGTGCGGGTCTTGACGTCCAGCTCATCGTAATGGGGCAGCTTGCCGTGTACACAGGCATCCAGCCAATCCATCTCCATCAGCTCTTTGGGGCTGTAAACTCTATTCTCCGGGGAGTGCAGGTTGTCCTCGTTGTCATACAGCTTTTCCGGGAAGATATGCACATTGTCCGACCCTTGCAGCGTTTCCATCAGATCCAGCAGCTGCCGCGTGCCGCTGGGCAGTGATTCCTGATATTCCAAATCCTCTGCACCGCTGCGCAGCCCCCACCAGTAGTTCACCGCGCGGGTGGTGGCCGCGTTGTCCCAGCTGCCGTCAAAGATGGAGCGCACGATCTCCACATAGAAGGTATCCCACCGCCAGATCGGCAGGCCCAGCGGCTGCAAACTGCCGTCCGGCAGCTTGCGGCACAGGCCATAGTCCCGGTGGGTGTCAGCAGGCTCTCGGCTGTCCCGGGCGTAGACCAGATCGATATCCGGGCAGTCGGCAAAATCCAGCGGATGGGCTGCATCGGTCTGGCAGGCCCAGCGCAGCCAGATGCGGCCTGCCGGACGCACGCTCTTCAGGCCCTGTGCAAAGGCGTTGATCGCAGCGGGCACACCATACACGGGGTTTGCCGCCACATAGCCGATATGCCCGGTTTTTGTCATGATCCCGGCCAGCATCCCCAGCAGATAGGTCACCTCATAAGTGCGGGGGTAGTAGGTGCGCACCAGCGGATGCGGCGCGTTCAGCGAGCAGTTCAGGATGCGGGTCTTGGGGTGCTGCGCCGCCACCTTCAGGCAGGCATTGTACATCCGCACGCTGGTGGCGAACACCACGTCCGCATTGTTGTGGGCTACCTCCTCCAGTATCTGCTCCGCGTCCACCTCCGGGTTCACGTCCTCGTAGCAGCTGATATACACCTTGTCCGGAAAGACCTTGGCCAGCGCGTCGCGTCCCTCGTCATGCGCGCGCACCCATGCGCTAATCTTGGCGTTATACTCGTGGAGGAACACCACCCGCAGCTCGCTGGGCTGCTTGCTGGGGCTGAAGATGTTCAGCTTGGACAAAAGCGGCTCTGCGGGGCTCTTGGGCGGGTCCAGCGAAAGCTCCACACCGTGGGGCTCGGTAAGCACCTTCACCTCGTTCCACAGCTTTTCCAAGTTCTGCCGCACCTGCGCAGGGGTGGCATCGTAAGTGTCGGAGTAGCGGTACACCGACAGGTACACCAGCAGCGCATCGCCGGGCGTCAGGTCCAGTTCTTCGCCGCCCAGGGCGTGGAACTGCTGGCTGAACATGGTGTAGAAGGAAGCAAAGTTCAGCCGGTCGTCGTCGGTCCAGCTCTCGCCCGAAGCTTTGCACACCAGCGTCTGCAGCTTGGCATAGCCACCCAGTTTGGAGAAGTGGACGTAGTTCACCTTGGACAGCTTGTAGAAATCCAGGAATTCATAATAAATTTTGTTTTCCAGGCTGTCGTTGCGCTCCGGGATCAGACGGGTGACAGTGCCCGCGATCTTGACGGCCTCGTAATATTTCAGCACCGAGACACGCTTGTTGCCTTCCAGCACATAGAATTTGTTCAGGAATTCATAGGCGATGATGGGCACACGGATGCCTTCCTCCAGATGCGCCTCACACAGGTTGGACCACTTGGCCGCGAACTCGGTGTCCGGCTCCAGCAGCGGCATGAAGTTGGGCGCAAAGGCGGTGTGGCGTCCGCTGGTCTTTGTGCCCACAATGCTCTCGGCCGGGATCTCCACCAGGCCCAGCGGTTCCTGCGCCACGATGTTCACATTGACCAGAATATCGTCCAGCACCGCAAGATACGGCGACTGTCCGCGCGCCACACAGGCGCGGTAAGCGCGCTGCCCCGCGCGCAGTGCGCTCTTGTAATCTTCCAGCATAGTTACTCCTTTTTTACAGGGCCCTGTGCAGGGAGCGTTCCCTGCTGCATCGTACAGCCCAGTATACCATGAAATTTGGTGTTATGGGAAGTTTTTCGGGGCAAAAGAGTTGATTTATCTTGCAGTTTCAGGTACGATAAAAGAAACAAACTGATGATCGGAGTCAACACCCATGCAAACCGAAGCCCTTCCCCTGCTCGAAGCCGGTGAATACGCCGGCGGCATCTGGTATTATGAGCCCCACACCTACCAGCCTTACCGCTATGTGCTGGGCCGGGTGGGCCGCCGCCCGCTGGTGTGCATCGGCATCAACCCCAGCACCGCCCAGCCCGGCGCGCTGGACCCCACCCTGAAAAGTGTGGAGCGCCTTGCCGCCGCCAACGGCTTTGACAGCTGGATCATGTTCAACGTCTACCCCCAGCGCGCCACCGACCCCAACGATATGGACCGGGTGCCGGACCGCGCTCTGTGCGAGGAAAACCTGCGCTGGCTGAAGGCCGTTCTGGCCGAGACGGAGCCCACCATGTGGGCGGCGTGGGGCACCCTGATCGAAAAGCGGGATTACCTGCCCGGCCTGATGCGGGAGATGGTGGCCCTGACGCGGGAGCGGGATATCCCGTGGGTCACCTTCGGCAAGCGCAGCAAGAAGGGCCACCCCCACCATCCGCTCTACCTGCGCAAGGATTCCACCCCGGAACCCTTTGATGTAGAAAACTATCTGGATACCTGCTTTTGAGCCGTGCATCCTATTTGTTAAAATCTGACCCGATGCGGAGGGATCATTTTGACCGCAGAACACTATCACGCCCTGCGGGGCTGGTTTGAGGCACATCCCCTTGCCCGGCGCTGCGTCGTGGCGCTGGACCGCTGGCTGCCGCTGATTCCGTTTGTCTGCTACCCGGTGCTGCTGTGCCTGCTGAATGTGCAGCTGTTCCGGCTGTTTTCTGGCAAGGCGGGCGGCGCGCCGGACTTCATGATGGAGATCGCGCGCTCGGTCTTCGTGCCGGGGCTCACCTTCTGGGGCGGCACCCTGCTGCGCGATAAGCTCAACTGGCCCCGGCCCTATGAGCAGCCCAGCTTTGAACCGCTGGTGCACAAGGAGACCCACGGCCATTCCTTTCCCTCCCGCCACGCGCTGAGCGCCGCCGTGCTCTCCATGGTGTGGATGCGCTTTTACCCCACGGTGGGCTGGGTGATGGTGGGCATCACGGCGCTGATCTGCCTCATGCGCGTGCTCACCGGTGTGCACTACCCGCGGGATGTGCTCTGCGGCGCAGCACTGGGCTTTGCGCTGGGCTACGCCGGCATGTGGCTGCTGTGACAGAACGCTGCAGCGCTGTTTTGGTGGCCGTGCAAAAAAGAAAAAAGATTTTTCGATTTTTTCCTTGACAGAACCGGGTCCTTATGGTATTATACTTCTCGCAGCGTGTGCCGACACACGACTGCCGCCATAATGGAACCCAATGGGATAACAACGTGCGCCCGTAGCTCAGGTGGATAGAGCAACTGCCTTCTAAGCAGTGGGCCGGGGGTTCGAGTCCCTTCGGGCGCATCTATGTGGTGCCCATAGCGTAGTCGGTTAACGCGCCAGATTGTGGATCTGGAGACCGTGGGTTCGAGTCCCACTGGGCACCCCACCAAAAAGTCCGCTGTTTTCAACAGCGGACTTTTTTTGTTGGTGGGGTGCCCAGTGGGGCTCGAACAGCACGGCCTTGCCAAAGGCAAGGCAATCAACAGCCCAGTGGGCTGTTGATTAGTGCGCGGGTCCTGATCTTCAGGAATCTATAAATAGGGAGTCTCCCGGCTGATGCTTTTCAACAGCGGACTTTTTTTGTTGGTGGGGTGCCCAGTGGGGTTCGAACAGGGCGGCTCTGGCGCGCCAGCGGCAGAGTAAGCAATCAGCCCAGTGGGCTGTTGCTTAGCCCGCGGGTCCTGATCTTTACAAATCCGTAAATAGGGAGTCGTCCCCGCTGATGCTTTGCATCGGCGGATTTTTTATTGGGTGCCCGCGAGACTCTCAAACTTATTTTCCCTGTTCGAAACCGCAAACAAAAAGCATGTGCGAATCACATCGGCCGGAATGGTCGTTCGTGCCCCTCACATGCTTTTTTCATTTTGTGTCTGCCGCGTTTCTCAGCGCTTCATCTGCTGCAAGATCTGCGCGATCTCCGCGTTGGAGTAGCCCTCCCGCTGCAGCGCACCGGTAATGCTGCTGTCGCTCCTGCCCTGGCTGCGCATCAGCATGGCCGTGTAGGGCACCGTCACGCTGCCGCTTCTGCTGCCCGTGCTGCCCAAACCCGCACCGGTATAGGTGCTGCTGCCGGTGCCCGCGCTGCTCGTGCCGGAGCTGCCTGCTCTGCTGCCGGAAGCGCTGCCGCCCGCCTGGCTGGCCTTCTGGGCGGCGGTGGACTTTTTCAGGTTCCACTCGCCCAGCGCGATGTTCAGCTTCTGGTTGGTGACGTCGTTGTTGAACTGCTGCTGGTTGAGCTTGTCCCGATATTCCCGCTCGTTGAACTCGTTTTCGTAAAGCTGCTGGTTCTGCTTGTCCTGATACTGTTTCTCCTGCATCTGCTGGTTCCACTGGTTATCCGCGCGGCTGGCCTCATACTGGCGGTTGCCGGAGTAGATGTTGTAGCCGGTGTTCAGCAGGCCGCTGAGCATGGAGCCGAGGCCCGTGGTGCCGCTGAGCGCGATCTGCACCACATCCCCCAGGAAGCCCAGCACGCTCATCACGTTGTTGAAGCGCTGCTGGCGCTGGGCCGCCTGCTGCTGTTCCTGCGCCGAATAGTAGTCATGCAGGGTGCCCAGCTGGCTCAGATAATCCTGATACTGGCCGTAATCCTGGGCGTAGACGCTGTTGTAAGCATTGCCCTTCTGCTCCAGCTGGGTGTAGTAATCCGCCAGCTGGTCATTGTAAAGGTTCTGGGCAGCCTGTTCGCTGCCGGTCAGCTGGTCCAGCTGGGTCACCAGATCGTTGCCGCCGCTCTCGTAGGTGTCCAGCGCCAGGCTGTATAGCGTCGGGATGGCGTTGTTCAGCGCCCCGATCTGCTGCTGGTAGGCCTGCTGGGCCACGCTGGCAGCGTAGCTGGAGCCGTAGCCGCCGGTCAGGGCTGCGGCCTGTGCCGCCGCGTCGGCGCTGGCGTTGCGGGCGTTCTGCAGGTAGGTCTGCTCATACTGGCGGTAGAGCGGGTCCTGCGTGTAGCTGTACTGAAAGCTCTGGCGCTGCAGCAGCTGGTCCAGCAGCTGGTCGATCTTCTCCTGGTAATTGCTCTGGTAGTCCTTCGGGCGGTTCGCCTGCCACTCCTTCAGCGCCTGCGCCGCGTCGGTGACCGACTGCCCGGGCTTGTAACTGGCATTTGCCAGCGCATCCTCCACATCCTTGCGGCTGTTCAGCCCTGCGGCAGAGTAGCCGTCGGGCGCATTCGCCGTGCCCTCGGCCCCGGCCTGCGCCTGCACGGCATCCAGCGTCTGTTCCTCTTTCTTTTTGTCTGCCATAACTTCTCCTTTCTGTTATAAGCCCTGCAGCTTTGTGCGCAAATCGTCGGAAAGGTTTTCCGTGTCCAGATTGGTCAGCACATACTGCAGCTGTTCCTGCATCTGGTAAAGATAGCTGCGCAGAGCCCGGGCGTCCTCGGGGTCCATGTTCTCGCCCAGCTTCGGCAGGCCGATCTTGCTGATGCCCATCACGCTTGCCATTCGTCATACCTCCTGTTTCATTCTGTGATGCCGCCCTTTGCTGCGGCCAGTGTCTTTGCCATGCTGCGCAGGGTGATCTGCCCGGTGCCGCGCAGCCGCAGCCGCAGCGTGCCGTGCCGCCGGGGCACAAAGGGCAGATCGTAGCTGCGGCGGCTGCCCTGAGCGCACAGGCTGGCCACCGTCTCCCATGGGCCGCCGTCGTAGCTGGCAGCCACCTCCACGGTGCTGGCGCACCCGGCGTCCAGCCGCAGGGTCAGCCGGGAGAGGTAGCGGTCCTCGGCCCCGTCCAGCCCGATGTCGCCGGTGGTCAGCTCAAAGTGCAGCGCTTCCTCCACGCCGTCGGTGCTCTGCCAGTCGCGTTCCCGGCTGGGGTCTGCCGCCCACAGCGCCTGCCCGTCCCAGAGGTAGAGCTGCCCGCCGGTGCTGGCCATCTCGTAAGAGCAGACGTCCTCCTCACTCCACAGGCTGCGCTCGGTGTCATAGACCAGCAGCCGGGCCCGGTCACCGCCCGCTTCCGCGCGGGAAACGTGCAGATAGTAGCGGCCGTCCAGCGCACCGCCCACCGCCTGCTGCACATTGGCAAGGCGGCCTGCGTCCAGCACACCGGAAACTTTTGTGGGGATGCTGCCATCCCAGGCCATCACGCCGTCCGGCGAGAGGTAATAGAGCGTCTCGTTCAGCACGCACAGGCTGCGGGCCGCATTTTTTGCCACGCCCCGGCAGTGCAGCGAGGTGAGCTGAAAATCTGAAGGCTTCGAGCCGTAGAGCTTGTGCAGCGTGTTCTCCTTGAAGAACAGCGCATAGCCCATGCAAGTAGCCGCGCCGGTGAACGCTCCGTCGCTGCCCACGGTGACGGCATAGCTGTCCGCCGCGATGCCCCGGTAGCTGAACCAGTTGGTGGGGTCGCCCAGGCGGCAGGCGTAGATGACGTTTTCCTTGTTGCTGCAGCCCCACACCCGGTTGTCGCACTCGGTGATGTAATCGAGGTCCGGCACCCGGCGCTCCATGCGCACCGTGCTTTCCAGCGAGATGCTGCGTGTCTCGCTGCCGTCCAGGCTGGTCCACAGCGCACTGTCTGCCCCCTGTACCAGCGTGCCGTAAAAGCAGTCGCCGCCCGGCGTCACCCGCACCCGCAGGGCGTTCTCCTGCACATCGTACACCACAAGGTCGCCGTCCAGTTCTTCCCACATGCCAGCCTGCTTCGCGGCGGTGCCCGCCACGGTCACAGTGTCCCACTGGGCAAACAGCTCCTGCGCGCCCGCCGCCGTGATACGGCAATATTCCAGCGGGATGGCCGTCCAGCTGCCGGAAACGGTGCTGTACACTTCCAGCGTGCCGGTGCTGCTCCAGGGGTGTGCCTCATCCTCCACCTTTAAAAAGAGCTGCCCGTCTGCGGGGTCTTCCGGTTCCTCTTTGCCGTACCCGCTCACTTCGTAGGTCTTGCCTTCGGCGTCGCAGGGCGCGAACTGCACGCTCTGGCCGTCGGCCTGCCATGCGGCCCCCAGCGGCTGCACACTGCCGTCGGCGGTGTCAAAGGCCGCCTTGTCCGGGAAGATGAGGATCTTCGTACCGATGCCCACCAGCGCCTTGCGGCTGTCGGCCACGGCGTCCGTGCAGGTCACGGTGTCGCCGCCGCTGTCCGGCGTGTACACAAGGTCCCGGCCGCAGACGGTCAGCAGCCCGTTCAGGTGGTACATGCCGTTCAGCCCGGTCAGGGCCCGGAGTTTGCGGCGGGGTTTGCGGGTGCTCAGCGCCGGGAAGTCCCGGGCCGAAAAGTTCAGCCCCGCGCTGTACTCGGCCTCCGAGCAGGCGTAGGTCTCGTTCAGCCCGCCGAACACCCGCACCAAACTGCGGCTGTTCGCGAGCTTCGTCCGGTTCGCAAGAACCATGTTCTCACCTCCCTCACCAGCGCCACGGGCTGCCCGGGCGCACCGGGTAGCTGCGCCGCAGCCACGCCGCCAGCTCAGCCAGCAGGCTGTTGTACTGGGCCTGCTCTCCGGCATAGCGGTCGGTCTCGCCCAGAGCCGCGTCGGTCATGGCGCACAGATAATGCGGATACATTGCATCAAAGGGTTCCGGTGCCAGCAGCACATCCTCGTCCTGCAGGCCGTCGTCCCAGGCAAGGTCCGCCCCCACCTCGTCGTAAGCGTCTGTGATGCTGTTCTTGAAAAAGCGCTGGCGCAGCATGGCATCTGCTTCCTTCAGCCATGCGCAGCGGGTCGCGCGGGCAATGCGGCTGCCCGGGCGCAGTTCTTCGGCGCGTTCCAGCGCCTGTCCCACGGTCATAGGTTCACACTCCTTTTTTATAAGGAAAGCCCGGCCGGGCCAAGTTTCCCAGCCGGGCTTCCGATTTGCGTTCGATTTGCCGGGCGGTTTACTGCGCGGTGTTTTCTGCCGCCGCAATGCGGGCAGCAGTCAGCTCGTCCTGCATCTGGCTGTGCTCCAGCACTTCGGCCACCTCGGGCGGCACTTCCACTTCTACGCCGCGGCGGATCTTATAGTTCACGCCGTTGACGCTTACGAACAGGTCGCCCTTGTAGCGGCTGTTGTCCTTGAACAGCCGGATGCGCACGTTTTTCGTTTCAGTCATGGCTCACACCTCCTCAGTTGGCGGCAGCGGTGGCGGAATAGCTGGACGCGCTCTCGATGCGCACCATGTACTGCTCCACCAGACGCTCGGCGGCGCGCATGCCCTTCCAGCCCACGGAAGCGCGCTGATTCAGCGGGTCATCGCCGTAGCCCAGCTGCTTGACGATGTGTTCCAGGCCGCCGCCCTCCAGTTCGGTGACGCCGTAGGCGTGGGCACCCAGCACCAGCGTGCCGAACACCGCCAGACCGGTGGGACAGGTATCGTCCTTCCAGATCTTCGCCTCGCTGGTCTCGATGAAGCGGATGTTGCCCAGCTTGCCGATCTCGCCGCGGAACATGGTCTCGGGGTCAGCGTACTTGTGCACCTCAATGAACTCCTTGCTGGTCTTGAGGTCGTAAGCGGCATAGGGGTGGATGATGGCGATGTAGCTGTCGCCGATGGGGTCCGCGTTCATGGCACCCAGCTGTGCTGCCGCCTGGAAGAACAGCTTCGGGGTCAGGGTGCAGGTCTTGTCCAGCGCCTTGCGGCTGGCCACGGCGGTCTCAGTGCCGTCGGAAGACAGCTTGGGCGCATAGATGACGTTGGTGCCGCCCGCCAGCACATCGCGGGTGATGCTGTCCAGGGTGCGGCCCGCCTGGCTTGCCAGCACGCGGGTTGCCTGCACCACGTTGTTGTCGATGGCGGTCATCTGCAGCACATCGGTCAGCGGGGTCCAGCCGCCGTACTGGTGCAGGTCGCTGGTAATGGTGGTCACGTTCAGGGCCTGGCCGTTGGGGGTCACACCCTCGGTCAGCGGGGTGGACGCCTTGGGCAGGCTGTCGTACTTGCGGAACTCGATGGTCTTGCCGCCGTTCTGCGGCACCGGGTAGTAATCGGCGAACTGGTCGTGCACCAGACGCGGCTCGGCCTGGTCGATGAGACGCTTCTCGTAGAAGGTCTTCATCTCGGGCGACATGGTGGCGGTGGTGTTCTGGTTCTCGGCGAACAGCTGGATGTTGAAATCGTTGAAATTCTGGTTCATAGTCGTTTCCTTTCTTTTTTCTAAAACTGCTTTCACAATACGATCTGTGCCCCGTGGAGCACGCGGCGTTCCAGCGTTTCCCGCTGGGCGCGGGTCATGCTGGCCACATCCGGGCGGATGGTGGCCGCGCCGCCGGGCTGGATGCCGTTCTCGGCAGGCCGTGCAGCCCGCTGCTGGATGCGCTCCACGACCCCCTGCTCCACGGTCTGGGCGGCCGTGCGCAGACTTTCGTCATAGTGGGCCAGCCGGTAGGCGTCCTGCACCCGCATCCCGGGCAGCTGCATCAGGCGGCGCATCTCCGGGTTCTGCAGCTCCTGTTTCAGGCTGAAATCCGGTTGGCTGCGGCGCAGGGCAGCTTCCTCTGCGGCCCAGCGGGCGTGCAGGCCGCGCACCGTGTTCTGTGCCATCGCGGGCAGATGCGGCAGCAGCGGCAGGTTCCGGTCCGGGCGCGGTGCGGGCGGTTCCGGCTGCGTCGGTCCGGGCAGATGCTCGGGCGGTGTTTCCGGTGCCTGCGGCACGGCGGGTGCTTCCGCCTCGCCGGGCTTCATGGTACCGGACGCCACCGCCTGCCGGGTCTGCGCTTCACTCAGGGCCGGGGCTGCGGGGGCGGCACCGCCGTCCTCACTGGCAAAGAGCTGCAGGTCCATCATGCTCTCCTTTCCTCTCTGGCTCACATCCGCAAAGCGGACGTTCTCCGGGTAGCGCTCGGCCAGCAGCACAAAGCAGGCTTTTGCCAGCTCAAAGGCCCCCTGCACCCACTCGGCACAGGGTGCATCGGCCTGCACGGCCAGACGCGGACCGTCCGGTTCGTCAAAGGCATCGCTGTGGGTGTTTTCCTCCCCGGCCAGCAGATACACCAGCCCCTGCATCACGGTGCTGGCCCCGGCGCAGACGATGTCCTGCCCGGCGGGCGCATAACCCGCGTGACCGGCGGCTTCCAACCGGCAGCTCAGCCCGGCAGGAGTGTCCATCTCACTGTAAACGATCTTCATCATAGTTCTCACCTCCTTCTCTTACGTCAGATCCATAGCTTTTGCGGCGGCAGCGGTGGGCAGGGCGCTGCCCAGCCCGGCAAGCTTCGTGCCTGCGGCCTTGCCGCCTTTCTGCGTGAACGCGCTGCTCACGCTGCGGGTCAGGCCCCCGGCGGTGTTCTGGCCGCCGCCCTGCATCTCGATCACTGCCGCCATCTGCACCATCTGATCCTGCATCTGCGCCAGCTTCTGGGCAAGGGTGCCGTTCTGCTGCACCCGCTGGCGCACCTTTTCGACGCCCTCAAAGTCCATCATGTCCAGCGCAGCGAGGGCGGCGTCGGCGTTTTCCGGCTTGAAAAAGCCCAGCTGGTAACACTCCTTCGCGGTCTCATTCTGTGAAAGGCGGCTGAAGGTGCTCTTTTTTGCCGCGCTCACCACAATGTCAAAGATAGGCTCCCGGCTGCCCAGCTCCACCCCGCCTAAGCTGCCGCCGGGCACGGGGCGCAGTGCGGCCGCCGAGAAGGGCACGAACTGGTTCTCGCCCCCTGCCCCCACGATGCGGAACACCCGCTGCTCATCGTAGAACTGGCGCATCAGCTCAATGATGAGGTAACACTGCTTTGCAAAGGCGCGGTAGGCGCTCTTGAGCATGTCGCGGCTGAGCTTCGAGCCTGCCTCCTGCAGGGCCGCGATGGCACTGGCCGCCGTCACACCGCCAGCCGTGCCGCCCTGGGTCAGGTCGCGGTTGCCGCTGATCTCCTTCAGCTCCTCGATGCGGCTCTGGCGGTAGCTCAGGCTGTTGCCCTGCAGTCCGGCCGTCTGCAGCGGGCGGAAGCTGTCGTCGTTCAGCCGGCCCGCCACATGGACGATGTCCCGGCTGAAGTCGGCCAGTTCTTCCTCGTTCACGCCCGCCGTGTCGCTGAGCACATACCGTTGCTTGGCTGAGAGCAGTACGTTCTCGTCCATGGCATGGTTCATCTTGTCGATGGCGGTCTGGCAGTCCTTCATCACGTCGATGTAGCCAAAGCCCGCCGGGCTGTCCTCCTCCACAAACAGCGGGTCGAACACGAAGGGATACTGCCCGTGGTCGTAGAGGCCACGGCCAGCCAGGGCCGGGTCGTTCTGGCTGGCGTAGAGCACCACCCCGTTGCAGAACTTACAGTAGTGCAGCACCATGCGGCCATTTTCATCCGGGCGTTTATAATACCAGTCCACCACGACGCTCTTGGTGCTGGTGTCCTGCCCGGCATCGTGGATGTAACGGGGCACGTCCAGCACGCTGGCGGTGCGGCCTTTCAGCTGCGGGTACTGCGCACACAGCCGGGCGGTGTCCTCCAGGCTCAGGCTGAAAAAGTCCGGCGAAGACTGGATGTCCTCCACACCCGGCTCCCAGTAGAGCATCAGCAGGTTGACACTGCGCACCGCAATGTCGCCGATGCCACCCCGTGCCGCCGCGTCCCAGAAGATGCCGGTGACCCCGGTGCCCTGTTTGAGCTTACGCCACCAGCCGTCGCTGTACACCTTCTCGTAGTCGGCCTGCTCCAGCACCACCGGCAGCACGCTGGAAAGCGCCCGCGCCGTCTCCTCGTCGTCGGCCGCCCGGGGCAGCACGTTGGGTTCCGGGTAGTTGTCCATGGCGTCGGCGTGCTTGTTGGCGATGCTGTTGAACAGCCACCCGCTGGAAGGCTGGGCCTTGCCAGGCATCATGGGGTTCTGGTAATTTTTCCAGTGCCCCATGCGGAACCACAATTCGTTATCCACAATGCGCTTGTCCAGTGCCGCCTTTCCGGCCTTGTAGCGCTGCAAAGTCTGCATCGCCTCGGCCACCTGTGCTTCGCCCACCGGCAAAGCTTCGTTCTCGTATTCGTCCATCGCGTTTCTCCTTTTCATCTTTATAAGCTCGCCCCTTCGGGAGCGCTGCCTGAGAGGTTCAAATTCGGTAAAATCTTGCCCGCTTGTGCAGTTCCAGCGGGTCGTCGGGCATGGGCGGTGCCGCACAGCGCACCGGCGGGCTGATGGGGTTTTCCATCAGCACATAGCGGCACTCGTCGTAAATGTGGTCCTCCTGCCGGGTGTCGATGTCCTCCACGTTGCTTTCGTCGTATACGAGGTTCGGGATGGTGCGGATAAAGTGCTTGCAGGTGTTGAATACCTGCAGCATGGGTCTGCCGTCGGTGTCAAAGTTCAGCCGGTAGTGGAACTGCATCTTGCCCGCAAGGCGGGTGTGGTCGCCGGGCGACCAGTGCAGAAAGTTCGGGCTGCGTTCCATCATGGCGGCGATGCTCTCGCCCCGGCTCTCGTCGAAGATGGCCGGGTCGGCGATGCCGTGAATGACCCGCCCACGCAGCAGCGGGTCGTTCTGTTCTGCTTCCCGGATGCGGCGGGCCTGCTCCACCGGGTCGATGCGCAGGCCCTCGTTGGGGCGGCCGGTGCAGCCGTACAGCTCCTTGATGCGGTAGAGCCGCCCCTCCTCGTCGGCGGCATACCACCCCACCGAGAAAGGCTTCGAGAAGCCGAAGTCGAACCCGCGGTAGATGGCCCAGTGCTTCGGAATGGCGAAGGGTGCGATAACGTGGGTCCAGCGCTGGTCCTGGTAATGGGCCGGGTCGTTGCGCCACTCAGTGAACACCTGCCCGGAAAAGCTGTCCCAGCTGCCGTAGAGCAGCGCCTGCTTTTCCGCTTCCGGCAGGCTGGCAAGGCTGGCCAGATATCCCGGGTCGTTGGCCAGCAGGGCGGGGTTATCGAAGATGCTGGACGGGATGAACACCCGCGCCCTTTGCAGCTTCTGCTCGGTGCCGTTCGGGCACTTCACCGTATATTCCTCGGTGATGGGCGTGCCGGGCGGGGCGGGCGTGATGAACCGCGCCTTCACCCACCCGTGGCCGATGCCGCCGGGGTTGGTGGTGGCCCGCATGTACACCCGGGTGCCCGGGCCGGTGGGGCGGTTGCGGCTCATCATGTAGCTGTACTCCTCCCACTCAAAGTGGGTCAGCTCGTCGAAGCCGATGAAGTCGAAGGCTTTGCCCTGATAGTTCGTGCGGTCTTTTGTGTACTGCATGGAGCCAAAGTAAATTTTGGCCCCGCTGGGGAAGGTCCACACATGGGCCGTGGCGTTGTACTGTGCCTTCGGGAAGGCCCTGCGGTAGTACATCTGGCTCTTGTCCACCAGGTCCGAAAGCTGCGGGTAGGTCTTGCGCAGGATCAGCGCCCGGTAGTGTGGGATGTCCACCTGCCGCAGCGCTTCCACGATCAGCGCGTCGCTCTTGCCGCCGCCGGCTGCCCCGCCGTACAGTGCTTCCGGCTCCGGGCGGCGCATGAATTCGGCCTGCCGGGGCTGGGGCCGCCACACCACCGGCGTTCTGTTTTCTGCTGTGTTCATATCTCCTCCTCCACCTGCGGCAGCAGCACCACGCCGCACTCGGCCCCTTCGGTCTGGGTGCCCTGCTCGTTCAGGGTCTTTGCCACAGCGGCCAGATCTTTCAATACGGCGGTGGCCTCCTTCAGTCCCTTCATGGTGCCCGGGTCCGCCGTGCCTTCCCTCTTTGCGGCCTTCTGGCGGTCGTTCAGCTCCCGCACCTGCTGTGCCAGCAGGGTGCTCAGGGTGTCGGTGGCGCGGCCGAGGCTCGCCAGGCCTCTTGCCTGTTTTGTCTGCCCCATCGTGTTCGGGTCATCTCCTTTCCGGCGTTCCGCCTGTCCATGGCAAAAGGATACCACCCTTTCCCGCATCCCGACAGGGTGTACTTTTTCGGGCCCACAGAGTATTTTTTCACAGCCATTATTCAGTTTGTATAAAATCAGCTCATCTTTTATCATCTGTCATCGCTGTTTTTTGAAAAGCGTTGATTTTTGCAAAGAAAAAAACGTGCAGTAATTTTCCCGCCCGGGCAAAATTTCCTGCACGCTCTCTATAGTCATACTCATTTGCGAAATTTGGACAAAAAATGAAAAAACTGTGTTTTTTTCGTGGACAACGCCCCTTCAAACATGCTACAATAGGTACTGTTCTTCCCGCTGTTTCCCACTGGCGGGATATTTTATTTGGAATCAGGAGGTTCTTCATGTTAGAAAATGTCTTTCATCTGAAAGAAAACCACACCGATGTCAAGACCGAGATCATGGCTGGTATCACCACCTTCATGACCATGGCCTACATCCTTGCGGTCAACCCCAACATCCTGTCCGCTTCGGGCATGGACTCCGAGGCTGTTCTGATCGCCACCGCACTGGCATCCTTCGTCGGCACTGCCCTGATGGCTCTGCTGGCCAACTACCCCTTCGCCCTGGCTCCCGGCATGGGCCTGAACGCCTACTTCTCCTACACGGTCGTCCTGACCATGGGCTACAGCTGGCAGCTGGCCCTGATGGCCGTCTTTGTGGAAGGCATCATCTTCATCGTGCTGTCTCTCACCAATGTGCGTGAGGGCATCTTCAACGCCATTCCCATGACCCTGAAAAGCGCCGTCAGCGTGGGCATCGGCCTGTTCGTTGCTTTCGTCGGTCTGCAGAACGCAAAGCTGATCGTCAACAGCGATTCCACCCTGGTCACCTACCAGCACTTCAAGGGCGAGACCTTCCACAGCGTTGGCGTGGGCGCCATCCTGGCCCTGATCGGCGTGGTCATCACCGCTATCCTGCTGGTCAAGCGCGTCAAGGGCGGTATCCTGTACGGCATCCTCATCACCTGGGTGCTGGGCATCCTCTGCGAGCTCACCGGCCTTTACGTCCCGAACCCGGATGCCGGCATGTACTCCGTCATCCCCACCGCCTTCGTCAGCTTTGACTTCTCCGCCCTGGGCAAGACCTTTGGTCAGGTGTTCAAGACCGACTTCTCGGGCTTTGATTTCCTGAACTTCTTCGCCGTCATGTTCTCCTTCCTGTTCGTGGACCTGTTCGACACCCTGGGCACCCTGATCGGCGTGGCTTCCAAGGCCGACATGCTGGATGAGGACGGCAAGCTGCCCCACATCAAGGGCGCACTGCTGGCGGACTCCATCGCCACCTGCGCCGGTGCTGTGCTGGGCACTTCCACCACCACCACCTTCGTCGAGAGTGCTTCCGGCGTTACCGAGGGCGGCCGCACCGGTCTGACCGCTATGACCACCGGTGTGCTGTTCCTGCTGGCCACCATCTTCAGCCCGCTGTTCCTGACCATCCCCAGCTTTGCAACGGCTCCGGCTCTGATCATCGTGGGCTTCTACATGATGGGTTCCGCCGTCAAGATCGACTTCAACGACCCCAGCGAGGGCATCCCCGCCTTCCTGACCATTCTGGCAATGCCCACTGCTTACAGCATCTCTGAGGGCATCGCCATCGGCGTCATCTCCTGGACCCTCATCAACGTCATCACCGGCAAAGCCAAGGAGAAGAAGATCAGCCCGCTCATGTATGTGCTGACCGTGCTGTTCATCCTGAAGTACGTCTTCCTCTAAGCCGCTGATTTTATTGCACGCAAAAAGCTCCCGTCCGATGGACGGGAGCTTTTTGCGTTGTTTATGATTTTAAATAGCCTCCGCGTTCGCTCTGGCTATCTTCAGCGGAAGCATTCTTTTTTATTCGCGTTTGTCGCGACCCCGACGTTTGTCAGGGCAAAGCCCTTCCATCTGCTAACGCAGACCACTCGCCTGCTTAAAAGCCCCACTGGGGCTTTTATTGCTATGCAACCGCAGGGCCGCTCCAAACGCCTTTTCACGGCAGGAATTATTTGTGTCTCGGGTGGATATGGATCTCCGGGATGGCTACGTTATCGTAATGGATGGGCTTGTCCGCCGCAGGCGTCCCGTCCGCATCCGCGTGATGCGCCACCTTGCCGGTGTGCACCTCCGGCACAGCCACAGTTTCCTCCTCGTGGTCATGGGGCTGTTTTTTCCACAGCTTCTGCTGCAGCCACATTTTCAGATGGTGATGAAGCGACATTGCACGTCTCCTTTCCCGGTGCGGGGCTCCCCGCCCGAATTCCGCAAAAAACGTTCTCAGATAAAGTTGATAAACACCGTGATGACCAGGCTGTTCAGGAAGTCCGCGAACAAGCTGCCCACCAGCGGGATCAGCAGATAGGCTTTGACCGAGGGTGAATACCGGTCGCAGATGGCCTGCATGTTGGCCATGGCGTTGGGCGTTGCGCCCATACCGAAGCCGCAGGTACCGGACACGATGACCGCTGCATCGTAATCGCGGCCCATGATGTTGAACACCACCAGCACCACATACAGGATCATGAACAGGGTCTGGCCCGCCAGCAGCACGATCAGCGGCAGGGCCAGCTCTGCCAGCTGCCACAGCTTCAGGGTGATCATGGCCATGCCCAGGAACAGCGACAGACAGATGCCGCCGATGTCGTTGATCTCGCCCATATACACGGTGTAGCCGCCGCCGTATTCGCCCACATTGCGGATAAACGCCGCCGCGATCATGGCACCGATGTAGATGGGGAAGGTCATGCCCGTCAGGCTCAGCACCTTGGAAAGCACCGTGCCGATGCCCATGGCGATGATGAGCTGGAAGCTTGCCGCCGGGTACATGGTGGTGTGGCGCTCGTGCTTGATTTCCTCCTCCACCAGCAGGCTGTCGTCTTCGGGCACCACGGTGGCCAGCAGGTTGTGCCGCTCAATGAGCATCTTGCCCAGCGGGCCGCCCATCATGCTGCCCGCGATCAGGCCGTAGGTGGCCGCTGCGGTGCACAGGGTGGTTGCGCCCTGAATGCCGAAGTCTTCCAGCACCGGGCCGAAGGCACCGGCCGTGCCGTGGCCGCCCACCATGGGGATGGAGCCGGTGCACAGGCCCACCAGAGCATCCACGCCCAGCAGCTTCGCCAGCCCCACCGCGATAAAGTTCTGGCTGACGATCAGCACGATGACCACGCCCAGAAACACGATCATGGCCTTGCCGCCGCTTTTCAGCACCTTGAGGTTTGCCTGGAAGCCCACCGAGGTGAAGAACATCACCATGCAGACTTCCTTCAGCGTGTCGTCAAATGCAAACTCGGCCACGCCGGTCACATAGCACACGCAGGTGAAAATGGCGAACAACACGCCGCCAATGACGGGTGCCGGGATGCAGAACCGCTCCAGCAGCCGCACCCGTTCCCGCAGGAACTTGCCCAGCATCAGCACCAGCACGGCAATGGCCAGCGTCTGATACATATCCAATTCGATCTTCATTCTTCGCTTTCCCTCTGTTCCCGGCCGCTCAATCGACCGTAATTCCCGCCGCCTTATAGTAAGCGGCCGCACCCGCGTGGAACGGGATGCCAACGCCCTCTACAGCGTCCTGTTCCGCGTCCAGCGGAATGCCAAGCTGTTCTTCCATACCTTCCCGGCCGGAGAACAGCAGCTCGGTCAATTTCTGCACCTGCTTTGCGGGCAGCTCGTCGCTGGCCAGCAGAACGGCTTTCACGCCCACGGTCTGCACATCCGTGTCCTGGCCGGGATACGTACCTGCCGGCAGCGTGACCGCACTGTAGGCGCTGTAAGCGCTCGTCAGACGCTGGGCTGCCGCACCGTCCACATTCAGCAGACGGATGCCGCACTCCCCGGCAAGCTCGGTCAGCACCGGGCTGGGTGCGCCTGCTGTGATAAAGATGGCATCCACCTTGCCCGCTTTCAGCTGGGCGGCAGCGTCCTCATAGTTCAGGTTCACGGTGTCCACCAGCTTGTCGTTCAGGCCGTAGGCCGCCAGAATTTGCAGTGCGTTCTGCTCCGAGCCGGATTCCTCCGCACCGATGCTCACGGTCTTGCCCTGCAGGTCTTCCACAGACTGGATGTCCGCGTCTGCCCGCACCACGATCTGGCAGGCCTCGGTGTACAGCGCCGCCACCGCGCCAAAGCCGCGAGTCTCCTCCTCATCGGCAAAAATGCCGGTCTGGTCGTAGGCGTCCTGCGCAAGGTCCCCCTGCGCAATGGCCAGCTGCAGGTATTCGCCGGTCAGCAGGCGCAGGTTCGCCGCTGAACCGGCCGTGGTCTTGAGCTCCACGGTACCGTTATCCGTCTCGTTTTCCAGTGCGGCATACAATTCGCCAAAGGCGTGGTACACACCGCCCTCACCGGCCACGCCGAAACGCAGCCGTTTCGCCGTCTGTGCCGACGCACATCCGTTCAGCAGCAGCACCGCCAGCAATGTCCCGGCCAGCGCCGCTGCAAACCATTTCTTTTTCATTCGTTTTCCACTCCTCTCCCTGCCGCCGCAATGCGGCAGAGCTGTCAGGATAAATTATACGCATATTGCAGATGAAATGCAATCACTTCCCGCAAATCGGCAGCAAAGAAAAAGAAGGAGCGGCAAAACGGCCAAGGCCATTTTACCGCTCCACCCGAAAAGCGCTTCACCCTCCAAACAGCCCAAAGAAGCTGGTGTGGGTCACGCCCAGCACAAGGAACAGTGCGATCAGCGCAAACAGCACCCCGATGATGATATCCATCTGGTGCACTGTCAGCGGGAATTTATCGTACATTTTCTCCTTCGCGTTCACAAAGTTCTTGTCGCCGTTGTCCAGCAGGCTCTTTTTGCCCGCTTCAAAATCGGCCTTCCGGCCTGCCAGTTCAGCCTGCTCCTGCGCAAGCTTTGCCTCCCGTGCGGCGAGGGCGGCCTCGCGCCGGGCCAGTTCTTCCTCGCGCTGCTCCGGGGTCTGTGTCTGCTGTGCCATCCTGCACCTCCTGATGGTGTTTTCTTTTATGATACCACACGATCATGAACAAATAAACCAAAAAGCGGGCTGCCCGCCCGAAAGCAGACAGCCCGCCGGAAAGAGGTCTTACTTCTTTGCCAGGTACTTGCGGATATCGATGGCCACAGCCACGATGATGACAAGGCCCTGCACGATGTAGGTGTAAGAGGAGTTGACGTTCATGAACTGCAGAGCGACCTTCATCAGCTCAAAGACCAGAACGCCGACCAGAACGCCGGGCACGGTGCCGACGCCGCCGGTGGTGGAAACACCGCCGATGGTGCAGGCTGCGATGGCGTCCAGCTCATAGCCCTGTGCGGTGTTGACGGATGCGCCGCCGGACTTTGCAGCCAGCAGGCAGCCTGCCAGACCGAACATGCAGGAGGCCAGGATGTAGATGCGGATCTTGGTAGCGTGCACGTTGACACCGGCCACCTCAGCAGCAGCCTCGTTGCCGCCGATGGCGTACATGTACTTACCGTGGCGGGTCTTGTTGTACAGGAACCAGAAGCATGCAGCCACGATAAGAGCGATCCAGATCAGCACAGGGACAGCCAGAATGGTGTTGGATGCCAGAGAGGTGAAGTTCTTGTTCAGGGAGCCAATGGGGGTACCTTTGGTGTACACCAGGCAGATACCGTAGACCACCTGCTGCATACCCAAGGTAGCAATGAAGGGCTGCACCTTCAGGTAGCTGACCACCAGACCGTTGCACAGACCCACGATGGCGCAGATGGCAATGACCAGAATGAACACCACAGGGGTGGGCAGGGTGGGCATATTGGGGTAGAACTTGCCGGAAGCGCCTTCGGTCTGCGCAAAAATGCAGGCAAGGCAGGCGGCAAAACCAGCCAGACGGCCAGCGGACAGGTCGTTACCGGTGGTGATCAGGCAGCCGGAAATGCCCAGCGCGATGATGTAGCGGATGGACACGTTCTTGAACAGGTTGATCATGTTGGTGCCGGAGAAGAAGTTGGGGTGAATGATGCCAACGATCAGGGTGACGGCCAGCATCATCACGATAATGGCGTTGTTGCTGAACCATTTGGCCACAGCCTTGCCATTCAATTTTTTGGTAGCTTCCACGATAGACAGCCTCCTTATTTACTGATTCGCCGCAGCGGTGGGTGCGGTCTCGAACTGGGTGGCCAGAGCCATGATGTTTTCCTGGGTGGCGTCCTTGCCGTCGATGAAGCCGGTGATGCGGCCATCGCACATGACCATGACACGGTTGGACATACCAATGATCTCGCTCATTTCAGAGGAGATCATGATAATGCTCTTGCCCTGCTTGGCCAGATCGGCGATGATGCAGTAAATTTCATACTTTGCACCAACGTCGATGCCGCGGGTGGGCTCGTCCAGAATGAGCACATCGGGGTTGTTGGCCAGCCACCGGGCGATCAGCACCTTCTGCTGGTTGCCGCCGGAAAGGCTCTTGATCTGGGTCTTGGGGCTGGGCACCTTGATGGCCATCTTTTCCTTGTTGGTAGCCACCAGGTCAAGAATTTTCTTGTTGTCCAGCATGATGGGGCCCTTGCGCAGAGCATCCAGCGATGCAATGGAGATGTTGTCGGCCACGCTCAGCACACCCATGATGCCGGTGGCGCGGCGGTCCTCGGTCAGCAGAGCCACGCTTTTCTGGATGGCGTCGCGGGGCTGCTTGATGTTGACTTCCTCGCCCTTGATCCACACTTTACCGGAAGTGTGGGCACGCAGGCCGAAGATGCCTTCCATCAGCTCGGTGCGCTGTGCGCCCACCAGACCGGCCACGCCCAAAATTTCGCCCTTGTGGATCTCGAAGCTGCAGTGGCGGAAGGAACGCGGGTGGATGGAAGTGAAGTCCTCCACCTTCATCATCACTTCGTCGGAGGGGTGGTTCTCCAGCGGGGGATACAGGTTGGACAGCTCACGGCCGACCATCTTTGCGATGATCTGCTCTTTGGTCATCTCGGCCACGTCCCACTTGCCGATGTACTTGCCATCGCGCATGATGGTCACTTCGTCGGCGATGACCTTGATCTCGTCCATCTTGTGGCTGATGTACACCAGCGCCACGCCCAGCGCCTTCAGTTCGCGCATGATGCGGAACAGGCTCTCGACTTCGTTGGCGGTCAGGGACGATGTGGGCTCGTCCAGGATCAGCACCTTGCAGTTTGCAGAGACCGCCTTTGCGATCTCCACCATCTGCATCTGTGCAATGCTCAGGGAGCCCAGCTTTGCATGGGGGTCGATCTCCAGCTTCAGCTTCTTGAGCAGTTCCTCAGTCTCTTTGTACATTTTGGGGTGATCCACCACCGTGATGGGGCCGTACTTCTTGGTGGGGTAGCGTCCCAGCCAGATGTTCTCGGCCACCGTGCGCGCCGGGATGGGCTGCAGTTCCTGGTGCACCATGGCGATGCCGCGGTTCAGCGCATCCAGCGGGGTGGGGATGTTCACCTTTTCGCCTTCGTATTCAATTTCGCCCTCGTCCATTTTGTAAATGCCGAACATGCATTTCATCAATGTGGACTTACCGGCGCCGTTCTCACCCATCAGCGCCATGACCTTACCGGGGCGAAGCTCCAGCTGGGCGTGATCCAGCGCTTTGACGCCGGGGAAGGTCTTGACCACGCCTTTCATTACCAGACGGTATTCTGACATTCCGCAGAGCCTCCTTGTCGTTTATTTTTAGGCCGCAGAAAAACCCTTTTCAAAACAAGGCGCGTGCGCGGAGAACATTTCTCGCACGCACGCGCTTTATAGCTTTGTTCAAGCTGTCAAGGTCCACTGCGCACCTTGCATTGTTTCAGGGAACTTTGGTCTTACTTCACATAGCTGGAAGCGTTGTCCTTGGTCACCTTCACATAGTCGACCCAGTAGTACTGCTCGACCTTGGAGCCCTCGACGTACAGCTTGGTTGCCTTCGCAGCTGCGGTAGCCTGGCCCACGTCGTCGTTCAGAACGGTACCGGTCATGTTGCCGTCCAGGACGTCCTGCACAGCCTCGGCCAGTGCGTCAACGCCGACCAGGTAGATGTCCTTGCCGACGGTGCGGCCAGCCTGCTGGATGGACTGCAGAGCGCCCAGTGCCATTGCGTCGTTGTTGCAGAAGACGACTTCGATCTGATCGCCGTACTGAGACAGAGCGTTTGCAACGTCCTGCTGAGCGGTGGTCTGGTCCCAGTTGTCCAGGTACTCGTACAGGCAGTTCACCTTCTTGCCGGCATCTTCCAGAGCCTTGATGGAGTACTCGGTGCGGTACTGTGCATCAATGTTCTCGGGGTCGCCCTTGCACATGATGTAGGTGATCACGCCGTCGCCGTTGATATCGCCCTGGGTCTCGGTCTCCAGGATCAGCTCGCCCTGGTAAGTACCGGACTGACGTGCGTCAGCACCGACGTAGCAGCACTTGTCTGCGTAGGAGTCCAGAACGCTCTTGTCGGGCTCACGGTTGATGAAGACGATGGGAGTCTCAGAGGGCTTGATGGTATCAACGATGGTCTGAGCGGAAGTGGTCTGGACGGGGTTGATGATCAGGACGTCCACGCCCTGCTGCAGGAAGGTGTTGATCTGCTCGGTCTGGGTGTTCTGGTCGTTCTTGCCGTCCATGATGGTGACGGAGTAGCCCATGTCCTTCAGGTACTCTTCCAGATCGGTGCGGTACAGGGTCATGAAGTTATCAGCGAACTGATAGATGCACACGCCAATGTTGGCGGAGCCGTTGGTGGCAGCAGCAGAAGCAGCGGTGGAAGAAGCCACGCTGGAAGCAGCAGTGGAGCTGGAGGAGCCGCCGCAGGCGGTCATGGCAGCAGCAGCGCCGACAACAGCAGAAGCCTTCAGGAAGTCACGACGAGAAATCATTTTCATAATAGTGTTCTCCTTCAATCGTATACAGCATTTTCTACAGGCGTAATTGTCGCACACACCTGTAATTCCTGTGTGTATTATACCTTCGCACAGGGCAAAATGACAAGAGAACAAGTTCACAAGATTGAAGGAAATATTTTGTGAGGTTTCAACAAAAGGAAGCCTACTCTGACAAAAACTTTTCTTGAAGCATCACAATTTTTCATGCTTTTGCAACCAACAGACAAATGTGCCGGAAACGTGTCAGAATTCTTGCAAAAGGATTACAAATTGTTGCATTTCCTGTTTCGGCGCTTTGAGGTCTGCCTTGTGTTTTTTGAAAAGTTTTTTCAGGAATACATAAAAAGAAAACTCCCCGTGCCGCGTTTGCGGGCGCAGGGAGTTCGTTCTTTGCGTTTTTACAGTTTCAGCAGTGCCTTTGCAATGTTGAAATACACCAGCAGCGTGGTGGTATCCACGATGGTGGTGATCAGGGGCGAAGCCATCACGGCGGGGTCCACATGCAGCTTTTCGGCCACCACCGGCAGGATGCCGCCGATCAGCTGCGAGAGCAGGATGGTGCAGATCAGGGTCAGGCACACCACCAGCGCCACCGGGGCCGCCACGCGGTCCAGCAGCAGCATCTTGGCAAAGTTGCACACGGCCAGCGTGCCGCCGCACAGCAGTGCCACGCGGCTCTCACGCCACAGGATGCGGGGCAGGTCGCGGGGGCGGATATCGCCCACGGCCATGCCGCGGATGATGGTGGAGGTGCTCTGGCTGCCCGCGTTGCCGCCTGCGTCGGTCAGCATGGGGATGTAGGCGGTCAGCACGGTCACAGCGGCCAGTGCATCTTCATAGCCCCGGATGACCAGGCTGGAGAAGGTGGCGCTGATCATCAGAAACAGCAGCCACGGTGCGCGGCTCTTGTACAGGTCCCACATGCTCTGCTTGAAGTAGGGCTTATCGGACGGGCCGATGGCGTTCATCTTGGCGATATCCTCGCTGGCCTCGTCCTGCAGGATGCTGATGGCGTCGTCAATGGTCACGATGCCCACCAGCCGGTTCTCGGCATCCACCACCGGGATGGCCAGGAAGCCGTACTTCTCGAACAGATTGGAGACATCCTCCTGGTCGGTGGTGGTGCCCACGCTGACCACATTGGTGTCCATCAAGTTCCGGATGGGCTCTGCGGTGTCCTTGGCCAGCACCAGCGCCCGCAGCGACACCACGCCGATCAGCTTGCGGCTGCCGTCGGTGACGTAGCAGTTGTTGATGGTCTCCTTATCAAAGCCGTTCTTGCGGATGGCATCCATGGCCTGCGCCACGGTCATGTCCGGCCGCAGCTCCATGAACTCGGTGGTCATCACGCCGCCGGCGGAGTCCTCGGGGTACTTGAGCAGTTCGTTGATCATGCGGCGGGTGGCCGGGTCTGCCTGGCCCAGGATGCGCTTGACCACATTGGCGGGCATCTCCTCCACAAGGTCGGTGGCATCGTCCACGAACAGCTCGTCCACCACGGCCTTCAGCTCGGTGTCCGTCAGCCCGTCGATGAGCTTTTGCTGGGTCTCGGGCGTCAGCTCGGTGAACACGTCTGCCGCCAGGTCCTTCGGGCACAGGCGGAACAGCACCGGGAGCTTCTCGGCGGGCAGGTCTTCAAACACGGCGGCCAGGTCCGGCGCGGGCAGGGTCTCCATCACGTCCCGCAGGCTCTGGTACTTTTTGGCGTCATCCAGGTTCGCCAGCATGGTCTTCAGGGTGTTGATCGAAATTTCAGACATAAAAAGCTGCCTCCTTTTTTCCAGGCGGCAGCTTGAATCATCTACACAGGGGAACACGAACACACGCCGTGCGCGTTCACGCACAGCAGGGCCATTTCCCGGCATTTCCAAAGGCTGCCGTCTGGTTCACTGATCGGGGATATAACGTGCTGCTACTACCGGCAGGTTCCATGACGACCACCTCGTTTCTGTGTTGTGAAAAGCATTTCAGTGTTTTCCGCCCATTACTTTACCACGGCTTTTGCACCGCGTCAACCCCGTGCCGAAAATTTTTCCGGTTCTTTACAAAAAGCAAAAGCGCCCGACGATATTTTTCGTATCATCAGGCACTTTTGTGGTTTTTCAGGGGTTATTCGGCGGCCGTGTCAAACAGGCCCTTCTGCTTTGCCTTTTCCCAAGTCAGGCAGACGCGCAGCTTGCTCACCGGGAAAGCCGGGTGGAACTTCTGCTCATCTTCGTTGGTGTCGTCCTTCAGCAGTTCCTGCTCCACGGCCCAGCGGGCAGCCTTCTGGGCGTCGGTGTCCTCAGCGCTGATATCGCTGTAGAGGGCCGTGCTCTCTGGCTCCGGCTTGCCTGCACGCTCCCACAGGAGCTTTGCAAGGGCAAGACGGTTCGTGGGCATGGCCACATCGTCCATCTGGGTAATGCGGTACAGGCCGGTGCCCACTTCGTAAGCACCCACAGCCGCGATGCCGCCAATGACCACACCGGCTACGATATCGCCGCTGCCGTCGTCGGTGACGACCGGCTGGTCCGGGGGCAGCAGGGAGTCATCGTCAAAGAGCGCTTCAATGGTCACGTCGGCGGCGGGCATGGTCAGCTCCGCAATGATCAGGCCATTCTGGCTGACGTCGCGCAGGTCTGCGGTAATGTCCGTCACCACGCCGTTGACGGTCTTGGTCACCTTCCAGCCCGTGAACTTCTCCTGTTCCTTCGGGGTGGCGGTGATCACGTCGCCCTTTGCGGCGGTGGTCACTTCTGCGTCATTCAGGGTCACGGTGCAGTCCACCGCGTTCACCTGATACTGGATATTCTCGTAATACGGCTTTGCCTTTACGTTGTAGGCGGGCATGGTCAGAGTTGCAGTGGTTTCAGTGCCATTCTTCAGCAGCTTTGCAAGCTCTGTCGAGCTGGTAATTTCCGTCTCGGTGCCGTTTTCCACTTTATACAGTTTCCAACCGGCGAATGCCTTACCTTCGGGGTCGTTTCCAGCGATCAAAGCCACTTCAGTGCCTGCGGCTACAGGTGCATTCAGCACTTCGTCCTCAAGTTCTGCGGTAACATTCTCACCGGTGGTCACAGTGTACATCGGGCGCACATAGCCGCAGGTGTTGCAGTCAATGTCTTTTGCGTTGGTGTAGATATGGGGGCCTTTGGCCTCCTGGTCTGCCGTCAGGCCCGGGCAGTTTGCGGTGGTGCACACCTTCCGGTGTTTGGTGCCATCATGTTCCCACTGGTAGTTGTGCCAATGCACATCCAGCGTAACAGGAAAATTAAACCCATCATCTTCGACTTCGTAATTATAAGTAACTGTAGTGCTGTTCGCTTTCAAAATCCATGTTGCCGGGTCAACCGTACCGCCTTTCCAGCTGCCGGTGGTAACGCCATCTAACTCAAATTTCCCCGGCAGCTGATGCAGATCATATGTCCGATCGTCGTTCGCCAGAATTTGGTAGCGTTGGGAACCAACCTGCAAATCCCCGATTTGGGGGTTGGTTCTCAAATCCAGCGATGTCAGGCAATTATTCTTGCACCGCAACCACGACAAGCTTTTATTTTCCCTTAAATCCAGCACTGTCAACTTGTTGTTGTTGCAATTCAAGCTTTCAAGTTTTGTGTTTTTGTTCAAATTTAATGACGTCAAACTGTTGTTATAGCATATCAACCGCTTCAGTTCCGGGTTTTCACTCACGTCCAGTTCCGTTAAATTATTGTCACTGCAGAATAGGTCGGTCAACTTCGAAAAGTATTTGAGTCCCTGCAGGCTTGTGCATCCGCTATTGCTTATCTCAATTTCCTTAACGGCATTTCTTTCCGTTTGGTTCAGCGCACCATCTTTATCTTTGTCAAAATTATCTGCTACATATTGTCTAAATGCTCCATCCGGGAAGTTTGTCGCATCAATAGCAACAGCGTCTTCCTCCGCCTGCGTGCTCACTGCGCTTTCTGTGCTGGCCGCAGCCGGTGCCGCTGCAAATGCGCCCACCGGCAGGGCGGACACCATCATGCACGCCGCAAGCGCCGCACTGAGAAACCGCGTACTCTTTTTTCTCATTGTTTATCCCTCGCTCTCTTTGTTGTCCGGGTGCCTTCCCCCGAAGGCGTGGCACCTCATCTTCATTATACCCCCCCCCCCTATATGCGTTTCAATAGTTTCGGGATTTTCACCCCACCAAAGTTTTCGTGTCTTTTTTGTCAATTTTCCACAAAAGCAGCCCTCAGCCGCCTTTCTTTCCCCTTTGCGCAAAAAAAAAATCACCGGAAAAGCATGTGCCTTCCCGGTGATTTTCAAAGCTTATTTTCTTTTATTTTTTCGCTTTCACAGCGTCGTCACGGTGTCAAACAGGTCCTTCGCGGCTTCCACAGCGTCCTTGCTGCCAAAGACCACCCGCGTGCCGGTGGCCATGGCGGCACCCAGCTCGGCGGCCTGCGCCTTCAGCAGTTCAGCGTCCACAGCGCACAGGGCCTTGCGGTCGGCCGTCATCATCTCGTCGGTGATGCCGCAGAAGAACCGGCGGTCTGTCTCCCGGGCTTCGGCGCGGGGCTTGCGGGGCGTATCCAGCTTTGCCACCGTGCCCACGATGAAGTCGTTCAGGTCCTTCTCGGTGTAGTCCCGTGCGGCCAGCTCGGCCGGGCCCTTGGCAAAGGTGTCGTAGCTCTCCTTCACATGGGGGTCGCGGTAGGTGTAAAGGTACTCCACCCCGTCGGAGGAAAGCATCCCGGTGCCGTAAGCACCGCCCACCTCGCGGATGTTGTGCCACAGGTATTCGTAGCTCATCACCCGGGCCAGCACCTTGCGGTCGCTGCGGCGCTCCATGGGCCACACCAGTACATCATAGTTCACGCCGCCATCAATGATGAACGCTTCGTTCACCGGCGGGGTCAGCGGTTCGGTGTAGGGCACAGCTTCGCGGCGACCCTCGGCGGCGAAGCGGCTGCCCGGCAGCAGGCTGCGCAGCTTTGCAAGGGCATCCTCGCTGCCGTACAGGCTCACGGTGAGCTGTGCGTTCTGCAGCACTTCGGTGCGCAGGGCATCCAGCCTTGCGCCCAGCGCGGCCCAGTCGGCCTTGGCCAGCAGGTCACACAGAAATTTGTAGTAGCTCACGCCGCTGCAGCGCTCGCTCACCGCGCCGTCCACCGAATAGTGGGCGCTGGCGCGGGTGGCCGCGTAGGCGTTGCCCTGTTGGATGAACTGCTGTTCCATGTTCAGCTTCTGCTGGCTCAGCACCCGGGCAAAGGCTGCTTCGGCCGCCGGGCCGGTGAGCCTGGTGTCATACAGCCACTCGCCGCCCAGCTCCACGGCCTTTTCCAGGCTGCGTTCCAGCAGGCTCAGGCACAGGCTCAGCTTTGCGTGGCAGGGTGCACCCTCCTGCCGGCCGGTCCAGATATCCAGCTGCACGCGGCTGTCGCCCAGCCAGGTGCTGCGCAGGGTGTTCAGCTGCTGGGCGGTATGTGCGCTGCTGTCCAGCTCGTCCAGCACATCGGTCAGCAGGTCAAGGTACTGCATGTCCTCGGGCTTCACATGGCCGAGGTCGTAGTAGAAGTTCAGGTACAGGCTGCCCGCCGAGGGGTGATGCAGCAGCTGCGCACCGGCCAGCAGTTCCCGCTCTCCGGCGGCAGTCTTTGCACCGTCGCCGAGGTCGGCGGCCGTCAGCGGGTGTTCCAGCACCAGTTTGCCGTCGGTGCGGATGGGCTCGCCCGCCTCGTCCTTTTGGGGCAGGGTGGGCACCTGCACCACCTGCACCGGGGCCGGGGCGAACAGCTGCCGCAGCAGCTCGTCGAACCAGCCGCCTGCCATCTTCTCCCGCAGGGACGCAAACAGTTTGTCCGTGTGCAGCAGCAGGGCCGGGTCGCCGGTGTGCAGCCAGCCGGTGGAAGCGTTGATGGCATCCAGCACGCCGTCCGGCAGGCTGCCCGGGCGCTCGAGGGATGCAAACTCCGCGCTGTTCAGCGAGGCCAGCAGCAGCTCCTGCGGGATGCCCTCGGCCAGAATGCCGTCCACGGCCTTGCGCACGGCGGCGGCAAACTTGCGGGCGCTCTCCTCGGTGGCACCGCGCAGAACCAGTTCCAGCGTGGGCTGCAGGGTGCTGTCGTCAAAGCCAATGTCGATGTCTGCGCCCAGATTTTCGGCCAGCAGGGCGGCTTTCAGCGGGGAGTTGTTGGTGCCAAGCAGGGCATCCAGCAGAATCTCCACGCCCAGCTGACGCTCCCGGTCGGCAAACGCGCCGGTGTACCACGCCAGGGCGCACTGCACCTCGTCCGGCTCCGGGTTCTCGGTGTAATAGGGCAGCTCCACGCAGGTGCCCGGCTGCTCGTCCTGCAGCGTCAGGCGCGGGCGGGTGCCGGTCTTCGGCATTTTGGAAAGGTAGTCTTTGTCCAGCAGTGCCAGCTTTTCGGCCATGTCCATCTTGCCGTACAGGGTGATGCAGCAGTTGTCGGCGCTGTAGTGGCGACGGTACACCCGCTTGTACTTCTCATAGGTCAGTGCCGGGATGCTGGCCGGGTCACCGCCGGAAACAAAGCCGTAGGCCGTATCCGGGAACATGGCCCGTTCCAGCGCGTCCTGCAGCTGCGCGTCCGGGGCAGCCAGCGCGCCCTGCATCTCGTTGTACACCACGCCGCTCACGGTGCCGTCGGCGTCCCGGTGCCAGCCTTCCTGCTCGAACACGCTCTTGTCCACCATGGCCAGCGGGCAGAACACCGCGTTCAGGTACACGTCCATCAGGTTCTTGAAGTCGGTCTCGTTGGGGGTGGCAAACGGGTATACGGTCTTATCCGGGAAGGTCATCGCGTTCAAAAAGGACGCCATGCTGCTTTTCAGCAGCTGCAGGAACGGCGAAGTGACCGGGTATTTTTCGCTGCCCGCCAGCACCGAGTGTTCCAGAATGTGGAACACTCCGGTGTCGTCGGACGGAAAGGTGCCGAAGCCGATGCCGAACGCCTTGTTGACATCTTCATTTTCCACCAGCAGCACGGTGGCACCGCTCACATCGTGGGTGAGCACCGTCAGGGTGCCGTGCTGTTCGGGGCAGTCCTCGGTGCGGAGGACGGTATAACCGGGGAATCGTTCCATTTCGTTTTCTCCTTTGCGGTTTTGAAATCGTTTGACACTATTGTATCATTCAAGGGCGAAAAACACAATTACAGGTTTGTTAATTATAACCGGCAGAACGCTTTTCAACCATTTGCTTCCCGTGCAGGGCGTTTTCGCGTGGGGCAGGTTCTATGGCTTTTGCAAAAGGCATTGCCGCCGGGTACGTTCTCTTTTGCATGCCAAAAGAGAACCAGAAAAGCACCCGCTACTTTCGAGGCGCGGGAGGCACGAATTAAGGGCTGCTCGCCCTTAATAATCCCAAAGCAGTTAGGCTCCATACAAAAAATCCAAGTCGCTTCGCTAAAGGATTTTTTGTGTTCCACCGATTTATAGGCCCTTCAGCCGCTGCGGCGGCAGCTCCCCGCAGGGGAGCGGGTTTGAGTTTCGTACTGCTTTATCTGCTGCGCGACAGCCGCAGGCTGACAGCAGCAATATGTTGTTTGCCATTGCGGTCCCTCCCGTGAAAAAGCAAAGGAGAAAAGCCCGCAGGCTTTTCTCCTTTGCAAATCAAAAATAATTTTTCCGCTGTCATTGTCAGAGCGAAGCGGAGACAATTCAAATCGTCCTTTTACACCTGTTTTGCCCCTTCGGTCCTGCAGGACACCCGGAACAGCACAAAGCCCACCGCGAACAGCACAGCCAACATGCCAATGCCCACATTGGCGCTGCCGGTCAGCTGGCTGCCCACGCTGACGATCATGGTGCCCAGAAAGGAAGCACCCTTGCCGCAGATGTCGAACAGACCAAAGTATTCGCCGGATTTCTCCGCCGGGATGATCTTGGCAAAATGGCTGCGGCTCAGCGCCTGCACGCCGCCCTGGAACATGCCCACCACGACGGCCAGCACCCAGAACTGCCACTGTTTGGTCAGGAAGAAGGCAAACACCGCAATGCCGGTGTAGGCCGCGATGCATACCGGAATCAGCTGACTGGACGGGTATTTTGCACTCAGCCGACCAAAGATCAGCGCCGAAGGGAAGGCCACGATCTGGGTCACCAGCAGTGCCAGCAGCAGGCCCGTGGTGTCCAGTCCCAGCGCGGTGCCATAGGCCGTGGCCATATCGATGATGGTATACACTCCGTCGATGTAGCAGAAGAAGGCCAGCAGGAACCAGAACACCTGTTTATCCTCGTGCAGGTGCTTGAGGGTGTGGCCGATGCGCACAAAGCTCTGCCGGATGGCGTGCTGCTCCACCTCCACATAGTTGATCTGCTTGTAGCGGCGCAGCAGCGGCAGGGTGGTGCCCAGCCACCAGGCAGCCGTGATGAGCAGCGCGATGGAAAGGGCCGTCATCTGGCTCAGACCGATGGCACCGCTGCCCAGCACCAGCGCCAGACACACCACAAAGGGCACGCAGCTGCCAATGTAGCCCCACGCATAGCCCTGCGAGGACACAACATCCATGCGTTCCGGGGTGGTCACATCGCCCAGCATGGAGTCGTAGAACACCAGACTGCCCGAAAAGCCGATTTTCGCAATAATGAAGATGACGAGGAACGGCAGCCAGATTGTGGCCACGCCCATGGCGCAGCAGCCGATGACGCCCACAAACAGACAGAGCATGAAGATGGGCTTTTTGAAGCCCTTGGTATCCGCCAGCGTGCCGAGGATGGGCCCCAGCACCGCAGTGATCACCGTGACCACCGAGCTTGCGTAGCCCCAGTAGGCCAGATAGTCCACCGAGCTCAGGCCGCCGGCCTCAGCCAGCGCGTTGAAGAAGATGGGCACCAGCGTTGCGATCAGCAGCACAAAGGCCGAGTTGCCCACGTCGTACAGGATCCACGCGCGCTCCAGCGGTGTCACCTTGAATTTTTCGTTTTGCATTTTGTTTCCTCTCACACCGCCGGGCGGTGCCCCCTCTTTTTAGATTTCACCATTTAAAATGGCCGCCGCTCACGCTCTGGCCATCTTCAGCGGAAAGTTTGTTTTTATTTTCGTGTTTGTCGCGCTCTGCGGAGCGCTCCAAACACATTCTCACCAAAAGGGTCGTAGCGGGAAACAGCATCTTTCCCTGCTGGCCTGCATCGACCTGCTCAGAACTCTCCAAATGTATGGTCGTAGGCTTTATCCAGCGGTTCGTCCGTGTCCAGCTTTTCCACAAATTCCAGAATGAGCCGTTCTGCCAGAGGTAGAGCCTTGGCGTACAGCGCTTCCAGCTGTTTGCCGCTCTCTACACACTTCGGGTTCGGCCGCGGGTTCGCCACAAGGCCGTGCAGCATGTCGTACTTGCCCACCACCTTCATGCCGGTCAGCACCACCCAGCGCTTGACCGGATTCGACGCCTGCAGAAGCCTGTGCACCGAGATCATGCCTTTGAGCGCATCCAGCGTCACCTGCTCTGAGATGCCCTCGTAGAACGGCGCGATCACCTTTGCATTTTTCTCCGACGGATGAATGTGGCTGGCGGTGAAGAACTTGAGCGGGTCGCAGCCATCCCGGCGCATCAGCATGTTGTCGAACTCGGTCTCGATTTCACAATGGGTCACGCCGCTGGAGCGGGTGAACTGCTCCACATAGGGGTGGCAGGTGCTGTCCAGCGCAAAGTGACAGATGAAGCCGATGGCATAGGCCAGCGCCGCGTCGCGGTCGCCTGCCGCCTTCACCACGCCCCGGGCGCGGTCGAAGAACACCCGGCCGGGCTTGTCGTGCATGGCATTGCCCAGCGCACTCACGGGGTTCGAGCTGGCCGCATGGTAATAAAACAGCAGGTCCGGCCCGTGCAGGCCGATATCGTAAAGTTCACGGTTCATTTCCAGCTGCACCCGCACTTCGTCCGGCAGATGTTCCAGAACATTGGCACCAAAGCGGCGGTGCGCGTAGGTTGACGGCATGGCAGATTCCTTCCTTTCCCTCCGGCAGGGTGCACAAAACGCCCGCCGGTTTCGCGTTCTGTTTTAGTATAGCAGAAAGTTTCCCCACCTTCTACCCCTTTGTGTCTGGTTTTGGTAAAAAGTTTGAATGATTATTGCACTTTTCGGCCAGCGGACCGGTAGTTTCTCCAGCCGCGTCCTCCGCTTTCGGCCCCACTTGTGAAAAAGAGCTCCAGAAAATCCGCAGATTTTCTGGAGCTCCAATCGAAAAAAATCGACTTTCCTCTGTTCATGGCCAGAGCGCACGCGTCGGCCATTTTAAATCGTCATGCCTTAAACTTTTTCGTAGCCCTGCGGCATCTCGTTCTTGCGGTTGCGGTCCATCAGTGTGCGCAGAGCGTCGCTGGCACTCATGCCTTCCTTCACGATGGCGTTCACCGTCTGCACGATGGGCATTTCCACATTGTACCGTGCGGCCAGCTCCATGGCAGCGGGCAGAGCGTTGATACCCTCCACCACCATGCCCACTTCCTTCACGGCCTGTTCCGGGCTCTCGCCCTTGCCGATCAGGATGCCCGCGCGGTTGTTGCGGCTGTGCATACTGGTCGCCGTGACGATCAGGTCACCGATACCGGCCAGACCCGCAAAGGTGTGGATGTTGCAGCCCATGGCCACGCCCAGCCGGGCGATCTCGGCGATGCCGCGGGTGATAAGGGCCGCGCGGGCGTTGTCGCCGTAGCCAAGGCCGGTGGAGATGCCCACACCCAGCGCGATGACATTCTTCAGCGCACCGCTCAGCTCCACGCCCTTGATGTCGGCGTTGGTGTACACGCGCATACAGGTGTTGCTGAACACATCCTGCACGAACTCTGCCGCCTGCTCATCCGGGCAGGCCGAGACGATAGTGGTGGGCAGGTCCAGCGCCACTTCCTCAGCGTGGGTGGGGCCGGAGAGGGCCACCAGCTTCACGTTCTTCGGGCCATCTTCTTTGCCCAGCTCGTCCGCGATGACTTCCGTCATGGTGTAGAGGGTCTCCGGCTCCATGCCCTTTGCCACGTCCACGATGATCTGCCCGTCCGGGATGTAAGGCCGTGCCTTCGCCGTGGTGGAGCGCACGAACACCGACGGCACTGCAAACAGCAGCACATCCTTGCCGGTGCACACTTCCTCGATACTCTTGGTGAACTGCAGCTCGGCCGGGATCTTCATGCCCGGCAGGTTTGGGTGCACCCGGGTGGTGGAAAGGCTGTCCACCTCGGCCGGCAGCGCCGACCACACCTGCACCTCATTGCCGCTGACCGTCAGCATCCGTGCCAGAGCCATGCCCCAGGTGCCTGCACCCAGAACGCCGATTTTATGTTTCATTTCGTTGGTCCTCCGTTGGCACCGCGCGGCAGGCTCAGCCCGCAGGCGGTGGATTTGCGCCGTCGCCGGGCCAAAGCCCGCGGCGCTTTTGTTATGTCCATTGTACACGAAAGCCCGTGCGCCGTCAACCGGTTGCCGCATTGCACAAAGTTAACACCTGCTTTTCCCATTTTTTGTGGACTTCACGCGTTTTATTCAAACCGTTTGCACTCGGGCTGGATTCATGTTATAGTATTTTGGTAGGTTTTGTAGGAATTTTGAAAAAGGTCTTGACTTCGACCATACTTCAAGTTCTATAATACTTTTATTCTCGTTCTTTTTAGAGTATTTGAACACCGTTCTGAGGGAACATTTTCCATGTTTGAAGCATTTCTTTCCAACCGCACGGTCAGCGTGCTGGCGGAAGCCCTGCCCCGCATCCTGACGGCAGGCCTCACCATGACCATCCCGCTGACCCTCGTCTCTTTCTTCTTTGCCATGATCATCGCCGTGGCGGTGGCGCTGGTGCAGTACGCCAACGTGCCGGTGCTGCGGCAGGTGGCCCGGTTCTACATCTGGGTCATCCGCGGCACACCACTGCTGGTGCAGCTGTTCATCATCTTTTACGGCCTGCCCAGCGTGGGCATCATGCTGGACGCCTTCCCGGCGGCGGTCATCGCCTTTGCCTTTAACGAAGGCGCTTACTGTGCCGAGACCATGCGCGGTGCGCTGGAAAGCGTGCCCCAGGGCCAGCTGGAAGCCGGTTACTGCGTGGGCATGAGCTGGTGGCAGATCATGCGCCGCATCGTGCTGCCGCAGGCCCTGCGCACGGCGGTACCTGCCCTTTCCAACTCGCTCATCGGCATGATCAAGGACACCTCTCTGGCGTCCAACATCACGGTGGCCGAGCTGTTCATGGCGGGCCAGCGCGTGGCCGCCCGCACCTACATCTTCCTGCCCATTTACTGCGAGGTGGCAGTGGTGTACCTGCTGTTCTGCACGGTCATCACCAAACTGCAGGCGCTGCTGGAACGTCGGCTCAATGCCCACGGCTTCCAGTAAGAAAGGAGCGTGGGAACCGTGTCCATGTTAGAGATCAAAAATGTCCGCAAGTCCTTTTTCACCTACGCGAAGCCCGGCCTGCAGGCGGGTATCTTCCACCGGCCCGGTGCCCGCAAAGTGACCAGTGAACTGAAGGTGCTGCAGGGCGTGGACCTGACCGTAGAAAAGGGCGATGTGGTGGCCATTCTGGGCCCGTCCGGCTCCGGCAAGACCACCCTGCTGCGCTGCCTGAACTTTCTCGAGACCGCCGACGCGGGCCAGCTGACCTTCGACGGTGAGACCTTCGACCTCGCCAGGGCCAGCCGCGCCGACATCGCCCGGCTGCGCCAAAAGACGGCCTTCGTCTTCCAGAACTACAATCTGTTCCGCAACAAAACGGCCCTGCAAAACGTCACCGAAGGCCTCATCGTCGCCCGCAGGATGCCCAAGGAGCAGGCCGACACGGTGGGCAGGAAGATGCTGGAAAAGGTCGGCCTTGCCGACCGGGCGGACTACTACCCCCGCCAGCTTTCCGGCGGCCAGCAGCAGCGCGTGGCCATTGCCCGTGCGCTGGCGTCCGACCCGGAGATCATCTATTTTGACGAGCCCACCTCTGCCCTCGACCCGGAGCTGACCGGCGAGGTGCTTTCCGTCATGCGGCAGCTGGCCGAGGATGGCATGACCATGCTGGTGGTCACCCATGAGATGGGCTTTGCCCGCAATGTTTCTTCCAAGACGGTGTTCATGGAGAACGGCATCGTGGTGGAGCAGGCCGCTTCCCGCGAGTTCTTTGCGAACCCGAAGGAGGAGCGCACCCGCGAGTTTTTGCGGAAAATTGCGCACACTGAATAAGTTTACCATTTGGAATGGCCTCCGTTTCACTTTGGCCATATTTATAGGAAATTCTATTTTCTTGATTCGTAATTAAAAACGACTGCGGTCGTTTTTAATTACATTTTTCACCGGAGGGGCCGTATCGGGCAGCAGCATCCAATCAAACATTCTTGCTGCGATCCTTCACGGCCTTCTTCCGTGAAAAAGCAATCGAGAAAAATCCGCAGATTTTTCTCGATTGCAAAAATTAAAAATAATTTTCCGCTAATCATGGCCAAAGCGAACGCGGCGGCCATTCTAAATCGTTTTTTCATCGAAAGGATATACAAATTATGAAACGCAGAACTTTTATCTCTCTCATGAGCGTCATGGCCGCTGCCGGGGTGCTGACTCTGGCCGGCTGCTCCAATTCCTCCAGCAGCACCGCCGCTTCCGGCACGGATGCCTCTGTGGCCCCCGCTGCCGGTGACCAGCTGTCCAACATCCAGTCCAGCGGCAAGCTGATCGTTGCACTGGAAGGCGCATGGCAGCCCTGGAGCTTCCACGACGAGAGCGACACCCTCGTGGGCTATGACGTGGAAGTCTCCCGTGCCATCGCCGAAAAGCTGGGCGTGGAGCCGGAGTATGTGGAAAGCGACTGGGACAGCCTGTTTGCCGGTCTGGACGCTGGCCGTTACGATCTGGTGTGCAACGGTGTCGAGGTGACCGACGAGCGTGCCAAGACCTACGACTTCACCACCCCTTATGGCTACATCCACACCGCTCTGGCCGTCCGCAAGGACAACGATGACATCACCACCTTTGAGGACCTGAACGGCAAGACCACCGCTAACAGTCTGGCTTCCACCTACATGGAGCTGGCCGAGAGCTACGGTGCCACCGTGCAGGGCATCGACACGCTGGAGGAGACCATCCAGCTGCTGACTGCCGGCCGCATCGACGCCACCCTGAACGCTGATGTCTCCTTCTACGACTACCTGAACGTTCATCCGGACGCAGATTTCAAGATCGTGGCCCAGACCGAGGATGCTTCCCACGTTGCCATCCCGCTGCGCAAGAGCGACGCCAGCGCCACCCTGCTGGAGGCAATCAACAGCGCCATTGACGAGCTGCGCGCAGACGGCACCCTGAAGGAACTGAGCGAGAAGTATTTCGGTCAGGATATCTCCGCCGAGAACTAACCATTGGAATGCGCTCCGCTTTGCGTGGGCGTCTTCAGCAGTAAATTGATTTTGATATTGCAAGTCCCGGCAGACTGCGGTCTGCCGGGACTTGTCTTTTCACGGGAGAGACTGCGACCGGCAGATGCATCCACTGCATTTTCTGCATCCCTGCACATTCACTGTTCCAAAATACAAAAAGCTCCCCCTTCGGGGGAGCTGGCGCGAAAGCGCCTGAGAGGGTTCTATGCGTGAAAATATTCGTAGATGGTCTGTGCCGTCTGTCTGCCCACGCCGGGGGTGTTTTCCAGCTGTTCGGGCGTGGCTTCCTTCACGGCACCCACGCTCTTGAACTGCGCCAGCAAGGCCTTTGCGGTCTTCGGGCCGATGCCCGGAATTTCCGTCAGGGTGGAAGAATAGCTTTTCTGCTTCATCTGCTGTTTGCGGTAAGCGTTGGCGAAGCGGTGGGTCTCGTCCTGAATCGCTGTGATGAAGGTAAAGGTGCCCCGGTTCATGTTGATGGCGATCTCCCGCCCGTCGCTGTCCACGATGGCACGGGTGCGGTGGTGGTCGTCCTTCACCATGCCGTACAGCGGCACATCAGCCAGAGCCGTGCCCGCCAGTGCTTCCTTCGCCGCGCTCACCTGGCCCCGGCCGCCGTCCATCAGCAGCAGGTCCGGCTTCTGGCCGAACCAGTTGTTACTGGGCTCGCCGTTCTTGGCAAGCTCTGCATACTTTTCGTACTCCGCCGCCCGGCGGGAGACTGTCTCGGCCAGCGACGCATAGTCGTCGGTGCCCGCCACGGTTTTCATCTTGAACTTGCGGTAGCCCGCCTTGAAGGGCTTGCCGTCCTTGAAGGTCACCATGCCGCACACGCTGGAACCGTCGCCCCAGTTGGAGATATCATAGCTCTCAATGGCGCGGGGCGGCTTTGCAAGGCCCAGCACCTGGGCCAGCTCGTCCAGCAGCTTTTCCTCCCGGGCGTAGCGGCCGCTCTCCCGGGCAAGGCGCTCCACGGCATTGGTGTGGGCCATCTCCACCAGATGGGCCTTGTCGCCGCGCTGGGGCACATAGAGCTGCACCTCGCTGCCGCGCTTTTCGTTCAGCGCCTGCTGCAGAGCATCGCTGTCCGGCGGCAGCTCGTCCACCGCAATAATTTTTGGAATTTGCTCGTCGTCCAGATAGTACCGGGGCAGAAATTCTTCCCGCACGGCGTCAATATCCGACGTATCGTGGAACAAAAACTCCCGCTTATCGGTGAGCCTGCCGTCCCGGAACCGCAGCACCGCCGCGCACACGCTGCTGGGCGTGCCCGCCAGCGCCACCACGTCCATCTCCACGTCCGGGTCCACGACCACCTTCTGCCCGGCGCTCACCTTGGTGATGGCCGCGATCTGGTCCCGGATGAGGGCGGCCGTCTCAAATTCCAGCCGGTCGGAGGCTTCCAGCATCCGCTCGTTGAGCGTTTTCAGAATGTCCTTTTTGCCGTAGCGGATGAGGTGCACGGCGCTTTTTACGGCCTGGTTGTAGTTTTCGCAGCTGATCTTGCCGCTGCACACGGCCATGCACTTGCCGATGTGGGCGTTCAGGCAGGGGCGTCCTTTGCCGATCTCCTGCGGGAAGCGCTTCGAGCACCGGGGCAGCAGAAAGGCATCCATGGCCGTTTCTGCCATCTGCCGGGCCGCAAAGCTGGAGGTATAGGGGCCGATGTACTCGGCATCGTCGTCCTCTTTTTGCAGCACGAAGGAAAGGCGCGGCCAGGGCTCTTTCGTCACCTTGATATAGCTGTAGCCCTTGTCGTCCTTCAGCAGGATATTGTACTTTGGGGTGTGGGCCTTGATCTGGCTGGCTTCCAGCACCAGTGCTTCAAACTCGCTCTGGCAGACGATGACGTCAAAGGCGTAGGCGTGGGCGATCATCTGGCTGACCTTGTTGTCGTGGGGCACGCCCTCGCGGAAATACTGGCTCACCCGGATGCGCAGGCGCTTTGCCTTGCCGATATAGATAATGGTGTCGCTTTTGTCCCGGATGATATATACGCCGGGTAAAAGCGGCAGCATACAGGCCTTCTGGTAAAGCTCGGCCTTGGTCATTCAGCGTCTGCCTCGGCTTCCGCTGCCCGCTCTGCCTTGAGCTTTTTGCAGTAGCGGATGTTCTGCAGGCACCCCAGGATGCCCGTGACATTCAGCACCCAGGTCCACCACTTCATGTGTTGCTCGGTGAACAGCTCCACCAGGGCGCTGGCTGCCAGCAGCGCGCTGAACATGGCCAGGAAAACATACCAGGGCTTGCCGCTGTCACACAGCGCCACAAATTTTTCCATGCGTTCCTTGTTCTTCTCGCTCATAAAAGTGCCTCCTTCTACGGTGTCTTTTCCATCGCATCCAATACCAAAAAAGCGGCAGGAGACTTTCCCGCCGCTTTTGATTCCTTAATGCACAGAATTACTCTGCAAAGCCAGACTCCACCAGCTTGATCAGGCCGTCCACGGCAGCCTGCTCGTCAGCGCCGTCGGCGATGATGCGGATGGTGGTGCCGCCCACGATACCCAGAGACAGAACGCCCAGCAGGCTCTTTGCGTTCACGCGGCGTTCTTCCTTCTCGACCCAGATGGAAGACTTGAACTCGTTAGCCTTCTGAATGAAGAAGGTAGCCGGACGAGCGTGCAGACCAACCTGATTTTCAACGGTGACTTCTTTCACATACATAGTAAAGCGCTCCTATCTAATATCGTTTTGGGTACAAAATTTGTAGAGTGTGCCTGTTGCGTTACGATTATTTTAGCGCAAGTCGAAACGGTTGTACAGCCCTCCGGCGCATTTTTGGCGGTTTCTCCAATGAAAAGGGGGCCATTTTTCATTATTTGTACAAAGATAATAAAATTATTCCCCGAAGGTTAGAGGGTAGATACAAAAGTTTTCAACATTTTTTCGACTGTCGGGCGGATTCTCGACCGTTTTTGTGCGTTTTCGGCACCGGGCTTCCGGCTTCGACCGCCTGTTTTCGCCCTTTTCCGCCCCCGGCCGCCCGCGCATTTGCGGCCAAAATCACTCCTGCGCCGCGCCCTCATACCGCATCAGGACAAGGGCACATTTCTTCACCACGGCGGGGTACTGCTCCGGGACAAATTCCAGTTCCATTTCCCCGGTCAGCTTCCAGCCCATGCGGGTGTAGAGGGCGATGGCCCGGCTGTTGGTGTTCAGCACGCTCAGCACCGGGTGCTTGTGCTCCGGCAGCTTTTTGCGGGCAAAGTCCAGCAGCTTCTGCCCGATGCCCTTGCCCCGGGCGCTCTCGGTGACGAACAGGTGTTCCACATGGCCCACCTTGTGGTTGACGCTCACGATACCGTCCGGCACGTCCTTCGTGGTGTGCAGGTAGCACGCCCAGCCCGCAGCCTTCTCCTGCCGCAGCTGCAGCAGATATTCTTCCTCGGTCATGCCCGCGCAGTATTCTGTGGTCCAGTTTTCCGCGCAGACCGTGCGGCGGCCTTCCAGAAAGATGCGGGCGGCAGCGGCAAACTGCTCGTCGGTCTTCACCAGGCGCACGTTCTCGCCGCGCTTCCACTTGGGCAGTTCGGTCACCGGGTGGCTGACGCACCACTGCTCGTACAGCTCCGGGCGGCGCAGGCGGGTGCGCTCCCGGCTCTTTTCACCGCGCCAGGCGTCGATCTTCTGGTGGTCGCCGCCCAGCAGCACCTGCGGCACCGCGCGGCCTTCCCACACTTCGGGGCGGGTGTACTGCGGGTATTCCAGCAGGCCGTCCCAGTAGCTTTCTTCCTCGTAGCCCTTCTGCTCGGCCAGCACGCCGGGCTTCAGGCGCAGCACGCTGTCCGCCACCACAAGGCTGGCCAGCTCGCCGCCGGTGAGGATGTAATCGCCAATGGAAATCTCCTCGTCCGCAAAGGCCTCAATGACCCGTTCATCAATGCCCTCATAGTGGCCGCACACCAGCGTCAGGTTGTCGTACTGGGCCAGGCGGCGGGCATGTTCTTCGGTGTAGCGCTGGCCGCCGGCGGTCAGGAACACGATGTGCGGGGCCGGGCGGCCCTGTGCGGCCACTTCTTGCTGCACGGCGCGCAGGCAGTCCGCGATGGGCTGGGCATACAGCACCATGCCGCAGCCGCCGCCGTAGGGGTAATCGTCGGTCTGCTTCTGCTTGTTTTTCGTATAGTCCCGGATCTGGTGGCAGTGGGTCTCAATATAGCCCTTCTTCGCTGCACGGCCCAGAATGCTGGCATCCAGCACCTGCTGGCACATCTCCGGGAACAGGGTCACGATGTCCACACGCATTCCCATGGCTCAGTTTTCCTCCCGTTCGCTGTCAAAATCGTCGTCCAGCAGGCCCGGGATGGGCGTGACAAGGATGTACCCCTCCGGCGGGTTGCGCTCTTTCAAAAAGGCATCCACGCCCGGGAACATATACTCCTTGCCGCTGGGTGCCTTGACGGTGTAGATATCCTGTGCGCCGGGGTGGTCCACGCTGGTCACCACGCCGTACACCTTGCCGGTGTCGGCATCCCGCACTTCGCAGCCGATGAGGTCGGCCACATACCACCGGCCTGCAGGCAGGGTGGCGTCATTGCGGTCAAAGTAGAACACCTGCCCGCGCAGTGCCCGGGCGGCATCCATATCGTTCACGCCTTCCAGCTGCAACAGAGCCATCTGCCCCTGCGCACGGATGGAGACGATTTTATAGGCTCTGCCGCCCTGTGCCGAGGGGTACAGCCTGCCCACCTTTTTCAAAAAAGCCACGCCGTCGCACCAAAGCTCCAGCTTCATTTCGCCGCGCACCCCGTGGGTGGTCACGACCTTGCCCGCTTCCAGATATTGCTGCATTGTAATCTCCCTGTATCACGTCCTCGCCCTCTCAGCCGCCTTCGGCGGCAGCTCTCCCAAAGGGAGAGCCAAGAACGTTTCGATTAGGCCCTTGCCTCTCCCTTCGGGAGAGGTGGCATTGCACCAGCAATGACGGAGAGGGCGAGCCTGCTTATAACAAAAAAGGCCCCTTGCCGCAAGGGCAAAGGGCCTGTAGGGTGCTCAGTCGATCTCAACAAGGACCTTTTCATCGACCCGCACAGCAGCCGCGCGCATCACCACACGAATGGCTTTTGCGATCCGGCCCTGCTTGCCGATGACACGGCCCATATCTCCCTCTGCCACGCTCAGGTGGTAGACGATGGTGCCGTCCTCGCGGGGCTCGTCCACCGTGACCTTGACGGCGTCCTTGTCCTCCACGAGACCGCGGGCAACTGCCAGCAACAGCTCCTGCATGAGTCAGCCCTCCCTACTTACAGAACGTTGGACTTCTTCAGCAGGACGCGAACGGTGTCAGTGGGCTGTGCGCCGTTGGCGATCCACTGCTTTGCCTTCTCAGCGTCGATCTTGATCTCAGAGGGCTCCTTGTTGGGATCGTAGGTGCCGATCTCCTCGATGAAACGGCCGTCGCGGGGGAAGCGGCTGTCAGCAACAACAACACGATAGAAGGGAGCCTTCTTGGCGCCGACGCGGCGCAGACGAATCTTAACTGCCATGGTAAATATCCTCCAAAAATTGTTTTGTGCGGCCCTTGCGGGCGCGTTGTTTATATTGTACAAACCCGCAAGGGGGTTGTATCACAAAGTCATTTCAGCCCGCGGAAGGCATTGGGGTTGCCCATCATGCCGCCCAGACGGCGGGCAAAGCCCTTGGGGCTTTTCTTGAACTGCTTCATCATCTTCTGCATCATCTCAAACTGCTTGAGCAGCTTGTTCACGTCGGCCACGGTGGTGCCGCTGCCGGCCGCGATGCGGCGCTTGCGCTTGGGGTTGATGATGGAGGGCTTTTCGCGCTCCTCTTTGGTCATGGAATAGATCATGGCCTCGATGCGGTCAAATGCCTTGTCGTCCACCTGGCTGGCGTCGATGCCGGAAGCACCGGGCAGCATGCTCAGCATGGCACCCGCGCCGCCCATCTTGCGGATCTGCGCGAACTGGTCCAGCATGTCGTTCATGTCGAACTTGTTCTCCAGCATCCGCTTGGCGGTCTCCTCGGCGGCTTTCTCGTCCGCCGTCTCCTGTGCGCGCTCGATCAGGCTCAGCACATCGCCCATGCCCAGGATGCGGCTTGCCATGCGGTCCGGGTGGAACACATCCAGATCGTCCAGCTTTTCGCCGGTGCCCTGGAACTTGATGGGTTTTCCGGTGACGGCCAGCACCGAAAGGGCTGCGCCGCCGCGGGTGTCGCCGTCGGTCTTGGTCAAGATGATGCCGTCGATGCTCACCTTCTCGTTGAAGGTCTTGGCCACGTTCACGGCATCCTGACCGGCCATGGCGTCCACCACCAGCAGGGTCTCGTCCACAGGAACGGCTTCCTTGATGTCCACCAGCTCCTGCATGAGCACATCGTCGATCTGCAAGCGGCCGGCGGTATCCAGGATCACGATGTCATTGCCGTAATCCTTGGCATGAGCCAGCGCCTTTTTGGCAATTTCCGGCGGCTTTGCGCCCGGCAGCGTGAACACCGGAGCACCCGCCTGCTTGCCCACCACCTGCAGCTGATCGATAGCAGCAGGGCGGTAAATGTCGCAGGCCACCAGCATGGGGCGGCGGCCCTGTTTGATGAAGTATTTTGCAAGCTTTGCAGCGTGGGTGGTCTTACCATTGCCCTGCAGGCCGCAGAGCATGATGATCGTCTGGCCCTTGTTCTTGATGTTCAGGCGGGCTGCTTCGCTGCCGCCCATCAGAGCGACCAGTTCTTCGTTGACGATCTTGACCACCTGCTGGGCAGGAGTCAGGCTTTCCATGACCTCCTGGCCCATGGCGCGCTCGGACACCTTGGCGCAGAAGTCCTTGGCAACCTTGTAGTTGACGTCGGCTTCCAGCAGTGCCATGCGCACCTCGCGCATCGCGGCCTTGATATCTGCTTCGGTCAGCTTGCCGTGGCCGCGCAGCTTTTTGAACACACCGGCAAGGCGGTCGGTCAGGGATTCAAATGCCATTGTGCGGTGCTCCTTTCAGAATGGTTCTCAGCTCTCGTTCGCTTCGTCGATGGAACGGATCAGCGCCAGCATCTTCGTCAGCTGGTGCTCATACTCGGTGGTGGTCAGGCCGCCGGGGCCGGTGCACTCGAACCGTGCATCAATGACCATCTGTTCCAGTTCTTCCAGTTTCTGCTGCACGCGGCGGTACCGCGCCGCAAAGCCGACCTTTTCCTCCAGCTCCCGCAGTGCGTTCTCGCCATGTTTGATGGTGTCCCGCGCACCCTGCCGGGTGATGCCGAAGTTCTCGCCGATCTCGCTCAGCGAGAGGTCATCGTTGTAATATTGGCGCAGCATCTCGCGCTGTTTCTCGGTCAGCGCTTCGCCGTAGAAGTCGAGCAGATAGCCCATTTCCAGATCTTTTGCCATCGCCTGACCCCCGGTAAACTGCCTTCGCTTTCGAGAAGTGATGTAAAGGCTTTTTGCTTTACGGATGAAGTATACCAGAACCCTTGTCCGCTGTCAAGAGTCTTTCAGAGATTTTTCCAGAAAATCTGCCAAAAATTCGCTGTTTTTGCCAAAATGCCGCTTGACGCGCGAGGGGCTTCTGCGTTAGGATAATAATGTTGTATCCCATGAGAGGAGGGCTTCTGTGCCGATCTACCCGAATTTTTATCAGACGCTCACCGCCTGCCCCATCGTGGAGCTGCGGGGCTATGCCGCCGCCTGCGGGCTGAAGGGGCGGCTGTACGCCTATCTGGATTTTGCAGGCCCCACCGGCACCGCCCGCGACGGCCTTGCCGAGGGGATGCTGGCCCTCGCCATCGAGAAAAAGAAGCTGCTGCCCGGCCAGCCCATCATTGAAGCGGCGTCCGGCCCCTTTGCGGCGGCGCTGACGTTGGCAGGCCTGACGGCCGGACATCCGGTGGTGCTGGTGATGCCGGAGGACGCCCCCGCCCTGCGGCAGGAGACGTTGCTGCGGCTGGGTGCCCAGATCCAGCACAGCCCTTCCCGCAGCGGTGCCGCCGGTGCACGCCGTCTGGCCGCCCAGATGGCCGCCGACAACCACTGGTACGATATGAACTGGCTGGCCAACGACGATAACCCCGAGTACCACCGCCGCGTCACCGGGCCTGCCATCGTGCAGGCCATTGCCCGCGAGGGCAAAAGCGCCGTGGATGCCATCGTCATCGGCGTGGGCAGCGGCGGCACCGTCACCGGCGTAGGCGAGACCATCAAGGCCTGGACCAACGATGTGCGCATCGCCGCCGTGGAGCCCTATGAGTCCCAGGCGCTGGGCGGCGGGCTCACCGGTCCCCACGGCATCACAGACATGGGCTACGGCTTCGTACCGGACAACTTCAACGCCTACGTCGTGGACAACGTGGTGGCCGTGAACACCACGGACGCCCAGCGTGCCGCCCAGAAGGTGCTGCGCACCGATGCCATCCCGGCTTCGGTGGCTTCCGGTGCCGTGCTGCAGGCAGCGGCCCAGCTCATCAACGTAGGTGCCAGCCGCGCGGCCCTCGCCATCCTGCCCGGAAGGCAGTTCATTAATACATTATAAGGAAAGGATTCCCTGAAAACCCCCATGACAAACGACATGACCAAAGGAGCCATTACGCCGCTCCTCATCCGCTTTACCATCCCGCTGGTGCTGGGCAACCTGTTCCAGCTCACCTACAACGCCGCCGACAGCATCATCGTGGGCAAGTTCGTCGGCGAGGAGGCGCTGGCCGCCGTCGGCACCTCCAATCCCCTCATGACCCTCGTCATCCTGTTCATCAACGGCATGTGCCTGGGTGCGGGCATTCTGGTCAGCACGGCCTTCGGTGCCGGAGATACCAAACTGGTGGAACGCCAGGTGTCCACCACCGCCATTGCCGGTACGGTGTTCTCGCTGGCCTTCTCCGCCGCCTGCGTCATTCTGGCGAACCCTCTGCTGCGGCTGCTGCAGGTGCCCACCGATATCATGCCCATTGCAGCGGATTACCTGCGCATCGTGTTCGCGGGCCTGATCTTCACCTTCTTCTATAACTTCCTTGCCGCCACCATGCGCGCCCTGGGCGACAGCAAAAGTGCCCTGTACTTTCTGATGATCAGCGCCGTGCTGAACATTGGCGGCGACCTGTTCTTTGTGCAGGCGCTGGGCTGGGGCAGCAACGGCTGCGCCTTCTCCACCGTCATCAGCGAAGCGCTGTGCTGCGTGCTGTGCGTGGTGTACATCCGCTGGAAGGTGCCGGTGCTGCAGCTGGGCCGCCGCTGGCTGGTGTTCGATGGCTCCCTGCTGCGCAAAACGGTCAGCTACGGCTGGGCCAGCGCCATGCAGCAGGCCACCGTGCAGCTGGGCAAGATCGCCGTGCAGGCCATCGTGAACACCATGGGCGTCAACGCTATGGCTGCCTTCACGGCCGCTTCCCGCATCGACGACTTCGCCTACACCCCGCAGCAGAATATCGGCCACGCCATGACCACCCTCATGGCCCAGAACCGTGGTGCCGGGGAGCACGAGCGCGTGAAGCAGGGCTACCACTGCGGTATGCGCATCGAGGCCGCTTACGGCATCCTCATCGCGCTGGCGGTCCACATCTTTGCCAACCCCATCATGAAGATGTTCGTCACCGACCCGGAAGTCATTCACCTGGGCGTGCGCTTTCTGCAGACGGTATCCCTGTTCTACCTGATGCCCGCTGCCACCAACGGCATCCAGGGCTTCTTCCGCGGCGTGGGCGATCTGCAGGTCACGCTGGTGTCCAGCACCATCAACATGATCGGCCGCGTCATTGCCGCCGCCGTCTTCGTGCTGATGTGGAAGATGGAGATCGAAGCTCTGCCCTACAGCTACGTTGTGGGCTGGGTGCTGATGCTGCTCTACGAGCTGCCCATGCTGGTGCGCTACCTGCGCAGCCACGAAAACGATCTGTAAATCCCCTATCACGCAAAAATGCCGCCGCATCGTTCGATGCAGCGGCATTTCCTTTATTTTGCCTTACTTGCGGTTTGCCAGCAGATTCTCGATCTTCTTCAGCGGGTCGATGATGCTGGAAACGGACATATCGTGGTTCAGTGCCACCACAAAGTAGGCAGCGTACTTGGACACGTCCACGTCCACATACCAGTCGCGGGTCAGCAGTTCCGGCTTGCGGTAGGTCAGGTTGGTGCCCACAACATAGGTCAGGATGCCGTCTGCCACAGCCTTGTCGAACTTGTCCAGACCGCTGGTGAACAGGGGGAAGGTGGCGTTGGCGATGATGTTGGCAGCGCCGCGCTCCTTCAGGTTGCTGGCGACCTCCAGCATGCTCTCGCCGGAAGCAATGATATCGTCCGCGATAAAGACAGTCTTGCCTTCCACGCTCTCGCCCAGATACTCGTGGGCCACGATGGGGTTGCGACCGTTCACCACGCGGGTGTAGTCGCGGCGCTTATAGAACATGCCCAGATTGCAGCCCAGCACGCTGGAGAAGTACATGTTGCGGTTCATTGCGCCTTCGTCCGGGCTGACCACGGTGAACTTTTCCTTGTCGAAGGACAGGCCCGGGTCCTTCTTCAGCAGGCTCTTGAGCACCTGATAGGTGGGCATGGCGTTGTCAAAGCTCATCAGGGGCACTGCGTTCTGCACGCGTGGGTCGTGGGCATCAAAGGTGATGATGTTGCGCACGCCCATGGTCTGCAGCTCCTGCAGTGCCACAGCGCAGTCCAGACTCTCGCGCACCACGCGGCGATGCTGACGGCCGCCGTACAGGCTGGGCATAATGACGGACACACGGTGTGCCTTGCCTGCAACGGCCTGGATCAGGCGCTTCAGGTTGGCAAAGTGGTCGTCCGGGGACATGTGGTTCTCGTAGTTGAACAGCTTGTAGGTGACGTTGTAGTTGCCCGGGTCAATGACGATGAAGATATCGTCACCGCGCACCGACTCCTTCACCAGACCCTTGGCGTCGCCGCTCTGGAAGCGGGGGCAGTCGCAAGGAATAATGAAGGTATCTTTGTCAATTCCGGCAGCCTTGGCCCAGCGGACCAGATGCTTGTCGATCAGGCCGGTCAGTTCCTCTGCACCGGGGCAGGAGATCAGCCGCATATCTGCCACACTGGGCTGCTCAAAGAACGACTTCGGGGAAATTTCAATAGACATAGTCATAACTCCTTATTGCTGTTTACGATCCGTATCATGCACACAAGAGCGCATATCTGGTTTTATTTTATCACATTTCGTCGATTGTGCCATATCAATTTGTTTCATGTCAGGATTTTCTGCGCCTTGCACAGCTGTTTTTCTTTTTCCTCAAAGAGAATGTGTGTTTTTTACAAAAGCCATACTTTTGCAGTCGTTCTCCCGTATTTTTCCCTCAAAAAAACGCTCCGCCGGGGGCATCCCTGCGGAGCGTTTTTTCTATTTTACAGCCGATCCTTTACAGCCGACCCCGGTCCGCTCAGGCGTCCTGTTTCAGCTGCTGTGCCTTGTTCCACGCGTGAAGTGCCCATGCACGGCTCACGGCGTAATTCGGGAAGAACTTCTGCTCTTCCTCCGGCTTGCTGCTATCCCAGTTCAGATCCGGGAGCAGCTCGTTCTCCATTGCCCAGCGGGCAGCATGCTGCAGATCCATATCCTCCTCTTCCTGCCCAATGTCAGGGTAAAGCAGCGTCGATTCCGGCATCGGGCGGTCGGCATCCTCCCACAGCATCAGAGCCAGCTCGCTGCGGTTTCTGGGCCAATAGGGCAGCCCGTAGCAATTCCTGAGCAGCTCGGTGCCCGCATAGTAGCCGACCACAGTCGTGCCGGCTGCAATGATCACCGCTGTGACCTCCCCACAGCATCCCGGCCCTTCCGGCGTGTCCGGCACCTCAGGCGGCTCTTCGCCCCACTGCGCGGTCAGCTTGGTGTTAGCAGTCATCTTTATGGTGGCAAGATCCCCATAAAAATTGCCTTCTGTACCATCCCAGTAATGGAAAAAATAACCTGGCATTGTCGGGGCAGGCGCAAGCTCTACCTTTTCATTTTCCGGCACGATCTTTGCCTTGTATGTCTCGTCATCCGCGCCCTCAGCCGGATCACCGCCGTTCAGATCGTATTCCAGCTTGTAGCCCGTCTGCGTGATCGTTGTTTTATAGCCGCAGTAGTTGCACGTCGTGGTCACTTCGCGCTCGTAGTGGTCGCCCTTATCCGTCCAGTCGCCTTCGACTCTCGTGAAATTCTGTTCCTTTTCGCCATCGGTATAGGCGTGGGTCTGCATTTTGCCATCCTTCCACACACACACGTCTTTTATGTTCACCACTGTGCGTCCGCTGTTGCTGTTCTTAAGAAGTTCATTAATCTTACCGCCAAATCCAAACAGCTGCGTGCAGGTCGTAGTGTCCCGTTCTGCTGTGACCTGATTGCTGCCCGAGATGTTAAGGATGTACTTATAGTCTCCCATGTTGCTGTCGTTGATGTTCAGCGCAGTCTTATTAAGCGAGCCGCTGATGTGGTTTACCGTACAGTTTTCGAAGTTGACCGTGATATCGTTCTTTCCTGCACCGTAATCAGTATAAACATTGATCACCTTGCCGGACGCATTGAAGGTGCAGCCGTCAAAGGTCATCACCGGGGAGGAGTACGTCCAGAGCGCATAATCGCCACTGGGAGCATTGAAGGTCGTGTCCTTGAACTCGGCACTGGTATAGCCCCAGTAGAAGGTCTTGCCGTTGATGACACAGTTATCTACGACCGTATTCGTCGCACGAATAAAGCCAAGATAGTTCGCATCACCGGAGCGGAGGGTCATGTTCCGGAAGGTAATCGTGCCCGCACCGTCAAAGCTGTAGTCACCGTTGTACTCGGTGCCAAAGTTTGCAGGGTCCGGGACCAGTGCACCGATGTTCCACGCCGTTTTATCGGTGCCCTGACCAACGAAGGTCAGATCTTTGCCTTTGGTCGTGCCAACACTGGAGATGCTATACAAGGTATAGTTGCCCTCGCCCAGCTCGATGGTATCACCGGTTCCGGCGGCTGTTACCGCTTCCAGTACGGTGTCGTATACTGTATTGCCGATCTTTGCCTTTCCCTTTGTCAAAGGCATATCCTCTGCCGCAAATGCCAGCATAGGAAGCACCTGAAGCATCATGGCAACAGCCAAAAATGCCGCAAGAAACCTGTTATGCTTCTTCTGTTTCACTGTTATCCATTCCTTTCGTCTCACTGTTTTTGATCCGCTTGCATGGTCTGATCTCCCGCCCCGTCACCTCCTCTGATGTGTTTATTCCATTGCATACCACCCACATTATACCCCCCCCCCCCCCATTTGCAAGAGCTCTGCGAAAAATCGTATTTATTCACAAAACGCATCCGGTTTCTTTGGTGATTTAGCAGTTTTTACAGCGGCTCCTTCTGTTCCCGATGGGCAGGTCCCCTTTTGCAAAAAAAGCCCCTCTGTCTTTTCAGACAGAGGGGCTTTTCCTCATTTCCCTTCGATCCGGAAGGGGAACTCTTTTTTGCTTACAGAGCAGCGACCGCAGCCTTCAGCGCATCCACGCGGTCGGTGTTCTCCCACTTCACGCCCAGGTCCTCGCGGCCCATGTGGCCGTAGGCGGCCAGCTTGCGGTAGATGGGCTTGCGCAGGTCAAGATCACGGATGATGGCGGCGGGGGTCAGGTCGAAGACCTTCTCCACAGCCTGCTCGATCTTCTCGTCCGAGACGGTGCCGGTGCCAAAGGTGTCCACCATGATGGACACAGGCTTTGCCACGCCGATGGCGTAGGCCACCTGCACCT
>ENA-UONX01000295-UONX01000295.1-human-gut-metagenome-genome-assembly--contig:-P74old-NODE-295-length-75426-cov-25.211209_pt1 | contig 75426 bp, 82 predicted proteins | sample MGYA00242466_ERZ724013 | MGnify/ENA metagenome assembly ERZ724013 | reverse complement strand
TCGGCAGACGGATTTTTTCATTTTGGGGCTTGACTTTTAATAGTTAGTCTCCCAAATCAATCATTGTCTTCTGCCCGGATGCGGAGCAGTTCATCTATTTCATTGTTACTCGCCGGTCGCACTGCTGGCTTATCATTGCGAGTGACTGCTCCGCAGTCTGGACAGCGGTCTGGCAGTGTGTTTGCCTCAAAGCAGTAGTGGCAGGCATCGCAGTAAAAGTAGTTCATGAGGGAGTTACCTCCGTCAAAGTAAGTATATCACCAAACGGGATGATGGTCGATAGGTCTTTGCCAAGAGAAGTCTTTGTGCCAGTCGAGATTCGCAGTTCGCTGGCAACTGGGTCGATGACCTCGACAGTGCCGGAAATATTCTCATAGTAGCCGCCGATAAAATAACGGACAGAAATTGGCTGGCCTTTCCTGAGACGGCAGAGTGTGTCGGACAGTTTGGCCTTTTCTTCTTCAGATAGTTCTATCCGCTGGACTTTCAAGTGGTCCTTCCCCTCAGACGCAATCTCATCCTCATAACCGCGCAGAGCAGCAAACGGGCTGAAAATCTTGGCTCGGTTTTGGATAGTCATGCGTGATTTGATGGGAGCCGGCCGGGAGAGGGAGAGTAGGTCGGCGTATTTAGATTGAACCGCTCTGCCTTCTGGCGTGTTCTTGTAGTCCATTGTACTCCCTCCGCTCATTATTGAAACTGTCCGCAGCACTTCTTGTATTTCAGACCGGAGCCACATGGACAAGGATCATTACGGCCAACCTCTTGTGCAAATATAAACTCTAATGCCCTGACTTGATCATACCAATCAACAGGCAAAGTGTATCTGTCTCCAAATATAGATGTCTGCATGGCGTGATCCCTTACAGTGCAGAGGCGAATGAGTTCTGCCACCAAAGGAGAATTAGTAAGAGCTTGTCGGTGACTCGGAATGGTAATTCCATGATAGCAAACGGAAGAATCAAACAAGAAGAGAATTCGCTTTTCGTTATAACTATGTGGGGTTATATCAATAAGTTTGCCATCAGGTGTTCTCCAAATGGCGTGGGCCTCGGCATCAAGGAGCATGTTTCCGCGTTGCCATACCGCCCAACCAGAAATCATCGAGCCACCATATTGTTTGACCATCCGAGGAACATTATTAAAGCACTCATTAGGAGTGGCCCAAGATGCTGGACAAACATCGATGTATTCCGGTGACGAATCAGATGTGATAGAAGCACAGAAATCTATAATAACCTGTGTGATTCTTGCAGGAGTAGTTTCTCTTATCATACGAATCTCCTTTACTCGGCACGATGGCCACCGATTTGCTTATTCCGTTCTTTCATGGTGGCTCCGTCTAAATAGTTTGTGCCTTTCAGCACGGCGTTCTTGCCGAACTTCTTTTTCAGCCCCAGCATGACCTCTTGGAGCTGCTTTTCCTTTTCCATCTTGGTTGTGTCTGTGAATAGATTGACTTGGAAGATTCCTTCGTCCTTGACCACACGGTTAGCCGCGATGGTGATCCGTCGCACGGTTAGGGTTTTGTCAGCAATTTGGTCGAATAGGGTGGCGGCCACCTTGATGAGTTGGCTGCCGAGGTTGGTCGGGTTATCCAGCTTCGTACTGCCGTGAGCACCCTTCGGAACAGTGCGGCCGTAGTGATCAATGTGTACCGGACCTCTGTACTTTCCGCTGTCGCAGTTTTCCCGGTCATAGCCCACATCCAATGTCAGGCTATCCGTAACCAGTCCTTTATCTGTTAGTTGCAATACTAAGCTGTCAGCCATCTCCATGATAATAATTCTGGCTTTGTCATATGGGTAAGGGCAGGAGAGAACCAGTCCTTCGGAGATACTGTTGGTGCTGGGTTTGTAGGCTTTGATCTCTTTTATGCTGCAGGGTTCCAGCCCCCAAGCATGGTCGATCAGCAGTTCGGCATCAACACCGAATTCCCTATATAAGATATCCTGATTGACGGTGCTGAAATATGCCAGCTCGCCCATCGTATGGATGCCATGCTTTTCTAGCCGCTTGACGGTGCCGGGACCGGTCATCCAGAAGTCTGTGAGCGGCTTGTAATCCCAGAGGAGATAGCGGAAGCTCTCTTCATCCAGTTCAGCGATGCGGACCCCGTCCTTGTCTGGCGCGGCGTGTTTGGCGGTGATGTCCATTGCCAGTTTCGCCAGATATAGATTCGTACCGATCCCGGCAGTGGCGGTGATGCCAGTCGTATAAAGCACTTCCCGGATTATTGTCATGGCAAGGTCGTGTGCTGTCATATTGTAGTGGGATAAGTACGAGGTGGCATCGATGAACACCTCATCGATACTGTAAACCACGATGTCCTCCGGGGCAATATACTTGAGGTAGATGCCATAAATCTGCCGCGACACCTTTTCATAATATGCCATCCGGGGTGGTGCAACAAGATAAGAGAGTTCGAGTGACGGGTCGGCGGCAAGCGATAAGGAATCATAGGAGGCAGAGGAGAAGGATGGTTTGCCGTCCTTATACACAGCCTTTCTTAATCGTACCGCTTCCCTTAACCGATTCGCATTGACCTCTTTGACCTTTTGCATGACTTCAAATAGTCTGGCGCGCCCCGAAATCCCATAGGCTTTCAGGGAAGGAGACACAGCGAGACAGATGGTTTTCTCAGTGCGGGAGGAATCTGCCACGACCAGATTTGTGGTAAGCGGGTCGAGGTGTCGAGCGGCGCATTCTGCACTCGCGTAATAGCTTTTAAGATCTATTGCAAGATATATGCGTTGCATCGCGTGATCCCCTCCTTTGCGGTGCGTTATTTTGCTTTTTTCAGTTTATCTATCTCTTTCTGAAGTCGTTCAATCTCGCGGTGTTGCTTTTGGAAGATTTCTTCGTTTATCTTGATGTTCTGATTATAGGTTAGTGCGAGTGTCATCAGAGCCAGACGAAGATCTTCATCTGGAATTTCTGAACATGCTTTCGCCATTTCATCCCGGTCAACGATACCACCGAGATTGCTAAGTTTTTCTATCAAAGTCATGATGCTCCTCCTATTTATTGAGCCGTCCGTTCAACGAACCACCGGCCTAACCGGCCATTGAAGCGTGGATCGAGGTGTTCAAAGAACAGGTGCTTCTCCTGCTCCTGGATGAGTACGGTGAAGCAATCACCAGAGTAACCGTTATCGGCAGTCCCGGCGGGGCGGAAGTCGCGCACTATTTCGATGGGGAAGGTACGGCCATCCGACCATGTGATCGATGTCGGCTGCATAAAACCGGTTGGGTCGAAGGACGAATCGACCTTCACATAGACGCGCTCAGTCTTTGCTCGATGCTGAATTGCCATTGCATAGGTCATCCTTCCTATTATAAATGTCCGGCATCATCCGAGATCGTACCTAGAAAATTGCGGCTAGGCATATCAGGAAGATGCAAGTGATTATCACTGTTTATCTGTTGGAGCTTAAGAAGCGGGAGATTGACATTGGTTCCGAGGTTGTGAGCTATTTGAACAATGTCGAACCCTTCACGAGCGGGTGAATCAATCTCTTCTTCGTCCAACAGAAGGTTGGCTGCGAACAGATTCGCCTCATACTCTGTGGTATTCGTGATGTCGAACAGCTCAAACTCCATAAGTCCGGTATCGGTCTTGCCAAGAGGGCGGTGGAGAAGAGCGTGTCCCAGCTCGTGCGCACATACGAGCTTCTTCATCTCAGTGGACAAGTTGGCATTGATGAAAATGAAGCAGTTGTTTAGAATGACTTTGAATGCGCCTTTCTGAAGTTTGAAGTCATGGCATTCCAGAATGGTGATGCCGAGACAATCTGCGAGTTCAAATGGGTCACTGGTGCCATAACGTCGAAGCAATCGACGTGGCAGGGTAGATGCCTGCTTACTGATCATTGTTGCGGTTCACTCCCCATTATATATGTGAGATGCCCTTATGAATCGGAATTGCTGTCGGAAGTGCTTCTGTACTTTTTGGGCACGAACTTCCGGTTCTTTTCTTTTGCAATCCAGTAAGCCTCCTGAATCGCTTTCATCATGGCATCCATGTCCTCTTCGGCGAGTTCACCGCCAGCGTAAAGGCCAGATACTTCTTTAATAAGTCGTTCAGCCTGCTCATGTCCGCGGGAACCGTATTTCTCGGTAGCCTTGATCACAAAGTCTGCGTTGTCATCTTTCAGGGATTCCAGTTCCACGTTAAGTGCAGCGGCCAGCAGCTCATAGCTTTCCTTCTGCTTCGGAAGGCGTTCGCCGCTTTCGTAGTTCTGGATGGTGCGTAAAGCGATGCCGGTCATATCGGCAAGCTGACGCTGAGAATAGTGGGCTGCTAGGCGCGCAGCTCGAACCTTTTCCCCGAATTTCATAATGATGACCTCCATGATGATTGCAAATTCTTTTCATGTTGCGCTTGACATGACGCAAGTTGAATCGTATAATGTGTTCACAAACGCAACTTGCATATTTATATTAACGCATGGAGCGCAACTTGTCAAGAGCGAGATGTAGAATAAACAATGAAAAGTTGTGGATTGGAGGACGGCTATGGATTACGGAATTTATACGACCCAAGGTAAAAAGGTGCTGCTGGGAAACCGAGCCACGGTGAATGGGAGAGATGCGATAGCCTATGTGAAGAATGGACGTTTGCAATCCTATGCCTATATGGATGATTTTGCATTCCAATTCTATTCTGGGCCGCGAATGAATTTTACAGATTCGTCAAAGGGAAAACGCATCTGACAACAATGTACGAGCTTGACTCACCTCAGGATGTGTGAGCCAGCATGACTTTTTCGATACTGCCTGTAGGTGCTGCTCGAATACGTAGTAAGCCGAGGTAGACTTTTAGATGACCTTATATAAGGTTGTCCAAAGTCTACCTCGGCTTTTTTGTTTTCAGGCGGTCTACCGTGTCAGTTTTTCAGGGGGGAACTGAATATATAGAGAGTTTTAAGATCGCAAAGTGTTATCCCCCTATCTGTTATGTGGTCTAAGGCTGTTTTGCTACATAATAGGTAGCAAAATGTGAATCATGCTACATGATAGGTAGCGGTCAAAACATCATACAGCTCTTATAATATAAATGTAGAAAAAGACTGCAAATGAAAGGCAAAGGGAATGACAGGTAAAGAGGAAACAGGAATTTTCACATTATATAGTGATGTAGAAGCAACAGCTGTTCGTTGGTTGTGGTATCCGTTCATTGCAGTCGGGAAGATCACATTGCTGCAAGGCGACCCCGGTGACGGAAAGTCTACCATGATGATGAATCTGATTGCGGAGTTGTCAAAAGGTGGAACAATGCCGGACGGTAAGCAAGTCGGGATACCGCAGAAGGTCATTTACCAGTGTTCGGAAGATGATGCTTCGGATACCATCAAGCCAAGGCTGGAAACATGTGGCACAGATTGTAGGAATGTGGCTTTTATAAATGAAGAAATGAATAGTGGCTTGACGCTTGATGATGAACGTATCAGAAAGGCGATTATACAATTTCGTCCAAAGTTGGTGGTCATTGACCCGATACAGGCATATCTGGGGAGTGATTCTGACCTTCAGATTGCAGGCAGGGCGAGAAAGCTGATGCAGCGTCTTGGAATGTGGGCATCTGCGTATGACTGTGCAGTTGTATTGATTGGTCACCTCAACAAGAAAGAGGGGACAAAAGATTTGTACCGGAGCATTGGTAGTGTGGATGTTGTGGCAGCAGCCAGAAGTGTTCTGCAAATGGAGCATGCTCCGGAAAACAAAGACATTCGCATTGTGCGACAGATTAAGAACAATCTGGCTCCATCTGATGGAGAGATTCGTTTCTCAATAACGGCCGAGGAGGGCTTTCGATGGCTAGAGTGTAGGATTCCAACTGACCCGGAAGCAGAGTCGGAGCCTCCGAAGTTTGAATCAAAATCTGAGAAGGCAGCGTATCTGATCAAGAAACTGCTTTCCGATGGAGATATGAGATCCAGAGAAATCTATATGCGGATGAGCGATGAAGGTATCAGTCGCAGGACAGCAGAAAATACAAAAAAAGAGTTCGGTATCCGAAGTTATCGGAAGATGCGCCAGTGGTATTGGAGCATAAGGCCGGAAGAATGAGAGGAAGTACATGGGAAGTAGTGGAGTAGAGGCGGTAGACCGCAAGCAGAAAATCAGAGACAGATATAAGGGGGTGGATGCTTCTGAATTGGAAGTTATCTCGGCAAAGGCGGTGGAGGGGTTTGGAGAAAGCACCTCTGTTCGGCGTGTTGCGGCTTATGTCCGTGTTTCCACTGACAATGATGAGCAGACTTCTTCCTATGAACTTCAGAAAAATTACTATACAGAGTATATAAAGGCACAGCCCGGATGGGAATTTGTCGGCATCTATGACGATGAGGGCATCAATGGCACTTCACTGGAGCATCGCAAAGGAATGCAGCAGTTGATCGAGGACTGTAAGGCGGGAAAGATAGACCTGGTTCTTACAAAATCCATCGCTCGTTTTGCCTGAAACATTGTTGACTGTCTTTCAGTTATTGAGACGCTGAAAAATCTTGATCCGCCCGTGGGTGTAAAATTCGAGGCAGACAATATCTATACGCTGGACAGCAATGGCCGCATGATCCTGACCATTCTGGCATCTGTGGCGGAGGAAGAATCTCATTCCAAATCAATTATTATGAACTGGTCTATTGACCGGCGGTTCAGCCGAGGTCTGTTTTTGACACCGGCATTGCTGGGATATGATCAGGACGAGGATGGCAATCTTGTGGTAAATGAAAGTGAGGCACAGACGGTTAGGGTCATTTATTATCTGTACCTGAATGGCTTTTCATATACTGAGATTGCAGAACTTTTGACCGAGTACGGCCGTAAAACCAAGCTGGGTAATACAGAATGGAATCCGGGTACCATAGTTGGCGTTATTGCAAATGAACGCCACTGTGGGGATGTGCTGGCAAGAAAGACTTTCACGCCGAACTTTCTTACACATAAGTCAAAGATAAATAACAATGACCGGACGCAGTATCGACAGAGGGATCACCATGAGGCGATTGTATCCAGAGAGGTTTATAATGCAGCCAATCATCTGAGGGAATCCCGCAACTATACAAAAAAAATAGGCCGTTGTCGGTTCTGAGTGTGGTGGATGATGGTATTCTTCGAGGATATGTGCCTTTTGATAAGGACTGGACTGGTTTCTCGGCAGAGGAATACCGGGAGGCTCCTGAAAGTGTAATGCAGGAAGAGCAAGAGAATAACGCAGAGGTCATGAACCGACTGAATCTATCGGAATATGAGGTAGTACGGGCTCAGTATTTTTCTACACTACAGAACCCGGCAATGACAATCTCCAATGGTAAGCTGCGGTTCAATACTTCCTGTCTGAAAAAGTTTGAGGATGTGGAGTATGTGGAACTGCTTCTGAACTCGGTTGACCGCTGTGTTGCGATTCGGCCATGCGAAAAGGGCAACCCGAATGCTATTCACTGGGGAAGGCTGAAAGAGGGACGCTGGTGTGCAAGTACACTTGGCTGTCGTGGCCTGGCTAAGACACTTTTCGACATTATGGAATGGGAAGAGGGTTTGAAGTATCGTTTCCGGGGGCAGTTTGTGAAACAAGGGGACAATAAGCTGATGCTTTTTGAACTGGATGAGCCAGAGATGATCAAAATAGAGGAAATCGTTCTGCCATCGAAAGAAGAGGAAGCCGAGGGCAAAACGGTCAAACAGATGATTTGCATTTTTCCACCAGAATGGGCGGGAACTTTTGGACAGCCAATCACAAGTATTGCACAGGTTGGCATTTTGCAGCAGGAGCATTATGCAGGAAACTGGGATGTACTCCGGCCGGCAGCAGAAATTAAAGAAATGAATACATTTACCGCAGATGGTCTGAATACATTGCTCCATGAGGCGGAAGAAATAATGGAAGGATGGACCGACACGAATGAATGAGGAACACACAAGCATTGCCCCAGCAGCGGAGCAGGCAGAAAATGAAAGAGATGCACGAGCGGAGGAATTACAGAGTACCTTTTCGTATGATGGATATCAAGTTGTGCGAAAGGAGTTGTTTGCACATCTTCGTGATCCTGCAATCGTGATTCGTAAGGATAGTATCACATTCAACACCGCCTGCATTACAGGTCTGGAGGATGTGGGTTATGTACACGTCATGTTCAATAACGATTTGAAGCGCATTGTTGTGCGTGGTTGTGATGAAAACGACAAGGATGCTCTGCGCTGGTGTATTGCAAAGCCGGGTAAGCGTAAGAGCCGAAAGATGAGTTGCAAGCCTTTTGCGGAGTTGGTCTATAAGGAAATGGACTGGGACAGTGAATGTAGATATAAGGTGCTGGGGTACAGGATTACTTTTGAAGGGGAAACTCTGTACGTTTTTGACCTGCTTGTGCCAGAAATCTTCCATGAGAGGCAAAAGCGAAAGGAAGAAACTGTAGCAGAACAGCCAGCAGACCAGGAGACTAAGCCTGTGGATACTCGGAAGGGATTTTACCCGGATGATATTGCGGGTACTTTTGGCGTGCCTGTAGAAGAACACCTAAGAGAATCAGAAGTCCGACAGATGGATGGTTATGTATCAATGGGAGTTTTGACAGGAAGGACAGTCCCCGATACCGGGCTTGACTAAAAAATAATTTTATAATATCAAGGGGGGAAGTACGCCCTTTTTTGGAGGTGAGAAGATTGCAGGAAAGAGAACAAAAATGGTATTCCGGGATGCTGGGAGTGACATTCAATGCGAATGAAGGAAGAATCACTATCTTTCGCAGCATGCTGGAGGCACTTGGATGGCCAACGTATTACCGATTTTTGTACAACCGGAAGATGGGGCAGATTGCAGTCCAGGCATGTAAGGCAGAGAATGCAGGGGCGCATCGAGTGACAAGACTGAATGAAACCAACAGCTGTGAGATCAAGTGTGTGGCCTTTTCCAGAATGATCTATCAGGATGCCCATTGGAATATGAAAAGATCATACAGACTGGACGGAAAATTATTCCCGGAACAGAACCTTGTGAGTTTTCCCATTTTGGATGCGATTCCGATAGAAAACGGAAAAATACTGGAGGCGGCTGTAAGCCCCACAGTTGCCCCACGTCAGGCAGAAGCCAGCCCATCGCAAAACAATCCCAGTTCGGCAGTAAAAGCCAACAGAGGGGCTGTCTGAGGGGCGTGTGGGCAAGGCAGGCAAAGAGCAGGGGATTAAGCTGCCAGCTTGGTTAGAATCCAGTCGGCTACGGAAACGCAGCCAGCAGGAAGGGAAACGCCGGGGCAGGAGAATAAGTGATTTTTCTCACTTATCTCAATAAAAAAGTGATTATAATCACTTGTATAGAAATGGTAAATAAGTGAGTTTTTCTGTCACCCCATGATAATTACATAAAACGAAATAAGTGAACATAATCACTTATGAAGCCAGAAAAGTGAATAAAATCACTTATAAGCGAAAAAGTGAGCTTTTTGAAAATTAAATAGAAAAATGAATCTCTTGGAGCTACTGATCTGATGGTCGGTGGCTCTTTCCTTTTTGCCTAAAAATGAACGGAAAAATCGAAAATGTACCTACATAAGACTAAAAATGAAAATTATACTCCACCCTGTTGCTATTTTTCCGGCGAATTAGAGGTGGTGGAATGTCTACCTCAAACTTTCAGTGGCGGCATGATGGTCTGGGCTGTATAAATGACTATGTTGAGAATCAGCATTTCAACACAATCATTGTTGCAAACGAGAAGGCGATTCGAGAGCAGGAAGCGAATAAACTAGAAAGTGATAAAATAGCAATAGGCTACGCTGAAATCAAGGAAAAGGTTGTTGAAAGGCAGTTGGCCTTTCAAAGTGAGGTGCCAGTGAAACAGGACGAGCTAAGAAGCAATCCGACCAGCTGATTGACAAAAACCAATATTGTGCTAATAGAACACTGCTTTAGCACTTCAGGTAAGCCACCAAAATCTATAAAATATAATTGTACGATAAAAATATACTCAATACATCAAAAGATAAATCGTTTTTTGAGAGAGGAATAAAACACATGAAAAAAGCACTGATCACCGGCATCACGGGTCAGGACGGCTCCTATCTGGCAGAGTTCCTGCTGGAGAAGGGGTATGAAGTCCACGGCATTGTCCGCCGCGCTTCCATCTCCAACACCGCTCGTATCGACCACCTGATCGAGAAGAACGCAATCACCCTGCACGATGGCGACCTGTCCGATTCCTCCGGTCTGATCCGTCTGGTGGGCGAGATCAAGCCCGACGAGATCTACAATCTGGCCGCACAGAGCCATGTTCAAGTCTCCTTCGACGCACCTGAATACTCCGGCGATGTGGATGCATTGGGCGTTCTGCGTGTGCTGGAGGCTGTCCGTGTCTGCGGCCTGACCAAGACCTGCAAGGTGTATCAGGCTTCTACCTCTGAGCTGTACGGCAAGGTGGAGGAAGTCCCTCAGCGTGAGACCACTCCGTTCCATCCCTACTCTCCGTATGCTGTGGCCAAGCAGTATGGCTTCTGGATGGTCAAGGAGTACCGCGATGCTTATGGCATGTTCGCTGTCAACGGTATTCTGTTCAACCATGAGTCTGAGCGCCGCGGTGAGAACTTCGTGACCCGCAAGATCACGCTGGCTGCCGGCCGCATTGCCGAGGGCCTGCAGGATCATCTGGAGCTGGGCAACATGGATTCTCTGCGTGACTGGGGCTACGCTAAGGATTATGTCGAGTGCATGTGGCTGATCATGCAGCAGGAGAAACCGGACGACTTCGTCATTGCTACCGGCGTACAGCACACGGTCCGTGACTTCACCGAGAAAGCTTTTGCCGCCAACGGCATCACCCTCCGCTGGGAAGGCACCGGCATTGATGAGAAGGGCTACGATGTTGCCACCGGCAAGATGCTGATCTGCGTGAATCCTCAGTGGTTCCGTCCCACCGATGTGGACAACCTGTGGGGCGACCCCACCAAGGCCAAGACCGTTCTGGGCTGGAACCCGCAGTCCACTACTTACGAGCAGCTGGTCGAGATCATGGCCAAGCACGACCGTGAGCGTGCAAAGCGCGAAAAGGCACTCAAGGCAGTTCTGTAATTTGGAAAGAAGGCAATTCTATTATGATGGAAAAGAATGCTAAGATTTATGTTGCAGGTCATCGCGGCATGGTCGGTTCGGCTATCGTTCGTGAGCTGCAGCGTCAGGGCTACACCAATATCATCACCCGCACTCACAAGGAGCTGGACCTGACCCGTCAGGATGCTGTGGAAGAGTTCTTCGCACAGGAGAAGCCGGAGTATGTGTTCCTGGCAGCTGCCAAGGTCGGCGGCATCGTGGCCAATCAGGAAGCACTGGCTGATTTCATGTATGACAACATGACGCTGGAGATGAACGCCATTCACTCTGCATGGAAGAACGGCTGCAAGAAGCTGGAATTCCTCGGCTCCTCCTGCATCTACCCCCGCATGGCTCCTCAGCCCATGAAGGAAAACTGCCTGTTGACCAGCGAACTGGAAAAGACCAACGAAGCCTATGCACTGGCTAAGATCAGCGGCCTGAAGTACTGCGAGTTCCTGAACCGCCAGTATGGCACGGACTATATCTCCGTCATGCCCACCAACCTCTATGGTCCTAACGACAACTATCATCCCACCCACAGCCATGTGGTGCCGGCGCTCATCCGCCGTTTCCACGAGGCCAAGGAGCAGGGCCTGCCCAGCGTTACCTGCTGGGGCGATGGTTCTCCGCTGCGTGAGTTCCTGTATGTGGATGACCTTGCAAACCTGTGCGTCTTCCTGATGAACAACTACTCCGGCAACGAGACGGTCAACGCCGGTACCGGCAAGGAGCTGACCATCAAGGAGCTGACCGAGCTGGTCGCCAAGGTCGTGGGCTACACCGGCGAGATCAAGTGGGATACCACCAAGCCCAACGGTACTCCCCGCAAGCTGCTGGATGTGTCCAAGGCCACCAATCTGGGCTGGACCTACAAGACCGAGCTGGAAGACGGCCTGCGCCTGTCCTACGAGGACTTCCTGAACAACCCGATGCGTGCAGAACGTTAAAATAAACGATTTGAAAGGGTCGTGTGTCCGTGCAGGGCCACCCTCAATAAAATCAGCTTTGACTACGCGGTGGTCGAGCATGAGCCGGAGATCGAGGTCATGCGCTTTGCAGGCACCTGGAAAGACCTTGGTACCTGGAACACTCTGACAGAGGCAATGGACAGCCACGCGGTGGGCGAGGCACTGTTTAACGAGAAGTGCGAGAATGTCCATGTGGTCAACGAGCTGGATGTGCCCATCCTCTGCATGGGCCTGAAGGATGTGGTGGTCTCTGCCAGCCCGGAGGGCATTCTGGTCTCGGATAAGGAGCAGTCCAGCTACATCAAGCCCTTCGTCAACACGCTCGACCACCGGGTCATGTTCGCCGAGAAATCCTGGGGCAGCTTCAAGGTCATCGACATCGACAAGGCTTCCATGACCATCAAAGTGACCCTGAATGCAGGCCACCGGATGAACTACCATAGCCACCAGCACCGGGACGAGGTCTGGACGGTCATTGCAGGCGAGGGCAAGACCATTGTGGACGGCATGGAGCAGAATGTGAAGGCGGGCGATGTCATCACCATGTCCGCAGGCTGCCGCCATACGGTTATTGCCGAAACGGAGCTGAAACTGATCGAGGTCCAGCTTGGTAAGGAAATTGATGTCAACGACAAGCAGAAGTTCGAACTGGAATACTGAGGTGCTGTGGGAGGCATCTATGCAAAACAAGAACATGCCTCTTTTGCTCCGACCCTCCGGCAAGGATTATCTCTGGGGTGGCAGCCGTTTGAATGACGAATTTGAAAAGAACATCGACATGGACCCGCTGGCAGAGACCTGGGAGTGTTCGACCCATCCGGACGGCCCAAGCTATGTGGTGAGCGGTGAGTTCGGGGGGCAGGAGCTGGCAGAGGTGCTGAGAGCGCATCCAGAATATCTGGGCGAACGGCACAAAGGCGAAAACACTCTGCCCATCCTTATCAAATTCATCGACGCCAAGAAAGATTTGTCCGTTCAGGTCCATCCTACAGACGAGTATGCGCAGGAAAATGAAAACGGACAGCTGGGCAAGACCGAGATGTGGTATGTGCTGGATGCCGGACGCGAGGCGAAGCTGGTCTACGGACTCAAGCAAAACTGCACAAAGGCCGAGATGCGCAGGGCGATCGCAGACGGCACGGTGATGAAATATCTGCAAAAAGTCCCCATCCACAAGGATGATCTGTTCTTCATTCAGGCCGGAACAGTCCATGCCATCGGTGCGGGTGCGCTGGTGGCAGAGATCCAGGAAAACTCCAACCTGAAAAAATCGAAGCAGAGATCTGCAAAAGTGCAGAAGAATATTTGAAATAATGTGAAAACTGAAAAATACATCGTCTTGTGCATGAACGAAAAGAGTGGATATACTGAATGATCCCGTGCTTCTGAAGTTCATGGCGGTAGGGTACCATTTTCCCGTCGGCTATGCTATAATAAACAGTACAGAACATTACGGGGAGGGGCCGACATGGAGCAACGACGCATTTGTCCATACTGTATGCAGGAGCTGGAAGCGGGGGAGGCGCAGTGTCCCCACTGCGGCCGGGAACTTGCAGGGCGCAACCCGTCGGGCAGTCTTCCGGCAGGCACCGTGCTGGCAGGCCGGTATACCGTGGGCGACATCCAGAGCGTGGACGGCGAGGGCATCCTCTACCGGGGCGTGGAGAACAACGGCCCTTTCCGGGTGACCATCAAGGAGTATATGCCCCTGACGCTGGCGGCAGAGCGGGGGAGGGACTGCATCCTCCGCCCGAAGCCGGGCAGCGAAGTGCTGTTCAAGACCACCCGGATGGATTTTGCCGACCTCTACCGCTTCATCCAGCGCATTACCCCGGCCAACGGCCTGGAGGCCGTGCTGGACGTCTTCGAAGAGAACAACACGGTCTACGCCGTCATGGAGAACCCCGGCGGCCGTCCGCTCCAGAAGTGGCTGGAGGAGCACGGCACCGTGACGCCCCAGCAGGCCTGCGCCATGCTGGAACCGGTGTTCAACGGGGTGGAGGCCATGCATCAGGTGGGCCTCGTACACCGGGGCATCTGCCCGGCCAACATCCGCATCATGGACAATGGCCGCGCCCGGCTCACCGGCTACGCGACAGTGGGGCTGCGCACGGCGGGCAGCGGCCTCCACGAGCAGCTGTACGAGGGCTATTCCGCCCCGGAGCAGTATTCCACCGCCGAGTTCGAGGGCCGCTACACCGACGAATACAGCCTCGCGGCGGTGTTCTACCGGATGGTCTGCGGGCTGAGTCCCGTCCCGGCGGCACAGCGCCTCGTCTCCGACTCCAACCCCAAGGCCCGCACGGTGACGCCGTCGGTGCCGGCTTACGTCTCCGAAACGCTGTATCTGGGACTCCGGCTCAAGCCGGTGGAGCGCATCCAGACGGTGCAGCAGCTTTTCCGCGCCCTCTCGGAGCGGGAGTATGCGGAGGAATTGTCCCGCAGCATGGAAGCGCTGGACCCGCCCGCCCCCGCGCCGCAGGAGCCGAAAGCGCCCGCGAAGACCGAGCTGCTGAGCGTCCGAAATCTGCTGGCGGGCATCGTCATTCTGCTCAGCGTCCTCATCCTGCTGATCCTCTGGGGCCTGCTGAGCCGTCAGAGCGAGAAGCCGCCGGAAGTGATCGCTCCGGAGTCCGTCAGCGAGGCGGCAAGTGAGCCGGTGAACGAAAACGTCACCCTGACGCCGAATTTCGTGGGCTGCGACTATGACGCCGAGGTGCGCAACAACCACAGCTATATCGACGAGTATCTCTTCTACGTCACGCTGGAATACAGCGACACGGTGGAGAAGGGCCGCATCATCCGGCAGTCGCCGGAGGCGGGCGAGGTCATCCAGAAGGGGGACACCGTCAGCCTCGTGGTCAGCCGGGGCCCCCAGATGATGGAGATGCCCGACATCATCGGCCAGACGCAGGACAGCGCCGTGCAGGAGCTGGCCACCAAGGGTCTGAATGCCACCTGCTTTACTGTGGTCAACGACGGCTCTGAGGCGGCGGGCTGCGTCGTGTCGGCCAGCGAGGACGCCGGGAGCATGGTGGAGGTGGGAACTACCATCGTGCTCTATATCGCAGGCGATGTCCCCGCCGATGCCCCGGCGGAATCGGAAGCGCCTTCGGATACCGGGACGCCCGCCGGCGGGGATGCCGCGCAGGGCGGCGTGGAATACGATACGGATTAAACAAAAAGAGGCTGTTGGCTTCAACCTCTCCGTCACGGCTTTCGCCGTGCCACCTCCCCTCGGTAGGGGAGCGGTCTGCGAAGCAGACTGAGAGGTTGTCCAACAGCCTCTTATTTTTATTTCAGAAGCTTCAGAAAAAGCTCTTCATGAACGCAATATCGCTGGCGGCGCGGGCCGGGACAGCCTCTTCCCGCAGGACGGGAAGGACGGGCTGGGGCAGGGTGCGCAGCATCTCGAAGCCGCCCTTGTAGTCCACACAGGAGTCCTCGAGGCTGGTGGAGTAGAGGGTGCCGTCGGGCTTGAAGTTCTGACCCTTGAAGTGGATGGCCACGATCTTGTCGCCGTACCAGCTGCCGACTTTGTCCCAGAGGCGGCGCTGTGCGTCCACCGAGGCGTTCTCGGGGCCGACGTAGTTCGCCAGATCGCAGATGACCCGCAGGTTGGGGCTGGCGATGGTGTCCAGCACCATCTTGACGGCCTCGGGGGTGTTCATGGCGTGGTAGTAGACGCACTCCACCGCGAAGAGCACACCCTGCTCCTCGCAGACGGGCAGGATCTCGCCCAGGCTGCGAAGCAGTGCTTCCTGCGCTTCCCTGCGGCTGACGGTGGGCTGCTTTGCCATGTTGGTGGTCTCGCTGCCCATGCAGCCGGCGCGGAGAGCTTTTGCCACAGGCACCTGACTCAGGGCTTTCGCCACCTCGGCGCGGCGCTTGTCCTCGTCCGCATAGCTCAGCTCAACGTAGGTGCCGTCCACGGCGATGGACACGCCGCTCTTCTGGACGGCGGCATTGGTGGCGGCCACCAGCTCAGGGGTCACGTCTGCATAGCTTTTGACGCCCTCCACGGCCTTGGTGTAGGCCAGCTGGGTGCAGCGGAACCCTGCGTCCCCGATGGAGCTGAGCAGTTCTTCCACGCTGTGACGGCCAAAATCGTGGCCCCGTGCGCCGACGATGAATTCAGACATCCCGCATCCTCCTTATGCTCAGCCGAACAGACGCTCGGCAAACATCCCGAATTCCTTGCCCCACCAGTACCAGTCGTGGGAGACGTCGCCGCCCCAGACTTCGAGGTGGCAGGGGAAGCCGACTTCGCTCAGGGTGTCGGCCAGAGCCTGGGTGTCGGCGAGGGCATCGCCCTCATAGCCGCCCTGACCCACGCAGAGCAGCAGACTGTTCTCCTCGGCCTTGGACAGAACATTCTTGTCGCAGATGCCGTTCTTGTGCAGAGCGGCGAGGGGGCTGCTGCGGAGGACGAGGTCGTCCTCTGCGCTGCCGAGGAAGCGGCCCATATCGTAGAGGCCGGAGAGGCCCATTGCACCCGCAAAGGTCCGGGGACGGCGCAGGCGGCACTGGACGGCCTGATAGGCGCCGGTGTCCACGCCCACGCACCAGATGAGGGGCTTCTCTTTGCTCTCGGGGGCATTCAGCTCCGCGATGCGCGCGGCCAGCTCGCTGGTGAGGTAGACGAAATACTTCTCCTGCATCTCGGCCCGGCGGCGGGGAGACTCATTGCCGGCCAGCAGGCTCTCGCCGTCGATGCTGTCGGCGCAGAAGAGCTGAATTTTGCCCTCGTGCAGCAGACGGGCCGCTGCGTCGGGCATCCCGTTGTTCTCCCAGTCGTAGAAGCGGCCGCCCCGGGCGGGCAGTGCCAGCACCGGCACACCGCCGTGGCCGTAGACCTTGAACTCCATCTCGCGGTCGAGCACCGCGCTCCACTCCTTATAATAAGTGCCTTCCATCATGAAAATGCTCCTCCTGTCAGATGAATTGATTGCGTGCCGCGTCGTAGGCATAGCCCACGGCGGAAAGTGCCTTGCACAGGGCGTCCCTGTCGGCGTCCATGTCGTCGCAGAGGGCGTCGAGGCTGGGGTAAAAATCGCGCAGTTTCAGGTTGACCACGCTCAAAAGCATGATCGGGTCGCTCGGCAGAGCCATCTTTTGTTTCCTCCCATGTTCTGAGATAAAATAAAAAGCCGGCCACTCGACAAAGTGACCGGCAATACGCATCAGCTTAGACAGCGCGGGTGACTTTGCCAGCGCGCAGGCAACGGGAGCATGCGTAGATATACTTGGGAGAACCCTCCACGACCGCCTTGACACGACGGACATTCGGCTTCCAGGTACGGTTGGAACGGCGATGAGAGTGGGAAACCTTGATACCAAAGGTAACACCCTTGCCGCAGCATTCACACTTAGCCATGGTACTTGCACCTCCTACAGTGAAGTATGGAATCAAAATAATCAGCTTGACTATTTTACCAGAACTGCCGCCAAAAAGCAAGTCCCTTTTCGATTTTTTTGCGGCTTTTTTTCGTCTACAGCCCAAACGCTTGTCTAAAGGCGAAAAAAATAGTACAATAAACGCGTATATCTTATAGAAAACAGGAGAACACCATGACCCCAAGAATGTTTTATACCCTCGCACGGGTGCTGGCCGCCCTGACCGTCATCCCTTTCCACGAGGCGGGCCACGCGCTGGCCGCATGGCTGCTGGGCGACCCCACAGCCAAGCAGCAGGGGAGACTGTCGCTGAACCCCTTCCGCCATTTCGATCTGCTGGGAACGCTCTGCATGGTGTTCGCGGGCGTGGGCTGGGCAAAGCCTGTCTCCACCGACCCCCGCAACTTCAAAAACCCGAAGCAGGGCATGGCCCTCACGGCGCTGGCCGGCCCGGTGGCGAACCTCATCCTGGCCTACCTTGCGATGGTGGTCTGGAAGCTGCTCTATTATTGGGCGCCCGTCAACGATGCGACGATTTTTCTGGCGCTCTTCCTGCAATACTTAGTGTATCTGGATGTGAGCCTCGCGGTGTTCAACCTCATCCCGGTGCCGCCGCTGGACGGCAGCCGCATCCTGCTGGCTGTGCTGCCCGAGCGCATCTACTTCGGCATGATGAAGTATGAGCGGGTCATCCTCATCGTCCTGCTGGCGGCGGTCTGGGGCGGCTTTCTGGACGGCCCCCTCAGCGTGATGAACAATGTGGTGTGGGACCTGCTGGACAATGGCACTCAGTACATCGACACCATCGCCTACTCGGCCTACTATGCGTCTGCAGGGACGGTGATCTGATGACGGAGGAGCTTACCTTCCATCTGGAAGAGTTCGAAGGCCCGCTGGAACTGCTGCTGGCGCTGGTGTCAAAGCACAAGATGGACCTGCACAACATCCCCATCCTCGAGCTTATCGACCAGTACACCCGCACTGTGGAGGCCGCGCAGGCCGTAGACCCCGACATTTCCAGCTCCTTCATCGAGATGGCAGCTCACCTCGTGGAGATGAAGAGCTATCTGCTGCTGCCCCGGAGCACCGAGGGCGAGCGGATGAAGCAGGAGCTCACCGGCCAGCTCATCGAGTACGACCAGTGCCGCCGGATGGCCTCTGCCCTCCGCGCCGCTGCGGAGGCGACGCCCACCTTCGTCCGACAGCCGATGCAGCTGGAACGGGACGAGACTTACGCCCTCAACCATCTGCCTCAGGTGCTGGCCGACTGCTGGGAGGGCCTGATGGGCCGTGCGCCTGTCCGGCGGATGCCGACCCAGGCCGTCTTTGAGCCGCTGGTGACAGCCCCGCAGGTGTCGGTGAGCAGCCGGGTGGTGTACATCCTGCGCCGCCTCATCGCGGGCGGTGCGGCCCGGATGAGCCAACTTTTCGCCCGCAGCCAGAGCCGAAGCACCAACGTGGCTACCTTTCTGGCCCTGTTGGAACTGGTGCGCGGCGGACGTGTCACCCTCGGCCCCAAGGGGGAGCTGACCATGCAGCGCGGACGCCTGCCCCGTGAAAAGGCAAAGGAGGAAGAATGAACCAGAAACAGATAAAAGCCGCCGTAGAGGCGATGCTTTTTGCGGCGGGCGACCCGGTGAGCGCCGATAAGCTTGCCGCCGCCGTCCAGCTGCCCCAGACCACGGTGGAGACCGCGCTGGAAGACCTGCGCGTCCGTTACGCCCGGGAGGACTCCGGCCTCTGCCTGCTCCATCTGGACACCCGCTGGCAGCTGGCGACCAAGACTGAGTGGGCCGACTGCATCCGCCGTCTGCTGGACGCCCGGCGCTCGGTGCCTCTCGGCCCGGCGGCCATGGAGACGCTGACGGTCATCGCCTACAACCAGCCCGTCTCCCGCGCCTTCATCGAACAGGTGCGCGGCGTGGACTCCTCGTCCAGCGTCAGCGGCCTGCTGCAGAAGGGCCTCATCGAGGAGGCGGGCCGTCTCGACCTGCCCGGCCACCCGGTGAGCTTCCGCACCACGGATGTTTTCCTGCGGTGCTTCGGCCTTTCTTCGCTGGCGGACCTGCCGCCGGTGCGCGGAGATCAGGAAGGGGAGGCGGCGACATTATGGGAGTCCTGATGGCTCTGGGCTGGCTGCTGCTGACCCTGCTGAAGATCGCAGGCGTCCTGCTCCTTATCCTATTGGTGCTGCTGGCCCTCGTCCTGCTCTGCCCGCTGTGCGCGGACGTCTGCTGGGAGGGCGGCGTCCTGACCGTCCGGGCCGGTGCGCTTGGGCTCACCCTGCCGGTGTTCCAGTGGCCTGCGCCGGAAAAGCCCGCCGAATCCGAAGAACCGAAAGGCTTCTGGGGAAAGCTGAAAGCGAAGCTCCGCGCCCGCCGCGAAGAGCGCAAACGGAAGAAAGCCGCCGCAAAAGAGGCGAAGAGACCGAAAAAAGAAACAGCTCCGCGCAGGAAGGCGAAGCTGACGCTGAACATCCTCGTGACCATCCTGCGGGGTGCCGGGCGGCTGACGAAAGCCGTCTTCGGCTCGCTGCGCGTCACGAAGATTCGGGTCTGCCTCGGCGTCCGGGGCGAAGACCCCGCCGAAGCTGCCCGCGCCTACGGCAGGCTGAACGCATGGCTCTACTCGTCCCTCGGCGTCATCGACCGCTTCGTCTACCTCGATTTTGACGAGCTGCGCATCCTGCCGGACTTCGGCAGTGCCGAGCCGACGGTGGCTGACCGGGTGTCGTTCCACCTCAGCGCAAGGCTGCTTTTCATCGTTGCAGCCGCTCTGCGCGTTTTGTATGAGTTCTGGCGCGAAAAAGTGCTGGACGTCTTCCTATAAAGTGTGTTACAATAATATTGTATGGTGTATACTCCTATCCAGAGGGAGTTTTCCCGGAAAATAATAGTAGGAGGCCGATTTTATGGCTGAGCATCCGATTCAAGGTTTAATGAACGTCACGATGGACAAGATCCGCCAGATGGCAGATTCCAACACCATCATCGGCAAGCCCATCAAGACCGACGACGGCACCACCATCCTGCCGGTGTCCCGCATCTCGTTCGGCTTTGCTTCCGCAGGCACCGACTTCGACGGCAAGAACGCCGCCAACAAGGACCTGTTCGGCGGCGGCTCCGGCGCGGGCGTCAACATCCAGCCGGTGGCTTTTCTGGTGGTGAAGGACGGCTGCGTGCGCACCATCCAGCTATCCGACGGCTCCAATACCATTGACCGCGCCCTGACCATGCTGCCCGAGCTGGTGGACAAGGTCAGCGCTCTGCTGAAGAAAGAGGAGAAGAAGGGCGCCGCTGCGCCTGCCGCTCCCGCAGCAGAGTAAACTTTAACCTACGCCGTAACTGTGGACTTCCGACCCGCAGTTTTGATACTGAGGCTGCTGTAATTAACCTCTCCGTCATTGCTTCGCAATGCCACCTCCCCTAACGAGGGGAGGCTTTGGCAGTCCTCGCAAAGTGAATGGTTTCGCCAGAGGCTCCCCTCGGTAGGGGAGCTGTCGAGCGTGAGCGAGACTGAGAGGTTGAGTTCATCAGCAGCCCTATTTGAGCGCCGGGAGGCGCACAAGGAGATTTTATCATGGCAGAAGAACGTATTCAGAAAATCATGAGCGAGCAGGGCCTCTGCTCCCGCCGCGCCGCCGAGCAGATCATCGCCGAGGGCCGCGTGAAGGTCAACGGCCACCCCGTGAAGGTGGGCGACAAGATGGACCCCAACCGCGACGTCCTCCATGTGGACGACGAGCGCATCTATATCCAGAAGAACCAGCAGATGTACTATCTGGCTCTGTACAAGCCCCGCGGCTATGTCACCACCGCCAGCGACGAGCTGGGCCGCAAGACGGTCATGGAGCTGGTGGCCGACATCCCGGCCCGCCTGTACCCCGTGGGCCGTCTCGACAAGGACAGCGAGGGCCTGCTGCTGATGACCAACGACGGCGCTTTCGCACAGGCTGTCACCCATCCGTCCGGCGGCATCTCCAAGCTCTACCGCGTCACCGTCCAGCCCCGGGCCGATGAGGCACAGATCCTGAAGCTCAGCTCCGGCGTCGTGCTGGACGACGGCACCAGGACCATGCCCTGCGCCATCAACGTCGTCACCGACGAGCCGGGCCGCACCGTCATGGAGATGACCCTGAAAGAGGGCAAGAACCGCGAGATCCGCCGGATGTGCGAGGCCGTGGGCCTCGAGGTCATCCGTCTGAAGCGGAACGCCGAGGGTGTCGTCAAGCTGGGAATGCTCCAGCCCGGCAAGTACCGCGAGCTGACCAAGGCAGAAGTGAACGGCCTGCGCGCCGCAGCTGCCAAGGGCCGCGCCCAGACCCGCTCGGCCGCTTTGCAGTCTAAGGCTGCTGCCCGCCGTCCCCGCGGTCCTGTGGGCGGGAACAAGGCTGCCGCAGGGAAGAAACGCAAGTGAGCAATGTGTCCGAAATTTCCGCTCTTTTTGCCAAATTTGTAACATTCTCTGAAAAAAAGGAATGGAACAAGGCTTGAGAATCTTGGAAAAATCGGGTATAATATACCTAATTTTGAAACTCACACAGATAAGCAGGAGGTCTTACCATGGCTTCAAAGAGTACCAAAGGAGAAATCCTCGCCAAGTTTTTTGATGACGGGGAATACACCGCTCTGTTTGCGGACGGTGCGGTGAGCGCTGCCAGCGGCTATGCTGCCGGTCAGCAGGCTTACGCCGTCTTCCAGAACGGCGAGGCTGTTTCCGTCAAGGACGTTGAGAAGAACATCAAGGTCCTCGAGCTGGCTGCCCAGACGGGCTGCCCGGTCGTCACCTTCTACGATTCCGTCGGCGCAAAGCTGGCTGAGGGTCTGGACGTGTTGAATGCAGCTGCAAAGCTCAACGCCACCATCGCAAAGGTGTCCGGCGTCGTGCCTCAGGTAGCCGTCGTTCTGGGCGTCTGCGGCGGCACCAGCGCTCTGAGCGCTGCCAACGCAGATGTCTGCATCATGGCCGAGGGCGCAGAGCTGTTCTTCACCGCTCCCTTCACCGCTGCCGCGAAGGGCGACAAGGTCGCTAACGCCGGTTCTGCCGCTGCTGCCGCAAAGGCAGGCGTGGCTGCCATCGTGGCCGCTGACGCTGCCGAGGCTGCTGAGAAGGCTGCCCACATCGTGGGTCTGCTGCCTGCCAACAACCTGACCGGCCCGGCCATCTTCGAGTTCGAGCAGCCCACCGCTGTCCTGAGCGCCAACGCCGAGCCTGCAAAGGCTGCTGCTGCCCTCATCGATAAGGACAGCGCCGTGGAGATGTACGCCGGTTTCGGCAAGAACGTCTACACCGCTTTCGCTACTATCGGCGGCAACGCCGTGGGCGTCGTGGCCACCGGCAAGGAGCTGTGCCACAACTGCGTGGCGAAGGCTTCCCGCTTCGTCCGCCTGTGCGACGCTTTCAGCGTCCCCGTGCTGACCATCGTGAACACCGAGGGCTTCGTTCCCAGCACTTCCGATGACATCGCCGGCGGCATCCGCGAGGCTGCCCGTCTGGCTGCTACCTATGCCGACGCTACCACCGCCAAGGTGGCTATCATCGCCGGTAAGGCTGTCGGCCCCGTCTACACCGCACTGGCCGCTGCTGACCTGAAGATCGCTGTCAAGGGCTGCACCATCAGCGCTCTCGAGCCTTCCGCTGCCGTCTCCGTGCTGTACAAGGACGAGATCGACGCTTCCGACAACATCGTCGCCGCTACCAAGGCCAAGGCTGCTGCCTACGTCGCCGAGGTGTGCAGCGCTGACGCTGCTGTGGCCGCCGGTTCTGCCGACATGACCTGCGAGGCTGCCAACGCCCGCGCAAGCGTCGTGGCCGCGTTCGAGCTGCTGAGCACCAAGCGTGCTGCCCGTCTGCCCAAGAAGCACGGCAACATGGCTCTGTAAGAAAACGTACATCTAACGATTTAGATTGATTCAGGAGGACTCTTCCATGAAGTACTACAATATTTCCGTCAATGGCGTTGCTTACAGCGTCTCTGTCGAGGAGACCGCTGCCGGCGCTGCACCCGTGGCTCCTGCTGCTGCACCCGCACCCAAGGCCGCTCCGGCTCCCGCTGCCGCTGCTGCTCCTGCCGCACCCGCTGCTCCTGCTTCCGCAGGTGCTGTTGAGGTCAAGGCTCCGATGCCCGGCAACATCCTGGACGTGAAGGTCGCCGCCGGCGCTTCCGTCAAGGCTGGCGACGTGCTGGTCATCCTCGAGGCCATGAAGATGGAGAACGAGATCGTTGCTCCTCAGGACGGCACCGTTGCTTCCATCAATGTCCATAAGGGCGACACCGTCAACTCCGGTGACACTCTGGTTTCCATGAACTAAGAGAGAGGTGACAACAATGGCTAAAAAGCCCATCAAGATCACGGAAGTCGTCCTGCGCGATGCCCACCAGTCCCTGCTGGCCACCCGTATGACGATGGACGAGATGCGTCCCATCCTGCCCGAGATGGACAAGATCCCTTACTTCTCCGTCGAGTGCTGGGGCGGTGCGACCTTCGACAGCTGCATCCGCTTCCTCGATGAGGACCCTTGGGAGCGTCTGCGCATCCTGCGCAAGGAGCTGCCCCACCAGAAGCTGCAGATGCTGTTCCGCGGCCAGAACATGCTGGGCTACCGCCCCTACGCAGATGATGCCGTGGAGTATTTTGTGCAGAAGTCCGTGGCAAACGGCATTGATGTCATCCGCATCTTCGACGCACTGAACGATCCCCGCAACCTGCAGACTGCCATCAAGGCAGCCAACAAGGAAGGCGCTCATGTGCAGGGCTGCATCAGCTATACCCTGAGCCCCGTGCACAACAACGAGTACTTTGCAAACTACGCCAAGACCCTGGAGGAGATGGGTGCAAACTCCATCTGCATCAAGGATATGGCCGGTCTGCTCACCCCCTATACCTGCTATGATCTGGTCAAGAAGCTGAAGGAGACTGTCAGCATCCCTGTTGACATCCACAGCCACTACACCGCAGGTCTGGCTTCCATGTCCATCCTGAAGGGCATCGAGGCAGGTGCCGATATCATCGACACCGCCATGAGCCCCCTGAGCCTGGGCACCAGCCACATGCCCACCGAGAGCCTGGTCGCTGCCCTGCAGGGCACCGATTACGACACCGGTCTGGACCTGAAGCAGCTGAACGTCGTCCGCGCATACTTTGCAAAGCTGCGCGAGAAGTACATCGCCAACGGCCAGATCAGCCCCAAGTCTCTGGGCGTCGATGCCAACACCCTGCTGTATCAGGTGCCGGGCGGCATGTTCTCCAACATGCTCAAGCAGCTGAAGGATGCCGGCAAGGAAGACAAGCTGGACGAAGTGCTGGCCGAGATCCCCCGCGTTCGTGAGGACGCAGGCTATCCTCCGCTGGTCACCCCCACCAGCCAGATTGTTGGCACGCAGGCTGTGTTCAACGTCATCCTGGGCGAGCGCTACAAGATGGTCACCAAGGAGTTCAAGGGCCTGGTCCACGGCGATTACGGCAAGACTCCCGCTCCCATCAGCCCCGAGTTCACCAAGAAGATCCTGGGCGACGAGCAGCCCATCACCTGCCGCTTTGCTGACACCCTCGCTCCCGAGATGGACAAGCTGAAGGCTGAGGCTGCAAAGTGGGCGATTCAGGAAGAGGACGTCCTGACCTACGCCATGTTCCCGCAGGTCGCGCCCAAGTTCTTCGAGAAGCGCAACGCCAAGGCTCAGGGCGTGGATGCAGACCATGCAGATTTTGCAAACAAGTCTCACCCCGTCTGATAAAACAGCATAAGGCTTTTCAGGCCCCCCGCAGGGATGCGGGGGGCTTTTTGCGTGCTTGGACAAAAGCTGCTGCGAAGTACAACCTCTCCGTCATCGCTCCGCGATGCCACCTCCCCTAGTAGGGGAGGCTTTGGCAGTCCCCGCAAAGTGAACGGTTTCGCCAGAGGCTCCCCTACCAGGGGAGCTGTCGAACGAAGTGAGACTGAGAGGTTGTACGAAGGCAGGCCTGAGGAGTATTTCTGTGCTTTTTTACTTGCAAAAAAGCGGTCATCAGAGTAGAATAATAACATATGTATCGTAACATGGGCCTGTATACCCAAACGCGGATACATATACCGTAATTTGTCCGCATATCCACCCATCAACAGAGAGGAAACGTGGAGCATATGATCCTGAGCATGACCGGTTTTGGCCGGGGGACTGCTGTATTGAATGGCCGCGAGATCACGGTCGAGCTGCGCAGCGTCAACTCCCGGTATTTCGAGTATTCGTCCCGCATCCCCCGCAGCTGCAGCTACATGGACAGCCGCCTGAAAAAGCAGCTCAACGAGCGGGTCACCCGCGGCAAGGTCGAGCTGAGCATGACCATCCAGAACGTGGAGGCCGCCGACGCAGAAGTGACCGTCAACATGGAGCTGGCCCGCAGCTACCAGAAGGCCCTGCGGAACCTTTCGGAGAAGCTCTGCATCAAGAACGACGTCACCGTCTCGACGCTGACCCGCTTCCCGGACGTGCTGGCCACCCGCCACGCCGACGTGGATGAGGAACAGCTCTGGGCCGACGTCTCCGCCGTGACGGCTCAGGCGCTGGACAACTTCATCGCCATGCGCGCCGCCGAGGGCGCCAAGATGAAGGCCGACGTGGAGAGCCGCCTGTGCTTCCTCGAGGAGCGGGTGGGCAGGGTGGAGACCCTGAGCGCAGGCCGCGTCGAAGCCTACACCAACCGCCTCTACGAGAAGCTCAAGACCATCCTCGAGGACCGCAGCATCGACGACGCCCGCGTCCTGACGGAAGCCGCCATCTTCGGCGACAAGACCGCCGTGGACGAGGAGACCGTCCGTCTGCGCAGCCACATCGCCCAGTACCGCTCCATTCTGGAGCTGGACGAGCCGGTGGGCCGCAAGCTGGACTTCCTGACTCAGGAGCTGAACCGTGAGACCAACACCATCGGTTCCAAGTGTCAGGACCTGGACATCACCCGCACGGTGGTGGACATGAAGGCGGAGATCGAGAAGATCCGCGAACAGATCCAGAACCTCGAATAAAAACAGTACGGAGGAGTTCAGATGAAGCTTATCAACATTGGCTTTGGCAATCTGGTCAGCGCAGGGCGGGTGGTGGCCGTCGTCAGCCCCGACTCCGCGCCGGTCAAGCGTCTGGTGAAGGAGGCGCGGGAGCGGGGGATGCTCATTGATGCGTCCTATGGCCGCAGCACCCGGGCCGTGCTCATCATGGACTCCGACCATGTAGTCCTTTCGGCCCTGACGCCTGAGACAGTGGCAAGCCGCGCTGCGGGCCAGCCGGAAGGAAAATCGACAGAGGAGCAGTAAAAAATGGAAAACGAAAAGTACCTGTTTGTCGTCTCCGGTGCCGCCGGTACCGGCAAGGATAGTGTGGTCAAGGCCCTGCGCGAGGCCCACCCCGAGATCGAAAAGACCGTCTCCGCCACCACCCGCGCACCCCGCCCCGGCGAGCAGGAGGGCGTGGACTACTACTACCGCACCCGGGAGCAGTTCCAGCACCTCATCGACACCGACCAGGTGGTGGAGCACAACTTCTACAACGGCAATTACTACGGCACCCTCCGCGAAGAGGTGGATAAGCGCCTCGAGGCGGGCAAGCTGGTGGTGCTGGTCATCGATGTCCATGGCGCGGCCAACATCCGCCGGATGTTCCCGGGGGCTACCACCATCTTCCTGCTGCCGCCCTCCGTGGAGGAGCTGGAACGCCGCCTCCGGGGCCGCGGCACCGAGACGGAAGCCAGCATCCTCGAGCGCCTCGATACCGCAAAGAAGGAGCTGGCCGAGCAGGAGAAGTTCACCCTCACTCTCGTGAACGACGAGGTGGACGCCTGCGCTGAGAAGCTCTACGGCATCATCCGCCAGCGGGCCGGCCTCGACAGATAACAAGGAGCCGCGAATGCCAAAAACGGTAGGCGTTGCCGTGAGCAACGCGACCTTCCACTTCGACAAACTCTATACCTACGCCGTCATGCCCGACCAGCAGGAGGCCGTCCGCCTCGGCAGCATGGTGCTGGTGCCCTTCGGGCGGGGGAGCAAGGCCCGGATGGGCGTGGTGCTGGCCTGCGACGAAGAGCCGGAACACGCAAAGCTCAAGTACCTCTTCGACGTAGCTCCCGCCTCGGCCTGCCTGACGCCGGAGCTGCTGCGGCTGGTGCATTTCCTCAAGGAGCGCACCTTCTGCACCTACTACGAGGCCGTCAAGGCGGTCATCCCCTATGGGGCGCAGTATAAGCCCGCCCTCGCGGCGGACGGCGTGACGCCGGTGCTCCAAAAGCAGCTCACCCGCCACACCGAGAACAGCTATAAGCTGGTGGGGGCTTTGCAGCAAAAGCCCAGGCCCACGGCCAAGCAGCTGGCGGCAGTGGCCCTGCTGAGCGGGGGAGAGCGCACCCAGAACGAGATGGAGGCCCACGGCATCACCAAAGCCGTGCTGGACAACCTCTGCGCCAAGGGCGTCGTCGAATGCAGCAAGGTGAACAAATCCATCGACCTGTATTCGTCTATCCCGCTGAAAAACGAGCCCATCACCCTGACGGCAGAGCAGCAGGCGGCCTATGACGCCCTGCTGCCCGGCCTTGAAGACACCGCCCCCCACTCGGCGCTGCTCTACGGCGTCACCGGCAGCGGCAAGACGCTGGTGTTCTTAAAGCTCATCGAGCGGTGTCTGGCGCTGGGGCGGCGCGCCCTCGTGCTGGTGCCGGAGATCAGCCTGACGCCTCAGATGATCCTCCGCCTCAAGAGCCGGTTCGGGCGGCGGGTGGCCGTCCAGCACTCGGCCCTCAATCACACCGAGCGTCTGCTCCAATGGCAGATGATACAGGACGGCGGCGCCGACATCGTGGTGGGGACCCGGAGCGCCGTCTTTGCCCCACTGGAAAACATCGGCCTCGTCATCATCGACGAGGAGCAGGAGCACACCTACCGCTCCGAGTCCGCGCCCCGGTATGCCGCCCACGAGGTGGCCCGGCAGCGGGCGGCGGAGAACGGCTCCCTGCTCCTTCTGGCCAGCGCTACCCCCAGCACCGAGAGCTTTTACGCCGCCCGGAATGGCCGCACCCAGCTCGTCCGGCTCACCCAGCGCTACGGCGGCAACCCGCTGCCCAGCGTCCAGATCGTGGATATGCGGGCAGAGCTGGCCTCGGGCAACCCGAGGGAGATCAGCCTTGCGATGGAGGACGCCATCCGGCGCAACCTCGACGCGGGCAAGCAGACCATCCTGCTGCTCAACCGCCGCGGCTACCAGACCATGGCCCAGTGCGACGACTGCCGCGAGGTGCTGAAATGCCCCAAGTGCAGCGTCCCCATGGTCTACCACAAGGCGGGCCATAAGCTGCTCTGCCACTACTGCGGCACCCAGCTCGACCCGCCCCCCAAGACCTGCCCCGCCTGCGGCGGCAAGCTGCTCTACCGGGGCTTCGGCACCCAGAAGGCCGAGGAGGAGCTGGCCCAGCTCTTCCCGGAGGCAAGAGTGCTGCGGATGGACCAGGACTCCACCGCCGCCAAAGACGCCCACGAAAAGCTGCTGGCGAAGTTCGCCCGGCATGAGTACGACATCATGGTGGGGACGCAGATGGTGGCCAAGGGCCTCGATTTCGAGGACGTGACCCTCGTGGGCGTCCTCGGCATCGACTCGCTGCTCTTTGCGCAGGGGTTTCGGGCCTACGAGACGGTGTTCAGCCTCATCACCCAGGTGGTGGGGCGCTCTGGCCGGGCGAAAGACCCGGGCTTCGCCATCATCCAGACCACCGACCCCGACAACCCCGTCCTCAACCTCGCCGCCGCGCAGGACTACGACGCCTTCTTCGAGCAGGAGATCGCCTACCGCAAACTGGGCCTCTACCCGCCCTTCTGCGGGCTCTGCGTCGTGGGCTTCTCCGGCCCGAAGGAGATCGAGGTGGCCCGGGCCGCCGCCCGGTTCTCGGCCCTCTTAGGCCGTCAGGCCGCGCAGCAGCCGGACCTGCCCCTCCGGGTGCTTGGCCCCACCCCCGGCAACATCGAAAAGATCAACGAGAACTACCGCTACAAGCTCACCATCAAGTGCCGCGCCGACAAACGCTTCCGCGACCTTGTCCGCCAGACCCTCGGCCTCTACGAGCAGGAAAAGCTGCCCAGCAAGGCTACCGTGGTGGTGGATATGCATTCTGACGGTGATATTTGATAAGATTATTTGGAGGTATACTTCATGGCTATCCGCAACATTGTAAAAGAGGGCGACCCCATCCTGAACAAGGTCTGCCGCCCCGTGACCAACTTTGATGACCGTCTGGCCACCCTGCTGGACGATATGCGCGAGACAATGATCGCCGCCGACGGCGTGGGCCTCGCAGGCCCGCAGGTGGGGATGCTGCGCCGCGTCTTCGTGGTGTGGGACACCACCGACGCCCCGGAGGAGATTCCCGAAAACTACGAGTACAAGTTCATCGACTTCGTCAACCCCGAAATTCTCGCCGTGTCTGAGGACGAGGAGACCGCCTACGAGGGCTGCCTGTCCTTCCCGGGCCACAACGGCGCCGTGACCCGCCCCGCAGCCGTCAAGGTCCGCGCACAGGACCGCCACGGCGAGTGGTTCGAGCTGGAAGCCGAGGGCCTGCTGGCCCGCTGCATCCAGCACGAGAACGACCATCTGGACGGCATCACCATCATGGAGTCCAGCGAGTTCTTCTATGAGGACACCGAGGAGGGCCGCGCCGCTGCCGCCAAGAAGAAGGAGAACGACTGATGCGCATTCTGTTCATGGGGACGCCGGATATTGCGGCGGACTGCCTGAAAGCCCTGTATGAGGCGGGCCACGACATCTGCGCGGTCTACACCCGGCGCGATAAGCCCGTGGGCCGCAAGCAGGTGCTCACCGCACCCCCGGTGAAGGAAGTGGCGCTGGCCCACGGCACCCCCGTCTTTCAGCCCCGCACCCTGCGGGACGGCGGCGAGGACGAGAACATCCGCGCGCTGGCTCCTGAGCTCATCGTCGTGGTGGCCTACGGCTGCATCCTGCCGAGATCGGTGCTGGAAGCGCCGAAATACGGCTGCATCAACCTCCACGTCTCCCTGCTGCCGAAATACCGGGGCAGCGCCCCCGTGCAGTGGGCGGTGCTGAACGGCGACGCAGAGACGGGCGTCTCCATCATGCAGATGGACGAGGGCCTCGACACCGGCGACGTGCTGGTCTGCGAGAAGATCGCCATCGACCCCGAGGAGACCAGCGGCCAGCTGTTCGACCGGGTCACTGCCGTGGGCGCACGGGTGCTCTGCGAGACCCTGCCTGCCATCGCAGCCGGGACGCTCAAGGCAGAGCCTCAGGCCCACGAGAACGCCTCCACCGCCCCCATGCTGAGCAAGGAGATGGCCGAGTTCAAGCTGACCGACAGCGCCGACCACATCCACAACTGGGTGCGGGGCATGAACCCGTGGCCCGGGGCATGGTTCGTGACGGCGGGCGGCAAGAAGGTCAAGGTGATGGAGTGCCGCGTCGCGGAAAGCCACGGCGAAGCCGCTGGCACTGTCCTCGCCACCAAGCCCCTGACCGTGGCCTGCGGTGAGGGCGCTGTCCAGCTGCTGCACGTCGTGCCGGAGGGCAAGAAGCCCATGGACGGCACCTCCTTCGCCGCCGGTCTCCGCCTCAAGGCGGGGGACAGCCTGTGAGCGGCCCGAACCCCCGCGCGGCGGCGGTGGCGGCGCTGGTGCGGCAGGAGCAGGACGGTTTTTCGAACCTCATCCTCGACGCAGAGCTGCGCCGCCAGAAGCTGGAAGGCCGCGATAAAGCATTTGCCAGCGCGATATTTTACACCGTGCTGGAACATCAGGGAACGCTGGACTATATCCTGAGCCAGTTTTTGCCCAAAGGGCTTGCCAGGCTCGACCCGCAGGTGCGGGAGATCCTCCGCGCCGCGCTGGCGCAGGCCCGCTATATGCAGGTGCCTGCTTCGGCGGCGGTCAATGAGGCCGTCAAGCTGACCCGCACCTTCCGGAAAGCCAGCGCCTCCGGCCTCGTGAACGCCGTGCTGCGCCGGGCCATCGGCTATGACCTCGGCTCTGCCGTCTTCGCCGACGAGGTGGAGCGGCTGATGGTGCTGGGCTCGGCGGGCCGGGACGTGGCAGCGTTCCTCCACGAACACTACCCCGACGAGGCGCTGGACATCCTGACCCACACCGCCGACAGCGGCCTGACCAGCCTCCGGGCCAACCCCCTGAAAGGGACGCCGGAAGCCCTCTGCGAAAAGCTGCTGGCCTCGGGCGCGAAGACCGCCGCCCCGGGCCTCGTGCCGGGCAGCGTCTTAGCCCGCTTCGAGGGCAGCCCGGCGGAGAGCAGGCTTTTCCGGGACGGATATTTCCACGTGGAGGGGCAGGCCAGCCAGCTTGCCGCCCTCTGCGTGGAGGCAAAGCCCGGCGATACCGTCCTCGACCTCTGCGCCGCCCCCGGCGGCAAGAGCCTGCTCCTCATCGAGGAGATGCAGGACGAAGGGCGGCTGGTGAGCTGCGACGTCAGCGAGAACCGCGTCCAGCTGATCCGCAAGGCCGTGGAGCGGATGGGGTTTGCCCACGTGGAGCCCCGCGTTTCCGACGGCACAAAGGCAGACGCCGACCTGCCCATGGCGAACGCTATTTTGGTAGACGCCCCCTGCAGCGGCCTCGGCATCCTCGCCAAGAAGCCGGACATCCGTTACAAGACCCTCGAAAAAGCGCGTCACGATGAATTATTGGCCACCCAGTCGGCCATTCTGGATACAGCCGCCGCCCACCTGAAAGAGGGCGGGCGTCTGGTCTACTCCACCTGCACCATCGACCCTGCCGAGAACGAAGAGCAGGTGCGGGCCTTCGTGGGCCGACACCCGGAGTTCCGGGTGGTGACGCCGGACGTCCGCTTCCCGGCCGGGATGACGGTGGGGGACTGGGGTGCGCTTTCCGTCCCCACCCGCACCGGCATGGACGGCTTTTTCCTCTGCGCGATGCAGAAACGTGATTCCTGACAAAAGGAGATTTTCATGGAGACTAAACGCTGTATATCCTCCCTGACGCTGGAACAGCTGACAGCGGAGCTGAAAGCGATGGGCCAGCCCGGCTTCCGGGCGAAACAGATCTTCCACTGGGTCCACCAGAAGCTCGTGACCGACTTTTCGGCCATGACCGACCAGCCCAAAGCCCTGCTGGCAAAGCTCGAGGAGGCATTTTACATCGCCGCGCCTATCATCGAGCGGCGGCAGGAGGCCAAGGACGGCACCGTGAAGTACCTGCTGCGGATGGCCGACGGCAACTGCATCGAGACCGTCGTTATGCGCTACCACTACGGCAACACGGTCTGCGTGTCCACTCAGGTGGGCTGCCGGATGGGCTGCCGCTTCTGCGCCTCGACCCAGGCGGGCCGGGTGCGCAACCTCGAGGCGGGCGAGATATGCTCCGAAATTTATACCGCCCAGAAGGACATCGGGGAGCGCATCTCCCACATCGTGCTGATGGGCATCGGGGAGCCGCTGGATAATTTCGACGAAGTCATGCGCTTTCTCGAGAACATCTCGTCCCCCGAGGGCGTGAACATCGGGATGCGGAACATCAGCCTCTCCACCTGCGGCCTCGTGCCGAAGATCGACCAGCTGGCCGAGAAGAAGCTCCAGCTCACCCTCTCCGTCTCTCTCCACGCCCCCAACAACGACATCCGCAGCGGCATGATGCCCGTGAACGACGCCTACCCCGTGGAGGTACTGATGCAGGCCGTGCGCCGGTATCAGGAGACGACGGGCCGGAGAGTGAGCTTCGAGTACTCCATGGTGCGGGGGGTCAACGACTCCGACGCCTGCGCTAAGCAGCTGGCCGACCTCATCCGGGGGATGGGCGCTCACGTCAACCTCATCCCCATCAACCCGGTGGACGGCAGCCCTTATTCGGCTACCGACGCCGCCAACGTCCGGCGCTTCCAGCAGAAGCTGGAAAGCCTCGGCGTCAACGCCACCGTCCGCCGCCGTCTGGGCAGCGAGATCAGCGCTGCGTGCGGCCAGCTCCGCCGCGACGAGATGAACGGCAAAGTTTGAGAAGGAGAATCCTATGAAACTTGCAGGAAAAACAGACGTCGGCAGCGTCCGCCCCGAGAATCAGGATGACTACCGGGCAGGCGAGCTGAACAGCGACGCGGCCTGGGGCCTCGTGTGCGACGGCATGGGCGGTGCGCGGGGAGGCCGTGAGGCTTCCGTGAGCGCCTGCGACGTCATCGAGCACAGCTTCCATGAGCAGTACGCCCAGTGCCTGCCCGGCGACGAGGAAAAGTTTTTGAAGCGGGCGCTCACGGGCGCCAACCGCTTCGTCTTCCAGAAAGCCTCCCGGGAGGAGGAGCTGGCGGGCATGGGCACCACGGCGGTCTGCGCCCTCGTGCGGGGCAGCAACGCCTTTATCTGCCACGCAGGCGACTCCCGGGCCTACCTCGTCCGGGACGGTAAGCTCACCCAGCTCACCCACGACCACTCCTACGTGCAGGAGCTGGTGGACTGCGGCACCATCACCGCCGAGGAAGCCGAGCATCACCCCCAGAAGAACATCATCACCCGGGCGCTGGGCGTGGACTACCGCCTCGACCCCGAGTTCACCAGCGTGCCGGTGCAGAAGGGCGATATGATCCTGCTCTGCACCGACGGCCTCACCAACGTCCTGCCCAAGGAAAAGATCGAAGAGATCTTCACGAAGGGCGGGTTCTACGACATCCCCGACCGGCTGGTGGCCGCCGCCAACGCGGGCGGCGGCCCCGACAACATCACCGCGCTGCTGCTGGGCGTGGAGCCGCTGGAGGTGAAGCATGGATAATCTCATCGGCAAGACGCTGGACGGGCTCTACACCATTCAGGAGCTCATCGGCGCAGGCGGCATGGCCAACGTCTACAAGGCCGTGGTCTCTGCCCCCGGCGGGCCTGTGCCGGAAGGCACGGTGGTGGCCGTCAAGGTGCTGCGTCAGGAGCTGATGCATGACGCCGACCTCGTCCGCCGCTTCAAGAACGAGTCCAAGGCCATCTCCCTGCTCAACCACCCCAACATCGTCAAGGTCTACGACGTCTCTGTCAGCGAAAACTTACAGTATATCGTTATGGAGTGCGTGGAGGGCATGACCCTCCGGGAGTACCTCAACGAGCGGGGCGGCAAGATCACCAGCCGGGAGACCGTCCACTTCATCGCCCAGATCCTCCGCGCCCTCGACCATGCCCACCGCAACGGCGTCGTCCACCGGGACATCAAGCCCCAGAACATCATGCTGCTGGACAACGGCCAGCTGCGGATGATGGACTTTGGCATCGCCCGCATCTCCCGGGCCGAGAACCAGATACAGAACGGCAAAAAGGCCATGGGCAGCGTCCACTACATCAGCCCCGAACAGGCGAAGGGGGAGGAGACCGACCCCAAGAGCGACATCTACTCCGTGGGCGTCATGATGTACGAGATGCTCTCGGGCAGGCTGCCCTTCGACGCCGACGACATGGTGGAGGTGGCCCGCAAGCAGATACGGGACACCCCGAAGCCGCTGGCAGAGCTTGCCCCGGACGTGCCGCTGGGCCTCGTGCAGATCACGGAACGCGCCATGGCGAAGCTGCCGGTCAACCGGTATTCCAGCGCCGCAGAGATGCTGGAAGCGCTGGACGCCTACGTGCAGGACCCCTCCGTCACGTTCCAGTATCAATATGTAAAGGAAGAACCTGAAAAGGTGGTGAATGACCCCATGCCGCAGAAACGCAGCATCCGCAGACCCCCGGAGAAACCGGCGGCGAATCCCGCCCGCCCCAAGGCCAAGGCGAAAAAGAAGAAGCGCAGCGCCTTTATGCCGGTGCTGCTGGGCATCACGACGGCCTTTGCGCTGGCCTGTGCGGCCCTGTGCTGGACCATCCTGAACGATTCCAGCAACATCATGACCGACCGTTCCGACATCGTGCTGAGCGATTTCAGCGGCATGACGCAGGACGAGGTGAACGCCTCTGAGCAGGTGGCCTCCGGTCAGGTGGTCGTCAACTGGGAAGAGGAGTACAGCAACGACTACGCCGCAGGCTATGTCTACAAGCAGTCGCCGGTGGCGGGCCGCACCGTCCGCGAGGGCCAGAGCGTGACCCTCACCGTCAGCCTCGGCATCCACTACGTCACCGTCCCCGACCTGACCAACTACGTGCAGGCCGACGGCGAACAGCAGCTGAAGGACCTGGGCGTGTCGGTGCTGGTCACTCAGGCCGTGGATGAGTCGGTGGCCGCAGGCTCCATCATCCGCACCGACCCCGCCGCAGGCAGTCAGGTGGCCGCAGGCACCACGGTGGTGATCTACGTCAGCCGCCCGCAGGTGGCCACCACCACCAAAGTCCCCAGCCTCATCGGCATGAACGTGAACGACGCCCGTACCCTGCTGGTGCAGCGGAAACTGGGTCTGGGCAGCCAGACGGAGCAGTACAGCGACCAGCCCGTGGGCAGCATCATCAGCCAGAACCCCGGCGAGGGCGCATCGGCCAAGCTGAACACCCGGGTCAGCGTCGTGGTCAGCGCAGGCCCTGAGCCTGCACCGGAACCCGAAGCACCCAGCGAGAGCACCGCCAGCAGCGACGGCTCCGGCGGCTGGTTGGGCGGCCTCTTCGGGGGCAGCAGCTCTTCCAGCGAGAGCACCGGCGCCAGCTCGTCTTCTTCCACCGGCGGCGGTCTCAGCGACTGGTGGACGTCCTGGCTGGGCTAAAGGAGAAGGTATGACAGGTTATATCACAAAAGGCATCGGCGGATTTTATTACGTTAAGACGTCGGAAGGCATCGTGGAGTGCAAGCCCCGGGGCATCTTCCGCAAGCAGAAGATCACCCCCGTGGCGGGCGACGTGGTGACGCTGGAGACCGAGAACGGCGCGGCGGTCATTGCGGGCATCGCGCCCCGGCGGAACGTCTTCGTCCGCCCGCCCATGGCGAATCTCGATGTGCTGTTCCTCGTGGCAAGCACCACCCAGCCCACCCCCAGCACCCTCGTGCTGGATAAGCTTTCGGCCATCGCGGTGGACAAGGGCGTCCAGCCCGTCATCGTCTGCACCAAATGCGACCTCGCCGAGGCGGAGTTTCTGCGCAGCGCCTACGAAAAATCGACCCTGCCCTTTATCCGCATCGACTACGCCACCGGCGAGGGTCTGGACGACATCAGGCACTGGATCAATGGCCGTCTCTGCGCCTTCTGCGGCAACTCCGGCGTGGGCAAATCCACCCTGCTGAACGCCCTCCTGCCCGACGTGGAGCGTCAGACCGCCGCCATCAGCCAGAAGCTGGGCCGTGGCCGTCACACCACCCGCGAGGTAACCATCTTTGAAGCCTTCGGGGGCCGCATCGCCGACACCCCGGGCTTCGCCAGCCTCGAGGCCAGCCGGGCGGGCTTCATCCCGAAAGAGGGTCTGGAACACGCCTTCCCGGAATTCGGGCCTTACCTCGGCGCGTGCCAGTTCACCGGCTGCTCCCACCGCTCCGAGAAGGGCTGCGCCGTCCGCGCCGCTCTCGCGGAGGGCAAGCTCTCCCAGACCCGCTACGACAGCTACTGCGCTATGTACGATGAGGTCAAGGATGTGAAGGAGTGGCAGAGGAGGGGATGAACCTTTCCGTCACGGTGGAGCTGTCCGTAGTCCAACCTCTCCGTCATCGCTGACGCGATGCCACCTCTCCTTGTAGGAGAGGCCTTGGCAGTCCCCGCAAAGTGAACGGTTTCGCCAGAGGCTCCCCTACTAGGGGAGCTGTCGAACGGAGTGAGACTGAGAGGTTGTACGAAGACGGGCCTGCCCTCTGCAGCGAGTCCTGCCCTGTAAACTTTCTGCACAGCGCTTGACTTTTGCGGGGAAGAGCATATAATAAAAACAGAAAGTGTAATAGGTAGTCTATTGGTTTCATCCCAATGGAAAAGCCCCCAAGGAGTTGCGACCTCCCCGGGGGCTTTCCTTTTTAGGCTTTGCGGTTCTCTTTGTTACCTGTCAAGCCATTTGCAAATGAAGTGCGATACGACATTTGCTGCGACAGATACTAAAAGTGTAAGGATGTAGTCCATGATTTCACCCCCTCTCCCGTAAGATAGCGGGGATGAACCGCAGAACCAGTATACCATAAACATCGACAAAAAGATACAGAAAAAGACGCTGTGTTATCATACTTCCCAGAAAGAAGGAATCCCATGTCCCGCTGTGTTATCATTTCCGCCTGCCCGGTCAGCGCCTCGCTGGCGTCGGCCCTGCGGCCCGGCGACACCATCATTGCCTGCGACGCGGGCTACCGCAACTGTGGGCCGCTCCACTGCCGCCCCGACATCATCGTGGGCGACTTCGACACCGCGCCCTGCCCGGCACAGGAGGGCGACGACACCATCATCCTGCCCCACGTCAAGGACGACACCGACACCGAGTACGCGGCAAAGCTGGCCTCCGAGAAGGGCTTCGACGAGGCGCTGCTGCTGGGTGTACTGGGCGGCAGACGCCTCGAGCATACGCTGGCCAACCTCTGCACCGGCCTCGGCCTCGAACAGCGGGGCGTCCGCGCCACGCTTCTGGACGAGCGCAGCCGCATCACCTTCGTGATGCCCGGCGAGACCCGCCGCTACCCTAGGAATGAGTATTTCTACCTCTCGGTCTTCCCGATGGAGGGCAGGGCAGAGGGGGTCTCGGAGCGGGGCTCCTTCTACGAGCTGACCGACGCCGTCCTCACCGCAGGCTACCCCCTCGGCGTCAGCAACGAGTATGCCGATGGCTCCGACTGCATCACCATCTCCACCCAAAAGGGCGCGCTGGTGGTGGTGGAGACGGTGCCGGACGGGCCGATCTTGAGCTGAACCGGAACATTCCGGGCGCGGGACGCCTATAATGGCGTATCAAGCGACGAAAGGTGGTCGGCTCTATGCAGGTGGTCGTTCTCAAAAGCCCCAAGTGCCTGAGAGGCTTGCTCCGGAGGCTGTTTGGCATAAAAAAGGAGAGAGAAGAGTGAAGTGTGATTTCAACCAGGCGGATGCCATGCAGGCCGCAGCAGATGACGATGTGCTGGCCTCTTCGCTGAAGCTGATGGACCGTAACAAGCACGTGTATGAGGAACTTGCAAAATGAAAGCAGCAGGCTTGTAAACTTTCTGTGCAACGCTTGACTTTTGCGGGGAATGGCATATACTAAAGATGGAATTGTGAGGATATTCCATTCGGTACACCAAAAAGAAAAGCCCCCAAGGAGTTGCGACCTCCCCGGGGGCTTTCCGTTTAGTCGGGCTTGCGGTCCTTGTCGAATCTGTCAAGCCACTTGCAGATGTAATGCGACATTACATCTGCTACGACAGACTCCAAAATCGTGAGGATATGAATCATCAGGTACACCTCCCTTCCCAAGTAAGATGGGCGGGATGAACCGCAAAACAAGTATATCATAAACTTCGGCAAAAAGATACAATAAAAGCAACGCCCCCAAGGAGCGGCAACTCCCCGGGGGCTTTCCATCTGCCATGGTTAAATTTTACCCCCTTCGGAGCAACTGCCCCGAGGGGGTTTTTCTCTTTTTCTGCGCAGAAATACGCAGAAAGCTTGCGTTGACTGCACAACCTTTCATAGTTATAATAAAAGCAACAAAACAACTTACGAAAGGAGTTTTTATGCAGAAAAACATGACCGACCGCACCCCGGGCAGCTACGACGACTTCGTGGCCTACCTCGGCACGGTGCGCACCGAAGAGGAGCTGTTCTCCCGGCTGACCTACTGGTTCGCCGGGCAGGACCGCCCCGAGGACGTCCTCAGCCGCTCCGAGCTGGTGGAGGCGAGGGCGAAGGAGCTGGGCTTCTGGCAGGGCCTGACCTTCCGAATGGAGCGCTGGCTGGCCGACGGCAAGAGCGAGCTGGAAGCGGTGGGCCGGGAGGAGTTCCAGAGCCGCATCGCCGAGGACTACGCCGCCTACCGGGAAAAGGCCGACGCGGCCCGGGCGCGCTTCCGGGACCGCCGCCGCGCCGCGCCCTTCAACTTCACCCCCGACTGCCTCGAGAACGTCCCCATCCAGAACGTGAGCTGGCTGGTGGATGGGCTGCTGCCCATGGGGGAGGTGTCACTTCTGGGTGCCGACGGCGGCACCGGCAAGGGCATCTGGCAGGCCCAGCTCATTGCGTATGTCACGGCGGGCCGGACCTCCGGCTTCTTCCCCCAGCCGCCGGAGAAGACCGGCAGCGTCCTCCTTTTTTCCGGCGAGGACGACCCCGGCAAGGTGCTCAAAGCCCGCCTGACGGCGGCAGGGGCCGACATGAGCCGGGTGATGGTGGTCACCAGCGACGCCTACTTTGCCCGCACCGGCAGCCCGCTCTGCATCCCGGACACGAGCTTTGCAAAGTACGTGGGGAAGGCCGCGCCCGCCCTCGTCATCATCGACCCGCTGCAGAGCTTTCTGCCTGCGGGGGTGGAGATGGCCAGCCGCAACCAGATGCGCAGCGCCCTGCTGCCCCTCAAAGCCCTCTGCGCCAAGCACGGCTGCGCGGCCCTCATCTCGATGCACACCAACAAGCGCGCCAACGTCTCGGGCCGCGCCCGTCTGGCCGACAGCTCCGACATCTGGGACATCGCCCGCAGCGTCCTCATGATGGGCCGCGACAAGAACAGCGAAAAGCTCTACCTCAGCCACGAGAAGAGCAGCTACTCCGCCCCGGCCCGGACGGCCCTGCTCCACATCGAGCAGGCGCAGGTGGAGGGCGTCACGACGGCGGTGGCCGTCTTTGACAGCCGCACCGACAAGAAGGACGCCGACTTCGTGGAGGAGCGCCGCGTCCGCACCGCCCAGACGAAAGAGGATACCGCGCAGGCCATCCTCAACGTGCTGGCCGAGAGCAAGCTGGGGAGTATGCCCAGCACCCAGCTCCGGGCAGAGGTGATGAAGGAGATGGGGTGCAGCGAGCCGACCTATAAGCGGGCCTATGCCGATATGATAAGAAAGGGCGAGCTTCACAAACGGCAAATCATGCAGAAAAATGGGGAGCGAGGATGGTTCACATTTTTGGCCTACGGCGGTAAAACAAATGGCGAAGTGACAATTTAATAATATAGATACGTTATATTTTACCAGTTCGCCAAGTTGGCGAAGTGCCTGTATTTGGCGAAGTGGTCAGTTCGCCAGCTTGGGTCAGTTCGCCACGATGGCGAAGTGCGATTTTTGACTGTACTACGATGAAAATCTACCACTTCGCCAGATACTCCGCCCCTCTCGGAGCAGCAATCTCCGAAGGGGGTTTTTGCGCCTTTCGGCCTGCCAAAGACTCTCCCTTCGTACAACCTCTCCGTCACGGCTGACGCCGTGCCACCTCCCCTAGTAGGGGAGGCTTTGGCATAGCGGAAAACTTCTCCTCTTCGCCAGAGGCTCCCCTACAAGGGGAGCTGTCTGCGAAGCAGACTGAGAGGTTGTACTAAGACAGAGCCTGACCGTGAGCCGCTGCTGGACTCAGCCCCAAACCTGCGTGAATCGCCCCAAAACCTGCGCGAATGGCCGTTGCAGCTGCGGCGGGAGACGGGTTATAATGGACGTATCAAAAACACCACAGTGAACGGAGGATACGACCATGAAACTGAAAAAGCTCCTTGCCCTCGCCCTGGCGGGCGTGCTGATGCTGGCCCTGCTCACCGGCTGTTCCGGCGGTGCCAGCGGGACAGAAGAGGACAGGCTCGTCGCGGTGGGCGTCGCCGACATCTTCAAGGGAAACTCCCAAAACGTCGAAGTCTCTTACAGCGTCCCCGCGCTGACCCGCACCATCCGGCCCGCGTTCACCCCGGACTGGTTCCAGAATACCCCAGAGGGAATCATCTGGCTGGACGGGAACTTCCCCATAGACGCCGGTCAGACGCTGGAAGGCTTCCTGCAAGACAGCCTGAAAGCCTACGCGCAGAGCAATTTCGTGAGCTTTGTTGCTTTCGACTCCACCGGGATGAGCGCCCTTCAGCAGGTAGAGCGGTTCTCCAGCGGTGCGCCGGTGGTCAGGGTGTACTATAAAGATGTGTCGCCCACGGTCAATACCAAGCTGCGTGTCGGCGTCTGCCATAAGACCGTCGAGGGCCGGGAATACTGTCTGATGGTCGTTGTCCGGGCCCGATGATGCGCTTGTAAACTTTCTGTGCAACGCTTGACTTTTGCGGGGAATCGCATATACTAAAGATAGTAAAGGCAATTACTGATTCATCGTCCCACGGAAAGAAAACCCCCTCCCGGAGCTGCAATCTCCGAAAGGGGGTCCTTTTTAGTGCTTACGGCCCGTCAGCCATCCGTCAAGCCACTTGCAACGGCGACGACCGCCGCCAGTGGCGGAAACAGGGAGGAGCTGTTGGGGCCGCGGCCAGCAGGATGCGAGCGGCAGCGAAGCAGACGCTGGGTGCCGCAACCCGGGCTCCTTTAATAAAATGGGCGGGCAAGGCCGCAAACCAATTATAACATAGATTTTCGACAAAAGATATAGAAATAAACAAATCTGCCGTAATGGAAATCCCCCAAGGAGCTGCGACCTCCAAGGGGGATTTTTGTTCTGCTCCCTTCCCACCCCGCATACACTCTCATCAGAGCAAGGACAGGAAAGGAGCATCACCATGGAGCTGAAAGTGTTCCGGGACGTTCTGCCTGCGGCGGGTGCGGACTGCACCGCCAAGGCGGAGCTGCCCCTCGAGACCGAACTACTGATCTCGGACTATCTGCCGCCGGTGCAGCGCATCGTCAAGTGCTTCGCAAAGCCGGTGGTGCTGCAAAAGCAGCTGGCCCCCGGGCGGCTGACGCTGGAAGGATATTTGCGCTGTACCGTGTATTATCAGGGCGAAGAGGGGGCGGGGCTGTGCCAGACCGAGCAGAAGCTGCCCTTCACCAAGGCCCTCGAGCTGCCCTCTTTCGCGGCCACGGCGTGGACAGCCTGCGTCGAGGGCCAGACCGAATACCTCAACTGCCGGGCCGTCAACCCCCGCCGCATCGAGGTGCGGGGGGCCTACGGGCTGGTAGTGAGCGTCCACGCCCAGCTGTCCACCGAGGTCATCACGGCCCTCAGCGAGGGCGGCATCGAGCAGAAGCCGGTCACGCTGGCAGGGGTGCGGCGGGCCGCTACCCTCGAAAAGCTCGTGACCATCGAGGGGGCGCTGACCTTCCCGAAGCCCCCCGCCGCCATCCTCGACATCACCGGCACCGCCGAGGTGCGGGAGCTGAAGCGGATGCAGGGCAAGGCCGTGGCGAAGGGGGTCTTGCACGTCCTCTGCGCATGGCGGGCCGAGGGGGACGCCGCCCTCCGCAGCCAGACCGCCGACCTGCCCTTCAACCAGATACTGGATGCAGAGGGCCTCAGCGAGGACTGCCGCTGCCTCTGCGTGCTGGAGCCGGTGGGCTTTGCGGCGGCGGAAGGGGAGACCGGCGAGGACGGCTCTGCCTCCACCACCCTCACGGCCACGGCGATGCTGCGGCTGAGCGGCTGGCGTCCCTACCAGCTCCAGTGCGTGGCCGACGCCTTCTCCACCCGCTTCGAGACGACCCTCACGCCCCAGACTCTCGCCACCGAGTCGCTGCACTGCGCGCTGGACGAGACGACGGTGCTGCGGGGCTCCGGCCCTCTGCCCGACGCCGGAGCGCATATTTTAGCCTGCTTCGCGTCCTTCGGGCCGGTGAGCCTGACGCGGCAGGAGGGGAGAGCCGTCCTGACGGCCCGGGCCTTGGTGTCGGCCTTTGCGGAAAACACCCTCGGGGAGATGGAGTGCTACGAAAAGGCGCTGGACTACGCCCTGCCTCTCCCCGCCGACCTGCCCGAGGATGCCGACGCCTACCCCGAGTGCTGGCTGAGCGTTCAGGACCTGCAATGCGCCAGCGCAGGCGGCGCGCTGGATGTGTCCCTCACCGTCCGGACCGAGGGCGCGGTGCTGGCGCGGCAGACGGCCTCTCTCGTGGGGGCGGTGGAGCTGGGCGACCCCCTCGCCCCCGCCGACCCGGAGGTGTCGCTCCGCATCTGCTACGCCCAGCCGGGGGAGGAGCTGTTTGCCATCGCCCGGCGCTACCACGTCTCGCCCGGCCAGATGCTGGCCGCCAACGACCTCCCCGACGGCACCGCCCGCCTCGACGAGGCGCGGAGACTGCTTGTGCCGGGGGTGTGAGCGAAGTTGTAAACTTTCCGCACAGCGCTTGACTTTTGCGGGGGGATCGGGTATCCTAAAGTCAGGAATGTCAAGGGTCAAGATTGTCACCCCAAAAAGGAAAAACCCCCTCGGAGTCGCTACCTCCAAGGGGGCTTTTCATTTAGTTGGGCTTACGGTCATCGTTGTACCGGTCAAGCCACTTGCAACGGCGACGACCGCCGCCAGCGGCGGAAGCAGGGAGGAGCCGCAACCCGGGCTCCTTCTTGTCATATCCGTATTGCATCCGCTTTCATCCAGAAACACAAGGTCACTTGCCTTGAATCCAGATATAAGGCCGTTCCAGTCTTTTCTCTTCTGCGCCACATCGGGAACGCTCCTGTTCACTGGCATGAAGAGACTTTTTCTTCCAAGCTTCTATTCCCTGGGCCGAACGTATTAGTTACGCAGTGCTTTTTCGCGCACTTCCGGTGTAACTGCTTTCAGAAGATTATAGAGGTCAATAATATCGGTGATTGCCTGCCGGTCCTGCACCGTCCATGTGTAATCAAACTTGCTATAATCCGTTCCCTCGAAACGCATGATAACGGTATCGGCACTCAAAAGGTTTCGCAACCATTCGACTTCACTGTCTTCCATTTCAAAGGTGGCCCATGCAAACCATTTACCAAGCTCTTTGTCGTATCCATAACCGGAGTTATCATAATCGCAAATGTAAGTGTACTTATAATCTCCACCGCGCAGAATGATGTCATCGATATCCAGCTCGGAAGAGCCCATGTAAGTAAAATCTTCCCAGAAAACAATAGTGTTCCCCTTGTCCCAGATATAAAGGTTGGGGCCAATGCCACACGTCTTGCGCTTATCGATGCTGTCATCATGCGGGGTTGTAATCGCCCAGCAGTCTTCTACTGCATCGTAGTTGACATTGCACTTTGCAAGTGCATCCTGAATACCAAGAATCTGCTGTGCTTCTGCCAGCACACCAAAATTGGTGACAGCAGCTTTTCCTGCATCATCCAACTGGTTATAGGCATCCAAAGCGGCCACGATTGCCGCGCGTCTGCTGCGCGTGACAGTACCGATCTGGCTGATCAGCGCTTCTACCTGCTCCGGGGTCACAGCAATATTCTGCTGCGCGAGCACCGCAAAGGGAACGTCCCCGGCGGGGCTGGCGGCCAGCGCAGGCAATGCAGTACCTGCCATCAGAGCGGCCACAAGGCTGCCTGCCACAATAACTTTGCATTTTTCTGTAATTTTCATTTGATTTGCCTCTTTCCTCTTGATTTCAGCTTATAGCTGTTGTAACATAAAATTATAAATACAACAAAAAGGAGCGCTTTGGCATGATGACAAATGAAGAGATCCTTGCTATCCTGCGGCAGTACCCTGATCTGGTCCCCGAGGTTCTGGCCATCCTGACCGAAGCCCCTGCCAAAACAGATCTGCCGTTTGTCGGCTGATTCACTCCGGCTTTGCCCGGGAGCGCAGCAGCGTTTCCACCGCGTGCAAAATAAGTATACCATAAACTTCGGCAAAAAGATACAGGAAGCGATGCCACGAGCCGCAACCCGGCCTTGTCGAACGAAGTGAGACTGAGAGGGCAAGCTCCATAAGTACGACTTATGACGAAAATATGAATAAAAACTCGAAAAAGCCCTACCGTTCCCGGTTCCGGTCTGCTATAATTTTCTATGCTTGTTACAAAAACCTGAAGTGAAGTAAAGGAGCCAGGATATGATAAAAAGCGCTGAACTGGAAAATTCGGCATATGAGTTTGAGGCGAAAATGCCGCTGCGCCACGCTGTCCCGCTGGGATTGCAGCACGTGTTCGCCATGTTCGTGGGCAACCTCACCCCGCTGCTCATCATCACCAGCGCCTGCGGCCTCGCGGGCGGTGAGTTCGCAGACCTGCAGGTGAGCCTGCTGCAGAACGCCATGTTCGTGGCGGGCATCGTCACGCTGGTGCAGCTGTACGGCCTCGGCCCTGTGGGCGGCAAAGTGCCGATCATCATGGGTACCAGCTCGGGCTTTCTGGGCGTGTTCAACAGCGTGGCTGCCACCATGGGCGGCGACGTCACGGCCTACGGCGCCATGATGGGCGCATCCATTCTGGGCGGCCTGTTCGAGAGCGTGCTGGGCGTCTTTCTGAAGCCCCTGCGCAAGCTGTTCCCGCCGGTGGTCACCGGCACGGTCGTGCTGTCCATCGGCCTGTCCCTCATCTCCGTGGGCGTCAACTCCTTCGGCGGCGGCAACGCAGCCAAGGACTTCGGCTCGGTGGAGAACCTGCTGCTGGCCGTCTTCGTGCTGGTGGTCATCCTCTTCTTCAAGCACTGGACCAAGGGCTTCCTCAGCTCTTCCTCCATCCTCGTGGGCATCGTCGCGGGCTATCTGGCAGCCATCGTCATGGGCTTCGTCCTGCCCACCACCGGCGTCACCGCCGACGGCGTGGAGTTCACCAAAGCATGGGTGCTGAACTGGAACAAGGTCGCTGAGGCCAGCTGGTTCGCCATCCCGAAGCTGGTGCCGGTCAAGATCGTCTTCGACCTCCGCGCCATCCTGCCCGTCATGATCATGTTCATCGTCACCGCCGTGGAGACGGTGGGCGACATCTCCGGCGTCATGGAGGGCGGCATGAGCCGCGAGGCCACCGATAAGGAGCTGAGCGGCGGCATCATCTGCGACGGCCTCGGCTCTACCGTCGCTGCCTGCTTCGGCGTCCTGCCCAACACCTCCTTCAGCCAGAACGTGGGCCTCGTGGCCATGACCAAGGTGGTCAACCGAGGCGCACTGGCCACCGGTGCCATCTTCCTGATGCTCTGCGGCCTCATCCCCAAGCTGGGCGCACTCATCTCCATCATGCCGCAGGCCGTTCTGGGCGGCGCTGCCGTCATGATGTTCTCCTCCATCGTGGTGTCGGGCATCCAGCTCATCACCAAGGAGAAGATGACTCCCCGCACCCTGACCATCGTCTCTGTGGCGCTGGGCGTGGGCTACGGCATGGGTGCAAACGCCAAGATCCTTGCCAACACCCCCCAGTTCGTCCAGCTCATCTGCGGTGAGAGCGGCATCGTGCCTGCTGCCTTCGTGGCCATCCTGCTCAACTGCCTGCTGCCCCGCGATGAGAAGTAAGTTTTGGAGCACTGCGGCCTCCCTGTCTTTGCAGGGAGGTCTTTTTGTGTTATAATCTCCCCAGTCTTACAAGAGGGAAGGAGGACTCTATGGAACTGCAAACTGCCGCCCGCTATCGTCTTCTGGACGAGCTGCGGGGACTCGACCTCATCAGCATGATGCTCTACCACGGGATGTGGGACGTGGTGTTCCTCTTCGGCGTGGCCCAGAAGTGGTACACCGGACGCCCGGGCTTTGTGTGGCAGCAGAGCATCTGCTGGGTCTTCCTCCTGCTTTCGGGCTTCTGCCTGCCGCTGGGGCATCATCCGTTCCGGCGGGGAGCCGTCGTCTTCGGGGCAGGGGCGCTGGTCACAGCCGTCACCCTGCTCTTCCTGCCCGAGGACGTGGTGTGGTTCGGGGTGCTGACTCTGCTGGGCTCGTCCATGCTCCTCACCGCCGCGCTGGACCCGCTGCTGCGCCGCGTCCCGCCCGCCGTGGGCGTGGCCGTCAGCGCCCTGCTGTTCTGGGTGACCTACCCGACGATGAACGGCTTCTGGAACCTGCCGGGCGGGCGTCTGGCCCTGCCGCAGGCCCTCTACGCCAGCTGGCCCACGGCCTATCTGGGCTTCATGCCGAAGAGCTTTTTCTCCACCGACTATTTCCCGCTGCTGCCCTGGCTGTTTCTGTTCTGGGCGGGGTACTTCCTCCACCACCTCGTGGGCCGCGAACGCCTCGCGCCGCTGCGCAAGTCGGTCTGCCCGCCGCTGGGCTGGATGGGCCGTCACTCGCTGGTGCTCTATCTGCTCCATCAGCCGGTCATCCTGGGGGTGCTGACGGTGGCGTTCCGGCTGGTGAGAGCGGGGTAAAACTTCTGGAAAAGTTAGCCTCTGTGACCGCTTGACAAAGCAGCGGCGCTGTGGTATCCTATGGACGGTTAGAGAAATCTAACCAAAGAGATGCGTCTGAGCCTGCTTCCGACGCATTTTTATGGAGCAAAAAGTTAGAAATGGCTAACCTAATAAATCAAAAGTGAGGCTGAACATTATGAGCAAAGTAGCAATCGTATTCTGGAGCGCGACCGGCAACACCGAGACCATGGCAAACTGCATCGCGGAGGGTGCAGGCGCTGCCGCCACCATCGTCCCCTGCGCCGAGATGGACGCAGCAAAGCTGGGCGAGTATGACGTGGTGGCCTTCGGCTGCCCGGCCATGGGCGCTGAGCAGCTGGAGGAGAGCGAGTTCGAGCCGATGTTCGCGGGCCTCGAAGGCTCTCTGAACGGCAAGAAGGTGGCTCTGTTCGGCTCCTACGGCTGGGGCGACGGCCAGTGGATGCGCGACTGGTGCGAGCGCGCCAAAGAGGACGGCGCACAGCTGTTCAGCGACGAGGGCCTCGTCTGCAACGAGACGCCCGACGACGACGTTCAGGCTGCCTGCCGCAAGCTGGGCGCTGATCTGGCCAACTGGTAAAAAATAACACCGGCCCATCCTGCATCATCCCGCGTCTTTGGGGCAACCTAGGGACAAAGAGGTGATGAATGAATGGAAAACACAGGTGTCCGCTGTGATGTCTGCGAGTGCCGCCACAACGTGGGGAGCAGCAAGTGCGACTTGCCCGAGATCACGGTGACTGAGCGCTGCACCTGCTCTTCTCAGCAGGTGGACATCCCGCACTACTGCCAGAGCTACGAGAAGAAGTAAGTTCTGCGCAACAAAAAGACCTCTGCCCGACGGCCTTGCCGGGCAGGGGTCTTTTGTTGTTAGAAGCTGTTTTCATAGGCGGTGTGCAATGCTTATGAAAACGGCTTCTCTAGTGGAGGCTGACGCCGAAGGTGGGCAGGCTGCGCAGCAGGGTGCCGACGTTGTGCATCTCGTAGATGCCGAAGCCCAGAGCGCTGGCGGCTACGAGGTTTTCGGCCCGGTCGTCGATGAAGATGCACTCATCGGCCCGGAGATGGTACTTGTCCAGCAGGGCCTGATAGATGCGGGGGTCGGGCTTGTTGATCTTCACTTCGCAGGAGGCCACGCCGCCGTCGAAGAGGCCCTCGAAGTCCCGGTGCATCAGCAGGTCCAGCACGTCCTCGGGGATGTTGCTCAGGTAGTAGACGCAGTAGCCGCGCTGCTTGAGCTGCGCCACCAGCGTCTGCATCCGGCGGCGGGGACGGAGCATACTCATCCAGTCGTCCAGCACGCCCTCCACCTCGAAGCCCCGGCCCACGGCTCTGGCCCGCTCGAGCATCCGCTCGTTGGCCTCCCGGCGGGTGATGCGGCCCGCGTCCAACAGCCGCCATTCTCTGCTGCCAAAGGTCAGGTCGTAGACCTCCTCTTCCAGCCCCCGGTTCCCGAACAGGTCGATGAGGTACTTGTGGGGGTCGAAATCCACCATGACGCCGCCGAAGTCGAACACGATATTTTTATACATCGATGATACCTCTTAAAAAAAAGTTGGGATCGCACTGCGCCCAGTATAGCACATCCGGGGCGGTATTTTCCAGCCCTTTTGCATCGTCCGGCCCGCACCGGCATAGGATGGGACTGTAAGGGGGCGGGGGAGATGACCTTTCGGGAGCTGTGCAGCAAGGAAGTCGTCCAGCTGAAGGACGGGGCCTGCCTTGGCCGGGTGGACGATGTGGAGCTGGACGCCGACACGGCCCGCATCGGGAGTTTGCTTCTGCTGGGGCGGCCCCGGCTCTTCGGGCTGCTGGGCCGGGACGAGACCCTGACCATCCCGTGGGCCGACATCGAGCGCATCGGTCTGGACGCCATCCTCGTGCGGACGGACATCCCCGCCCCGCCGCCCTCCCACGGGGGACTGCTGGATAAATTGCATCAGTGGCTGAACGGATGAAAGATTTTCACCCGTTTTTTGCCCGTCAGGGCTGGATTTTGGAGGCGGGATGATTATAATAGAGGACTGGGGCGGAGTCTGCCGCCTCAAATAATAAGAAAAACGCAGAAGTGAAAGGAACTTCTTTATGACACACCATCCGAGTGCTGCGTCCCTCCGGCTGCACGGGGCGCGGCTGCTGTTTCCGCCTGTGGCCACCCTTCTGTTTCTGGTGCTCACCGAGTACATCGCCCGCGGCGCCCTGAGCGGAGATACCTTTGTGCAGTACATCTTTCCTCACGCAGAAGCCTACCTGCTGGCGTGGGGGCTGCTCTTCCTCGTCTGGATGGCGGTGGACTGGCTCACCCGCTTCGCCCCGCTGGCCACCCTCCTGTCGGCCCTGCTGGGCTGTCTGCCCGCCACGGTGGATTTTTACATCCTGCAGCTCCGGGGTGAGCCCTTCCTCCCGTGGGACTTGATGCAGGTGTCCGAGGCGGCCGGCGTGGCCTCCGCGGCGGGCATCCACGTCCAGAAGAGCATGGTCGTCTCCGGCGTCGTGGTGCTGGCTCTGACCGTCGGCTCCTTCTTCCTCTACCGGGGGCGTCAGAAGCTGCCGTGGGTGCAGCGTCTGGCGGGCTTCGCGGCCAGCACAGCGGCCACCTGCGCCCTCATCTTCGGGGTGTTTTTGCAGCCTGCCGTCACCCAGTCGCTGGGCATCCTGCCCGACGCATGGATGCAGGACCGCTACTACCGCTATTACGGCGTCATCACCAGCTTCCTCACCAACCTGACGAATCTGGAGATCGACAAGCCCGAGGCTTACTCGGAGGAGGCCATCAACGCCATCCTCGACAACGTGGAGGCAGGGGAGAAGTACACCACCAGCCCGGCCTGGCCCGGCTCCTACGCCGCCCAGACCCCGGCAGACGAACAGGTGAAGCAGCCCACCATCCTCTACGTGATGGACGAGTCCTACTGGGACGTCTCGGAGCTGGAACAGTACGGCTTCCAGTTCGACACCGACGTCTCGGCCAACCTCCACGCGCTCCAGCAGACCAGCGCCTATGGCCGGGTCTACAGCCCCAGCTTCGGCGGCGGCACCTGTGATGTGGAGTTCGAGGCCCTGACGGGCTACTCGGTGTCCTATCTGCCCAGCGGCAGCAAGCCCTACCAGCAGCACGTGACGAAACCCATGTTCGCCCTGCCCAGCTACCTCAAGACCGAAGGGTATCAGACGGCGGCGGTCCACTGCTTCTGGGCCAGATACTGGAGCCGCGACACGGCCTACCCCAACCTCGGCCTCGACGACTTCATCAGCCTCGAGAAGATGCACGGCGTCCAGAAGGTGCGCCGCCACTACTGGACCACCGGCCTCGTCACCGACGACTCCATGGCAGACCAGATCATCGGCCAGTACGAGACCATGAAGGCCCAGTCCGATGCCCCCGTCTTCCTCCACGCCGTCACCATGCAGAACCATACCAATTATAATAAGGATAACTACCCCGACGACCAGCGGGTGAAAGTCACCGAAGCCCCGGCGGGCCTCAAGGCCAGCACCGTGGGTGCGCTGGAAGACTTTGCCACCGGCATCCGGGACGCCGACGCCATGCTGGGCAGGCTGACGGACTACTTCTCGCAGGTGGACGAGCCGGTCATCCTTGTGTTCTGGGGCGACCACTACAATCCCATCGACTCCAATTACGACATCTACACCCGCAGCGGCTATGCCAGCGGCTCCAGCGCCGACCCCCGCCTCCATCAGACCACCCTGCTGATGTGGTCGAACTACTCCGACCGCGCGGTGGACCTCGGCACCATCGCCGCCTACGACATCTCGCCGGTGATGATGGAGCTGTTCGGCCTGCGTCAGCCCGCCTACTTCCAGTTCCTTGGCCGTCAGCTCCGGGCCGCCTACCGGGCCAACACCCGCGGCACCATCCTGGAGAAGGACGGCACCGCCTCGAACGAGCTGACCCCCTTGCAGCAGAAGTGGAGCGATGAGCACTGGCTGCTCCAGTACGACCTCATGTTCGGCAAAGGCTATGCCCTGAACCGGATGGGCCTCGAGAGCATCGCCGAGGGCGCAGATTGACGAAAAACTACGATTCTTTTTAGAAAAAAGCACAAAAACCCCTTGCAACGGCCAGAGGTTTGTGCTATTATTACTTAGCATTACACACGCATCACTATGCCCTTTTGTGCTCTGACGAGTGGAGGGCAGTCCGCAGGCATCCGATATGTCAGTGGATCACGGTGTGCGGAGGCAAAACAAATTTTGGAGGTAATTTTACTATGGCAGTCGTTTCTATGAAGCAGCTTCTCGAGGCAGGTGTGCACTTCGGTCACCAGACCCGCCGCTGGAACCCCAAGATGAAGAAGTACATCTTCACCGAGCGCAACGGCATCTATATCATCGATCTGCAGAAGACCGTGAAGAAGCTGGACGAGGCTTACAACTACGTGAAGGAAGTTGCAGCTGAGGGCGGCGACATCCTGTTCGTCGGCACCAAGAAGCAGGCTCAGGAGTCCATCCGTGACGAGGCTCTGCGCTGCGGCATGCACTACGTCAACGCTCGTTGGCTGGGCGGCATGATGACCAACTTCCGCACCATCCGTAAGCGTATCGACCGTATGGATCAGCTGGCTAAGATGAAGGAGAACGGCACCTTCGAGCTGCTGCCCAAGAAGGAAGTGGCTAAGCTGGAGCTGGAGATGGAGAAGCTGGACAAGTACCTGGGCGGCGTCAAGAACATGAAGACCCTGCCGAAGGCTATGTTCATCGTCGATCCTCACAAGGAGCGCATCGCTGTTGCTGAGGCCCGCAAGCTGAACATCCCCATCGTGGCTATCGTTGATACCAACTGCAACCCCGACGAGATCGATTACGTCATCCCCGGCAACGACGACGCTATCCGCGCTGTCAAGCTGATCGCTGGCGCTATGGCTGACGCTGTGCTGGAAGGCAAGCAGGGCAACCAGGAGGCCGCTCCCGCTGAGGATGCAGCAAACGCCTGATTTCCCATCCCACAAACAACAAAATAACGTGTAAGGGAGAATACGAAAATGGCTATTTCTGCAAAGGACGTTATGGAACTGCGCAAGCAGACCGACTGCGGCATGATGGAGTGCAAGAAGGCTCTGACCGAGGCTGACGGCAACTTCGAGAAGGCAATCGAGATCCTGCGTGAGCGTGGTCTGGCTACCGCCGCCAAGAAGGCAAGCCGCGTGGCTGCCGAGGGCATGGTCTACGCTGATTACTGCCCCGAGTGCAAGGTGGGCGTCGTCATCGAGGTCAACGCCGAGACCGACTTCGTCGCCAAGAACGACAAGTTCGTCGCCTTCGTCAAGGAGGCCACCAAGGTCATCATGAAGCAGAACCCCGCTGATGTCGAGGCTCTGATGGCATGCAAGACCGAGAGCGGCGAGACCGTCGATGAGGCTCTGAAGAACCTCATCCTGGTCATCAAGGAGAACATCAAGGTTCGCCGTTTCGTCCGTTACGAGGGCGTCTGCTCTGCATACGTCCACGGCGGCGGCACCCACGGCATCCTGGTCAACTTCGAGACCACCAACGGCATCGAGGCTAAGGACGAGTTCGCTGCATACGGCAAGGATGTTGCCATGCAGGTCGCAGCTGCCAACCCCAGCTACGTCGATGAGGCTGCTGTCCCCGCTGAGGTCGTCGCCAAGGAGAAGGAGATCCTCCTCGCTCAGATGGCTAACGACCCCAAGAACGCCAACAAGCCCGACGCTGTCAAGCAGAAGATGATCGAGGGCAAGATCAAGAAGTACTTCAAGGAGAACTGCCTGGTCGATCAGGAGTTCGTCAAGGACGGCGACATGACCGTCGGTCAGTACACTGCCAAGGTCGCAAAGGATCTGGGCGGCGAGATCAAGGTCATCAAGTTCACCCACTTCGTCAAGGGCGAGGGCCTGGAGAAGCGTTCTGACGACTTCGCTGCTGAAGTCGCAAGCATGGTGAAGTAAGCCAGCTTCTACTTCTGAAGTAAACGAGAGCCGCAGTGCCTGTAACAGGGCGCTGCGGCTCTTTTTGTTGGTGCTTGTAAGGGAAACTGAAGATGGATGTATGGCTCCACGACAGCTATACAGGAGTCGGTAGCTTTCTCTTCGGACACGGTTCGGGGCCATTCCATCGCCCGCCCTATTGCCTTCGGCAACAGGGTCCCACCCCAGCGGACGGTCCTCAGAGAAACTACCGACTCCATCTACGCACCGGACGACACCCCGCATTGCCGCGTATCCAGCCAGAGCAGGGGAAAACCATCACCACCACACAATAAGAGCAAACAAAAACGCCGCTGACGGCTTTCGAACAGTCAGCGGCGCTTTGCTTATTCAGTCAGCAGCGGTCAATGGATCAGACCTTGGCCTCGCTGTTGTGCTCTGCCTTCTTGTAGGCGGAGAAGGAGTGGAACACGATGTTCAGGCCCAGAACGATCAGCAGGACAGCCAGGATGAGCTGCAGGCCGTTGGCGATGAACACAGCGCCCCAAGTGGTCTCACCGGCAGGGATGGTGACAGCGGCGGCATTGCGGATGGCCTTGACCATCGCCATGAGGCGCTGCACCAGAGCGGTGAAGGTGACGCAGAGCATGATGATCAGCGGGGGGAAGAGCATCTTGTTGCTGCGGCCGGTGACCTTCAGGAAGACGCACAGGGTAGACAGGACCAGAGCGCTCAGCAGCTGGTTTGCAGAACCGAACAGGGGCCAGATGTTGGCGTAGCCGATCTTGGTCAGGATGAAGCCGAACACCAGAGTGATGAAGGTGGAGAAGTAGACGTTGCAGAGCAGCTTGCGCCAGCCCTCAGCGTGCTCCATGTCGTCCACGCTGAACAGCTCCTGGAAGCTCATGCGGCCGATACGGGCCACGGCATCCAGACTGGTCAGAGCCAGTGCGGAAACGCACATGGTCATAAAGACGGTAGCGGCATAGGCGGGGACACCGAACATCTCAAAGAAGCCGGCCACGCCGCGGCTGAAGATCTGGAAGGGGGTGCCGGCGGCGGGGGTGCCGTCGGCAGCGGCAGCAGCACCGGCGACGCAGAGAGCCAGAACAGCCAGCAGGCTCTCGAGGATCATGGCGCCATAGCCGACCTTCAGCATATCCTTCTCGTTCTCGACGGTCTTGGAGGAAGTGCCGGAAGAGACGAGGCTGTGGAAGCCGGAGACAGCACCGCAGGCCACAGTGACGAACAGGATGGGGAACATGGTACCCAGCTTCTCGTTGGTGAAACCGGTGAAGACGGGCAGGTTCATGGTGGGATGAGCGACCAGCAGGCCCACAACGGCACCGGCGATCATGGCCACGAACATAAAGGTGGTCATGTGGTCACGGGGCTGCTTCAGCAGCCACATGGGCAGAACTGCGGCAAAGAAGATGTAGACGAAGGTGATGTAGCTCCATGCAGCCTTGCCCAGAATGATGGGCAGGTTCGCACCGATGACGAAGGACAGCACGATGAAAACGATGCTGATGACGCTCTCTTTCCAGCCGGAGAAGTTGAACTTCTTCTGGATGAGGCCGAAGACCACAGCAAAGACCATGAACATGATGGAGACCATACCGGCAGCGCCGTTGGTCTGCGCAGCCTCCACCAGAGCACCGTCGGCACCGAAGGCGTTGAAGGTTCCGGCCACCATGTCAGCAAACGCTGCAATGACGATGCCGCAGAACAGCCAGCAGAACAGCAGGAACAGCTTGCGGCCGGTCTTGCCGATGTACTTCTCGATCAGCATGCCCATGCTCTTGCCGTCGTTCTTGACGGAAGCGTACAGAGCGCCGAAGTCGGTGACAGCGCCGAAGAAGATGCCGCCCAGCAGCACCCACAGCAGGACAGGCAGCCAGCCGAAAGCAGCAGCCTGGATGGCACCGGTGACAGGGCCTGCACCGGCGATGGAGCTGAACTGGTGTGCAAACACGGTCCAGCCGTTGGTGGGGACATAGTCACGGCCATCCTCGTGGACGACTGCGGGGGTCTTGGCGGTGGGGTCGATGCCCCACTTGTTGGCCAGCCAGCGGCCATACAGCGTATAAGCGCCGAACAGACACACGGCTGCGATCAAAACGATGACCAGCGTATTCATTTCTTTTACCTCTTTCCTTTCTTTCACACCGGCAATGGCCGAAGCAGGACGGCTGTGCCCAAAAGCAGGGCAGGCGAAACGGCCCGGAGGGGTGAAAAAAGCCTCCGTCCTCATGAAAGATAGAGACACAAAAATGTATCCCATCTTCCTCGAAGACGAAGGCCAAACGGTGCATCTGCACCGGTCGTTCTCCGCGGTACCACTTCGTTTGCTGCTTTCGGGAGCAGCCGCTTGCGCGTACAGGCGTTCCTGCCGCCGATACGCCGCCCTGTAACGTGGGCTGAACGGCCATGCACTACTGCCGCAAGCGGGTTCGCACAGGCTGCTCGCAGGTGAGGGCTGATCGCACTGTGCTGCCGTCTTGCACCGGAATGGCGGCTCTCTGAGCGCAGGGAATGCGAAAAGTCATGTCCTGTTCATTGCATTTGCCGAATGATTGTGTATACTTTAGTCCCGATTTCATAATTTGTCAATATATTTTGGGCAAGTTAGGAGACTGTGCCATTTTTGCGGGGGAGAAACTAAGAAAATTTAGGCGATTTTTGTTCAGATGTGAGATGAATAAAACTGAATGCCTCCACAGGTGAAATCTGCTAAACTTCCGGAAAGAAAGACCGAATACTTGACTTTTATACTTTCAAGTGCTAAAGTAACAGAGTAATAGAAAGACCCCCTGCCGCACCCTGCGGCACTTTGCCCTAAAGGAGGCAGCTATGGCGGACAAGAACCCCAGAAGAAACCCCACCACCGACGCACTGTTCGACGCGATCCTGAGTCTTGAGACGAGGGAGGAGTGCTACAACTTCTTCGAAGACCTCTGCACGGTCAAGGAGATCTCCGATATGGCCCAGCGTCTGGAAGCGGCCAAACTCCTGCTCGACGGCAGCACCTACGACCAGATCGTAAAGGCGGTGGAGATCAGCACCGCCACCATCAGCCGCATCAACCGCTGCATCCAGTACGGCTCCGGCGGCTACCGCGACACCATCGAGAAGGTACAGAAGAGCGCAAAGCCGGAGTGACATCCGGGCGGCGAGGCACATAGGATGGACTGCGCCCGATTCCTATTATAGAAAGGAAGGTCCTTCTTATGGCTGATACCACCAACTGCACCCCCTGCGTTTCCTGCGGCTGCCCCGCGTTGCCGAGAGTTTCCTTCGACCAGGCCGTCGTTGACCTGATGGAGAGCATCGCTCTGCAGGAGTCGGCCCTGAGCCACATCCTCTGCGCCGAGACCCAGAAGATGAAAGCCGCCCTCAGCATGGAGGAGCTGGACCTGTGCAAGCTGCTGGAAGTCAACGACTCCGCCACAAACATGGTCCACGCCGTGGCGAACCTTGAGCTGGTTCTGAAAGAGAAGCTGGAATTCATCGCCAACAACCTCTACTACCCCTCGACGGGGAACAGCACCACCACCGAGAGCTGATGTCAAAATGCGACTGCCCGCCCGCAATGGGTGGGCGGTTTTTGCTTTCCGGGGCGGGGCTGCCTAAAAATATGTATAAAAGTCGGAAAAGTGTTTTGTTGGAATTGCTGAATATCGAAATCTGTGCTATACTATATAATGTTTATCCAAAGAGAAAGGGGAACCTGACCTTGCTGCACTACGATGCGATCCTGTTTGACGTGGACGGTACGCTCATCGATTCCGCCCCCGGCATTCTCAATACACTGGAAGAAGTTTTCAGCTCCATGGGCGTTGACGTCGCCCGGAGCGACCTTGGCCGCTACATCGGCCCGCCCCTCCGCAAGAGCTTCGGCGAGCATTTCTCCGACCCTGCAAAAATTGAGGAGGCCACGAAGCGCTACCGCGTGAGCTACGCCGCCAAGGGCTGCCACGAGGGCGGTGTCTACCCCGGCGTGGTGGAGATGCTGGGCCGTCTCAAGGCTGCGGGCCTGACCCTCTGCACGGCCACCTGCAAGCCCACCGACGTTGTGAGGCCCATCCTCGAAGAGCAGGGCCTTGCGCCTTACTTCTCCTTCGTGGGCGGTGCGTCCATGGATGAGAGCCGCGACAACAAGACCGACGTCATCCGCCACGTCCTCGCCCAGCCCGTCATGCAGGGCAAGCGGGTGCTGATGGTGGGCGACCGCCGGGACGATATGCAGGGCGCTGTGAACTGTGGCCTGGACGCCGCCGCTGTGCTCTACGGCTACGGCGGCAGGGAAGAGGTCGCCCCCTTTGCGCCGGTCTTCATGGCCGCTGACTGCAAAGAGCTGACGGACTGGGCTCTCCGCCCGGCGGACGAGCCTTCCCATTCCTGAAACGAGAGGGACTGAATCTATGAGTCGAAAAAAACAACAACAAAACGAAACCATGACTCCCATGCAGCATCGGGCCGTTCTGGTCTGCATCCTCTGCGTGCTGGCGGTGCTGCTGACCTTCGGCATCACCACCATCCTCCTCAAAAAGGAGGAGCCTGCCCCCTCCGTCTCGGAGTCTGTGGCAGACCCCACCCCCGGCGAAGACCTGTCGGGCCACTACCAGATCGACAACGCCTCCACCGCTCTGCTGACGGAGACCGCCGACGCCGGCACGGACTATCTGAACGACACCCTTTTTCTGGGCGATTCCAACACCGTCCGCCTCTATAACAACGGCCTCATCTCCCTGCAGCAGTTCTGCGCCAAAGAGGGCATCGGCACTCAGGTCGCGCTCAACGAGGGCATCGTTACCTTTAAGAAGGATTCCAACCATTACACCATCCCTCAGGCGGTGGCCATGATGAAGCCTCGCCGTGTGGTCATGACCTTCGGCACCAACGACACCGGGATGGAAGTCCCGGACTTCATCGCCCACTACACGGCCCTCATCCAGGCCATCCAGCAGAGCTATCCCTATACCGACATCATCGTCAACACGGTGCCGCCGGTCCCGGCTGACCACTCCAACTACCCCCACATGGACCAGGCCAAGATCGACGACTTCAACATGGCCCTTCTGGATCTGTGCGAGCAGCTGGGCGTCCGCTTCCTCAACTCTGCCGAGGCCCTCAAGGGCAGCGACGGCTACGGCATTGCGGACTACTACACCAGCGGCGACATCCACCTCAAGAGCGCCGGCCTCAAGGCAGTGCTGAACTATCTCCGCACCCACGCCCTGCAGACCGAGGACCGCCGCCCCGACACCAACAACATCCCCACCCGCACCATGGAGTATGTCTCCAACCCCAGCTCCGCCGTGGCCGCTCCCAGCTCGGAGGCTGCCAGCTCCAGCGAGAGTCAGGCCGAGAGCGCCAGCAGCTCGGAGAGCTCTTCGAGCGAGAGCACCAGCGAGAACAAAAAGTTCGAGGCCCACTACCGTGTGGACAAGAACGGCGGCGGCACTCTGAGCGTCGGCAATGACACCGGCAACAGCTCTGTGACCTACACCGTCACCGATCCCGACAAATCCATCACCGTGACCGCTGTCCCGGCGGAGGGCCATGTCTTCGTCAAGTGGAGCGACGGTCTCACCAGCAAGACCCGCACCGACACCGACTTCAAGCAGAATCTGGACGTCACGGCAGTCTTCGGCACGGCCTCCGTCCACATCACCAGCGAGGGCAAGGGCGCTGTGGGCAGCTCCTATACCTTCAAGGCTGCCTTGAGCGGCAAGTACGCCAAGACCGAGAACCTGCGCTGGTATGCCAACGGTCAGGAGGTCACGCAGGCCGCCGGCAAGTCCAGCATCACTGTGGTGGTGGACAGCTCCATGGTCAACGCTTCTTATAAGATCCACGCCGTCGTTACCTACAACGACTGCAAGGTGAGCAGCAACACCCTGACCATCACCATCGGCAGCGGTGTGACCAGCGAGTCCGGCTCCACCAGCAGTTCGTCCTCGTCCCATGCCGGTTCTTCCGGCAGTACATCCTCTTCGTCTTCCTCTGCAAGTTCGGGCAGCTCTTCCCACAGCACCAGCAGTTCGTCGTCGGCATCGTCCAGCACGTCGTCTGGCAGCTCCAAGGCAGAGTCGGAGTCCGAAAGCAAGGCCGAGTCTAAGGCTGAGAGCAAAGCTGAGTCCAAGGCCGAGAGCGAAGCAGAATCCAAATCCGAAAGCAAGGCAGAGTCCAAGGCCGAGAGCGAAGCTGAATCCAAATCCGAAAGCAAGGCAGAATGACGCCCCGCACCTTCCTCTGTGCAGCCGCATAGGCTGAGCCGAGAGGAGGCGAGCGGATGTTCCGTGAAGAAATGCGAGTCCTCGGCCTGCCCGGCGCAGAAGATGTGACCGACGGCAGCGTGGACTACTACGACATGGATTGGGAAAACTTCGAGAACGGCGTGACGGAGGAGCAGATGGCAAAGTGCATCGCAAAAGAGTGCGCCTGCACGTCGCGCTGTAAGTGCAGCGGGAACCTGCCGGACCAGTCCGACGAGGGCGCCTATGAAATGACGTTGGAATGATAAAAAATACGAGAAGCCAGCTCTGCCGGGCGGGGCTGGCTTCTCGCTGTTCTCAAACCGCATCGCAGCCGCGCCCGCTCAAGGCGGCAGGCGGCTCGAAACATGATAGAGAAGGGAAAGAAACATGGCAAAATATTATTGCATCCTCTTTGATGCAGACAATACGCTTCTGGACTTTGACGCCGCCGAGAACAAGGCGCTGGCTGAGACGCTGGTGGAATACGGCATCGAGCCGGACGCCGGGACGGTGCAGACCTACCGGGACATCAACTCGGAGCTCTGGCGTCAGCTGGAAAAGGGCCAGATACGCCGCGACAAGCTGATGGGGGAGCGCTTCACCCGCTTCCTCAAGGCCATCAACGCAGCCGGTGACGGCGTGGAGATGAACCGCTGCTACCTCGACCATCTGTCCTCCCACCCCGACCTGATGACCCCCAATGTGCTGGACGTCCTCGGGGAGCTTTCCGAGGTGGCGACGCTGGCCATCGTGACCAACGGCTTCGAGAAGGTGCAGAGCCGCCGGGTGGCAGAATCCGGCGTCGGGGCCTACCTTGAGGACGTCTTCGTCTCCGAGAAGCTGGACAGCGAGAAGCCCAGCCGCCGCATCTTCGACTCCGCCCTCCGCGCTCTGGGCGTGGAGAACCGGGAGCACGTCCTGGTGGTGGGCGACAGCCTCACCAGCGACATTCAGGGCGGCGTGAACGCGGGCCTCGACACCTGCTGGTTCAACCCCGGCCACGCCGAGAACCCGGGCAAGGTGAGCCCCACCTACGAGATCGCCTCGCTGGAAGAGCTCTACCCGCTGGTGATGGAGCCGGAAGAGCTGGCGAACCTCGGCCTCAAGCACCGCCGTCATCAGCTGTAACGGCGGGAATGTCCCTATCCACCCTACTGGAAAAGAACACGGAAGAACGATATGCTGATTCATTTGGAAAAACTCGGAAAGAGCTTTGGCGAGAAAGTCGTCCTGCACGACGTGAGCGCCAGCGTGGAAAAAGAAGACCGCATCGGCATCGTGGGTCAGAACGGCGCAGGCAAGACGACCCTGCTCAAAATTCTGACCGGCGTCTACACCGACTATGACGGCGAGTTCAGCGTGACCCACGGCGTGACGCTGGGCTATCTGGAGCAGAACGCAAAGCTCGATGTCACGCTGGATATTTATGGGGAGATGCGCTCTTCCTTCGCCCCTGTGCTGGACGCCATGGCCCAGATGCAGATCTTGGAAAAGAAGATGGCGGCCTCTCCCGACGACGCCGCCCTTCTCGAAAAGCACGACGAACTGCAGAACATCATCGACGCCGCCGACGGCTACAACATGGACGTCAACATCAAGAAGGTGCTGTCCGGCATGGGCTTTGCGCAGGATACCTGGAGCAAGAACGTGGGCGTCCTCTCTGGCGGTGAGCTGACCCGTCTCCGTCTGGCCAAGCTCCTCCTCGAGAAGCCGGACGTCCTCATTCTGGACGAGCCTACGAACCATCTGGACTTCGCCACCATGGAGTGGCTGGAAAACTACCTCAAGGGCTACTCCGGTGCCGTTCTGGTGGTCAGCCACGACCGCTATTTCCTCGACAACGTCTGTACCAAGATCTGGGAAGTCTCGTTCCAGACCATGACCACCTATAAAGGCAACTTCTCGGCCTATCTGCCCCAGAAGGAAGCCGCCGACGCCCTGCGCCAGAAGCAGCACGACGCCGACGTGGCGCTGGCCGAAAAATTACAGGACTACATCGACCGCAACCTCGTCCGCGCCTCCACCACCAAGATGGCCCAGAGCCGCCGCAAGCAGCTGGAAAAGCTGGAGATCACCGAGGCCCCTCAGGACGAGACCAACCAGCTCAAGTTCCGCTTCGAATACGACGTGGAGCCGTGGAATGAGCTGGTGCTGCTCAAGAACCTGACCATTAAGATCGGCGACCGCACCCTGCTGGAGCCCTTCACCTATACGGTCTGCCGCGGCCAGCGGCTCATCATCGCCGGCCCCAACGGCGCAGGCAAATCCACCCTGATGCAGGTGCTGGACGGCAAGCGCCGCCCCTCCGGCGGCATGGTGCGCCTTGGCACCGGCGCACGGCCCAGCATCTTCGCCCAGCAGCAGAACCGCATCGGCGCGGGCCGCGTCATCGACGTCATCTGGAACAAGTACCCCCGGATGACCGAGCTGGAAGTCCGCAGCCATCTGGCAAAGCTGGGCTTCCGGGGCGAGACGGTCTTCAAGCCCTGCGAGGCCCTGTCCGGCGGCGAGCTGGCCCGACTGCGCTTTGCAGAGATCGTGCTGGAACGCCCGAACCTGCTGTTCCTGGACGAGCCTACCAACCATCTGGACATCTACACCCGCGAGAACCTGACCGAGGCGCTGATGGCCTACACTGGCACGCTGCTCCTCGTCACCCATGACCGCCACCTGATGAACAGTCTGGCCTGCCCCATCCTCTACCTCGAGGACGGCAAGGCGGTCATCTACCCCAGCTATGACGCCCTGATGGGCCGCGCCGCTCCCGCCCCCGTGGCCGAGAAGAGCAGCGAACCCGCCAAGGCGGGCTACGGCAAAGAGCAGCGCCGCCGCCGGGCCGAGCTGCGCGCTAAGATCAAAGTCTGCGAGGACGAGATGGAAGCCTGCGGCGCCCGCGAAGTGGAGCTGGAAAACGAGATAAACTCGCCGGAAGTCTACAACGACCCCCAGCTTTTGCGGGAAAAGAGCGACGAGCTCAGCGATCTGCGCTTCCATCAGGACGAGCTTTTCGCCGCATGGGAAGCCGCTGTGGAAGAGCAGGAGCAGTACGAGCAGACCGCCGGCGGCGAAGAATGACCGATGCAGCAAAGGGGGAGAGCCGATGGCAAACCGAAACCATGACCCAAAGAAAACACACGAGATCGCACTTTCCGGCCTGCTGTTCGCGCTGGCGATGGCTCTTTCCTTTATCGAAGGCACACTGGTCATCCCGGGCCTTGCGCCGGGCATGAAGCTGGGCCTTGCGAATATCGTAGTGATGTATGCACTGTTCTTCATGGGGGCGCGGCAGGCGCTCTATCTCGACCTGCTCAAGGCGCTGTTCGTCTTTCTCGTCTCCGGCTGGACGGCAGGCTTCCTCTCGCTCTGCGGCGGACTGCTGTCCCTGCTGGTGATGTGGGTGCTCTACTACAAGCTCCCGTTCCGGCCCACATGGTTCATCCTGTCGGTCTGCGGCGCACTGTCCCACAACATCGGCCAGCTGCTTGGCGCGGGGCTCATCCTGTCCTCGGCCATGTCGCTGTACTATGCGCCGGTGATGCTGGTGCTGGGCCTTGTCATGGGCGCCCTCACGTCCCTGACCCTCCGGGCCATCCTGCCCGCACTGGGCAGACTGGGCTACAACACCCGGGAAAAGCGCTAAACAGTTGCATCTGAAAACATTTTTCGCTATAATAAAATGATAGATTTGATATGACCCTACAAAAAAGCCGCCCTTATGGATGACTCGCATCCGAGGGACGGCTGGGAGGTTTTGTACTATGTCTGAAAAAGTTACGGTCAAGGTGGAGCGGAGCGTCCTCCACCTTCCGGCCATCGCCCTGCGCGGGCTGGTGGTCTTCCCCAACAATCTGCTCCACTTCGAGGTGGGCCGCGAGAAGAGCATCGCCGCCGTGGAGTGGGCCGTCAGCAACAACTCTGACGTCTTCCTCGTGGCACAGAAAGAGATGAAGGTCGAAGACCCCAAGGCCGCCGACCTCTATACTTACGGCGTCGTGGCCGAGGTCAAGCAGGTGATGCGGGTGTCGGACGACCTCGTCCGCATCCTGGTCGAAGGCAAATACCGCGCCAAACTCTCCGAGATGGAGGACGACGGCAGCTTCCTGCTGGCCACCGTCCGCCCGGCCCCGGTCAAGATGGCGAAGCCCGAGGAGCTGCCGGAGGCGGACGTCCTCGTCCGCAACGTCAAAAAGAGCTTTGACGACCTGCTGGCTCTGAACCCCCACATCGGCAAGGACGTGGTGTTTGCTATCACTACCAGCACCGACGCCGCCTTCCTGTCCGAGTACATCCCGGCCAACCTCCTGTTCCGCTTCGAGGATAAACAGGCCATTCTGGACGAAGGCACCCTGATGGGCCGTCTGCATCTGCTCATCGAGAAGATGCACCGGGAGCGCCGGATGCTCGAGATCGATAAGGAGATCGCCCAGAAGGTAGACGAGGCGATGGACAAGAACCAGCGCGACTACTACCTCCACGAGCAGCTCCATATGATCAGCGAGGAGCTGGGCGAGGACGACGATACCACCGCCGAGGCCGAGGAGTACCGCCGGAAGATCACAGCTCTCCATCTGGACGAGGATCGGGAAAAGAAGCTTCTCAAAGAGGTGGACCGCCTCTCCAAAATGCAGAGCAGCAATCAGGAAGGCACGGTCATCCGCACCTATCTGGACACCTGCCTCGACCTGCCCTGGAACACCTTCACCGAGGACGATCTGGACATCGCCAAGGCCCAGCGCGTGCTGGACCGGGACCACTACGGCCTGAAGAAGGTCAAGGACCGCATCCTCGAGGTGCTGGCCGTCCGCAAGCTGGCCCCTGATGTGAAGGGCCAGATCATCTGCCTCGTCGGCCCTCCGGGTGTCGGCAAGACCAGCATCGCCCGCTCCATCGCCGAGAGCCTGAACCGCAAGTATGTCCGCATCAGCCTCGGCGGCGTGCGGGATGAGGCCGAGATCCGCGGCCACCGCCGCACCTACATCGGCGCGATGCCCGGCAAGATCATCAACGCCATGATCTCTGCCAAGAGCTCGAACCCCCTGATGCTTCTGGACGAGATCGACAAGCTGGCAGGCGACTTCCGGGGCGACCCGGCGGCCGCTCTGCTGGAAGCCCTCGACCCCGAGCAGAACAGCACCTTCAACGACCATTTCATCGATATGCCGTTTGATTTGAGCCATGTGCTCTTCATCACCACGGCCAACGACCTCAGCGCCATCCCCGGCCCGCTGCGCGACCGCATGGATGTCATCGAGCTGCCCAGCTACACCCGGGTGGAAAAGTACAACATCGCCCGGAAGCATCTGGTCCCCAAGCAGCTGGACGCCTGCGGCCTGACCGGCAAGGTCACCTTCTCCCAGAGCGCCCTCTACGGCATCATCGACGGCTACACCCGCGAGGCCGGCGTCCGCAATCTGGAGCGCACCATCACCAGCGTCCTGCGCAAGTGCGCCCGGAAAATTGCTTCCGGCGAGGCGGAGAATGTCTCCGTCACCGGCACCGGCCTCGAAAAGCTGCTGGGACCCCGCATGGTCAAGCCCGAGTTCCTCAACCGCACCAACGCCATCGGCATCGCCAACGGTTTGGCATGGACCAGCATCGGCGGCGAGACCCTGCCCATCGAGGTGCAGGTCATCGACAACGGCAGCGGCAAGATCACCGTCACCGGTTCTCTGGGCGACGTGATGAAGGAGAGCGCCCAGCTGGCCATCACCTATGCCCGCGTCCATGCCGCAGAGTACGGCATCGACTCCGAGCGCCTCAAGAAGTGCGACCTGCACATCCACGCCCCGGAGGGTGCAGTCCCCAAAGACGGCCCCTCTGCCGGCGTCACCCTGACCACGGCCCTCATCTCCTGCCTGTCCGGCATCCCGGTGCGGGGCGATGTGGCCATGACCGGCGAGATCACCCTCCACGGCAATGTGCTTCCCATCGGCGGCCTCCGCGAGAAGAGCATGGCCGCTTACCGCGAGGGGATGAAGACCGTCCTCATCCCGAAGGACAACGTGTCCGATCTGTACGAGGTGGACGACGAGGTCAAGAAGAACATCGAGTTCCTGCCCATGTCCAACCTGTCGCAGGTCCTCGCCGCAGCCCTCCTCAAGCCCAAGACGGTGTCTGCGGGCCACCCCCGCACCAGGAAGGTAAAGCCCGCTGAGGCTGCGGCCCTGCCGCAGACCGCTGAAAAGCCGCAGCCGGGCACGGTCTGCTGAGACGAAAGGAGCGAAGCTATGAACTATAACAAAGCGGATTTCATTGCAAGCTACGGCATTTCCAGCCAGCTGCCCGAGAGTGACCGCCCGGAGCTGAGCTTCTCTGGCCGCTCCAACGTGGGCAAATCCAGCCTCATCAATAAGCTCTGCAACCGCAAGAATCTCGCCCGCGTGTCCAGCACGCCGGGCAAGACGGCTACCATCAACTTCTACGCGGTGGATGACTGCTACTTCGTGGACCTGCCCGGCTACGGCTATGCCAAGGTGAGCAACGCCGACCGTGAGCGCTGGGACGACCTCATCAACAGCTACTTCGAGGCTCAGCGTCACCACACCCTGCTGGTCCAGCTCATCGACTGCCGTCACGCCCCCAGCGCCGACGACATCCAGATGCTGCATTATCTCCACTACCACAACATTCCCTTCGTCGTGGCCCTGACCAAGGCCGACAAGCTCAAGAAGAGCCAGCTGGCCCAGACGCAGGAGGAGTTCGAAAAGCTCTGCCTGCCCTACGGCTGCCAGAAGGTGGTGCTGACCAGCGGCGAGAGCGGCTACGGCATCCCGGAGCTGCAGGCTGTGCTGAACGCAGCCGTCGCCGCCGAGTACGAGGCAAACGCAGAGGACGCGGAGTAACGCAATGGCTTACAACGAATTTGCTTATTTTTACGATGAGTTCAACGGCGAGGCCGACTACGAGGCCCTGTATGCCCACATCAAAAAAGAGCTGGAAGCCCACGGCATCCATGACGGCATCCTCGCAGACCTGGGCTGCGGGACAGGAGAGCTGACCCTGATGCTCACGCAGGCGGGCTACGATATGATCGGCATCGACCAGTCGGAGGAGATGCTCTGCGTCGTCCGGGACAAGGCTGAGCAGCTGGGCCTTTCCAGCGGCCTGCTTCTTTTGCGGCAGGACCTGCTCAAGCTCGACCTCTACGGCACCATCCGGGGTGCAGTGTCCACCTTCGACACCTTCAACCACATCCCGGACCTGGACAAAGCCATCGCCAACGCCGGTTTCTTTATGGAAAAAGGCGGTGTGCTCCTGTTCGATATGAACACGCCCTATAAGCACCAGAACGTGCTGGGCGAAAATGTCTTTACGTTTGAAGAAGAGGACGCCTCCTGCGTCTGGCGCAACCATTACAGTGCCGCCGACCGCCGGGTGGAGATCAGCGTGGACATCGACTACCGCGAGACGGGGGAGCACTTCCACGAGCAGTTCTACGAGTACACCTACGACCTCGACACCATCCGCGCCGCTCTGGAAAAGCATGGCTTTGCGCTGGAAAGTGTCTGCGACGGCGAGAGCTTTGGCCCTCTGACCGACGAGAGCGAGCGCTATTTCTTCTGCGCAGCCAAACAGTATACCCAACTGGAGGATAAATAATATGTCGAATCTTATCCGCGGCATTTCTGAAAACGGCGGTGTCGTGTTCTGCGGCGTGGACTCCACTGAGATTGTCCGCACGGCAGAAAAGCTGCATACCACCAGCGCCACCTGCAGCGCAGCCCTTGGCCGTCTGCTCACCGGTGTCTCCCTGATGGGCGCGATGCTCAAGGATGATGGCGACTCCATCACCCTGCGCGTGTCCGGCGGCGGCCCGGCTGGCGTCGTCATCGCCTGCACCGACGCACACGGCAACGTCAAAGGCTGCATCGACCACCCGCTGGTCGAGCTTCCCGCAAAGGAGAACGGACATCTGGACGTGGGCGGCGCAGTCGGCAAAGACGGCGTTCTGACCGTCATCCGGGACAACAAGCTCCAGAAGGAGCCGACGGTGGGTCAGGTGCCGCTGGTGTCCGGTGAGATCGCCGAGGACATCACCAGCTACTACGCCTACAGCGAGCAGATCCCCACCGTGTGTGCGCTGGGCGTTCTGGTGGACAAGGATCTGTCCATCGCCTGCGCCGGCGGCTATCTGCTGCAGCTCCTGCCGGGCGCGACCGATGCCGAGATCACCCGTCTGGAGCAGAACATTGCCGCCATGCCTTCCGTCACCGAGATGCTCCGGGCAGGGAAGACCCCGCAGGATATGATGGAGCTGGCAATGGCGGGCTTCGACCCGCAGGTCCTCGATACCCGCGAGGTGAAGTATCAGTGCGACTGCAGCGAGGAGCGCACGAAGGATATGCTCCTCAGCCTTGGCCGCAAAGAGCTGGTAAAGCTCCGGGACGAAGACCCGAAGTGTGAGGTGGTCTGCCACTTTTGTCACACGAAGTATGAGTTCGACCTAAACGAGCTTCTGGCCGAGACGACCCCGGAAGAGAAGTAACAAAAATCCATAATCATAAATCGCCGCATGGCCGGAGCAGATGTGCTCGGGGCTGTGCGGCGTTTTCATTTGCAGATGTCGGCGGTGATGGTGTAGACGACCCGGTAGTGGAGGGTGTTTTCTTCGACAGAGACGTCCTCTTTGCGGGCCAGAAGCTCAAAATCAGCCCAATTTTGCTGTAAAGCTTGCTTACTTTGCAGTCTGGCAAGGGCCAGAGCCTGCTCTTCGGTCCGCTCCAAATCGGTGGAGACTTTATAATAATATGTTGTTTCTTCGATAAAAACAGGAACAGGAAGTCCGAAGACTTCTGGCTGGTAGTGTCGGACGACGGCAGCGGCCTCTGCCGAGTTTGGGGCGGGATGCAGGGAGGGCAGAGCGATAGCATGACCGTCCCAGAACAGCGTCCGATGCACGGCCTGCTGCCCTGTGAGCTGTTCGATGGGCAGCAGGAGGGCAGTATCCTGCTCGTTTTCCCACTCGAACTGCGCCCGGACACTGCCCGCCGCAGGCTGAAAGATGAGCGTTCCGTCCCGTTCGGCGCGGGCTGTCCCGATGAGGCCCTGACCGGCTTCTACGGCCTGGCCGGGGACGACGAGCATCGTCCCGCTGACGAGGTTGGTGCGAACGACCGTGCCGGACACCCTGGCCCGGAGGCCGTGGAGCGTCCCGGCAGCGATGTCCGGCACCGGTTTAGCCGCAGCCGCTTCCGCCACCAGCTTTCCCTTCATAAAGTTGAGGCTGGCCCAGGAAAACTCACCGTTCTGGAGCAGGGCGTATTCTCCGGCGGTGAGCTTTTCCTGTGTGACGGCATTTCCCGGGAAAAGCCCTGCCTCCCACAGGACGACGGCGGCCCGCGCCTGCTGGCCGGGCGTCAGGCCCACCGGTTCGACGAACCAGACAAAGCCCTGCAGCCAGAGCAGCAGAGGAAGAAAGACAAGGCATCCGGCCCAGAGCCCCCGCCGCCGGAGAAGGGGACGGATGCAAAAGAAAAGACCCCGCCGTTTTTGGATGCGCAGCCGCACCCGCCGTCTGCGGGCCAGAGCGGCCAGTTTCCGATAATGCCATGCGGCGCACCGGGCCGAGAACCCGCCGGGCCGGGGAACGATGTCGAAGAGGTGCAGCCCGCCTGCGGCCGCAGCAGTCAGCAGACCTTCGACATCACCGTTCTGCGCCGCAAAGGTGATGCCCGCCCAGAGCTGAATCCATTCCATGGTAGAAAGCTCCTATTCCTTTGAAAAATCGGTCCGCAGAATCTGCCCCCGCAGGGTGAGCCTCCGGGCGGAGAGTGTCTCTATCTTCAAATCGTCGCCGTAGACCGTCAGAGTGCCGCGCCCCAGCTCGAGACAGAGCTTGCCTTCTTCGTAGGAGCGGATGCGCCGGAACTGCTCGATCTCCATCCTTCTGCCGCTCAGGTAGACCGAAGCCCGTCCGTAGAAGTCCCCGGGCGGCTGACGGAACATCCGCCGGAACCAGCCGCGCAGGGGATGCGTTTGCTTTCGTTTCCTTCCCACGCTGCTCCCTCCCGCCATGCAAACCGCTGCCAATTACCACATATATATGGAAATGGAGGGTGCGCGTATGATTCAGAAAGAGAAAATCCGGGGCGTGGGGTATTTTTTGATGGCGCTGGCCGCGGGTCTGCTGCCGTTTGCCGCGCCGGATGCCTGCGCACAGGCATTGCGGGAGGGGCTGGCACTCTGCGGCGGCCCGCTGCTGCTGTCGCTGTTCCCGTTCCTCATCGTGTCCACGCTGCTTATCCAATGCCCGGCGGCGGATGTGCTGGGGCTGCCCTTCTGCCCAGTTGCAAGGCTCATCGGGGTCCGCGCTCCGGCGGCTGGGCGGGTGCTGCTCATCGGCTCTCTGGGCGGCTTTGCCCCCGCAGCAAGTGCCGCCGCCGAGGCCGTCCGCTCCGGGCAGCTCACCGCGCGGGAGGCCGATGCGCTCCTTCCGGCCTGTGTCTGTTCCGGCCCGTCCTTTGTGATACTGGCTGTCGGGCAGTCCATGCTGGGCAGTGCAGAGCTGGGCGTCCTGCTGTTCCTTGCACAGGTGGCGGCGGGCTATCTGTCCGCCGCGCTTCTGGCGCGGCTGGGAAGGACGCTTGGGTCAATGGCGCACCCCGCTGTCCCGACCGCTTCGCAGCCTCTCCGGCTGGACGGCATCATCGCGCAGGCGTCCCAGACCTACCTCAAGCTCTGCGGCTTCGTCCTGTTTTTCCGGATGCTGGCCGCAGGAGCGGGGAAAGTGCTGCCCTCCGGTGCAGGCGTTTTCTGCGCGATGCTTTTAGAGGTCTGCTCCGGCTGTGACCTGGCTGCGAAAAGCGGCCGGTTCGCCAGTATGCTGTGCTGCGCGGCGCTGAGCGTGCAGGGGCTTTCTGTTCTGATGCAGGTGCGGACCATCTGCCCGCCCGAGATGACCCTCCGCCAGCTCTACCGCGCCCGGCTGCTCCATCTGCCGCTTTCGCTGCTGATATTCTATCTTCTGCTTCCTCAGCGGGCGCAGGAGACGTTCAGCAGCCTGTGCGGCCGCGTGACCACGATGCGCCGCCTCCCGCCCGACTGTGCGCTGCTGGTGTTTCTCGGCTGCTGCTTTGTGGTCTGTGAGCTGAGCCGCGTCCTTGCAAAGGAGCTAAATCAAACACAGAGGGATAAAGTTGCGAATCAATCTTGACAGCTCCCGGCTTTTATGGTAAAATATCACACGTTGCAGAGATCGCAATGTGCTACTGTGGCTCAGCCGGTAGAGCAGCTCACTCGTAATGAGCAGGTCGTCCGTTCGAATCGGATCAGTAGCTCCAAAAATCCTACAAATCAGCGTCAAAATTTGACTGATTTGTAGGATTTTTTCTTATTTGCTCTAAGCCGGACGAAGAAAACCGCAACAAAAACCGCAACATTGGGTGGCTCAAAATCGAAAATGGAGACTTTTTGGCAAAATTTTCAATGAATTAAGTAATAGATAATTGTTGTGAAATCGATTTGAGGAAAAGGACAGAACGGTGGATGTATGAACTTTCCAGAAGAACAGCTGGGTCGTGTTGGACAAAAATTCTCGGATATAGGGCGAAAAATTGAACATATCAAAACACTTGATTTGGTCAGCTGCGTCGCAGAGGTTGAACAGCTCTGCGGTGAGATTCAAGCCGCAACGGAAGAAATGAGGCATATACTTGCGCAGATGAAGTTCTAACAAACAAAAAAATCCCCCTCTGCACATAGAGTGCAAAGGGGAAGAAACTCCGACTTATGAGCCGATAAGCCAATCACTTTCAGGCTTAGCGATGAGACGAGCGTTGTTGTAAGCCATATCCAGCGTCAAACAGGTGTGCCCTGTGTAAACACCATTACGCGCACCAACTGCGAGCGATAAGTCAACCTTTTTAGGATCGCCCAAGCTAATAGGGAGCAAGAACTGAATGCGTCCGTGATAATACTGAGGCACAGCCGCCTTATAGTTTTCTTTTACGCGAATTTTTGCGTAATCCAATGCGGCCCGGAACAACATGGGGAGATTGCTCATATCCCTATACTGTTCTGGAATACGCTTGCGATTCCTTTCGTCTTCTAAAATGTGGTCGATATTGATACGCATTTCGAGACGGGTGTCAAACATCAAATCCGAAATGCTGTCAAAATAGCTTGCCCGTTCCGGCAAGGGGGAAATCTGACTAAGCTCTGCTGCGGATTCCTTATAAAATCCTCTGAGCTTCCATTTCGCCCGACGTTCAGTGTCGTTTCTGTCAAACAGAACAAAGATTGGTTCAAAGTTCGGTGTGAATAGACCTGTATTGAAGCACATCTCCGTGTCCGTTTCGTATATGTAATTGCGCTCGGGGTTAGCTTTTTGCTGCGCCCGGAGACGATTGAACGTATGGTAGACGTAATTTTCTAAGATGATGTTTTTCCGCGTACCGGGTGTTTCAGCGTAGCTCCAACGTTCCGGACGCGCCATATCGGCCAATTCCTGAACGGAGCTGCTGAAATTTCCAAGATACGCATATTTTCTGAGAGTGGGGACTGAATAATTAGTCATAAAAGGCTCCTTCCTATAAGGAATACGCCATTTTTATTCCCTGAAAGCTTGACATTTAATGAAACCTCTAGTATAATGTCAACAGGAAACGTTGTAGGCCGCTATTCCGCTAATGTTTTAATGCTTACAGTAAATAGGCTAATGCCAGATACAGAGAGACACCGCAACGTGCAAGTTGGAACGGTGTCTCTCTCTTTTTAGAGGCTTCAACAAGAATTATACCATATCTTCTTGTTTTTTACAACCCCCAACAAAAAATCCCCCTGCACCAGCCCTTTACGGGTCATGGTACAGGGGGATTATCATTTTACGCTGACTTTGCGCTGACTCAGCCCAGATTCAGCGTATTCTGGGCAGCGGCCTGCTTGGCGGCGACGTGATTGGCGTCGATCTGGGCCTCAATACGATTTTCGAGGTACTGGGTCGTATCGCCGAAGTTGCTCTTGATGTAGTCCTGCGCGTCGTTGCTCATGCTTTTCAGGGCAGCAGACACGGCCCGCATCAGTGCTTCCTTCTGCTCCGCCTCATTGAACGTCCCGGCGGCTTTGAGGTCGTTGACGTATCTCTGGTTCATCGCGGCCACGGCATTGGCAACGGCATCGCCGATTTCCCGGACGAGCCGCTGCGCCTTGATGTTCTGAGTCTGGGCGTTGATTGCATCAACGGCAACTGGCAATGCCTTTCTGGATGCAGGCGGTCACGATGGGGACGCAGACCAGCAGGGCGACGTACAGCAGGCTTCTCGTAAACTCATTCATATTCGGTTACTCCTTTCATTCAGTGAACCTGATTCTTGCGGCGCTCATACTCCTCATCGCCTGCCAGTGCGGCCAGCGTGAAGGAATTGTTGAACCACCAGTTGACCAGCGCAGACACGGTGGTGAAGCCGGTGGAGATGAGCTGCTCGAGCTGGGCGCTCTCGATGGGCAGCACGGGCTTGCCCAGAGCGCTCAGGATCTGGTTGATGAGGGCCAGAGCCAGCATAGCGGTGCGGGCGATGGTGGCAGCGGAGACGGTGCGGGTGGTGATGATATGTGCGTTCATGGTGTCAAATCCTTTCTCTTTCGTGTTCGTTTGCTTCTAAATCCGCGATGCGGTGGTTTGCCACCTTCATCTGCTCTTCCAGCACGGGGACGCGCTGGGCGAAGTTGTTGTGCGCCCGCACCTCGCGGGTCAACTCCTCAAGCTTGGTGTCTGTGACAGCCTGACTGCGGCTGTTGGCGATGAGTACGCCGATGAGAGTCACAGCCCCGGTGATAAGGGCGGCCAGAACGGTCTCCATCGGAATCACCCCCTCACATACTCCAACGGCTCTTGTTGGCGCGGGTGTCCACGTGCACCCAGCCGGTCTTGCGGGTGGGGTGCTTTGCGTCCTTCGGGTAGCGCCCGATGCCGCCCCGCCCGGGCAGCAGGGTCTCGGCGTAGGCGGCCACAGTGGCCACGTCTACACCTTCGACGTAGAAGTCTGCCGCCCGACCCAGCAGGTGCTGGCTGGACTTGCTGCCGCCGACGGCGGCATTGTGGGCGGCGGTGCGGTAGCCGCTGGTGATATGTACCGGCTTACCGAAGTGCTCCCGGATGCACTGCAGCAGCACCACCAGCTCGTCGTCGATAAGGACAACGTCGCTGCCCTTGCAGGCGAACTCGCGGACGCGGAAGCTGGGCGAAAGCTGCCGGGTGGAGTCGCGGGTCATGGAATATTCACGAATCGACATCCTTATCCCTCCACTCAATACTTCTTCCCGCAGATCTCCTCGAAATCCGCCTTGGTGATGATGCCCTTGCGAACATACACCCGCAGCATCGCCTCAGAGATGCGGCCCTGCGTCCAGCGCTCGGTCAGTTTTTCCTTGTTGCTCATAACTTCGTTCTCCTTTCTCATTCTGCGTCTGGCAGGCTCAGCGCCACCATGTCTTCCAGAGCGTCCGCAATGCGGGTCTGGTCGGAGACGCCGGCGTCTGCCATGGGCGGGTTATCCTCGAACGCCTCGATGGCGGCCAGATAGTCCTCGTCAGTGGTGCAGGCACTGAAATCGCAGCCCGCCTTGCGGTAACGCTCCACCTCATCGTCGAAGACCAGTGCGACGCTGCCGTTGATGATGCCGCCGCCCACGATCATCTTGGTGTAGCGGCCCCACTGGTAACGGTCCAGCCACTGCTCAGCGGTAAGCTTCTCGCCCACCGGGGTGATGACATCAGATTTGTTGTCGTAAATTTTGTATCGTGCCATTTTGATTTCTCCTTTTCTTTTATGCGGTGTAGACTTCGACGGAATCGTAATTGGTGTCACCGGAATGTCCGCCTGCAAACAAAGCGTAGTCCCCGATGGTCGCAGCACCCATGTCATCGCCCGTCATGCTGGTGCCGATGCTGCTCCGGGTCAGAGATGCGTCGCAGAAATCTGCCACTCCACCTCCTGAAAAGATGGCGTAGTCTCCGACCGTCGTCGCAGCCAGACCCGTCCGCGCCGTGCTCAGGATGGCGGCAGACGTTTTGGTGAGGGAGGCATCGTAGATGTCTGCGGAGGCAGTGTTGCCCACAAATATTGCGTGGTTCCCGACAGTTGCAGCGGCGCTGTTGTTTTCCACGCTGCTCAGAGCGGTCGCGGTGGTGCGGGTGAGCGAAGCATTGTAGGCGTCCACTGTCGTACAAAAACTACCGGCCTTTCCGCCAGCGAACAGTGCGTAATTGCCTACGCTTGCGCCTTTCACATTCGCTCGTGCAACACTCAAGTCGGGTGCTATCGTGAAAGTGAGTGAGGGATCGTACGCCAGCACACCGCTTATCACGTTATCGTCATTTATTTGCATATCCCACGTCCCACCCGCAAACAAAGCGTAGTTCCCGACGGCTGCGCCCCCGATTGCGGCTGTATCGCCAAATATGTGGGCGGCACTGCGGGTCAGAGAGGCGTTGTATGCATCTACAGAACCCACGAGGCCGTCATAATAGCCTAATAGGTTATATGACGATGCGCCGCCAGCAAAAAGCGCATAGCCGCCGACAGATGCCGCCGCATGACCGCACCGTTTGCAGCTCAGCTCTGTCGGTGTGCTCTTCGTAAGGGAGGTATTGTAGGCATCCACGGAACTGCTGACGCTGTAGCCAAAAACGGACCTGCTATATCCACCCGCAAACAAAGCGTATTTGCCGACGGTCGCGGCCCGCATACTATCCAGTGGAGCACTCAGCGCCGCAGCCATTCCATACCTTTCCAGCTCTGCACTGTAGCACAGCCTCGCCTTGCCTCCGACACCGATGTACATCTTCTTG
>ENA-UONX01000293-UONX01000293.1-human-gut-metagenome-genome-assembly--contig:-P74old-NODE-293-length-75623-cov-56.523595_pt1 | contig 75623 bp, 66 predicted proteins | sample MGYA00242466_ERZ724013 | MGnify/ENA metagenome assembly ERZ724013 | reverse complement strand
CTGGTAGAGCATAACCTTAGGAGGCGAACGCTCTATCCAGCTGAGCTATGAAGACAAAAACACACCGCCGGAGACGGCGCACACTTATAATACCGCATCCGGCGGATAAAATCAAGTTGAACCCGCTGCGCAAAAGGTGTATTCTATAAGCAGAGAGAAAATGAAAGCCGCGGCAGCTGTTTGCCGCGTGCGGAGGAGCTTATGGAAAAAAGTAAGAAAAACAGGCTGTTTGGGCACCCGGCGGGCAAACGCCGCAGCGGGCCGAACCCGACGCAGATCATCTGCGTGAGCTTTCTGGTGGTCATCACGCTGGGCACGCTGCTGCTCACCACACCTCTTGCCAGCAAGCAGGGCAGGCTGGGCGTGGTGGATGCGCTGTTCACGGCCACCAGCGCCACCTGCGTCACCGGTTTGATCGTGCGGGACACCTGGACCCAGTTCTCTTACTTCGGACAGGCCGTGATCCTGGTGCTCATTCAGGTGGGCGGCCTGGGCCTGGTCACCCTCACCAGCTTTTTTGCGCTGGCCATGCGGCGGCGCATGGGCTTCCGGGACCTGCGGCTGATGGGCGAGAGCGTCTCGGCGGACGGCTACGCGCAGGCCAAAGAAGTGCTGAAGACGGTGGTGGGCCTGGCGGCGCTGTTTGAAGGCATCGGCATCCTGCTGTTGCTGTTCGCCTTTGTGCCGCAGTTCGGGCTGGAGGGCATCTGGGTGAGCGTGTTCACGGCCATTTCGGCCTTCTGCAACGCGGGTTTTGATCTGTTTGGCAGGTTCGGTCAGTATTCCTCACTGGTGCCCTATGTGAGCAACTACTATGTACAGGCCGTTGTGATGTTCATGATCATTGCGGGCGGCCTGGGCTTTATGGTCTGGGTGGAGATCGGCCAATTCCACAAAAAGCACCGGCTGTCCCTGCAGGCGAAGGTGGTGCTGAGCTTCTCGGTGATCCTGTGGTTCGGCGGTGCGGCACTCATCGCGCTGATGGAGTGGAACAACCCCGCCAGCATGGGGGGCTTGAGCGTGCCCGGCAAGCTGATGGCGGCCCTGTTCCAGTCCGTGTCCACCCGTACTGCAGGCATGAACACCATCGACCTTGCCGCCTGCGGTCCCATCACCAAGCTGCTCATGAGCGTGCTGCAGTTCATCGGCGCGGCCCCCGGCTCCACGGGCGGCGGCGTGAAGGTGACCACCTTTGCGGTCATCATCCTGACCATCCGCAGTGTGGCCCAGGGCCGCGACGACTGCGTGATCGCGGAACACCACATCGAATCGAAGACCGTGTACCGCGCCATGACCATCATCGTCATCGGTGCGCTGGCAGCTTTCGGCTCGGCGGTGGTGGTGTATTATAACACCTCGGACGCCGTGTCGGTCATCGACGCCATCTTTGAGTCCTGCTCGGCCTTCGGCACGGTGGGCCTGTCGGTGGGTGTCACCGGCCAGCTGAATACCGGCGCAAAGATCTTGTATATGCTGGTCATGTTCACCGGCCGCGTGGGCCCGGTGTCGCTGGCCATGAGCCTGACGGCAAAGCCGGACGACAACAAGCGGAAGATCATGCCGGTGGGCCACATCAACGTGGGCTGAGGCACTTGCCGCGAAAACAGACAATGCAAAACCTCCCGGTGCGGGGCGATCGGCCTGCACCGGGAGGTTTTTGCATATTCGTATGGGAACAGGGGAGAGGCCCTTACTCGACCGGGTGATACTCCCGGAACAGCAGCCCGGCAAACACCGCGCACAGCGCCCCGCCGCCCAGCATCCAGACGGGCAGGGCCGTCCGCTCCATGCACAGCAGCATGACCTTGCGCATGTAGCCCTGCCCCTGATAGGCTTCCCGCACGCAGACCATGCCCACATAGATGCAGGGCTTCTTCTCCTTTTTCAGCACATCTTCCAGCGAAGGGCCGCCCTGCGAGATCGCCTTTGCAAAGCGGATGATCTCCCGCAGGTTCATGGAGCGGCGGATCCCCTGCAGCAAAAGCCTTGCGGCGTGGAAGCTCACCTTCTGCCCCGGCAGCTTATAGGCGATGTACCCTTCGCCGCGCTCACTGGTCGTGTGCAGAAAGCCGTCGGCCAGTACGCAGCGCACGAAACCGCAGATGTATTCTGCAGCGGCGTCCGGGCTGCGGAAGCAGGCGATCAGGCCCTTTTTCTCAGGGCCGTAGTCATAATAACCGAATGCATGGCCAATGGCCTGGATACTGGCTTCGTCCATTTCTTTTACAAGCATGATTCTGCCTCTTTTCTTTTTCATATTCCGTAGAACGCGGGGGCCTGTGCCGCCGATCCCCGCAGCCGCATGATGGTTATCCAAAACTAACCATAGCGTAGCACAGAAGTCCGCCCGTTGCAAGGCAAAACGAAAGCCGCCGGGTTCAAATCCCGCTGCATAAAAAGAAAAAAGCTCAGCACACAAATGTGTGTTGAGCTTTTTGGTCGGAGCAGCGGGATTTGAACCCACGGCCTCCTCGTCCCGAACGAGGCGCGCTACCAACTGCGCTATGCCCCGAAAATACCGCAGCCAGTTGAGACTGCGGTTTTCTTGGTTGGGGATGAGAGAATCGAACTCCCACAAGTAGAGTCAGAGTCTACCGCACTACCACTATGCAAATCCCCATGATTTTGTTCTGCCCTCAGCGCCGTGCGCTGCTGACAAGGGATATTATACCCGAAAGGGTCAGGCTTGTCAACCATTTTTTCGTTTTTTCCGCAAAAGATTTCTCGGCGAAAAAAACCGGCCGTAAGGGCGTGTAAATTTTCGGTGCTTCTCTTGACACCGGCCTTCATCGGGAATACTCTTATATTATAAAAAGGCAGCTTCCCGGGCAGACTTTGTTTTGCGCAGCACGCCCGGCGCTGAATACCAGATGAAAGAGGGCTTTTGAATGAAAAAACGTGTTGGAATCCTGACCTCCGGCGGCGACTGTCCGGGTCTGAACGCCACCATCCGCGGCGTAGCAAAAGCACTGTACGCCCGCATGGGTGAGAATGTGGAGATCGTGGGCATCCTGAACGGCTACAGCGGCCTCATCAACGGCGACTATAAGGAAATGTGCGAGGACGACTTCCGCGGCATCCTGACGCTGGGCGGCACCATTCTGGGCACAAAGCGCACCCCGTTCAAGATGATGCGCGTGGTGGAGGACGACAACATTGACAAAGTCGCCGCCATGAAAAAGACCTACAAGGATGCCAAGCTGGACTGCCTGCTGTGCCTGGGCGGCAACGGCACCCACAAGACGGCCAACCTGCTCTCACAGGAGGGTTTGAACATCATTGGTCTGCCCAAGACCATCGACAACGACATCTACGGCACCGACGTCACCTTCGGCTTTCACACCGCTGTGGACATTGCCACCGACGTCATCGACCGCATCCACACCACCGCCGGCAGCCACAGCCGCGTGATGTGCATTGAGATCATGGGCAACAAGGCCGGCTGGCTGACCCTCTATTCCGGCATTGCAGGCGGTGCGGATATCATCCTGCTGCCCGAGATGCCCTACGACATCGACCGCGTGTGCGATGCCGTGGAGCGCCGTGCCAAGAAGGGCTCCAACTTCTCCATCATCGCGGTGGCCGAGGGTGCCATGAACTGCGAGGAAGCCCGCATGAAGCGCAAGGACTGGATGGCAAAGCGTGCCGAGGCAGGCGTTGGCACCACCGCCACCAACCGCATCGCCCAGGCCGTGCAGAAGAAGACCGGCATGGAGACCCGCGTGTGCATCCCGGGCCACATGCAGCGCGGCGGCAGCCCCAGCGCCTACGACCGCGTGCTGGCCACCCAGTTCGGCAGCTACGCGGCAAAGCTGGTGGAGATCGAGCGCTACGGCGTGACGGTGGCCATGGTGAACCGCCACGTCACCGAGAACCGCCTGGCCGATATCGCCGGCAAGACCCGCAATGTGCCCGAAGGCTGCGAGCTGCTCACCGTTGCCCGCCGCATGGGCATCAGCCTGGGTTGATTTTTATTTGAAATGGCCTCCGCGATGCTCTGGCCATATTCAGCGAAAAATTTATAGTTTTATTTGTAATTCCAGAAAATCTGCGGATTTTCTGGAATTACTTTTTCACGGGAGGGGCCCAAACCGGCAGATGCTTCAAAAACAAAATGCCGTTTTTTCGTTACGACTTTTCCAGTGAAAATGCAAATCCCGGCAGACCGCAGTCTGCCGGGATTTGCGCTATCAAAAAGAAAAATTCCGCTGAATATGGCCAGAGTGCAACGGCGGCCATTCAAAATCGTCCGCCTGCCAAATCAAAGATTCGTTACATCGTGCCGGGTGGGCTGGCCTTTCGCAAAGGCGTCCGCGCTTTCCAGCACGCCGCGCACCATGCTCTCCACATCTTCTTCGGTGTAAAAGGCCGTGTGGTCGGTCAAAATCACGTTGGGCATGCTGCGCAGGGCGGCCAGCTCCGGGTTCGGGATCACGTCGCCCATGCGGTTATAATAGTACAGGCCGTTCTCGTTCTCCAGCACGTCCAGCGCTGCGCCGCCCAGCTTGCCGCTCTCCAGCCCGGCGATGAGGGCATCGCTGTCGATCAGCTTGCCGCGGGCCGTGTTGATGATCACTGCGCCCGGCTTCATGGTCTCAATGGCCTTTGCGTCGATGAGGTGGTGGTTCTCTGCGGTGGCGTTGGTGTGCAGGGTGATGACGTCGCACTCTTTCAGCAGGGTTTCCAGCGGCACATACTCCGTGATCTTCTTCACCTCGTCGTTCGGGTACAGGTCGTAGGCCAGCAGACGGCAGCCAAAGCCGGACAGGTGCTGCAGCACGGTGCGGCCGATGCGCCCGGTGCCGATGACGCCCACCGTGCAGCCCGAGATATCCCGGCCGATCTTGCCCTTCAGTGAGTAGTCCTGGGCTTCGCCGCGCTTGAGGATGTGGCCCGCCTTGCGCAGGCCCATCAGCATGAGCATGATGGCAAAGTTCGCCACGCCGTTGGGCGGGTAGTCCACATTGGCCACCTTCATGCCCAGGGCCCGGGCCGTCTCGCGGTCCACATGGTCGTAGCCGATGGAGCGGCAGCAGATGCTCTTGATCCCCAGCTCGTGGAAGCGCTTGACCATGGGGGCGCTCATGTCGCAGGGCGTCACCGACACGGCGTCGTAACCCTTTGCCAGCTCTGCGTTTTCCAGCGTGGGGTAGTCCTGCGAGTAACCAAATTCAATGTCCATCTGCGGTGCCAGCCGCTGCGCGATGCCCAGCTCATCGTAGGGGCGCAGAGTGTAGAAAAAAACTTTTGTCGCCATAAATTTCCCTCCCAGTCCAGTTTGCCCCATTGTAACACGTTTTGCGCTGCTGCGCGCAGATTTCGTCGTGAATTTTGTTCATCTCCGGCGTGAGAACGCATATTTCCATGCAGATGCTGGAAAAAACGGTTGTAAATTGTCGGAAAAGAGGGTATGATAAAAGAACTGGGAAGTATACATCAATAAATCAAAAAGGAGTGTGCCTTATGCGCGCTTATGAACGGCTTTTGAACTATGTCCGGGTGCACACCACCTCGGACGAAAACTCCGGCACCCATCCTTCTGCGGCGCGGGAGTTCGACCTCGCCCGTCAGCTGGTGGAGGAGATGAAAGCACTTGGCCTGGAGGATGCCCGTGTGGACGAGCACTGCTATGTCTACGGCACTCTGCCCGCCACCCCGGGCTGCGAAGACAAGCATGCCCTGGGCCTGATCGCGCACATGGACACCGCCGACGACGCCAGCGGTGAGAACGTGCAGCCCATCGTGTGGGAGAACTACAACGGCGGCGAGGTGACCCTGCCCGCCACCGGCATGGTGATGAAGCCCTCGGTCTTCCCCTTCCTGAGCAGCATGAAGGGCGAGACCCTCATCACCTCGGACGGCACCACCCTGCTGGGTGCCGACGACAAGGCCGGCATCGCCGAAATTCTGACCGCTGTGGAAACGCTGCAGGAAAAGGGCCTGCCCCACGGCAAGCTGTGCATCGCCTTCACCCCGGACGAGGAGATCGGCGAGGGGGCTGAGCTGTTCGATATCCCGGGCTTCGGGGCCGACTTTGCCTACACCGTGGACGGCGGCGACGCCGGTTCCATCGAGTACGAGAACTTCAACGCCGCGTCTGCCACCGTGACGGTCCACGGCTTCTCGGTGCACCCCGGCACCGCCAAGGGTACCATGATCAACGCTTCCAACGTGGCCATGGAGTTCCACGGTTCGCTGCCCGTCACTGCCCGGCCCGAGACCACCGAGGGCCGCCAGGGCTTCTATCACCTGTGCCAGATGTACGGCGACGTGACCACCGCCAAGCTGGGTTACATCCTGCGCGACCACGACGCCGCCAAGCTGCAGTTCAAAAAGGACAACATGCTGGACATTGCCGAGTTTTTGAACGGCAAGTACGGCGAGGGCACCGTGGAGGTGGAGATCAAGGACAGCTACCGCAACATGCTGGAAAAGATCAAACCGCATTTCCACCTGGTAGAAACGGCCCGCAAGGCCACCCGCATGGCAGGCCTTGAGCCGGAGGAGATCCCCGTGCGCGGCGGCACCGACGGTGCCATGCTGAGCTGGAAAGGTCTGCCCTGCCCGAACCTGGGCACCGGCGGCTTCAACTTCCACGGCGTGTGCGAGTGCATCACCGCCGAGCGCATGGACCGCTGCACCGAGATCTTGCTGAATATCATCGGGCTGTACGCGGAATAAAAACAGACGCGGCTCAAAAACAGAAGAAATACCCAAAAAGTCCGGGAAAGCACAGCGCTTTCCCGGGCTTTTTTGCTGCTGTTTTTTACAGGATGGACATGAACCACTCAACAGTCTTGGGGTCGTAGTGGGAGAAGAACAGGCTTTCGCCGCCGTCCAGTGCTTCAATGGCAGCCATATCCTCGGCAGAGAGGGTGAAATCGAACAGCTCGAAGTTCTGCTGCATCCGCTCCTTGTGGACCGATTTCGGGATAATGACCACGTCGCTCTGCAGCAAAAAGCGCAGGGCGGTCTGGGCGGCAGTCTTGCCGTACTTGGCACCGATGGCGGTCAGCACGGGGTTGGTGAACATATCCTTGCGGCCCTCGGCAAAGGGGCCCCAGGATTCGATCTGGCAGCCGTACTTCTTCAGGTATTCCCTGGCCAGCTTCTGCTGCTGGAAGACATGGGTCTCGATCTGGTTCACGGCGGGCTTCACGCTGGCGAAGTGCTGGATGTCCAGATAGCGGTCCGGGCCAAAGTTGGAAACGCCGATGGCACGAATTTTTCCGGCGTTGTAGAACTCCTCCATGGCGCGGTAGGTGCCGTAATAATCGCCGAAGGGCTGGTGGATCAGCAGCAGGTCCAGGTAATCGGTCTGCAGCTTGCGCAGGGATTCCTCGATGGAAGCCTTGGCCTTTTCGTAACCGGCGTTGGTGATCCAGACCTTCGTGGTCAGGAAGAACTCCTCGCGGGGCAGGCCGCACGCGGCCAGCGCTTCGCCCACACCTTCCTCGTTGCCGTAGGCCTGGGCCGTGTCGATGCTGCGGTAGCCCACGTCGATGGCGTCCAGCACGCAGCGCTTGGTGTCCTGCGGCGGGGTCTGGTAGACACCGTAGCCCAGCTTCGGCATCTTGATGCCGTTGTTCAGTGTAACGTATTCCATGGTAAATGCCTCCTGTTTTCCGGTTTTGGGGGGAAGTGTGTTTCTGGCACTACTTTACAACAGATCGGCAAAAATATAAAATATCAATATCGGAAACTGCTTTTCAAAAAATGAAATGTGAGGTGTGCAATGTTGGATCTGAATGAGCTGCAGCAGTTGGTGGATTTTGCGGACCTGGGCACCCTTTCCAAAGTGGCGGAAAAGGGTCACATCTCCACCCCGTCCATCACCCGCAGCATGAAAAATGTGGAGGAACACTTCGGCGTGCCGCTGTTCACCCGCAGCAAAAACCGCATTGAGCTGAACGACACCGGCCGGGAGGCGGTGTCGGCAGCCCGCAGGCTGCTGGCCGAAGCGGAGCAGGCGGTCCGCCAGGTGCAGGCCTTCGACCAGCGCCGCCGCACGCTGGTGGTGCGCTCCTGCGCCCCGGCCCCGCTGTGGGAACTGCTGCCGAAGCTCAGCGCCGCCTGCCCGGGCATGACCATTGCTTCCAGCATTGGCCAGAACGAGGAAGTGCTCGCCGCATGGCGGCAGGGCGGGTGCGACATGGCGGTGCTTCCGTTCCGGCCGGAACCGGAAGACGGAACCGCAGTGCAGGAATTCATGCACGAAAAGCTCTTTGTCTGCGTGCCGCCCGGCCACGAGCTGGCCCGCCGCGAAAGCCTGAGCTTTGCCGAGATCAACGGCTTCAATTTCCTGCTGCGCACGGAACTTGGCTTCTGGGACACGCTCTGCCGCCAGAAGATGCCGTCTTCCCGCTTTCTGGTGCAGACGGACGAGTTTGCCTTCGATGCACTGGTGGCGTCCTCCTCGCTGCCGTGCTTCACCACCGATTACTTCAAGAATGCCCGGGAACGCTACCCGGGGCGGGTGTTCCTCCCGCTGCGGGACCCGGAAGCGGACGTGACCTTTTACGTTCTGCAGCGGGCGCAGAAAAAATAAAAACCACGGATGCACAGCCCGGGTGCACCCGTGGAGATCGTCACTGTTTTTTGTGGTAGCCGCAGTCGCAGTAGGGGCCGCCGGAGGCAAGGGTGTATTCCCGCACAAAGGTGGTGGCCCCGCCGGCATCGGCCATGGTGTAGTCCATGTGGCACAGAGCCGGGGTCAGGTCGTAAAGGCCCAGCTCCTTCATCAGGGTGCAGATGCCGCAGCGGGAGAAGCGCGCCTCAAAGCCGCTGCCGTCGGCATAGGGGAAATACTCCATGTTCCAGGAGTAAGGGTTGCGGTCGGCGGCGCGCAGGTCTGCGGTGGCCTGCATCCCGGCAAGGCGCTTGGGGGTGTACTGGGTCTTGCCGCTCTGGCGGAAGGCCCACTGCACCACCGGGGTCATCATGGCGGCGGCATAGTAACGAGTCAGGGTGTCCACATCTGGCCGCTGCGGCATGTTCAGGATATAAGCGCAGAGCATGGCGCAGTTGACGATGTTCATCTTGAAGCGGTCTGCTTTTTCAAACTCCGGCAGCGTTGCGATGATCTGCTGATATTTCGGCTTTGCAAGCGCCTCCACGGCTTTGGCCTGCTGTGTGCTCAGGCTAAATGCGGCGGTCAGCTGCCGGGTGAATGAGCGGTGGAACAGCGCCCACATGGCCATGGGCATTCCGGCGTATTTCATGCAAGGTCCCTCCTTATCTTCCGCATGGGGGTTCTTCTGCTTCCATTATAACGGACGGCCGCCCGGGATGCAATCGGGAGAAGCGCCGTGGCCCGGCAGGGGCTTCCCGGCGGCAGAAAAGCGTGGTAAAATAAGGGAAAACAGCAGAAAGGAACCCTTTTTCATGAACGAGACAAAAGACGAAGGCCTGCAGGGCAACGAGAAGATCGAGCAGGCCGTGCTGGCGCTGCAGCACGAGCCCACCCAGGAGCAGCTGGCCCACACCCTGACGGTGCTGCGCCGCCGCATGAAAGCGCAGGGACAGCTGGTGGCGGCGGTGGAGCCGAACCTCGGCGGCGCGCCGCTGCAGCTGCGCACGGTGCAGACCGCCGACGGGGCCCGCTGGTGGTACGCCTTCACCAGCTTTGAGCAGGAGCTGAAAGGGGCCGAGGCGGTGCAGTCCACCTTCCTGGTGGAGATCGAAAAGCTGTTCGATGCGGCGCTGACGGTGCCGGAGATCAGCGGCGTGATCCTGAACCCGTGGGACCGCACCCTTCAGCTGGACAAGAACCTCATCCGCATCATCAAAGGCTGAACCGCGCCGAAACGCACTTTTTTGAATTTTTCAAAAACCTCTTGACTTAAAGTTGAGTTTAAGTTGTAGAATAAGGCCAGAACATGATACGGGAGGTTTTTGGAAATGTACACTGAAACTCTGACGCTGGCAAACGGCGTAAAAATTCCGCAGCTGGGTCTGGGCACCTGGTTCATCGACGATGCAAACGCAGCCGAGGCCGTGAAGGCCGCTGCCAAGCTGGGCTACCGCCACTTTGATACGGCGCAGGCTTACGGCAACGAGCGCGGCGTGGGCGAGGGCGTGCGCAGCTGCGGCGTGGCCCGCGAGGAGCTGTTCGTCGTGTCCAAGGTGGCCGCCGAGCACAAGACCTACGAGGCCGCCAAGGCCAGCATCGACGCAACGCTGCAGAAGATGGGCCTGGACTACCTGGATATGATGATCATCCACAGCCCGCAGCCCTGGGACAAGGTGAACCAGTGCGAGGACCGCTATGTGGAGGGCAACCGTGCCGCCTGGCGTGCGCTGGAAGAAGCTTACAAAGAGGGCAAGCTGCGGGCCATCGGTGTGTCCAACTTCCAGATCGGCGATCTGAACAGCCTGCTGGAAGGCTGCACCGTCAAGCCCATGGTCAACCAGATCTTGCTGCACATCAGCAACACCCCGCTGGAGCTGGTGGAGTTCTGCCAGAACAACGGCATCGCGGTGGAAGCCTATTCGCCCATCGCCCACGGTGAAATTCTGCACCAGCCGGAAATTCAGGCCATGGCCGAAAAGTATGGCGTCGCGGTGCCGCAGCTGTGCATCCGCTACACCCTGCAGCTGGGTGCTGTCTCGCTGCCCAAGACTGCGAACCCCGCCCACATGGAGACGAATGCCGCCGTGGACTTTGCCATCAGTGCCGAGGACATGGAGAGCCTCAAGCACTTCAAGCACATTGAGAGCTACGGTGCAAGCAGCGGCTTCCCGGTGTACGGAGGAAAACTGTAATGAACAAGCCTTATATCATCTGCCACATGATGACCTCCATCGACGGCCGCAGGGAGATGCCCTCGGTGTTCGACGGGCGCACCATGGAGCACCCGCTGACCCACCTGCGCCTGACCGGCGTGCAGCAGTTTGAAAGCGGTGCGGTCTGGCTGCGGTATGCTCTGTAAAAAAGTGAAAATGCGATAAAAAAGGAACCGGACGGGCGAAAAGGCCTGTCCGGTTCCTTTTTTATCCCCGCCAGCCCCGGGCGGCAGGGTCCAGCATTTCGCTGGCCGAATAAATGAGTGCGTTGCAGATGGCGGCGGCCACGTTGCTGCCGCCCTTGCGGCCCATGGCCGCGATGGCGGGCACGCCGCAGCGCGTACAGGCGGCAAAGAGCACTTCCTTGCTCTCCACCACATTCACAAAGCCCACTGGCACGCCGATGACCAGAGCAGGCCGCAGCCCGGCTTCCAGTTCTTCGGCGATGGTCAGCAGGGCGGTGGGGGCGTTGCCCACCGCGAGAATGGCCCCCGGGTGCTCCTGCGCTGCTCGGTGCATGGCGGCCACGGCCCGGGTAGTGCCCGCCTGCTTGGCGGCTTCGGCCACGGCGGGGTCCGCCATGTAGCAGACTGCTTCACACCCCAGCTTTGCAAGCCCGGGCTTCGAGATACCGGCCAGCGCCATGTTGGTGTCGGTGACAATGGTCACGCCCCCGTGCAGAGCCCGGACTGCGGCCTCCACCGCACCGGGGGTGAACCGCAGATTTTTGGCGTAGTCAAAGTCGGCGGTGGTGTGGATGACTCGCTTGACCACGGCAGCCGTTTCCGGCGGCGGGGTCAGGCCCATCTCGTCCAGCTCTTTGGTGATGATGGAAAGGCTCGTCCGCTCAATGTCGGCGGGCAGATGATGCTGCGGCGTCATACGCTGTCTCCTTTCTGCAGGCCCATGGCGGCATAGACGGCGGGCATGTCCAGCGCCGCGCGCACGCCGTCGGCAAGCTTGTCAAACTGCTGCTGACGGTACTGCTCCATGGGGATGAGATCAGCCCCGGCGGGGTCCAGCCCCTTGCGGCTGCACAAAAATGCGGTGAGTTTTTCGGTCAGTTCGCCGGTGTCGAACAGGCCGTGCAGGTAGGTGCCAAACACATTGCCCTGCACACAGCCCTCCGGCGTGCCGTCCGCAAGGGTGCAGAACCCTTCGCCCCGCACCTCGGTGCGTCCGGCATGGATCTCATAGCCGGTCAGCCTGGCCCCGGCAAAGGGCCCGGCGGCGGTCACGGCTTCGGTCTGGGTCAGGTGCTTTTCGGCGTTGAAGGTGGTGACCGTGGGCAGCAGGCCCAGGCCCCGCAGGGTGCCCGGCGTGCCGCTTTCTTCGCCCGACGGGTCGCGGAGCTCCTCGCCCAGCATCTGGTAGCCGCCGCAGACGCCCAGCACCGGCGTACCGCTGGCGGCAAGCTTCTGCACCAGTGGTTCCAGCCCGCTTTCCCGCAGCCAGCGCAGGTCGTCCATGGTGTTTTTGGTGCCGGGCAGGATGACAAGGTCCGGCGTGCCCAGCTGACGGGGATTCTGCACATAGCGCACGCCCAGCAGCGGGTGCTGCTCCAGCGGGATGAAATCGGTAAAGTTGGAAACATGCGGCAGGCGCAGAATGGCGATATCCAGCGGTTTCACGGCCCTTTTTGCGTCCAGCCGGTCAGAGAGGGAGTCCTCGTCCTCGATCTCCACCCGCAGATAGGGCACCACACCCACCACGGGCAGATGCGTCTTTTCTTCCAGCATGGCAAGGCCCGGGCGCAGAATTTCCACATCGCCCCGGAACTTGTTGATGACAAGGCCTTTGATGCGGGCCCGTTCCTCCGGCTCCAGCAGTTCCACGGTGCCGTAGAGCTGGGCGAATACGCCGCCCCGGTCGATGTCGCCTGCCAGCAGTACCGGCGCATCCACGAGCTTTGCAAGGCCCATGTTCACGATATCGTCGGCCTTCAGGTTGATCTCGGCGGGGCTGCCTGCGCCCTCAATGACGATGATGTCGTTCTCGGCGGCAAGGCTGTTGTAGGCTTCGAGGATGTCCGGGATGAGGGTGCGCTTCATTTTAAAGTAATCGGCGGCAGACATCTGGCCCCGGGCTTTGCCGTTCACGATGACCTGACTGCCCACATCACTGCTGGGTTTGAGCAGGATGGGGTTCATGCGCACGTCCGGCTCTACGCCTGCAGCCTGCGCCTGCACCACCTGTGCCCGGCCCATCTCAGCGCCGTCTTTGGTGACAAAACTGTTCAGGGCCATGTTTTGGCTTTTGAACGGGGCCACGCGCCAGCCGTCCTGCGCAAAAATGCGGCACAGCGCCGCGCACAGCAGGCTTTTGCCCGCGCCGCTCATGGTGCCCTGCACCATAATGCATTTTGCCTTTCTCATCGTGCCACCTCCGGCAGGGTCTCGGCCAGCAGCGCCAAAAGCTGGCGGTTCTCTTGTTCCGTCCGCACAGCGGTGCGGTACCAGCAGGCAGAAAGGCCCGGGTAGTTGCCGCAGCTGCGTAGCACCGCACCCTTCTGCCGCAGGGCATTGCCCAGCGTTTCCGGCGCGCGGAACAGCAGGTAGTTGGCCCGGCCCTCGATCACCCGCAGGCCCAGCGCCCGCAGGCCGCTTGCCAGAATGGGCCGCTGTGTCTTGATCAATTCACGCACCTGCGCGACATATTCCGTTTCGTCCAGCGCGGCGATGCCTGCCGCCTGCGCCAGACTGGACACCGCCCACGGCTGGCCTGCTGCCTGCATCCGGGCAAGGAGGGCTTCATCCGTGCAAAGGCAGTAGCCCAGCCGTACGCCCGCCATGCCGTAAAGCTTTGTGAAGGCTTTGAGGATGACAAGATGCTTGCTGGTCTGCAGCAGCCGCTTTGCTGAGAGCGTATCGCCCTCGGGCAGAAAATCGAGGAAGCACTCGTCCACCACCAGCCGTGCGCCCACGGCTTCGCATTTGTGCAGCAGGGCTTCCACAAGGGCAGGCTGGGCCAGCTGGCCGGTAGGGTTGTTGGGCTGGCAGAGGAACACCATCTCGATGCCCGGGTGCACCGCATTCAGGATATCTTCCGTCACCGCAAAATCATTTTCTTCCCGCAAAAAATGCCGCTCCACCGTGCAGCCCACGGTTTCAAGGGCTGTGGCATATTCGGCAAAGGTAGGGGCTGTCACCAGTGCGGTGCGGGGCTTTGCGGCCAGCACCAGCCGGAAGATCAGGTCTGCTGCGCCGTTGCCGCACAAAAGGCTTTCGGCGGGCACATTCTCGGCCACAGCCAACTTTGCCCGCAGGGCGCGGCACAGCGGGTCGGGGTAGCGGTCAGCAGTGGCAAGGGCCGCCGTAATGGCCTCTGCCACCCCATCCGGCAGGCCCAGCGGGCTGACATTGGCCGAAAAATCCAGCGGATCGCGGCCGAACTCGGCACGGTAGCCCGCCCAGTCGCCGCCATGGGTCAGTGGTTGCATAAAAATCCTCCATAATAAAGCCTTCCCCCGAGGGGGAAGCCTTCAGAGAGCTGCTGCACCCCATGCCAGCGCAAAGGCGCTGGCCACATACATCATGCGGTTGGCGCGCAGGATATCCTCCGGCTCAATGGGCCGCAGGGCATCGCCGATGGTGGGTTTATCATAATATTCGCCAAAGTAATAGGCCGGCCCGGCCAGCTGCACGCCCAGGGCACCGGCACAGGCGCTTTCGGTCTGGGCACTGTTGGGGCTGGCATGGTTGCGCCGGTCGCGCCGCCAGATGCGCCATGCACCTTTGGCATCATTGCCGGTAAAGGCTGCGGCCGCCACCCACAAAAGGGCGGCAAGGCGGCTGGGGATGTAGTTGGCCACATCGTCCAGCTTGGCAGGAATGCGGCCAAAGTAGAGGTACTTCTCGTTTTTGTAGCCCAGCATGCTGTCCATCGTGTTGATGGCTTTGTAAGTGAGTGCCAGCGGTGCCCCGCCGATGAGCATGTACAAAAGCGGGGCGATCACGCCGTCGCTGGCATTCTCGGCCACCGTTTCCACGGCGGCTTTGGTCACGCCCTCGGCGGTGAGGGCTTCGGTGTCGCGGCCCACGATGCGGCTCACGGCCTTGCGTGCGGCGGGCAGGTCATTTTTGATAAGCTGGGCATACACATTCGTACTTTCCTGCACAAGCCCTTTGGCCGCCAGCGCCTGCCCGCACCAGAACATCTGCACGGCAAGGCCCAGCCAGGGGCTGATCCTTGCCGCCAGCAGGCAGACAAGGCTGGTAATCAGAAAGGTGCCCACCGGCAGGCAGAATGCCACGATGCCGCCGCCCAGCACTTCGCCCTGCGGCGTTTTGGGCAGGCGGGCGCGCAGGAACTTTTCCAGCCGGGAGATGCACTTGCCCATCAGCACCACCGGGTGCGGCAGCCAGGCCGGGTCGCCGAAAAGCGCGTCCAGCACGAAGCCGCCCAATACAGCCCACAGGATCATCACTGGGCCTCCTTCGTATACTGGACGGTTTTTACAAGGTAAAGTACTCGCTTTTCGGTCCAGTCCTTGGCATCCAGCACATAGCCGCCTGCGTTGGGGCCGCACCAGTCATAATAGTCCCTGCGGGGCAGGGCGAACCGTTCCATAGCCGCCATCTGGGTGCCGCCGTGGGCCAGAATGACCAGCCGCTGTTCCCCTGCGGCAAGGGCCTTGTCCACCAGCTGGGCAAAGGTGCGGCAGATACGGTCCGAGAAATCGGCCTTGCGCTCACCGTCCGGGCAGGAGCTTTCGCAGTTGGCCTGTACCCAGGCCTGATACTCGGGGTCTTTTTCCATCTCAATGAAATTGCGGCCCTCAAAGCTGCCAAAGCACATCTCCTTCAGCCCGTCCACTTGCACGAGCTTTGCGGTGGGGAACAGGATGTGCGCTGTCTGGCTGGTGCGCTGCAGGGTGGAAACGTAGACCACGTCCGGGTCGAAATCGGCACGGCACAGCTGGGCCGCGCCTGCGGGCGAAAGCGGGATGTCGCGCTGGCCCTGATAACGCTTCTGGGCGTTGTACTCGGTCTGGCCGTGGCGCAGAAGATAGATCAGCATGTTGGAAGTTCTCCTTTCAAAACCGTGGGGATGCCGCAGAACATCTGCACCACGCAGTCGGCCCGCGCCGCCAGCAGGCAGGCAAGGCGGCCCGCTGCTTCGCGGTCGGCCCGTTCGTTTGCATCCATCGGCACAACACCGCCGCCCACTTCGGTGGCGATGAGGATATCGTATTCAGAAGCGAGCCTGTCCGCAAGGGCAGGCAGGTCAGCGGCGTCTGCCGCCAAATTTTGCACGTCGGCCCGCATTTTTAAATTGTGGCCGGGCAGTGTCTGCGCAAAGGTGCGCTTGCCGCTGTAGAGCGGCCCGGTGATAAAGATCATAACAGCCCTCCCCACTGGCAGGCGGCCAGCGCCGCCAGCATCCACAGCTCGGCCTTTTGCAAGAACCACCCGGCAAGGTCGCCGGTGATGCCGCCGAACTGCTTTGCGCTCATCTTATTATAATAGAACAGCACCGCCAGCGCGGCCAGCACCAGCGCCCAGCCGCGAAGGAACATCATGCAGGCGGCCAGCACGACAGCCAGCACGGTCAGCACCCGGCGCACAGTGGTTTTGTCTGCCGCCGTGGCGAAGGTGTGGGCAAGGCCGGTGTTTTTTGCCATGGGGAACGCTGCCACGGCGTAGCCGGAGAGGGTGCGTTCCAGCACCAGTGCCAGCGTCCACAGTGCGCCCACCCGGGGCGTGAACTGCACGCAGGTGCACAGGCCGAAGTAGGCCAGAAAATAGCTGCACAGCCGGATGACCGCAAAAGCACCGCAGTGGGGGTCTTTTAAGATCTCCAGCTTCTTTTCCCGGTCGCCGTAGCTGGAAAGGGCATCGCAGGTGTCGGCGTAGCCGTCCAGATGGATGCCGCCGGTGATCCACACCGGCACCAGCGCAAAGCCCGCCGCCTTGGCAAGGCCGGGCAGGGGCAGGGCACCGCATACGCACCATGCCGCACCAATGACGATGCCGATGAGCGGGAAGGCACACATCGCGTAGCGCATGTTCTTTTCGTTCCACTCGAACTGCGGCACCGGGATGGCCGAGAACATGGCAAAGGCCACCGCGATGGTCTGCAAAACGATCATGTTTTTTCTCCTTTGTAAAAGACGGGGATGCCGCACACCACCCGCACCACATTGTCGGCCCGGGCGGCGAAGGCGTTGTTCACCTGCGCAAGGGCCCGCAGATAGCGGCCGGTGTCGCCTGCATAGTCGGCGCCGCCGCTGAACACTTCGTTGGAGACAACGATGAGATTTTCGCACTGGGCGGCAAGCAGATCCAGCCCGCGCAGGATGGCGGCCGCTGCGTTCTCTCCCGCCCCGGTGGGGTCGTAGAGCTCGTTGGCGGCAAGGTTGCCCAGGTCTTCCAGCAATGCCGTGCCCCGGGCGGGCAGACGCACCGCGTCCAGATGCAGGGGGCATTCCACGGTTTCAAACTGCTTGGCGGCCCGCATTTTGCGGTGTTTTTCCACCCGGGCGGCGCATTCGGCGTCCCATACCTGCATAGTGGCAAGATAATAGCGCGGGAGCGCGGTTTTCAGCACAAGGCTTTCCGCATATTCGCTTTTGCCGCTGGCGGCACCGCCGATCACCAGCGTCAGCATTGGGGAGTATACGGCGTGATGCCGCCCTCCGTGAAGGAGTAGCACCCGCCGTACACGGCCAGCGCCATATCCCACAGAGGGATGGACGCCACCGCGCCGGTGCCCTCGCCGAGGTGCAGGTTTGCCGTGATGAGGGGCGACTTGCCCAGGGCTTCCAGCACCAGCCGTGCGGCAGGCTCGGCCGAACAGTGGCTGGCGAACACCGCTTTTGCCGCCGCCGGGCACAGGCGCACGGCGCACAGAGCAGCCACGCCGCTGATGAAGCCATCCATCAGCACGGGCACACCGGCCAGCGCACCGCCCAGAAAAACGCCGCACAAGCCTGCGATATCAAAGCCGCCCAGCTTTGCCAGCACGTCCAGCGGGTCTTCGGGGTCTGGTTCGTTGACAAGGATGCCCCGGCAGATGGCGTCCACCTTGCGGGCCAGCCCTTCGTCCGAAAGGCCCGCGCCGCGCCCGGTCATCCGTTCGACCGGCTGGCCCAGCAGCACCGCCGCCACCGCGCTGGAGGTGGTGGTGTTGCCAATGCCCATCTCGCCGGTGGCGATGAGCCGGTAGCCGTTGTCCGCCAGCTCCCGGGCAAGGGCAATGCCCGCCCCGATGGCCTGCACGGCCTGCGCCCGGCTCATGGCAGGGCCAGCCGTAAAGTCTGCCGTGCCGGATGCAATGCGGCAGTTTCGCACGCCGGGCACCGGTTCGCCCGCGATGCCCATATCCACGGGCAGCACGTCGCAGTGCGTCGTGCGGGCCATCTGGCACACGCTGGTGCGGCGCATGGCGAGGTTCTCAGCCACGGCACGGGTCACTTCCTGCCCGGTCTGGCTCACGCCCTGAGCCACCACGCCGTTGTCGGCGCAGAGCACCGCCACCACCCGGCGGGAGAAGTCGAGGTCGGCGCTGCCGGTGAGGGCGGCAGCATCTTCCAGCATGGTCTCGAGGGCACCCAGCCCGCCCAGGGGCTTTGCAAGGCTGGCCCAGTGGGCGTGGGCCGCCGCCCGGGCGGCTTCGTCCGGCAGCGTGATGGAAGCAAGCAAGGTTTTCAATTCGGTTTCGGTCATTTTTGTTGTCCTTTTATATAGCATTCTGCCGCCGCCACGAAGCGGCCCGACAGGGGCGTGCCCGCCCAGTATAAATGCGGGAAGCCCGCATAGAAATTCTCAGTTGCAAAGCCGCATTCCCACTGCATTTTTTCGTTTTTGCGGGCGGTAAATGCAGTGCCGTTTGCGGTGGAATCCCAGTGGTGGAATTCGTGGATGGGCAGCTTTTCTCCCGCGCGGAACAGCATACTGTCCGCCTTTGCGGTGAGCGTCGCATACCCGAACCGCACCAGCCTGCCCACCCGGATGCCCTCGCCCGGTAGAACGCCTGCCATGGGAAAGATTTGCCCGTCGGCATCTTCCAGGCTCTGCCCGAGGTAGAGAAAGCCGCCGCACTCGGCCACCGTGGGCAGACCGGCGTTCACAGCGGCCCGGATGGATGTGCGCATGGTCTCATTTTCGCTCAATCGTTTGGCGTACAGCTCCGGGTAGCCGCCGGGCAGGTACAGCCCGCCGATGCCTTCCGGCAGGGCGGCGTCGTGCACCGGGCTGAAAAACACAAGCGTTGCCCCGGCGTCCCGCAAAGCGTCCAGCGTTTCGGCATAGGTGAAGCAGAAGGCTTCGTCTTTTGCCACGGCGATGCGGGGAAGAAGGGAAGCCTTCCCCCAAGGAGAAAGCCTTTCGCTTTCCGGTTCCGGTTTCTCGGTCAGTTCGGCCAGCTTCGCCCAATCCAGCACAAGGCTGTCTGCCAGCAGGGCGATCTTTTCCTGCAGGCCGGCAATTTCATCGGCGGTTTTCAGGCCGAGATGGCGGCTTTCCACCGCTGCCTGCGGCAGATGGGGCAGATAGCCCAGAACCGGCAGACCGGTCTCGGCTTCCAGCAGGGGTTTGAGCATGTTGTACAGCTTTTCGGAGCAGTTATTGAGCAGAATGCCTGCGAGATGGCTGTTTTTGCGGAAGTGCACCAAACCCTGAATTTGGGCCGCCAGCGTCACGCTGACCCCTTTGGGTTGCACCACCAGCAGCACCGGCAGGCCCAGCGTATCCGCCAGCTCCCAGGCGCTGGCCCGGGTGGTCAGGCCCTGCCCATCGTAAAAGCCCATAGCACCCTCGCACACAGCGGCACCGTGCCCGGCGGCGTAGCGGGCATAAAGGGCCTGCACGGTGTCTTTGGTGGAAAGAAACAGGTCCAGATTGTGGCTTTCTACGCCGAGAGCCGAGCGGTGAAACATGGGGTCGATGTAGTCCGGCCCAGTTTTAAAGGCACAGGGGGCGGCCCCGCGCCGTTTCAGTGCTGCCAGCACCGCGCAGGTGACGGTGGTCTTGCCGCTGCCGGAAGACGGCGCGGCGATGAGAAATTGCATCATTTGCGTGTCCCTGTAATGAGGAAGGTGGGGTTGTTGGCCATGAGCAGGTGCAGGCGACCCGCCGGTTTTGTGCGGCTGACGGCAATCTGCGTCACCTCGGCGGTCAGGCCCCGGGCGGTCAGTGCGGCAATGGCGGCGCCCAAGGTCTCCAGTGCGATGGCCGAGATGCAGATGCGTGCCGCCGCGTTTTTGGTAAGCACCGCGTCCAGCACGGCCTCCATGCCGCCTTTCGTCCCGCCGATGAACACCGCGTCCGGGGCGGGCAGGCCGTCGAGAGCTTCCGGCGCTTTGCCTTCGATGAGGGTCAGGTTGTAAGCACGGAATTTCTCCCGGTTTTTGCGGATGAGCGCACAGGCGTCCGGCTCGCACTCCACAGCGTACACGCGGCCTTTCGGGGCCGCAAGGGCCAATTCCACACTCACGCTGCCGGTGCCAGCGCCCACATCCCACACCGTATCGGCGGGCGACACGGCCAGTTTTGCCAGCGCGGCGGCACGTACCTCCTGCTTGGTCATGGGCACGTCGCCCCGGAGGAACGCTTCGTCCGGCCAGCCCTGTGAACGAAACTGCGGCAGATCGAAGTTTTCCACCAGCAATACGCTGAGCGGTGCAAAACTCTGCCCGGCCAGTTCGGCGGCAGAGCCGTAGCGGATGGCTTCGGCTTCGGTGCCAAGGTTCTCGCCCACAACACCGTGGGCCGCACCCATACCGGCAGCAATCAGCTTCCGGCAGAGGGTGGCGGGCGTCTCGGTGCCGCCGGTGAGGAAGAATACGGCCTTGTTCGTCATGCATTCTGCCACCGGGTCGCAGGCACAGCCGTGGGCCGAGACCAGCTTCCAGTCCTGCCACGGGCGGCCCAGCGCTGCCGAGAGCAGCTGCACACTGGAAACACCGGGGTACACCCGGGCCGGGATGCCCAGCGCCCGCAGCGGCGTGAGCAGGCCGGACGCGCCGGAGTAAAACCCGGTGTCGCCGCTGTAGAGCACGGCGGCGTCCTGCCCGGGGTTCTGCGCCAGCGTTTCAAGGATGTCGGCGGGCTGGTAGAGGGCAAACTGCCGGGCGGTGCAGTCTGCGGGCAGGCCCGCCAGCAGCCGCTTTGCGCCGAACACAAGGCCCGCGCCGCCCACAGCGGCCTGCGCCTGCGCGGAGAGGGCTTCCCATTTACCGCTGCCCATACCGATCAGTGTGACCATTGCAACATCTCCTGACAATGCGTGAATAATTCGTCCTCGGTCTCGCCGACCTCCGGCGGGCGGCGCAGCACCACCAGCTGTGCGCCGGTTTTGGCAGCGGCCTGTACCTTCTCGGCAAAGCCGCCTGCCGCGCCGCCGTCCTTGGTGACGAGATATTGAATATGGAACTGCTCCATCAACGCGACATTCAGCGCAAGGCTGAACGGCCCCTGCATGGCGATGATGTTCCGGTGTGGGATGTGGGCCGCCTCGCAGGCGGCAATGCCTTCCGGCGTGGGCAGAACGCGGGGGTAGAGCCGGGCCGGGTCGAGGGACGCAAAAGCAGAAAGCTCCTTGGCACCGGTGGCCAACAGCACATTGCCATCCTGTCCGGCAAGGTATTCTGCGGCCTGTGCCGCCGTCTCAAACACGGCGCAGCCCTCGGGCAGGGGACTCTGGGCCCGCAGCAGGCGGCGGTATTCCACGCCTGCCTGCGCCGCTGCCGCGCGGATGTTTTTGGTGGCATCCACCGCGTAGGGGTGGGTGGCGTCGATGCAGAGGTCTGCACCTGCCAGCAGCGCCGCCATGGCGTCCGGCTGCAGCCGCCCGGCGTGGACGGTGATGCCCGCCATCTCGCCCTGCTCCTCGGCACCCAGCGGCGTTGCCACGCACACGGTCACGGCGACGCCCAGTGCGGCCAGCTTCTGGGAAAAACGGCGGCCCTCGGTGGTGCCGCTGAACACGACCGCCTTCACTTGCGGTACCCCCGAGGCGTGACCATCCAGCCCGAGATCGCGCGGGTGGCTGCGTTGCCGATGTACACGGTGGTGAACATATCCACCGGGGTGTTTTCCAGCTCGGCCAGGGTCAGCACACAGCTGGTCTGGCCTTCGCGGCCGATGTTGCGCACAAGGCCGCAGACCGTCTCCGGGCCCTTGCCGTTAGCGCGCAGAATGCGCACCGCCTTCTGCAGGTAGTCCGGGCGGCCTTTGGAGGAAGGGTTGTACAGCGCCAGGCAGAAATCGCCCATGGCCGCGCAGGCCAGCCGCTTTTCAATGACCTCCCACGGGGTGAGCCGGTCGGAAAGGGAAATGACGCAGAAATCATGGGCCAGCGGCGCACCCAGCACGGCTCCGCCGCTGAGGGCAGCGGTGAGCCCGGGCACGACCTCTATGGTCACGTCCGGGTATTCTTCGGCCAGCTCCAGCAGCGGGCTGGCCATGCCGTAAACGCCCGCGTCGCCGCTGCACACCAGTGCCACCCGTTTGCCGGTGCTGGCCTTTTCCAGCGCCCAGCGGCAGCGGTCGATCTCCTTCGTCATGCCGGTGGAATAGTATTCCTCGCAGGGAAACTCCGGCTCGATCAGGTCGAGATACAGCTTGTAGCCGCAGATGGCGTCCACGCTTTCGAGGACATTGTGGGCTTCCTGGGTCATATAGTAAGGGTCGCCCGGGCCGATGCCGACCGCATAGACGACGCTTTCCGGCTGGTCGATCTCAAATTCCATCGGGTCAAACATTCTGCCACCTCCAATCCGGGGCAAAGGGCCGCACCGCCAGCGCAAAGGTCACGCCGGTGCGGGCGTATTTGTGGAAAACGAGCGGCCCGCCTGCCGCCAGCACGGCTGACCGCTCGCAGACATTGTCCACGCCGGTGACGCTCTGCACAAAGGCAGAGGGCGTAAAACTGCCGGGCGCGGCGCGCAGGGCTTCGGCGGGGAAGAACTGCACCGGCCAGCCGTGATCCTGGCAGAAGGCAAGTAAGCCCGCTTCGTTTTGTTTCAGGTCGATGCTGGCCGCCGCCGTGATGCACTGCAGGGCCAGCCGGTTTGCGGCACAAAAGGCTGCGAAGGCTTCTTCCAGCGTGTCAGCGCCGGTGCCGCGTCTGCAGCCTACGCCCAGCACGCCGATGCGGGGCACCAGATGCAAGGCATCCCCCGCCGGGCAGAGGGTGAGGGCAAAGTCCGGGGCATCTGCGCTCTCGGTCAGGCCCGCAGGCGGCGTGCCCGCAATGGGCCAATCGGAGGTAAAATGCACCTCTCTGCCCGCCAGCAATGCGCCGCTGACAAGCTTGATGCGCTCCGGCTCCAGCACAGCACAGTTCTGGTGCTTGGCCCATTCGTCCACCGCAAACACGCCGTTTGCATCGGTAGCCGTGGTGATGACCGGCACCGCGCCGCACACAGCCGCCAGCGCCCGGGCCAGGTTGTTGGCACCGCCGAGGTGGCCTGAGAGGATGGGCACCGCAAAATGCCCGCACTCGTCCAGCACCACCACGGCGGGGTCCGACGCCTTGCTCTGGCAGTGGGGGGCAACGGCCCGCACTGCGATGCCAACAGCGCCCACAAAGATCAGAGCGTCACTCCCGGCAAACTGCCGGGCCGTCCAGTCGGCAAGGCCGACCTGCCCGGGCGCATGGCCGCAGCGGGCCACACTGCCGGAATAGGCTGCCGCCAGTTTTTGGGCCAGCGCAAGGCCCTTTGCCGTAAAGGCAAGGTAAGCCCGGGTCACTGGTCGGTCCCCTTGCGGAACGCGGTGGTGAAGGCCGGGTCGTAGAGCTTGCTGCGCTCGTAATTCTGGCCCAGGAAGCCGCCCACCACGATGAGGGCTGTCTTGGTGATGTGTGCCGCATGGACGCTCTCGGCCAGCGTGCCCACGGTGCAGCGAACGGTCTTCTGTTCCGGCCAGGTGGCTTTGTACACCACCGCTGCCGGGGTCTCTGCCGTGTAGGCACCACCTGCAAGCAAGGCTTCCTGCACCTTGTCCACCAGACCGATGGAGAGGAAGATGACCATGGTGGCCCCGTGTGAAGCAAGGCTTGCCAGCTTTTCCTTTTCCGGCACCGGGGTGCGGCCCTCCATGCGGGTGATGATGACGGTTTGGCTGACAGTGGGCAGGGTGTACTCGGCGTTCAGCGCCGCTGCCGCGCCGCAGAAGCTGGAAACGCCTGGCGTGTCATCGTAGGGGATGCCTTCGGCATCCAGCACGTCCATCTGCTCCCGGATGGCGCCGTACAGGCAGGGGTCGCCGGTGTGCAGGCGCACGGTGGTCTTGCCCGCGGCTTCCATCCGGCGCATCACATCCAGAACCTGTTCGAGAGTCATCTCGGCGCTGTTGTAAATTGCACAGCCCGCTTTGGCAAGGCCAAGCAGGGCCGGGTTCACGAGACTGCCCGCATAAATGATGCAGTCGGCGGCCTGCAGCAGGGCCGCGCCGCGCTGGGTGATGAGGTCCGGTGCACCGGGGCCTGCGCCAACAAAATGTACCATAGCGTTACTCCTTTACCAGAACGGTGGCAAAATAGCCCGCTGAATGTTCAGGCCGGGCAGCGGAAAGGTCGGTCCAGACGGTTTCGTCCGGCAGACCGCAATTGCATACAAGGGCACTGTTTTCAAGTTTTTTCGCCTGCTGCAGGGCAGCAAGTAAAGCGGGCAGCTGGCGGCCGGTCTTCATCAGCACTTTGGTGCCGGGCGTTTCCAGCACGCGGTCTGCCCAGCCGCCGGGCGCAATGGTGAGCGGGGCATCCATGCCGCCGGTGAGGGGAACATTCAGCCGCGCCGCCGCCGCGCAGAAGCTGGGCACACCCGCCGCCATGGCGGTGGCATAGCCTTCCGCCTGCAAAATCTCCTGCAAGTACCCGAAGGTGGCGTAGATGGAAACGTCACCGATGTTCAGCATGGCCACGTCCTGCCCGGCGTCCAGAAAAGGCCGCACAGCAGCGGCCGCCTGCCGGTGAGATGCCGCCAGCACTGCTGGGTCACGGCTCATGGCAAAGTGCAGCGGGACGATGGTCTTGCTGCCCAGTGCATCACCCAATGCCCGGCGGGCGATGTCCAGCGCCAGCATCTGGCCGGAGGATGTCTGCGGCGCGGCCAGCACCGGGCACTGCCGAATCAGCCGCACCGCCTGCAGGGTGAGCAGTTTCGGGTCGCCGGGGCCGACGCTGACGCCGTAAAAGATGCCTTTCAGTTCTGCCATTCTTCCATCAGCTCCTTTGCGGTTTCAGTTTCGCCCAGCGGGCCGTGCTGGTTGGAGAACAGCACGGCACCCACCCGGAAGCCCCCGCCTGCCCGGCGGTCAAGGTGCAGCTGGATGGCGGCAAGGATGCTTTTCAGCACTGGGGTGCGCAGGTTTGCACCGTCCAGAATGTCAAGGCAGGCGTCGGTAGTGGCGGCGTCCATCAGGGCCCCGCACACTTCGCGGGAAGCGCCGCACAGCGCTGCGTGGGCGCAAAACACTTCGGCGCGGCCGTCGGCAGTGTGGGAGTGGGTGTTCATGACGCCCGCCGCCAGCTTGACCAGCTTGCCCACATGGCCCACGAGAAGCGCTTCTTCAAAGTTTGCCGCTGCGGCCATATCCAGCGTGTCACCGATGAAGTTCGAGGTCTTGACCACCGGGAAGCGCTCAAACTGCGGCAGGGCAGACGCCAGATAGTCCAGCCCGTAGTTGCCCGGGGCCAGCACCAGCCGCCGTGGGCCGTCTGTGTTTTTGGCACGCAGAGCGGCCTGATTCATTTCCAGCTGGATGGTGTCCAGAATGGCCTGCTGGCTCATGGGCTCCACGATACCGCTGGTGCCCAGCACGGAAAGCCCGCCCTCCACCCCGATGTGGGGGTTGAAGGTGCGCTTTGCCGTCTCGGCCCCGCCCTCAATGGAGATGGTCACGGCAAAGCCGCCTGTGTAGGCCGCGTTCTCGGCCTCCCGTTCCAGCGCTTCGGCGATCATCTGGCGGGGCACATGGTTGATGGCGGCTTCGCCCACCGGCTGGTCAAGGCCCGGTTTAGTCACCCGACCCACACCCTCGCCGCCAAAGATGCGCACGCCGGGCGCGTCCGGCTCCAGCACCACCGACGCAATGACCGGCAGGCCGGTGGTCACATCTACATCGTCGCCGCCGTCCTTGCGGATGGCGCATTCTGCGCCGGTGTCCGTTTTGCGGCAGAAGATGGGTGCCACCTCCACCACGATGCCCTTCGGGGTACGCAGGGCCACGGTTTCTGGTGCATGGCCGGTGAGCAGCAGTCGTGCCGCGCCCGCCGCACCCAGGGCCGCACAGGTGCCGGTGGTGTAACCGCAGCGCAGCAGCTTCTGCCCGCTGCGGACGTAATGCTCAAATTGCGGCCCAGCCGGGTTGGCTTCCGGCTTTGGCGGCTCCGGTGCGCCGTATAGAGCAGCGTACTGTTCTTCCGTCAGGCCATACAGCGCCCGGATGTTCTCCGGCGCAAAAGCTTCCTTGGGCGTCAGCACGCCGGAGACCCCGGCAGGGGAGACGCACACCACCGCGTCGGCAATCTTCTGCGCCAGTTCCAGCTCATGCAGGCTCAGCACCACGGCGAGATGCTCACCATGGGCCAGCTCTTTTAAAATGGTCAGCAGCTCGATCTTGCCCTTGATGTCCAGAAAAGACGTGGGCTCGTCCAATAAAATCACCTGCGGCTGCTGGCACAGGGCCCGGGCCAGCAGAACGCGCTGGCGCTGGCCGTCGCTGATGCGGTTGAAATCCCGGTCGGCGAGATGGGCTGCACCCACCCGTTCCAGTGCGCTGTGCGCCTGCCGTTTGTCTTCGGCCGAGAGGATGCCCAGCCGCCCGGTGTAGGGGTAGCGGCCCGCCGCAGCAAAGTCAAAGCAGGTGGTCAGCTCCATGCGGCGGCTGTGCGGTGCCATCAGGGCAAGCTTCTGGGCCCGTTGGGTGCCGGTATAGTCGGAAAGGTTCTTTTCGTCCAGCAGCACCGCGCCGCCCATGGGGTCCAGCTGGCCCGCCAGCGTGCGCAGCAATGTGGATTTGCCCGCGCCGTTGGGCCCGATGAGGGTCAAAATCTGGCCGGGCTGCACCCCCAGCGCAATGCCGGAGAGAAGCGGCGTTTTGCCGTAGCCGATGGCAAGGTCATTTGCCGTGCAGAGAAAGGTCTCGTTCATCGTGCACCCTCCTGATTGCGCCGCACCAGCAGTCCGATGACCACCGGCGCGCCGAACACTGCCGTCACCGAGCTGATGGACAGCTCGGTGGGCGCAAACAGACTGCGGGCCAAAAGGTCACAGAACAAACAGAACGCCGCCCCGCCCAGGCAGCACCCGGGCAGCACATGCAGCGGCTTTGCACTGCCCAGCAATTGCTTGACGAGGTGCGGCACCGCGATGCCCACGAAGGAGATGGGCCCGGCAAAGGCAGTGACACAGGCCGCCAGCAGGCTGGAAAGCAGCACCAGTGCCGCCGAGAACGGCTTGACGTTCACACCCACGCTGCGGGCGTATTCTTCCCCCATCTGGTAGGCGGCCATGGGTTTGGACAGCAGAAAGGAAGCCGCCAGCGCAGGCAGGGCCACCAGCGCCGCTGCCCGGACGTTGGCCCAGGTCATGCCGGAAAAGCTGCCCTGCGACCAGTTGTGCAGGTTGACGATGTTGGAGTCCTGCGCAAAGGCCACCACGATGTCCGTGATGGCCGAGCAGATGTAGCCGATCATGACGCCGCAGATGACGAGGATGCTCATGCGCTGCACCCGCCGCGCCACCGCCAGCACAAAGGCCATGGCGGCCATAGCGCCCACGAAGGCGGCGACGATGAGCGTTACCGAACCGGTGAGCATCCCGCGATTGAGGAAAACCACCATGGTCAAGGCCACGGCCAGCTTGGCCCCGCTGGAAATGCCCATGACGAAGGGCCCGGCGATGGGGTTTGCAAAGAAGGTCTGCAGCAGGTAGCCCGCCGCGCTGAGGGCCGCACCCAGCAGCGCCGCCATCACCGCGCGCGGCAGACGCAGCTGCAGGATGATGTTCATGGAAAGCGTGTCCTGCCCCTTGCCCAGAAGTGCCGCCAGCACTGCGCCCGGCGCAAGGGACACACTGCCCCAGAACAGGTTCAGCGCAAACAGCACAGCCAGCGCCGCCGCAAGGGCAAGATAGGAGACAGCAAGGCGTCGGGTACGGGTCATAGACAGTCCTTTCAGTAAAATAAGACTTGATTATTACAGAACGCGTGACAGTACGCCCTCATCCGGCGCATTCGCGCCACCTTCTCCCGACCGGGGGAAGGCAGAAAACGTTAGGCAACATGGGTGAGAAATTTCAGGGTATCGGCATCGGGCGTGCCCTCGGTGAACACCTTGTTCATGTCAAGGATGAGGTCAGCAAGCTCCATGCTCTGCTGGAACAGGCTCTGGCTCGTGCACCACACCTGCCCATTCTGCACAGCCTTGAACTCTGCCAAAAGCGGGAACTTTTCGGTCAGCTGGCTCACGGATGCAATGGTGCCCTCGATGGCGCTGTTGTAGATGAGCACGTCGGCGTCTTTGGCACCGGCGTAGAAATCTTCCAGCGGCAGGTTCATGGTGGCAAGGCTGTTGCCATTGTCGGTGAGGTCCGAAAAGACGTAGGCCCCGCCGGCCATCTCGATCATTTTGGCCACATAGTCGCTGCCTTTGCGCACGGTGGCGAGGTTGTTGGAGCTGAGGGAGAAGAACGCACAGCTCTTGCCGGTGGGCTCCTGCTCCAAAAGCGGCGCAATGGCGGCTTCCTGCGCGGCAAACACCTGCTCGGCAGTGTCCTCTTTGCCCAGCAGAATGCCGTACAGCTTGATCCACTCCATGCGCTCAAGCGGGCCGCTCTCGTAGCTGGAACGCTCCACCAGCACCGGGATGCCGAAATGCTCCAGCTGCTCCTTCACTTCGGGGGTGTGCAGGATCATGGTGTTCTCGATGGCAAGACCGCAGTTCGCGGCCAAAATTTGTTCGTAGTCCGGGGCACTGTACTTGCCTGCATAGGCGATGCGGCCCGCTTCCATGGCCTGCTTTGCTTCGGGCAGATACCAGCCCTCGGCCTTGGTGCCGGAGAGGGTCACGCTGTCCAGCGCATCCAGATGCAAAATCAGGTCCATCACCGAGGTGGAGACAAGGTAGATGTTCTCCACCGGCTGGCGCAGCACGGTCACGTCGGCGGGCAGGCTGTCCACCTCGGCGGCATCCTGCGGCACAACGAGAAATTTCTGGCCGGAATCCGGGATGCTCACCATGGTATAGCCGCCTTCATAGCAGTCCGCCGTGAACTGCTGCGCGTAGTCCAACTGGTAATGATGCGAGAAAACAAGACTTTCTGTATTCGCAGGCTCCGTCTTGCTGCCGCAGCCGGAAAGCGCCAGCGCCGCCGCCGGAATGAGCTTCAAAAATTGGTTTCGGGTGATTTTCATATTACTTCAGGCTTGCCGAATCAAAGGTCAGCGTGTACTCGATCTCATGGGGGGTGCTCATGGCCACGGTGTCGGCGGTCACGTCCAGCGCGGTGTCCAGCGCGGCCACGGGGATCTCAAAGGTGGAGTTGCCCTCGGTGTTGGTGGGCAGATACTTCTCGCTGTCCACGATCATATAGTCGTAGTTGGGGCTGCTCCACACGATGGTGGCGGTCATTTTGCCGTCCGCCACAGTCAGGGCGGCGGGGCTTTCCACGGTGGCACGGCCGGAGCCGCCCTCCAGCGTCACCTCGCAGGTGTAGGTGCCGTCGGCGGGCGTTTCAGCTGCGGCCTGTTCCACCGCATCGCGCACGCTGACGGTGTGGTCATACCACTTGCCCTTTTTGCCCAGAATGGCCAGGTCAAAGTCGGTATCCAGAGCAGACACCGGGATGTCGAAGCCGTACACTTCCTCGGAAGTGCCGTCGGAGTAGGTGACCGTATCGGTGGTGGGCTGCAGCCAGTCGGACGCGTTGGCTTCGGCTTCGGCGGCCTTGCCCAGATACAGGTTGACGACATTTTTGGAAACCAGACTGACGTGGAAGGTCATCTGGCCATTCTCCACGGTCAGGGTGCCTTTGCCATCGCAGGCTTCGTTGGCGTGGAACATGGAGCTGTCGGTGTCAAACTCGGCGGTGTAGATGCCGTCCGGCAGAGCAGCGGTCTCAACCACAGAAGCGGCAGAGGACGCAGCTTCGGAGGAAGCAGCACTGGACGCCGCAGAGGAAGCAGCAGAAGAAGCGCCGCAGCCTGCCAGCAGGCTCAGCGCGAGAGAAGCGGTCACAACACAGGAAAAAATGCGTTTCATGAGAAATACCTCTACATTATAAAGAATTGGATTTTATTATAGCATGATTCTAAGAAAAAATGAACCCTCTCCATCGGGCTCCGCAGCGGCGGCAGCGAGACGGGGAGGGTTCGGGAAAATCAGCCCTTCAGGGAGTCAATGGCAGCCTTGGTGTGAGCGATGTACAGGCTCTGGATGTCCTCGATCTCGCCCAGACCAGCGATCTGGCAGTCGATGCTGTCAAATGCGCCGGAAGCAGTGAACTGGCTCAGCCAGGAATCCTCGTCGGAACCGGCCATATCATTGTTGGCGTGGTCACCTGCAACGACCATCAGCGGGCGCAGAACGACCTTGGTGTAGCCTGCAGCCTTCACGGCCTCGATGACGTTCTCGCAGGCGGTATCCTCGGGCTCGCCCTCAACGGTGCCGATGAACACATTGTCGTAGCCCAGGGTCTGCATGGTGGTCTGCATCTGGCTGTAGCTCACCTTTGCGGTGTGAGAGGTGCCGTGGCCCATGAAGACGAAGGCGACCTTGTCCTCAGCGGCGGCGCTCAGGCTGTCGTAACCGGCTTCCTTCACGGCAGCAGCGGTGACGGCCTTGGCGACGTCTTCCTTATCCTGGTTGATGACGGTGGCGTCAGAGCCGACCTCGCCCAGCAGGGGCTCAGCCACGGCGACGGTCTCGAACTTGTCACGGTAGGAGTCGATCATCTCCATCATCTCGTCGTACTCCGCGCCGTGCATCAGATGGGTGGGCTGGACGACCAGGTTCTTCACGCCGTTTGCCACAGCGCGGTCCATGGCCTGCTGCATGTTGTCGATCTTCTCGCCGTCACGGGCCTGCACATGGTTGATGATGATCTGTGCGGTGAAGGCACGGCGCACGGACCAATCCGGGTAAGCTTCCTGCAGAGCATCCTCGATGCCCTTGATGTCCTTCACGCGGCTGTCGTTGAAGGAGGTGCCGAAGGAGACCACCAGCAGTTCGTTCTCGCCGATGTTGTCCTCGTTGCGGGCGTCATCCTTGGAAGCATCGCCGGTGTCACGGCCAAAGTAGTCGGGGTCGGCGTTCTCGCCCTCGACCAGCTCCTTCTGGGTGTCGGTCAGGGCATCCCAGGCAGCCTTGGCGGCCTCGCACTGGGCGTCGGTGTCATCGTTGCGCTCCTGCACATAGATGGCGTCGATCAGGTCTGCCACGTTCTTTGCGGCCATTTCGTCAGCCTCCTCGCTGCTCACTTCGCTGGAAGCAGCGGACGCGGCGGTGCTGGTGCTGGAAGCGGTGCTGGATGCAGCGCCGCCGCAGCCGGTGAGCACACCGGCGCACAGGGCCAGAGCTGTGACGGCTGCAGCCAGCTTCTTGGTTTCGATCTTTCTCATTGTGTGTCTTTTCCTTTCCTGTGGAATGAATTACGGGCTGAACCGAACAAAGGGTACAGGAAAGAGAGATGAAAAAAAGGCCCTTTTGTCCTGCGGATGGCATGACAAAAAGGCCCTTACGGTTCAGAGCTTTTTTGGTACAACCAATTCCTCGTGATCTGGAGCTTTCGCTCCCGTACCAACAGCAGGCAGGTTTCCTGGCTGAAAGATCGCCGCCCGGCGCCGCCTTCTCAGAGCAAAGCTCCAATGGCTGGTGCAAAGCACCCTGACGCGGGCTCCCTTATCACAGTGACGAGATCGTGCGGGATTTGCACCCGCTTCCCTTTTACCCTTCCCGCCGCCATAACGGCAGAAGGCACCTGCTGTTTTTCTGTTCAGTTCGCAGGACAGTATAGCATACCGCAGCGGGAAATGCAAGAAAATGGGCGGCATCCCGGTACTTTTCCTTATAAAAGGCGAAAAGAAGGCTGTGTTTTGTATAAAATCCCGCCGGGCACCCCACACTAACCCCGGAAGCAATGCGTACACAACACGACAGATGGGAGCGAAGAAAATGGAGCAGATTAAACGATTTTTGCGCGGCAAAGGCTTTGCGCTGGCGCTTCTGGCCTGCCTGGTGGCGGCAGGCGCGGCGGGGGTCTGGGCGGTGCGCGCCGTCCGCAATGAACTGGAAAAAAGCTATGAAGAACTGACACGGCCGGAGGCGTCTTCCGCCCCGCAGGCCGCCGTGCCGGATACCGATTTGAAAGTGGAGGATGAACCATGGCAGGATGTTACCGAAGCAGCAAACAGCGTGGCCGGTGTGCCCAAAGCGGAGAGTGGGGCCGTATCCTCTGGTTCGTCTTCTGGGGCGGTGTCTGGTGCTGGTTCTGTGCGCGAACCCTCCGCACTGCAAGGCTCCTCTGCGCCTGCCAGCAGCTCGGCAGCGCCTGCCTGCGCGCAGCCGGTCACGGGACGTGTGCTCAACGCCTGCAGCGGCGATGAGCTGGTCTACAACAAGACGCTGGGCGACTGGCGCACCCACAACGGCGTGGACTATGCCTGCGCCCAGGATGCGGCAGTGTCTGCCCCGGTGAACGGCAAGGTGACCGCCGTGGAGACGGATGGCCGCTGGGGCGGCGTGGTGAGCATTGAGGACGGGGAAGGCCGCGTCTGGCGGGTGTGCGGCACGGCAGATGTGCAGGTGAAGGCCGGTGACACCGTGTCCACAGGCCAGACGCTGGGCCGCGCGGGGAACATCCCGAACGAATGCACCGAGGAGACCCATGTGCATCTGGAAGTGCTGGAAGGGGAGAAGTACCTCGACCCGGCAAAGCTCATCGGATAAAGCATCAGAAAAGGCGGCAGGGCGAAACGGCTCTGCCGCCTTTTGCGCTGTCTGCAGCCCAAAAATCCATTCTTTCCCGGCGGGGCTGCATTGCTTTTGCGGGACGGTTCTGGTATGATATATACGTAGAACTAGGCGTTTTGGGAGGAAATCAGATGGCGAAGGTGTTGATCGTAGGTGCCGGTGCGGCGGGACTGATGGCGGCGGGTGCCGCCGTGCGGCAGGGGCATCAGGTGACGGTGCTGGAGCACATGGATAAGCCCGGCCAGAAAATTCTGGTCACTGGCAAGGGCCGCTGCAACGTGACCAACGATTGCCCGGCGGAGGAATTCCTGCGGCATGTGCGCACGAACCCGCGGTTTCTGTTTTCCTCGCTGGGGTCTTTCCCGCCCGCCAAGACTATGGAACTGTTCGAAGGCCTCGGCGTGGAGCTGAAGGTGGAACGCGGCCGCCGGGTGTTCCCGGTGTCGGACAAGGCAGAAGAAATCCGGCAGGCCCTTCTCCGCTACGCACAGGATGCGGAACTTGTACATGACGGCGCGAAAAAGCTGCTGCTGGAAGAAGTGACGCCGGAACCGGAAGCGGCCCCTGCCGCGCCGGAAAACCCGCGCCATCCCAAAAAGAAAAAGGCTGGCCCGGCGCTGCGGTGCATCGGCGTGCGGGGCACCTCGGGCCGGGAATACCGGGCCGACGCGGTGCTGGTGGCCACCGGCGGCGTGAGCTACCCCACCACCGGCTCCACCGGCGACGGCTACAAGCTGGCACAGCAGGCCGGGCACACCCTGGTGGAGCCGGTGCCCAGTCTGGTGAGCCTGGTGAGCCATGACGCCGACTGCAAAAAAATGATGGGGCTGGCCCTGAAAAACGTGACGCTGACCCTGTTTGAGGACGGCAAGGCCATCTTTGACGAGCAGGGCGAGATGCTGTTCACCCATTTCGGCATCAGCGGCCCGCTGACCCTGAGTGCGTCCAGCCATCTGGGCGACATGAAAAAGCACAAGTATTATACGGAGATCGACCTGAAGCCTGCCCTCAGCGAGGAACAGCTCTATGACCGCATCACGCGGGATTTTGCCCTGCTGGCGAATCACGCGGCGCAGGGCGCGCTGGTCAAGCTGCTGCCGTCCAGCATGCAGCCGGTGATGGTGGCGCGCTGGGGCATCGACCCGGCCACCAAGGCCAACCAGATCACCCGGGAGCAGAAGCGGGAACTGGTGCAGTTATGCAAGCACTGGCGGGTGTCCATTGACGCCCGGGGCGACCTGGCCCATGCGGTCATCACCAGCGGCGGTGTGTCCGTCCGCGAGGTGGACCCGAAGACGATGCAGAGCAAGAAGGCGCTGGGCCTGTACTTTGCGGGCGAAGTGCTGGATGTGGATGCCTACACCGGCGGCTACAATCTGCAGATCGCCTTCTGCACCGCGCAGGCGTTTGCAAATAACTTGTGAGGGGCCAGCAATGCAGTTCTCCGTTACGACCCCCTCCGGTAAAATGTGTTTGGAGCGCTCCGCAGAGCGCGACAAACACGAAAATTAAAAATAAATTTCCGCTGAAGATGGCCAGAGCGTGAGCGGCGGCCATTTTAAATCGTTTGGCTTAAAAAGGAGAGATACAAAATGGTATCTGTTGCGATCGACGGGCCTGCGGGCGCAGGCAAATCCACGCTGGCACGCCGTCTGGCGGCTGAGATGGGCTATATCTATGTGGACACCGGTGCCATGTTCCGCACCATCGGCCTGTATGCCCTGCGCGCGGGCAAGGACCCCAAGGATAACGCGGCGGTCAACGCGCTGCTGCCGGAAATTGAACTGCATTTTGCGTTCATCGACGGCGAGCAGCACATTTATTTAAAGGAAGAAGACGTGAGCACCGCCATCCGCACCGAACAGGTGGGCATGGCAGCTTCCGCTGTGGGCGCGAACCCGGCCGTCCGCGCCTTCCTGCTGGAGATGCAGCGGGACATGGCCCGGAAGCAGGACGTGCTGATGGATGGCCGCGACATCGGCACGGTGGTGCTGCCGAATGCCACGGTGAAGATTTTCCTCACCGCTACGCCGGAAGCCCGCGCCACCCGCCGGTGGAAGGAGTACCGGGAAAAGGGCATCGACACGCCCTATGAGGAAGTGCTGGCCGATGTGAAGCAGCGGGACTATCAGGACACCCATCGCGCCGCTGCGCCGCTCAAGCAGGCGGACGATGCCGTGCTGCTGGACACCTCGGAGCTGGATTTTGAACAGAGCCTTGCTGCAATGAAGAAGATCATTGCACAGAAAGTCGGCTGAAGGAAACGCCCGTGAACCGGAAGCTTCCTCCTTAGACACGAATCGGGCCATTCCATCGCCCGCCCTATTGCCCTTCGGGCAACAGGGTCCCACCCCAGCGGACGGTCTTCGGAGAAACTTCCGGTTCGCAGGCTGAATAAATCTAAAACACAGGAATAAAACGATAAAATGATATTATATTACATCTTAGTGCCTTTCGCATGGCTGCTGTGGCACATCGGCTTCCGCATCCATGTGGAGGGCCGCGAGAACCTGAAAAAAGTGCAGACGAAGGGCTATATTCTGGCACCCACCCACGTTTCCGCCATCGACCCGGTGTTCATCGTGGTGACGCGGTGGGGCAGGCGGATGGTCGTGTTCGCGAAAAAAGAACTGTTCGAGATCAGCGCCCTGCTGAGCTGGTTCTTCCGCTGCTGCGGCGCAGTGTGCGTGCGCGGCACCCGGGACGAGGTGGCTGTCATTGAGCAGACCGTGGAAAAGTGCAAAAACGGCGAAACCCTGCTCATCTTCCCGGAGGGCACCCGCGAGAAGGAAGGCAAGCTGCTGCCGCCGAAAAGCGGCCTGTTCGTCATCGCGGCGCAGGCCGGAGTGGACGTGGTGCCCTGCCGCATCCTCTACGACACGCCGGACGGAAAAATGCACCTGCTGTGCAAAGTGCGGGTGATCTATGGCGAGCCGATGCCCGCCGCCCAGTTTGCCATGGAGGGCCGCCGCGACACCAAAAAGCTGCGCGCCAACAAGCAGGCGCTGCTGGATGCGTGGGAGAAGATGGGGGAATAATATGGAGATCAAAGTCGCCAAAACGGCGGGGTTCTGCTTTGGCGTGAACCGCGCCGTGGAGCTGACCTACGGCCTGCTGGCCGAGGGACGCAGGGTGGCCACCCTCGGGCCGCTGATCCACAACCCCCAGGCGGTGGCAGACATGCAGCGCCGGGGCGCGCTGGTGGCAGACACGGTGGAGGACATCCCCGCCGGGTATGAGGTGGTCATCCGCAGCCACGGCGTGCCGTGCAGCGTGTATGACGCGCTGGCCGCCCGCGGCGTCCGCTATCACGACGCTACCTGCCCCTTCGTGCAGAAGATCCAGCGCATCGCCGAGCAGGCCGAAAAAGAGAACGCGGTGCTGCTGGTGGCGGGCGATAAGACCCACCCGGAGGTGCAGGGAATCGTCGGGCACACCCGTGGAGAGGTGTTCGTTTTTGCCGATCTGGACGAGCTGCGGGCCTGGAAGGGCCCCTCGGACCCGCAAAAACCCCTGTTTGCAGTTGCACAGACCACATTTCAGGTAACAAAATGGCAAGAAAGTTCGGAGTTTCTCAAAAAAGCCTATACAAACGCCCGAATTTTTGATACAATATGTAATGCGACGTGGGCGAGGCAACAGGAAGCGGAAGACCTCAGCCAACAATGCGACATCATTGTTGTCATTGGCGGTCATCATTCTTCCAATACCCAAAAGCTGGTACAGGTCGCCGCAAAACACACGCGTGCCGTAACGGTCGAGACAGCGAGCGAACTTCGGCCGGAATGGTTTGCAGATGTTAAAGTGGCGGGCGTGACAGCCGGGGCTTCAACGCCATCGTCTATTATTGAGGAGGTACTTAACAGTATGAGCGCAGAAATCAATGACAGCATGAGCTTTGAGGAGATGCTGAATGCATCCGAGGAAAAGCGTGTTCATGCAGGCAGTATTGTGAAAGGAATCGTGACCAGCATCTCTGCCAACGAGATCCAGGTGGATATCGGAGCCAAGCAGACCGGCTTTGTCAAGCTGAGCGAGCTGACCGATGATTCCTCCGCCAAGGTCGAAGACCTGGTGAAGGTTGGCGATGAGCTGGACCTCATCGTCGAGAAGGTTATGGATCAGGATGGCGTCATCCAGCTCTCCCGCAAGAAGCTCGCATCTCGCAAGGGCATGGAAGAGATCGCCAAGGCAGCTGAGTCCGGCGAGGTCGTCGAGGGCGACGTCACCGAGTTCAACAAGGGCGGCGTTGTCGTCAACGTCAAGGGCGTCAAGGTGTTCGTCCCCCGTTCTCAGGCCACTATGCGCCGCGACGAGGACTACACTGCTCTGGTCGGCCAGCACGTTCAGCTGGTCGTCACCGAGTGCTCCGGCCGCAAGATCGTCGGCAGCATCAACAAGGTGACCGCTGAGCAGAACAAGGCAAAGCGTGAGGAGTTCTGGGCAAACGTTGAGGTGGGCAAGACCTACACCGGCGTTGTCAAGAGCCTGACCTCTTATGGTGCATTCGTTGACATCGGTGGTGTTGACGGCCTGTGCCACATCAGCGAGCTGAGCTGGAACCGCATCAAGCATCCTTCCGAGGTCGTCTCCGTTGGTGACACCATCGAAGTGTATGTCAAGGACATCGACACCGAGAACCACAAGGTTTCTCTGGGCTACAAGAAGGCCGAGGACAACCCCTGGGAGCAGCTGAAGAACAACTACCCCATCGGCAGCACCTTCCATGCTCCGGTCGTGTCCCTGACCAAGTTCGGTGCATTCGTCCGCATCCTGCCGGGTGTTGACGGTCTGGTCCACATCAGCGAGATCAGCAATGATCGCGTTGAGAAGGTCTCCGACGCACTGAAGGTCGGCGATATGGTCGATGTGAAGCTGCTGGATGTTGACTTCGACAAGAAGCGCATCAGCCTGTCCATGAAGGCTCTGCTGAACGACGACGCTGAGTAATCAGTCCTTCGTTCGGAAGATCATCTTCTGACACAATGCGATCAACAGCCCCGTTGCCGGGAAAACGGCGGCGGGGCTGTTTTTATAAGAAAAATGATAAAATTCTTCAAAAAACACTGGGAAGTGCTCAGCTACCTTATCTTTGGCGTGCTGACCACCCTGCTGAACATCGTGCTCTATGCGCTGTTCAACAGCCTGTTCGGCTACACCGCGGCCAACAGCTGGGGCAATGTGCTGGACAACATCATCTGCATCCTGTTTGCCTACTGCACCAACCGCGCCTTTGTGTTCCGCAGCAAAACGCAGGGCAGGGCCATGGCGAGGGAATTTGGTGCATTTGTCACCTGCCGTCTGGGCACAATGCTGCTGGACACCGCAATTATGCTGGTGCTGGGCAATCTGCTGGCGGCGCAGGGTGCAGCGCTGATGGATAACCTGATGCAGGGCGTGCTGAGCGTGGTGGCCCACTGGCTTGGCCCGGATACGGCCATCCAGATGGCAGCCTCCTATGCAGGCACACCGGCGGGGGTCACGGATGGCTCTGCCGCTATTGCCGTCATCGGCGGTGCAGACGGCCCCACGGCGATCTTCGTTACCAGCCGCTACAATGCGCAGGCACTGTGGGGCCTTGCCGTAAAGGTGTTTTCCAATGTACTGGTGATCGTGCTGAACTATGTGTTCAGCAAGCTGATCATCTTTAAAAATCGCAAGTGAGATATTTTCTCCGCCGCAGGTGGAGAAAATATCCAATATAATTTAGGAGGTACGGTTTTATGAAGCGTGGTCTGAAAGGTTTTGCATTTCTGGTCTCCGGTCTGGTGCTGGGCATCATTGGTGCAACGGTCTCTGCAACTGCAATTGCCCTGAGTGCTGTCGGCATGGCAAAGGTGCGCCGTGCCAGCAAGTAAAAAGGAGAAACAAACATGACTCGTGAAGAAATTCTCTCCCATGTCGATCACACCCTGCTGAAGCCGGAGGCCACCTGGCCCCAGATCCAGACCCTGTGTGACGAAGCCATTGCAAACCACACCGCATCCGTCTGCATCAACACCTGCTACGTCAAGCAGGCTGTGGAGTATATGGCAGGCCGCATCCCCGTGTGCTGCGTGGTGGGCTTCCCTCTGGGTGCCATGGATACCGCCAGCAAGGCCTTTGAAGCCAAGACTGCCATCGAAAACGGTGCAGCCGAGGTGGACATGGTCATCAACATCGGCCGCCTGAAGAACAAGGAGTACGATGCTGTCCGCGAGGACATCCGTGCCGTGAAGCAGGCTGTGGGCGATAAGATTCTGAAGGTCATCATTGAGACCTGCCTGCTGACCGAGGAAGAAAAGGAAAAGATGTGCGACATCGTGTGCGAGGCCGGTGCCGACTACATCAAGACCAGCACCGGCTTTTCCACCGCAGGTGCCAACTTCCACGACGTGGAACTGATGGTCAAGGGCGTGCGTGGTCGCTGCAAGGTCAAGGCTGCCGGCGGCATTTCCACCGTGGAGGATATGGAGACTTTCCTTGCACTGGGCGCTGACCGTCTGGGCACCTCCCGCGCTGTCAAGATCCTGAACGGCGAGCAGGCAAAGGGCTATTAAGTTTTCTGCAAAAAATGTATTTCGGCAAAGCTCTGGGCTTGGCTGAACTGCAAAGGATGATCTCTCAAGGGCTGCTGCACAAATTGCTGTGCAGCGGCCTTTTTTGCGCCCAAGCCTTGCAAGCAGAGTGTAGCAGGGTGTATAATATAAATAGGTATTGTATAAAATAGGGGCTGCTCGCTTTATGGGGCAAGGCGGGCAGAGGAGGAAATGCAATGAATATACCCGAGATCCTTGTGGCCAATGGCACAGGGGCGGTGCTGGTAAGCTTTCTGCTTTTATTGCGGGTGCGCGGCGAGAGTAAAAACAGCGTGGGAACAGAGCTGTTTTGCCGGATTCTGGTGGTGACGCTGCTGGCACAGGCCACAGAGACGATCAGCTTTCTGCTGGACGGCGTGCCCGGCGCGGCAAGCCGGTTCTGGCTGTACCTGACCAACACCGTCTGCACCGGCGCTACCGTGTGCGTGGGCTATGCGTGGTGCTTGTATGTGGACTTCCGGGTCTACCGCAGCATTGGACGCCTGCGCAGAAGGCACCTGCTGCTGGGCGCGCCGCTGCTGGCGCTTTTGGTGCTGCTGGTGGCAAACCTTTTTGGCACGGGGTGGATCTTTTCCATTTCGGCGGACAACGCTTACCATCGGGGCCCGCTGAATATTTTGCTGTATCTGCTGCTGTTCAGCTATTACGCCGAGAGCGTGTGGCAGGTGCATAAGGCCAAGCGCGATGGCATTACGGTGGAGTTTTTTCCGGTGTACTACTTCGTGGTCACCTGTGCGGTGGGCACGCTGCTGCAGGGCGCATTCTACGGCATGGCCTTTGGCTGGCTGTCGGTAGCTATCGCCTTTGTGCTTGTGGACAGCCAGACCCGCAGCCTGCGCGGCTATACCGATGAGTTGTCCGGCCTGTTTGGGCGCAAGTACATGAACTACTGTCTGGACCGCATCCACGCCACGCAGGAGAAGGACGTTTACGGCATCATGATGGACGTGAACTGCTTCAAGGAGATCAACGACACCTACGGGCACGCCGAGGGCGACCGCGCCATTCAGGAGATCGGGCACATCCTGTCCGGGGCGCTGGTGGCAAACTCGGTAGCCATCCGCATGAGCGGCGATGAGTTCATGGTGCTGATCCGGCACGGCTCGGAGGAGCTTCTGGATAAGACCTGCGCCGCCATCGAGCGGCGGGTGCAGCACTATAACGCCACCGCTCCGGCGGGCAGCTTTCAGCTGTCCTTCTCCACCGGTGTGGCAAAGTACGAGGGCGGCAGCGTGGAGAAGTTTCTGGTGGAGCTGGATCAGCGGATGTACGCAGAAAAGCGCGCTTTCCACGCCGCCCGGGACGGCCACGCCGTACCGGAGCAGGGAAATGCTCCATCAATTTAAAAGGAATGTCTAAAATAAGTGCGACTTATCTTGACAATCTGACGCTGCAATGATAGAATATGTGGCGTACCAATTGAATACCGACTTATCAAGAGCGGCTGAGGGGACAGGCCCTGTGAAGCCCGACAACCTGCGCGAGAGCGTAAGGTGCCAAATCCTGCGGGAAACCGGAAGATAAGAGTGCAACGCTCAGAGCTTTCGGCTCTGGGCGCTTTTATTTTTCAGAACAAACTTGATGGAATGGTAAATACACGCAACTGCAACATTTAGGAGGCAAAAAATGGCTAGACACCTGTTTACTTCTGAGTCCGTCACCGAGGGACATCCCGACAAGATCTGCGACCAGATCTCGGATGCAATTCTGGACGAGATCCTGACCCACGACCCCAATGCCCGCGTGGCCTGCGAGACCTGTGCATCCACCGGCCTTGTGCACATCATGGGCGAGATCACCACCAACTGCTATGTGGACTTCCAGAAGGTCGTCCGCGAAGTGGTGGCAGATATCGGCTACACCCGCGCAAAGTTCGGCTTTGATGCCGACACCTGTGCCGTCATCTCCAACATCGACGGCCAGAGTCCCGACATCGCACTGGGCACCAACGACCAGGTGGGCGGTGCAGGCGACCAGGGCATGATGTTCGGCTATGCCTGCGACGAGACCCCGGAGCTGATGCCCATGCCCATCAGCCTGGCCCACAAGCTGGCAAAGCGCCTGACCGAGGTACGCAAGAACGGCGAGATGGATTATCTGCGCCCGGACGGCAAGAGCCAGGTGACCGTGGAGTACGACGAGAACGGCAAGCCCGTGCGCGTGGACGCCGTGGTCATCTCCAGCCAGCACAGCGAGAGCGTGAGCATGGAGCAGCTGCGGGCAGACGTGATGGAAAAGGTCATCAAGGCCACCATCCCCGCTGAGCTGCTGGACGAGAACACCAAGTACTACATCAACCCCACCGGCCGCTTTGTTGTGGGCGGCCCGCAGGGCGATACCGGTCTGACCGGCCGTAAGATCATCGTGGATACCTACGGCGGCTATGCACGCCACGGCGGCGGCGCGTTCTCCGGCAAGGACCCCAGCAAGGTGGACCGCAGCGCTGCCTATGCGACCCGCTGGGTGGCAAAGAACATCGTGGCTGCAGGTCTTGCCAAGCAGTGCGAGGTGCAGGTGGCCTACGCCATCGGCGTGGCAAAGCCTGTGTCCATCATGGTGGATACCTTCGGCACCGGCACGGTGGCAGACGAGAAGATCGAGCAGGCTGTGGAGAAGGTGTTTGACCTGACCCCCGCTGCCATCATCCGTGACCTCGACCTGCGCAAGCCCATCTACCGTCAGCTGGCCGCTTATGGCCACATGGGCCGCGAGGATCTGGGCGTGAAGTGGGAGAACACCGACCGCGTGGACGCCCTGAAGGCTGCCGTGGCTGCCCTGTAAAAAGCGTTTTACCCTGATAGAAGGTAAGTGAAGAGAGACCGCTGCACCCGACCGTGCAGCGGTCTTTTTGCGTCACAGGGAAAAGAAAATGGTACGGTAAAAAGTATTACTTTTCCTCAAAAATCAGATAAACTTTGCGAAACGGTAAAGATTTGGTCGCGTTTTTGTAAGAAACTCACATTCTCTTGAAGGAAAAGGAAAAACAGCTGTGCAAGGCGCAGAAAATCCACACATGAAACAAATTGATATGGAACAATCGACAAAATGTGATAAAATAAAACCAGATATGCGCACTTGTGTGCATGGTACGGATGGTAAACAGCAATAAGGAGTTATGTGACTATGTCTATTGAAATTTCCCCTAAGTCCTTCTTTGAGCAGCCCAGTGTGGCGGATATGCGGCTGATCGCCTGCCCCGGTGCCGAGGAGCTGACCGGCCTGATCGACAAGCACCTTGTCCGTTGGGCAAAGGCTGCCGGAATTGAAAAAGACACCTTCATTATTTCCTGCGACTGCCCCCGCTTCCAGAGCGGCGACGCCAAGGGTCTGGTCAAGGAGTCTGTCCGCGGCGACGATATCTTTATCGTGGTGGACCCGGGCAATTACAGCGTCACCTACAAGCTGTTCAACTACGAGAACCACATGTCCCCGGACGACCACTTTGCAAACCTGAAGCGTCTGATCCAGGCTGTGGCCGGTAAGGCACACCGCGTTTCCGTCATCATGCCCAGCCTGTACGGCGGCCGTCAGCACCGCCGCGTGGTGCGCGAGAGTCTGGACTGCGCTGTGGCCCTGCAGGAGCTGCAGACCATGGGCGTGCGCAACATTATCACCTTTGACGCACACGACCCCCGCGTGCAGAACGCAGTGCCCCTGATGAGCTTTGATAACGCCATGCCCACCTATCAGGTGCTCAAGAGCCTGCTGAAGAAGGATCCCACCCTGTCCTTCGACAAGGAGAAGTTCACCGTGGTCAGCCCGGACGAGGGCGCTATGAACCGCAATATGTACTTCTCCAGCGTGCTGGGCTGCAACCTCGGCATGTTCTACAAGCGCCGCGATTACACCCGCGTGGTGAACGGCCGCAACCCCATCGTTGCCCATGAGTATCTGGGCGAGAGCGTGGAGGGCAAGACCGTCTTTATCGCAGACGATATCATTGCTTCCGGCGAGAGCATGCTGGAGGTTGCCAGCAACCTGAAGGAGCGCGGCGCTGCTAACATCATTGCCAACGCCACCTTCCCCCTGTTCACCAGCGGTCTGGAGAAGTTCGACAAGGCTGTGGCAGACGGCACCCTGACCTACGTTGTGGGCACCAACCTGACCTACCGTATGCCCGAGCTGCTGACCCGCGACTGGTATGTGGACGTGGACGTTTCCAAGTATGCTGCCTACTTTGTGGTGGCTCTGAACCACGATATGTCCGTTTCCAGCATCATCGACCCCCTGAAGAAGATCGAGAACCTGCTGGCAAACCGCAAGTAAGATCGCTGTTCCAAAGCCCCTGCACCCTGCGTGCAGGGGCTTTTTGAATTTTCATAGAGAAAAGGAAGTGTATCATTAGAAACAGCAGTGGTATAGGGGACTTTCGCTGATCAGCACTTTTTACAAAAAATGATATACTAATATATTAATTGAAACAAAAAACACTAAATACTATTTACAAATTGTGATATAAATGGTATTCTTTGTACAATGTTGAAGCAGGAAGGCACCTGCCGTGAGAAAAAATCGGAGAAAAAGCAAGAGAGTCCGGCCTTCAAAGCCGGGCATAACAAAGTGCGCAGGCACTTACAAAAAGGAGAAAACACTATGAAACGCCGCGATTTTATGAAGCTTTCCGCCGCTACCGCGCTGGGTGCTACCGTAGCCGCTATGGCACCCTCGGCTCTGGCTGCGACAGAGCTGGACCAGACCAACGGAGATCTGCACACTACCGTAGATCGCAAGACCGCAGCTATGGGTCTGGGCGATGGCAAGACCTTTGCTTATGACCCGGAAAACCCGTACCTGAACGTGAATGTGGGTCTGTTTCATGATGCGCAGGTAATGGTGGGCGGTCAGAATGTTGGTGCTGCTACCTATTACCTGCCCGACGGCATGGATCCCTGGGCGCCGGCAGTTATCGTGCTGACCCCGGACAACACCACCGCAAGGGCGTTCTCCGGCTCGGTCACAGGTCGTATGTGGCGCACGGTGGCGTGCAAAAATAAGATCGCCGTTGTATTTTTCGGTCCTGAAAACGGCGGCAGCTGGAACCTTTCCCTGAGCTCTGCCGGTCGTGATGACGCAGCAGCGCTGGATGCATTGTATCAGCTCATGCGCAAAAAGGGCGTTAAGCTGTCCGGCGCATTCTCCATGGACAAGTCCCACACTGCACTGGTGGGCTACAAGGAGGGCGGCGCAGCCGCTCTGCTGTTCGGCGCTCGCTGGGCAAGCGATTTCAGCTCCATCTGCGCCGTGGATGCCGTTGAGGTCCCGGCAGCTTCTCTGGAGGCAGTGGGCGGCGAGTATGTGCTGCCCTTCCCCGGCGACTCCACCCGTGGCGTGCAGGAGGAAGCCATTGCGGCAAAGACAGTGGATACTCCCGTTTGGTTCGTCCGCTCCAAGGCGGATACTGCCAATAAGGTAGCGCTGGATTTCTACCTGAACGCCAATCAGGCCGTGTCAAAGGGGAACGGCGTGTATGTCAGCAGCCGTACAGGCTCTGCCGCCGAGGTGTGGGTCACCGAAAAAGCACAGTGTCCGGCAGCCATCTGGGAAAAGTTCTCCGGTCAGTTCAAGCGCTTTATGGCACTGCAGCTGCCGGGTCGCGTAGCAAAGGCAGAGGACTTTACCCGTCGGGGCTTTGATATCCATGAGGAGTGGGTCAACGGCGAGCTGCGCCGCTGGATGGTCTATGTGCCGTCCACCTATACCGGCAGCAAAAAGGTGCCGCTGGTGCTGGTGATGCACGGCTACACCGCCTCCATGTACGCCATTGCCGAAGAGTCCCGCTGGTACGATGTGGCGGAGCAGAACGGCTTTATCGTGGTGTTTGCGCAGGGCCTGGTACGTCCCGCAGACCTGATGGGCAACATTCCCACCGCCATGTGGCTGGCAGGTCCCTTTGCCGCACTGGCTGGTAAGGATACCGACCCCAGCGTGGATTTGGAGTTCATCAACAGTCTGCTGGACCGCATGGAGCGGGATTACAGCATCGACACCACCCGCGTGTATGCTACCGGTCACTCCAACGGCAGCCTGATGACTTGGGCTACCGCCTGCCGCTACGCAAGCCGCTTTGCCGCCATTGCACCCGTCGGCTATATGTTTGCCCCACTGCCGGAGCTTGACCCCGCTGTTCTGCTGCCGACATGGGCTTTCCTGGGCGAGTACGACTCGGCAGGTGTGGCAGAGCTGGTGGAGGATAACGGGACGGTGAAGGCGCTGCAGGGCTGGAACGCCCACAACGCCACCAACGAGGCAGCTGTTGCAGAAAGCACCTCCTACGATGGCGCTTTTGTGACCAAGAGCTTTATGGGGGGCAACGCTCCGCTGGTGCAGTACACCGTGGTCAAGGATACCCCTCACGTTTACCTGCAGGAGGAGAGCGTTGCCATCTGGAATGAGTTCTTCTCCCGTTACAGCCGCGGTGCGGACGGCACCCTGTACTATCAGGGCAATGCCGTGACCGCCGGTAAGCATCAGCCCAGCGCAGACTGGTACGCTGCAAAATAAGCTGATAATGCCCGCCGCGCGGCGGTACAGAAGCTTTATATCTCGGGACACCGGAACGTCTGCGGACGCTCCGGTGTCCCTTTTTATGTTTTGCGGCGGCTTGTGTTAAGTTTTTGAAAATTCGTGCCGGGGGCTTTGCAAATCCCGGTGGGTTTATGCTATATTTAAGTTGAAATACTTTGCATTCTGACAGAAAGGAAAAACGCCATGGAGCATTTTGTGGAGTTTGAAGATGTCTGTAAATATTACCAGACCGGCAGTGTGAAGATCGCTGCCGCCGACCACCTGAATTTCTATGTGGACAAGGGCGAGTTCTGCATCATCGTGGGGCCCTCCGGTGCGGGCAAGACCACCCTGCTGAATATTCTGGGCGGCATGGACAACTGCGACGAGGGCAACGTCTGGCTGGACGGCCGCAACGTGAGCCGCTTTTCCGCCCGGGAGCTGACCACCTACCGCCGGTATGACGTGGGCTTTGTGTTCCAGTTCTACAACTTGGTGCAGAACCTGACCGCGCTGGAAAACGTGGAGCTTGCCAGCGAGATCTGCCGCGACCCGCTGGACCCCGCCGAGACCTTGCGCAGCGTGGGGCTGGGCGAGCGGCTGAACAACTTCCCGGCGCAGCTTTCCGGCGGCGAGCAGCAGCGGGTGTCCATTGCCCGCGCACTGGCCAAAAACCCCAAGCTGCTGCTCTGCGACGAGCCCACCGGTGCGCTGGATTACCGCACCGGCAAACAGGTGCTGGGCCTTTTGCAGGATACCTGCCGCAAGACCGGACGCACCGTCATTGTTATTACCCACAACACGGCACTGACCGGTATGGCCGACCGCATCATTCAGGTGCGCAGCGGCCGCATCGTGTCCAATCAGGTCAACGAGCACCCGGTGCCGGTGGAACAGATCGAGTGGTGAGTACTGTGCAGAAAAGTTACCGCAAAAATATCCTGCGCGAGATGAAAAGCAGCATCAGCCGGGTGGTGTCCCTGTTTGGCATCGTGGCGCTGGGGGTGATGATGCTCACCGGCCTGATGTGCATTGCCCCCGATATGCGCACCGCTGCCCAGAAGTATTATGTGCAGCAGAATGTGTTCGACCTGCGGGTGCTGTCCACCCTTGGCCTTAGTCAGAGCGATATCGACGCCATTGCCGCTGTGGACGGGGTGGACGCCGTGCAGGCGGTGAAGTATCAGGACGTGGAAGGCCACTGGACAGGGGACGACCAGACCACGGTGGCGCGGCTGTATCAGCTGCCTGCCGACCCGCAGGCCGATACGCCGGAGAACATGAACCGTCCGGTGCTGCTGTCCGGCCGGATGCCGGAAGCTGCCGGGGAGTGCGTGGTGCATGTGATGGGCCACGGCAGCCCGGTGGAGCTGGGCACCCAGTTGACCCTGCCGGAAGAGACCGAAGGGGTCAGCGGGCAGGTGTTCACGGTGGTGGGCACGGTGCAGGACCCGCTGCATTTTTCCTCCGATTCCGAGAGCAGCACCGTGGGCGATGGCCAGCTGGACTGCATCTTGTTTGTGCCGGAGGGCACTTTGACCGCAGATTATTATACGGTGTGCTATATCAAGACAGAAAACGCCGGATTGTATGATAATTATTCCGATGAATATCAGGCGGCAGTGGATGCCGTAGCGGAAAAGCTCAAGGCCATCCAGAGCGTGCAGTGCACCGCCCGGCGGGAAGAGCTGATGGACACCGCCAACGACAAGCTGACCGAAGCGCGCACGGAGTACGACAGCCAGAAGGCCGAAGCCGAACGTCAGTTTGCCGAGGCGGAGGCAAAGCTTGCGGACGCACAGGCACAGCTGGATGCCGCCAAGGCGCAGCTGGAAGCCGGGGAAAAGGAGCTTGCCGCCCAGAAGACTGCCCTGCCGGACACCATGCAGAGTGGTGCCGACAAGCTGGTGAGCAGCGAGGAGCAGGTGCTGGAATTTGAGGAACAGTTACAGCAAATCGAGCTGCTGGTCAACCTGAAAAAGGTGGCAGACCCCCTGCTGAGCTACGCGGAAACCGCCCTGCGCAACGCCGAAAAGGCGCTGGACGAAGCCGAGCCGGAGGACGAGGATTACATTGAACTGCGAGATGCGCTGGCCAAGGCGCAGGCCGCTTACGACAACATCTATAACCAGCTGCAGGGCTATCAGCAGCAGCTGGACGCGGGCAAGCGGCAGATGTACAAGCAGGGGCTCATCTCTTCGCCGAACCTCTCCAACGACCAGCTGGTGACCGAAGCCAAGGCTGCGCTGCGCAAGATGAAATTGCAGCTTTTGCAGGGACAATTGCAGCTGACCACCGGCACCGCCAGCGCCTACACCCAGTTCGATGCCGCACAAAAGCAGCTGGAAGAGGGCTGGGCAGAATATAACGCCGGGCAGACCCAGCTGGAAGAATCCCGCACCGAGTACGAGAGCCGGAAAGCCGAGGCAGAGCAGAAGCTGGCGGACGGCCTTGCCCAGCTGAACGATGCCGAGGAGCAGGTGAGCCAGATCAAAAAGGGCGAGTGGTATGTGCTGGACCGCACCTCCACCATGAGCTGCGTCACTTTTGCCCAGTACGCCGACCGCATGGACGCCATTGCCCGGGTGTTCCCGGTGTTCTTCTTCCTTGTGGCGGCGCTGGTGGCTACCACTACCATGACCCGCATGGTGGACGAGAACCGCCTGCAAATGGGCACCTTAAAGGCGCTGGGCTACTCCAACTTCAGCATCGCGGGCAAGTATTTGTTCTACGCGATGCTGGCCACCATTCTGGGCAGTATCGTCGGCATGGTGGTGGGCTTTGTGGTGTTCCCTATCATTATCTGGAACGCCTATCAGCTGGTGTTCAGCCTGCCTACCTTCACCCTGTACTTCTACCCGGGCATGGCAGCCGCCAGCGTGGGCATCAGCGCCGCCGTCATCGGCTTTGCCACATGGTATGCCTGCCGTTCCAGTCTGGCCGAAAAGACCGCAGCTTTGCTGCTGCCCCGGGCTCCCGTGGCGGGCAAGCGCATCCTGATGGAGCGCATCACCCCGCTGTGGTCCCGGATGTCCTTCTCCCAAAAGACCACCGCCCGCAACCTGTTCCGGTATAAAAAGCGGTTCTTCATGACCGTGCTGGGCGTGGCGGGCTGCACCGCGCTGCTGCTCATCGGCTTCGGCATACAGGATTCCCTGCTGCCCATCGTCACGAAGCAGTCTACGGAGCTGACCCACAACGATATGTCCATCACCCTCAGCGACCCCAAAGCCCTGACCATGGAGCAGGGGCTGGCAGAGGAGCTGGACAGCAACAGCGCCGTGCAGAACTGGGGCGCGGTGTATACCAAATCCACCACCATCTACAATGCCGAAGGTGAGAGCGCCAGCGTGAGCATCGTGGCTGCGGCAAAGGACAGCGACCTGACCCGCTACGTCACCTTCCGCACCCGCAAGGGACACAAGGCCATCAGCTTTGACAGCGGCAGCGCCATCCTGACCGAAAAGACCGCCGAGAATCTGGGGCTGCACACCGGCGATACCTTCTGGGTGGAGAACGCCGAGGGCACCCGGGTGGAGCTGACCCTGACCGGCATCACGGAAAACTATATGTTCACCCGGCTGTACCTCCCCCGCGCACAGCTGGAAAGCCTGCTGGGCACGGAGGATATCCCGTGGAACACGGTCTATGGCCAGACCACCTGCACCGATGCTGCCGGGTACAACGCCCTGCGCACCGACCTGCTGGACTGCAACTACGTCAGCAGCATCAGCTTTACCGAGGACACCACCGAGCTGTTCGATAACCTCATCGTCAGTCTGGGCTATGTGGTGGTGCTGATCATCATCTGCGCGGCGGCGCTGGCGGCAGTGGTGCTGTATAACCTCATCAGCGTCAACCTTGGGGAGCGCAAAAAGGAGCTGGCGACCATCAAGGTGCTGGGCTTCTACGATCAGGAGGTGTACCGCTACATCTTCCGCGAGATCGAGCTGCTGGCGCTTATCGGCTCCGGCGTGGGTCTGGCACTGGGGGTGCCGCTGCACAAGTTCATTGTGTTGACCGTGGAGATGGATCAGCTCATGTTCATCCGCACCATTGCGCCCCGCAGCTACCTGCTGGCGGTGGCGCTGACCATGGTGTTTACCGTGGTGGTCTGCTTTGTCATGCGGCGGCACGTCCGGCGCATCAGCATGGTGGAAAGCATGAAGGCTCCGGAGTAAAATTACAAAGCAAAACCATAAAAAGCACCCCCTGCGGCCTGTACGGGCAGACCGCAGGGGGTGCTTGGCTTTTCAGATGCGCAGGGAATTAGAGGCACACATACTTGAGGATGAACAGCACGGTGAGCACATACATCAGCGGGCTGATCTTCTTCTCCTTGGCCTTGCCGGTGATTACATTGATGATGGTCCAGGAGATGATGCCGATGGCGATACCCTCGGAGATGCTGTAAGCGGTGGGCATAGCCAGAATGGTCAGGAAGGCGGGGATGCCCTCGCTGGGATCATTGAAGTCGATCTTGATGGCAGAACCCATCATGTAGAAGCCCACGATGATCAGAGCCGGAGCGGTAGCAAAGCTGGGGATGGTGAGGAACAGCGGGCTGAAGATGGTAGCCAGCAGGAACAGCACGCCGGTGGTCATAGCGGTCAGACCGGTACGGCCGCCCTCGGTAACGCCGGAGGCGCTCTCCACGAAGGTGGTGGTGGTGGAAGTACCCAGCACAGCGCCCACGCAGGTGCCGATGGAGTCTGCCATCAGTGCGCCCTTGATGTTGGGCAGACGGCCGTCCTCGTCCAGCATATCAGCCTTGGAGGCCACGCCGATCAGGGTGCCCAGCGTGTCGAACAGGTCCACGAACAGGAAGGAGAACATCACGGCGAAGAAGTTCAGCAGACCAACACCGGAGAAGTCGGTCTTGAACACCTGACCAAAGGTCTCGCCCAGTGCGGAGAAGTCAAAGCTGACAAAGGCGGTGGGGATGACGGAGTACATACCGGCTTCCACATCGGGGACGTAGATACCGGTCAGCTCGCACACGATGCCCAGCAGCCAGGTGATCAGGATGCCGTACAGGATGCCGCCCTTGACCTTCTTGACCAGCAGGATGGCGGTGATGACCACGCCCAGCAGAGCCAGAATGGCGCCCACGCCCACGCTGTGGAAGGTTGCGCCCTTGAAGTGCTGGTAGGTGACCAGCGTGGAATCGCTGTTGACGATCAGCTTGGCGTTCTGCAGGCCGACAAAGGCCACGAACAGGCCAATGCCCACGCTGACGGCGCTCTTCAGGGTCATGGGAATGGCGTTGAAGATGCCCTCGCGCACATTGGTCAGGGACAGTGCAATGAAGATGACGCCCTCAACAAAGACGGCCATCAGAGCCAGCTGCCAGCTATAACCCATGGTCAGCACGACCGTGTAGGCAAAGTAGGCGTTCAGGCCCATGCCGGGAGCCAGTGCAAAGGGGTAGTTGGCCAGCACGGCCATCAGTGCGGTGGCGATAAAGGATGCCAGCGCGGTGGCGATCAGCACAGCCTTGGAATCCATGCCCGCTGCGGACAGGATGTTGGGGTTGACGGCAAGGATGTAAGCCATGGTCATGAAGGTGGTGATACCGGCCATGATCTCGGTCTTTACATCGGTGTGGTTTTCTTTCAGGTGAAAGAACTTTTCTAACATGAGAAACCTCCTGCTTCCAATAAAACACTCCGCCGGTTGCGGACGGCGGAGAAAGAACAGCTCCCATTCTATCAGCTGAAAACGTTTTTGTCCACACCAGAAACACACAAATTTCGCAATTTGTTCAAATTTTCTTAAATAAGTATGACTTATCTCACAAAAAATCTGGCATATTTTAGTAATTTGGACGGAATACAGGCACCTTGTGCAGAAAAAATGTCCGCGGAAAAAAGTAGTTCCGAAACACCCGTAGGGTGTTTCGGAACTACAAATAAAATATTTTTTACAAATTACCGGCGCTTACAGCGTCTCTACCCGGTCAAACAGATCCTTGGCGGCTTCCACGGCGTCCTTGCTGCCAAAGGCTACCCGCACGCCGCCGGACAGCACATCAGACAGGGCGGCGGCCTGTGCTTTGAGCAGGGCGGCGTCCACGCTGCACAGCGCCTTGCGGTCGGCGGCGCGCATCTCGTCCGTGATGTCGCAGAAGTACCGGTGATCCAGCTCCCGGGCGGCGGCACGCGCCTTGCGGGGCGTGTCCAGCTTGGCGGCGGTGCCCACGATGAACTCGTCCAGATCCCGGGCGGTGTAGTCCCGGGCGGCAAGGGCGGCAGGGGCGTCTGCAAAGGTGTCGTAGCTTTCCCGCAGGTGGGGGTCCCGGTAGGTGTACAAAAACTCGATGCCGTCGGCACAGAGCATTCCGGTGCCGTAGGCACCGCCCACCTCCCGGATGGTGTGCCACAGGTATTCGTAGCTCATCACCCGCGCCAGCACCCGGCGGCGGCTGTCCAGGAGCATGGGCCAAGCCAACACATCGTAGTTCACGCCGCCGTCAATGATAAAGGCTTCGTTCACCGGGGGCGTCAGGGGCTGGGTGTAGGGCTGCGCCGGGGCGCGCCGGGCGGCGGCAAAGCGGCTTTCCGGCAGCAGGGTGCGCAGCTTTTCCAGTGCGTCCTCGGTGCCGTGCAGGCTGACGGTCAGGGCGGCAGTCTGCAGCACCCGGCTGCGCACAGCATCCAGTTTTGCGCCCAGTGCCGCCCAGTCGGCCTTTTCCAGCAGATTGCACAGGAAGTGGTAGTAGCTCACGCCGGTGCAGGCTTCGTCCGCAGCACCCTCTACATAATAATGGGCGCGGGCGCGGGTGGAGGCAAACTCGTTGCCCTGCTGGATGAACAGCTGCTCCATGCGCAGCTTCAGCTGGCTGACCACCCGGGCATAGGCCGCTTCGGCGGCAGCGCCGGTAAGGACGGTATCGTACAGCCACTCGCCGCCGATCTCCACCGCCTTTTCCAAACTGCGCTCTAGCAGGCTCAGGCAGAGGGTGAGTTTCGCGTGGCAGGGAGAACCCTCCTGCCGTCCGGTCCAGAGATCCAGCTGGGCGCGGCTGTCGCCCAGCCATGTGCTGCGCAGGGTGTTCAGCTGCTGGGCGGTATGGGCGGGGGTGTCCAGCTCGTCCAGCACATCGGTGAGCAGATTCAGGTATTGCAGCTCCTCCGGGGTGACAGTGCCAAGATCATAGTAGAAATTCAGGTACAGGCTGCCGGCAGAGGGGTGGCGCAGCAGGGTGGCACCGGCCAGCTGCTCGGTGCTGCCCTGCGGGGTGGCATCGCCTGCGCCAAGGTCGGCGGCGGTGAGGGGATGCTCCAGCACCAGCTTGCCGTCGGTGCGCACCGGGGCGGCGGCATCCTCGGCTTTGGGCGCGGTGGGAATTTGCACCACCTGCACCGGGGCGGGGGCAAACAGCTCCCGCAGCAGGGCGTCGAACCAGCCCTCCTCCAGCTTGCTGCGCAGGGCGGCAAAGAGCTTGTCGGTGTGCAGCAGCAGGGCGGCATCGCCGGTGTGCAGCCAGCCGGTGGCGGCGTTGATGGCATCCAGCACGCCGTCCGGCAGACTGCCCGGGCGCTCCAGCGAGGCAAACTCGGCCTCGTTCAAAGCGGCCAGCAGCAGGTCGTGAGGAATGCCGGTCTTTAGCAGCTCGTCCACGGCCTTGCGCACAGCGGGGGCAAACTTGCGGGCAGAATCCACCGTAGCGCCGCGCAGCAGCAGCTCCAAGGTGGGCTGCAGGGTGCTGTCGTCAAAGCCGATGTCGATATCTGCGCCCAGCTGCTCGGCCAGCAGCGCGGCCTTGAGGGGAGAACTGTTGGTGCTCAGCAGCGCACCCAGCAAAATCTCCACACCCAGCTGCCGCTCACGGTCGGCAAATGCGCCGGTGTACCATGCCAGTGCGCACTGCACCTCATCCGGCTTGGGTTGGTCGGTGTAGTAGGGCAGCTCCACGAATGCGCCGGGCTGCTCGTCCTGCATGGTCAGGCGGGGACGGGCAGCGGCCTTGGGCATCTTGGACAGGTAGTCCTTATCCAGCCGTGCCAGCTTATCGGCCATATCCATCTTGCCGTACAGGGTGATGCAGCAGTTGTCGGCGCTGTAATGGCGGCGGTACACCCGCTGGTATTTCTCATAGGTCAGAGCGGGGATGGACGCCGGGTCGCCGCCGGACACAAAGCCGTAAGCGGTATCCGGGAACATCGCCCGCTGCAGGGCGTTTTGCAGCTGAGCATCCGGGGAGGCCAGCGCACCCTGCATCTCATTGTAGACCACACCGCTGACCGTGCCGTCCGCATCCCGGTGCCAGCCCTCCTGCTCGAACACGGCAGAGTCCACCATAGCCAGCGGGCAGAACACCGCGTTCAGGTAAACGTCCATCAGGTTGCAGAAATCGGTCTCGTTGGGGGTGGCAAAGGGGTAGACCGTTTTGTCCGGGAAGGTCATCGCATTGAGGAAGGAAGCCATGCTGCTTTTGAGCAGCTGCACGAAGGGGGAGCTGACGGGGTATTTTTCGCTGCCCGCCAGCACGGAGTGCTCCAGAATGTGGAACACGCCGGTGTCATCGGAGGGGAAGGTGCCGAAGCCGATGCCAAAGGCCTTGTTGACGTCCTCGTTCTCCACCAGCAGCACGGCTGCGCCGCTGACGTCATGGGTGAGCAGGGTCAAAGTACCGTGCTGCTCGGGGCAGTCCTCGGTGCGCAGGACGGTATAACCGGGATAGTGTGCCATTTTTATTCTCCTTTACGGGATGTTTTTCACAGAGGATGCGCCTGCGGCTCAGCCGCCGAACAGGCCGAAAAAGCTGGTGTGGGTCACGCCCAGCACAAGAAAAAGGGCAATCAGGGCGAACAGCACGCCGATGATGATGTCCATCTGGTGCACCGTGAGCGGGAATTTATCGTAGAGTTTTTCCTTGGGGTTTACAAAGTCCTTGCGGCCGTTGTCCAGCAGGCGCTTTTTGCCCTGCTCAAAATCGGCCTTCTGCGCCTGCAATTCTGCCTGCTGGCGGGCAAGTTCTGCCTCGCGGGCGGCCAGTGCGGCCTCGCGGCGTTCAAGCTCGGTCTGGGTATCCGGGGTGAGCTGTGCCATGGAAAGTCCCTCCTGTAAGCATAAGATGTTTTCCTTATGATACCACAAAAATGTGGACAAAAAAAGCACCCGCAGTGCAAAGACTGCGGGTGCAAAGGGGGATGATGAGGAGATTACTTCTTAGCCAGATACTTGCGGATATCAATGGCGACAGCCACGATAATGACAAGACCCTGAACGATGTAGGTGTAGGAGGAGTTGACGTTCATGAACTGCAGAGCGACCTTCATCAGCTCAAAGACCAGAACGCCGACCAGAACGCCGGGCACGGTGCCGACGCCGCCGGTGGTGGAAACACCGCCGATGGTGCAGGCTGCGATGGCGTCCAGCTCATAGCCCTGTGCGGTGTTGACGGATGCGCCGCCGGACTTTGCAGCCAGCAGGCAGCCTGCCAGACCGAACATGCAGGAGGCCAGGATGTAGATGCGGATCTTGGTAGCGTGCACGTTGACACCGGCCACCTCAGCAGCAGCCTCGTTGCCGCCGATGGCGTACATGTACTTACCGTGGCGGGTCTTGTTGTACAGGAACCAGAAGCATGCAGCCACGATAAGAGCGATCCAGATCAGCACAGGGACAGCCAGAATGGTGTTGGATGCCAGAGAGGTGAAGTTCTTGTTCAGGGAGCCAATGGGGGTACCTTTGGTGTACACCAGGCAGATACCGTAGACCACCTGCTGCATACCCAAGGTAGCAATGAAGGGCTGCACCTTCAGGTAGCTGACCACCAGACCGTTGCACAGACCCACGATGGCGCAGATGGCAATGACCAGAATGAACACCACAGGGGTGGGCAGGGTGGGCATATTGGGGTAGAACTTGCCGGAAGCGCCTTCGGTCTGCGCAAAAATGCAGGCAAGGCAGGCGGCAAAACCAGCCAGACGGCCAGCGGACAGGTCGTTACCGGTGGTGATCAGGCAGCCGGAAATGCCCAGCGCGATGATGTAGCGGATGGACACGTTCTTGAACAGGTTGATCATGTTGGTGCCGGAGAAGAAGTTGGGGTGAATGATGCCAACGATCAGGGTGACGGCCAGCATCATCACGATAATGGCGTTGTTGCTGAACCATTTGGCCACAGCCTTGCCATTCAATTTTTTGGTAGCTTCCACGATAGACAGCCTCCTTATTTACTGATTCGCCGCAGCGGTGGGTGCGGTCTCGAACTGGGTGGCCAGAGCCATGATGTTTTCCTGGGTGGCGTCCTTGCCGTCGATGAAGCCGGTGATGCGGCCATCGCACATGACCATGACACGGTTGGACATACCAATGATCTCGCTCATTTCAGAGGAGATCATGATAATGCTCTTGCCCTGCTTGGCCAGATCGGCGATGATGCAGTAAATTTCATACTTTGCACCAACGTCGATGCCGCGGGTGGGCTCGTCCAGAATGAGCACATCGGGGTTGTTGGCCAGCCACCGGGCGATCAGCACCTTCTGCTGGTTGCCGCCGGAAAGGCTCTTGATCTGGGTCTTGGGGCTGGGCACCTTGATGGCCATCTTTTCCTTGTTGGTAGCCACTAGATCGAGGATCTTTTTGTTGTCCAGCATGATGGGGCCCTTGCGCAGGGCATCCAGGGAAGCGATGGAGATGTTATCGGCAACGCTCAGCACGCCCAGAATGCCGGTAGCACGGCGGTCCTCGGTCAGCAGAGCAACGCTCTTCTGAATGGCATCGCGGGGCTGCTTGATGTTGACCTCTTCACCCTTGATCCACACCTTACCGGAGGTATGGGCACGCAGGCCGAAGATGCCTTCCATCAGCTCGGTACGCTGAGCGCCCACCAGACCGGCAACGCCCAGAATCTCGCCCTTTTTCAGCTCAAAGCTGCAGTGACGGAAGGAACGGGGATGGATGGAGGTAAAGTCCTCCACCTTCATCATGACCTCGTCCGAGGGCACGTTCTCCAGCGGGGGGAAGAGGTTAGACAGCTCACGGCCGACCATCTTTGCAATGATCTCTTCCTTGGTCATGCTGGCAACGTCCCACTTGCCGATGTACTGGCCATCGCGCATGATGGTGACTTCGTCCGCGATGACCTTGATCTCGTCCATCTTGTGGCTGATGTAGACCAGAGCAACGCCCTGCTCCTTCAGCTCCCGCATGATGCGGAACAGGCTCTCGACCTCGTTTGCGGTCAGAGAGGAGGTGGGCTCGTCCAGGATCAGCACCTTGCAGTTGGCGGAAACAGCTTTAGCAATTTCCACCATCTGCATCTGGGCGATGCTCAAAGAACCCAGCTTTGCATGGGGATCGATGTCCAGCTTCAGTTTCTTCAGCAGTTCATCGGTATCTTTGTACATTTTGGCGTGATCCACAACGGTGACGATGCCGTATTTCTTGGTGGGGTAGCGTCCCAGCCAGATATTCTCAGCCACGGTACGGGCCGGAATGGGCTGCAGCTCCTGATGCACCATGGCGATGCCACGATCCAGTGCATCCAGCGGGGTGGGGATGTTTACCTTCTGCCCCTCGTATTCGATCTCGCCCTCGTCCATCTTGTAAATGCCGAACATGCATTTCATCAATGTGGACTTACCGGCGCCGTTTTCACCCATCAGCGCCATGACCTTGCCCGGGCGAAGCTCCAGCTGTGCGTGATCCAGCGCTTTGACGCCGGGGAAGGTCTTGACCACGCCTTTCATTACCAGACGGTATTCTGACATTCCGCAGAGCCTCCTTGTCGTTTATTTTTAGGCCGCAGAAAAACCCTTTTCAAAACAAGGCGCGTGCGCGGAGAACATTTCTCGCACGCACGCGCTTTATAGCTTTGTTCAAGCTGTCAAGGTCCACTGCGCACCTTGCATTGTTTCAGGGAACTTTGGTCTTACTTCACATAGCTGGAAGCGTTGTCCTTGGTCACCTTCACATAGTCGACCCAGTAGTACTGCTCGACCTTGGAGCCCTCGACGTACAGCTTGGTTGCCTTCGCAGCTGCGGTAGCCTGGCCCACGTCGTCGTTCAGAACGGTACCGGTCATGTTGCCGTCCAGGACGTCCTGCACAGCCTCGGCCAGTGCGTCAACGCCGACCAGGTAGATGTCCTTGCCGACGGTGCGGCCAGCCTGCTGGATGGACTGCAGAGCGCCCAGTGCCATTGCGTCGTTGTTGCAGAAGACGACTTCGATCTTGTCGCCGTACTGAGACAGAGCGTTTGCAACGTCCTGCTGAGCGGTGGTCTGATCCCAGTTATCCAGGTACTCGTACAGGCACTCAACTTCCTTGCCGGCATCGGTCAGAGCCTTGATGGAGTACTCGGTACGGTACTGAGCGTCGATGTTCTCGGGGTCGCCCTTGCACATGATGTAGGTGACCTTGCCGTCGCCGTTGATATCGCCCTGAGTCTCGGTCTCGAGGATCAGCTCGCCCTGATAAGTACCGGACTGACGAGCGTCAGCACCGACGTAGCAGCACTTGCCCTTGTAGGAATCCAGAACGCTCTCCTCGGGCTCGCGGTTGATGAACACGATGGGGGTGCCGGAGGGAGAAACGGTGTCAACGATGGTCTGAGCGGAAGTGGTCTGGACGGGGTTGATGACCAGCACGTCCACGCCCTGCTGCAGGAAGGTGTTGATCTGCTCGGTCTGGGTGTTCTGGTCGTTCTTGCCGTCCATGATGGTGACGGAGTAGCCCATGTCCTTCAGGTAGCCTTCCAGATCAGCACGGTACAGGGTCATGAAGTTATCAGCAAACTGATAGATGCAAACGCCGACGTTGGCGGAGCCGTTGGTAGCAGCGGCAGAAGCAGCGGTGGAAGAAGCAACGCTGGAAGCAGCGGTGCTGGTGGAGGAAGAGCCGCCGCAAGCGGTCATAGCAGCGGTAGCGCCCACAACAGCGGAAGCCTTCAGGAAGTCGCGACGAGAAATCATTTTCATAATAGTAATCTCCTTCATTTGTGTGTCACAGCATATTCACAGACGCATTTGTCGCATGTGTCCGTAATCCCTGACAGTATTATACCCTTGTATGGGGGTGTTCCGCAAGAGAATAAGTTCACAATATTGGTGCAAATGTTTTGTTACGTTTCTACAAAAGCGGACCAAAGGTTACAAAATCTTTTCGCGAATTATCACAACTTTTCATGCCGATGCAACCAACATACAAATATGATGAAGGTATGTAAAAAAACATGCTTAAACATGACTGAATGTTGCATGGCTGCTAAAAAACCGCGAAAAGGGACGATACATTTTTTGAAAGATATTTTCAGGGATACTACACAGCGGAAAGAAAACGCCTTTTATACACTCTTACCGGGCAAGAAAAACAACACGGGTCGAGAAAAATGTTTACTCCCCGGGTGGGGCGGCACTGTACCTTTATAGTAACAGGGCGGTCAGGGCGCAGCGAACGTTTTTGGCGGCAGTGCCCGAAATACGAGCGGCCGTTTTCTGCGTGCTACGCCGACCGGGAAGATAAAACTGACGGAACTGCGTTGTGCCTTGAAAGCATAAAATATACAACAAGGAAAATAACTGCACAAAAATACTCGCTGGCCCCACAAAAGTGCACACTGTCGGGCACGGCGGGCGGGTGATATCCTGTGTACAGAGCCCGGGACACCGGACGAAAGGAGGAAAAACATCATGGGGCAGACAAAGCCCGCCGCCGGGCTGAAGAGCCTGAACCGCGCCGCCGACACCCTGAGCACCCTGCTGGCGCAGGAGGTGAAGGAGCTGAACGAGCGGCAGAAGGCCGCCCGGCGGGAGAACACCCCCGACCCCGGGATGATGAAGGGGCTGAAGGAGGCTACCGCCGTGCTCAAGGATCTGGCGGGTGTGGTAAAGACCCTGAACGATCAGGGCACGGAACTAGAAGGGACAGAGTGCGGCGTGGTGCTGCTGCCGCCGGTGGAACAGGAGGAGAAGGAATGAACAGAACCGAGCGGGCAGTCATTGTGTGGAAGCCGCAGCCCCGGCAGCTGGAATTTATGCGCAGACCGGAGCCGGAGGCACTGTACGGCGGCGCGGCGGGCGGCGGCAAGAGCGACGCACTGCTGATCGAAGCGCTGCGGCAGGTGCACATCCCGCATTACCGGGCGCTGATCCTGCGCAAGACCTATCCGCAGCTTTCCGACCTTGTGGATAAGAGCCAGTTGTACTACCGTCGGGCTTTCCCGGAGGCACAGTACAACGCTACTTCCCATGTATGGGTCTTTCCCAGCGGGGCAAAGATCTGGTTTGGCTCCATGCAGTACACCAAGGACCGCACCAACTATCAGGGCAAAGCCTACGATTTTATCGGCTTTGACGAGCTGACCCACTTTGAGTGGGACGAGTACAGCTACATGATGAGCCGCAACCGCCCCACCGGGCCGGGTACCCGGGTGTATATGCGTGCCACCACCAACCCCGGCGGCATCGGTCACGGCTGGGTGAAGGCGCGGTTCATCACCCCCGCCCCGCCCGGTACCCCCATTGTGGAAACCGTCACGGTGCGTCTGCCGGACGGCACCGACCAGCAGATGGAGCGGGCGCGGGTATTCATCCCGTCCAGCGTGTTCGATAACCCCGCCCTGCTGGCCAACGACCCCGGGTATCTGGCAAGCCTTGCCAGCCTGCCGGAGGCGGAAAAGCAGGCGCTGCTCTACGGCAGCTGGGACAGCTTTTCCGGGCAGGTGTTCACCGAATGGCGTAACGACCCGGCGCATTATCAGGATCAGCGCTGGACCCACGTTATCGCGCCCTTTGCCATCCCCAAGCACTGGCCCATCTGGCGCGGGTACGACTTCGGTTTTTCCAAGCCCTTTTCGGTGGGGTGGTATGCGGTGGACGAGGAGGGGCGGCTGTACCGCATCAAGGAGCTGTACGGCTGCACGGGCCGCCCCAACGAGGGTCTGCGCATCGACCCGGTGGAGCAGGCCAAGCGCATCCGGAAAGCCGAGCAGAACGACCCGCTGCTGCGGGGCAGGGTGATCCACGGAGTGGCAGACCCCGCCATCTTTGACGAAAGCCGGGGCGAGAGCATTGCGGCCATGATGGAGCGCAGCCCGCATTTTTTGCACTGGCAGCCCGGGGATCACACCCGGCTGGCGGGTAAGATGCAGTTCCACTACCGGCTGCGGTTTGCGCCGGACGGACGGCCGATGCTGCAGGTGTTCAGCAGCTGCAAGCACTTCATCCGTACCCTGCCAAACCTTGTGTACGACGAGAGCAATGTGGAGGATATCGACACCCGGCAGGAGGATCACATCTACGACGAGTGCCGCTATGTGCTGATGGAGCATCCCATCAGCCCGCCCGAGACTTCTGCCGCGCCGCCAAGGCCGGACGACCCGCTGGAGCTGCACCGGCAGGCGCGGTTCTACCGCATCTGAAAAACAGGACAGAAAGGAAAGAACTATGGAAGATACAAGAGCAGAGAGCCTGCCCATCGGCGCGGCAGAGGCGGCGGCTGCATTGCAGACGCTGCAGCGCTACAAGGCAGGCAAGGCGGCGCTGGACAAGCGCCTGATCGATAACGAATTGTGGTTCCGCATGGGACACTGGAAAAACTATCGCGACCCGCTGATGCCCGGCAAGGCGCAGCCTTCCAGCGGGTGGCTGTTCAACAGCATCGCCAACAAGCACGCCGATGCCATGGACAACTACCCCGAGCCCATGGTGCTGCCCCGGGCGGCAGACGACCAAGCCACAGCGCAGGCACTTTCCAGCGTGCTGCCGGTGGTGCTGGAGCAGGCGGATTACGAGCAGGTGTACAGCGATGTCTGGTGGCGCAAGCTCAAGCAGGGCACTGGCGTTACTGGCATCTTCTGGGACCCGGCGGCGCGCGGCGGGCTGGGCGACATTGCGGTGCGTAGCGTCAACCTGCTCATGCTCTACTGGGAGCCCGGCGTGCAGGATATTCAGGACTCGCCGGATCTGTTCCACCTCAGTTTAGAGGACACCGCCCGGCTGACCGCGCAGTACCCGCAGCTGGCGGGGCACGCCGCCGGGGTGGTGGACGTGCCCCGGTACATCCACGAGGACGGCCAGACCACCGCCAACAAGAGCGTGGTGGTGGACTGGTACTATAAGCGCCCAGACGAGAACGGCAAATTGCGGCTGCACTACTGCAAGCTTTGCAACGGCGTGGTGCTGTATGCCAGCCAGAACGACCCGGCGCTGGCGGCGCGCGGATTGTACGACCACGGCAAGTACCCCTTTGTGTTCGACCCGTTGTTCGTGGAGGAGGATTCCCCCGCCGGGTTCGGCTACATCGACGTGATGAAGGACTGTCAGAACGCCATTGATAAGATGAACCACGCCATGGATGAGAACGTGCTGCTGGCCTCCCGCCAGCGGTATGTGCTCAGCGATACCGCCGGGGTAAACGAGGAGGAGCTTGCCGACCTGAGCCGGGACATCGTGCACGTTGTGGGCCGCCTGAACGAGGACAGCTTCCGTCCGCTGCAAACGGCGGGCTTGCAGGGCAACAGCCTGAGCTACCGCAACAGCCGCATCGAGGAGCTGAAGGAGATCAGCGGCAACCGCGACCTGACGCAGGGCGGCACCACCGGCGGCGTGACCGCTGCCAGTGCCATCGCCGCCCTGCAGGAGGCGGGCAGCAAGCTGAGCCGGGATATGCTCAAGAGCGCCTACCGCGCCTTTGCAAGGCAGTGCTACCTCATTATTGAGCTGATGCGGCAGTTCTACGACGAGCAGCGGGTGTTCCGTATCACCGGGCAGCGCGGCGAGAGCGAATTCGTGCCCTTCTCGGCGCAGGGACTGCGCGCAAAGCCCGTGCCCGCCGTGGGCGGGGTGGAGCTGGGCAGCCGGGAGCCTGTCTTTGACATCGTGGTCAGCGCCGCCAAAAAGAGCACCTTCAGCCGCCTGTCCCAGAACGAGACCGCCAAGGAGTGCTACAAGCTGGGCTTCTTTGACCCCGCCAACGCGGATGCTGCCCTTGCGGCGCTGGAAATGATGGACTTTGAAGGGGTGGAAAAGGTGCGCGCCCGGGTGCGGCAGAACGGCACGCTGGCGCAGCAGCTGTTGCAGCTGCAAGGGCAGATGGCAAGACTGACCGCCGCTCTTGCGCAGCAGCCCGGCGGCACCCAAACGGCGCAGGACACTGCCGGCCTGACAGCACAGCTGCCGGTGGCGGCGGCTGCCCGCGCCATGAACTGGAACGGAAAGGAGGTGAAGTGAGATGATCAAGGTATGTTACAGTGAACTGGACGGCCCCAAGGGCTTGAGCCTGCGGCTGGAAGCCGCAGGTCACGCGGGCTACGCGCCCGCCGGGCAGGACATCGTATGCGCTGGCGCAAGCACCCTGATGCAGGCGCTGGTGTACCTGCTGGCAGGGGAGGAGAGCGCCCGCAGCGATGCATGGGACGAGCCGGAGGGCCCGCGCCTTGCCGTGGCGGTGCAGGCCCCGGTAGCACCGTGGGTGCAGGGTGCATTTGAACTGGCCAAGGCGGGCTTTACCCTGCTGGCAGAGCGCTACCCGGACAATCTGCGCTTTGCGGATGTGAGCCGCAGCGGACAGCAGAGCATGATGGACTTGCAGCTGTTTGCGGAAGGGGAAGCCGCCCCCGCGCTGAGCCCGGAGCAGACCCGGCAGGCGGTGGCTGCGGGTACCCTGAAGCCGGAAGCCCCCGCTGCGCAGCCGGAGGTGCCTCAGCAGACCCCGGCAGAGCCGGAGCCGCAGCCGGAAACACCCGCACAGGCTGAGCGCCCGGTATTGCCGCCCCTGCCGCTGCCGGTGCAGAACACGGTGCGCAGTCTGCACGCCCGCTGGGCGGCAGAGGAAGCCGCCATGCGCCGCAGCCAGCCGGGCTTTGACCTGAAAGCAGAGCTGAAGAACCCGGAGATGCGCCGTCTGATGCAGCTGCCCGGCATGCGGGTGCAGGACGCCTACCGCCTTGCCCACTACGAGGATGCCCTGCGCACCACGGCACAGACCGTGGAGCAAGGGGTAGTGGAGCGGGTGCAGCAGCGCGCTGCGCGTCCGCTGGAAAACGGCCTGCGCCCCGGCGCTGCCGCCTCGGTACGGCCGGACGTAGCCGCCATGACCCGCGCCCAGCGGGAAGCCTTGGAGCGCCGTGTGCTGCACGGTGCACAGATCGAACTTTAACCTGACAGGAGAAAGGAAAAAAGCATGATGAATTTTAACATCCAGCTGTTTGCGGACGCGCAGACCAACACCACCGGCACCATGTCGGTGGAGATGAAGACCTTTTACGAGAAGCGCCTGATCGATCAGGCAGAGCCGCGCCTTGTGCACGACCAGTTTGCGGATTACTACCCTGTGCCCCAGAACGGCGGCAAGACCATCGAGTTCCGCAAGTACGACAGCCTGCCCAAGGCCACCACCCCGCTGACCGAGGGTGTGACCCCCAACGGCCAGGCCCTGAACGTGACCACCATTACCAGCGACCTGCACCAGTACGGCGGCTGGACCCCGCTGACCGATGTGCTGCAGATGACTGCCATCGACAACAACGTGGTGCAGGCTACCCGTGTGCTGGCAAGTCAGGCCGGCCGCACCATGGACAGCATCACCCGCGATGTGCTGGCGGGCGGCACCAATGTCATCTACGCCCCGAAGCTGGGCGCAGACGGCACCGAGACCGCCGTTACCAGCCGCAAGGCGCTGGACAAGAGCTGCACCCTGACCCCGAAGCTGTTCTTTCAGGCAGCAGCGCAGTTGGGCGCAATGAACGCCGACCCCATCGGCGACAGCTACGTTGCCATTATCCACCCCTATGCGGCCTACGACCTCAAGACCTGCAAGGAGTTCATGGAGGTGCACAAGTACGCCGACCCCGACACCATGTTCCGCGGCGAGATCGGCAAGCTGGGCAACATCCGCTTTATCGAGACCAGCGAGGCCAAGATCTGGAAGGACGACACCTGCCCGGCGGGTCTTGCGGTGTTCGGTACGCTGGTGCTGGGCGCCCACGCCTACGGCGTGACCGAGCTGGAGGGCGGCGGTCTGGAACACATCGTCAAGCAGCTGGGCTACGGCGACGACCCGCTGAACCAGCGCGCCTCTGTGGGCTGGAAGGGGATGCGCGCCGCCGAGCGTCTGGTGGAGCAGTACATGGTGCGCATCGAGAGCGTGTCCAGCTACTCCGCCACCGCTGCCGCCAACTAAGGAGGTGCCCATGGCTGAAAAGAACGTGCGCATCCGGCTGTTCAAGGACAACAGCCGCTACAAGGGCGACCTGTTCGTCAGTGTCAACGGCGTGAACTACAAGATCCGCCGTGGCGTGGAAGTGGAGGTGCCGCCCGCTGTGGCCGAGGTGCTGGAGCACAGCCAGCGTCAGGACGAACTGACCGCTGCCCGCATTGCCGCTGCGGAGAACGCGGCGCAGTAAAATCTGCAATATCAACGCTGCCCGGCTGGGAGAAATGCCCCCGGCCGGGCTTTTTATAAAAAGGATGTGATGACATGACCATAGGAGAGGCTTTGGAGCGTGCCGAGCAGCTGCGCCCAAACTGCCGCATTGAGACCGAGACCCGGCTGCAATGGCTGCGGGAGGCGGACGCCCTGCTGCGCACAAAGCTGTTTGACCGCGCCGCCGCCGGGGCGTTTGACGCCGTGGGCGCAGACCGTCCGTGGGAGCAGCCGGTGCAGGACGACCAGACGCTGCTGGCACCGCCGCCCTTTGATGCCCTGTACCCGCACCTGCTGTGTGCGCAGATGGATGCCGCCTTGGGCGAGACCGACCGCTACGCCGGGGAGCAGGCACAGTACAACGCCCTGTACGCAGAACTAGCGGTCTGGCTGCGGCAGAACTACCCACCCCGCAGCCGGGCGCAGTGGCGCTGGTAAGGAGGTGAGGCGATGGTACTGGCGGACAGAATACGGCTTGCCAACACCCGGCAGCTGCTGCGGGCTTTTGGCGGCCTGAACGAGACCTACGGCTGCTCGGAAGCAGAGTACAGCGCCGGAGTGAACTTTTCCACCCGGGATTTCCCCGCACTGAGCACCCGCACCCCGCGCCGCAGACTGCGGGCACTGACCGGGCTGAACGGGATGTATCACCTGAATGGTCTGCTGACCGTCTGCGGACGGGATGTCGTTTATACCCCGGACGATGCCGCCGCCCCGGCGGTGACGAAGCTGGACGCTGTGACCGACGGCCGCAAGGCGCTGGTGGGCATCGGCACAAAGATTCTGATCTTCCCGGACAAGCTGGCCTTTGATACGGCAGACGGCAGCGTTGCCGCACTGGGGGCACTGTGGACGGCGGCGGGCAAAAGCGTGACCTTTGCCCCCTGTGATGCCGCAGGCAAGACCTATCAGGTGGAGGCCTTTGGCCGGGAGGAGCCCGCCGAACCGGCAGACGGACAGCTGTTTTTAAAGGTAGAGGATGCCGACCATCCGTGGCGGTACGACAGCACGCTGGAGATGTACAGCAAAAACTCCGGCAGCTGGACAGCCATCCCGCTGGAATACTGCCGCATCACGGCGGCAGGGCTGGGCAAGCTGTTCCGGCAGTGGGACACCGTGACCGTGCAGGGCGCAGCCGCCGAGGCGGCGGGACAGAGCCCGGAGCTGAACGGAGACCAAATCGTGTATGACGTGGGCGAGGACTGGCTGCGGGTGCGCTGCACCCCACAGGGCGAGTATTTCTACGGCACACTGGTACAGAACGCCGCCGCCGCCCAGTGGCAGAGCATGGACGGCAAACAGCACCGCAGCGTGGAAGCCGCCCAGACGGTATCCATGGAGCGCCGGGTGCCGGAACTGGATTTTGTGACCGAGTGCGACAACCGGGTGTGGGGCTGCAACAGCAAAGAAAACGTTATCTACGGCTGCAAGCTGGGCGACCCCACCAACTGGTTCAGCTACCGGGGCATTGCCGCGGACAGCTACGCCGTCACTGTGGGCAGCGACGGAGCCTTTACCGGGGCGGCTTCCTGCATGGGCTATGCGCTGTTCTTCAAGGAGAACACCCTGCACAAGCTGTATGGCTCCAAGCCTTCGGATTTTCAGCTTTCCAGCCTGCGCTGCCGGGGCGTTGCCAAAAACGCCGCCCGCAGCCTGTGCGTGCTGAACGAGACGCTGTATTATCTCTCGCCGGACGGCGTCATGGCGTGGGACGGCAGTCTGCCCACCAAGGTGTCCGGTGCGCTGGACGCTGCAAAGCTTTCCAACGTGCAAAGCGCTGTGGGTGGTGCGCTGGATGGCCGGTACTACCTGCACATCTCCCGGGAGGATGCCCGGCTGCTGGTCTACGATACCGAGAAGGGATTGTGGAGCGAGGAGGACGTCTGCTCCTGCGATATGACCAGCACCGGCGGGCAGCTTTATCTGTGGGACGGACAGGCGCTGTGGGCGGCAGACCCCACCCGCGAGCCGGACTGGCAAACCACCGACGGCGTGGAAACGGACATCCCCTTTGAGCTGGTCACCGGCGATGTGGGACTGGACGGCACCGAGCAGCGGTATCTCTCCCGGCTGACCTTGCGGCTGGACGCCGAGTGCACCAGCACGGTGGAGGTGGCGGTGAGCTATGACGGCGGCGCGTGGGAGACAGTGGCCTCCCTTGCTGCCCAAGGCAGCCGCCGCAGCTATGACCTGCCCTTTGTACCCCGGCGGTGCGGGTCGCTGCGGCTGCGGCTGCGCGGCAAAGGGCAGATCACCCTGCGCGGACTTGTGCGCACCATCGCCCCGGCAAAGGGAAAATTATGGGAGGAGGATGCCTCATGGCAAGCATGAACGGCCTGAGCAAGCTGGGCCTGCCCAAGTTCAGCGATAACATGGACCCGGAGGATGCCCGGGCACTGCGCAGCTATCTGTACCAGATGCAGGAGCAGCTGCAGTATGTACTGACCAATCTGGATACGGAAAATATGTCCGACACCCTGCGCAGCAAGCTGCAGGGATTATAAGAACGAAAGGAGAATTATATGGCATCCAAAAAGAAGGAGGAACTGCTGCAGCCGGAGATGCAAACGCAGGCACAGCCCGCCGCGCAGTCCACTTACAGCGCCGAGGGGCTGAACAGCCGCGCCGATGTGGAAAAGGCCATGGCAAACGTCAGCTACCGCCCCGGTCAGCAGGTGACCGATGCGGCCGATGCCCTGAAGCAGTGGCAGCAGAACCGCCCCGCAGACTACCAGAGCAGCTATCAGGATAAGATCAACAGCCTGCTGGGGCAGCTGCTGGAGCGGGAGAATTTTCAGTATAGCTACACCCGCGACCCGCTTTACCGCCAGTATGAGCAGCTGTATACCCAGAACGCCCACAACGCCAGCGCGGACGCGGCGGCGCAGGCCGCTGCTCTGACCGGCGGTTACGGCTCCAGCTATGCCACCAGTGCGGCGCAGCAGGCCTATCAGCAGCAGATCGGCGGGCTGGCCAGCGCCATCCCCACCCTGTACAATCTGGCGCTGGATACCTACCAGAGCGGCGGCGAGGAGCTGGTGAACCGGCTGGACCAGCTGAACGGACAGGAGCAGAACGCCCAGACCCTGTATGACCGTCAGCTGCAGGACTACTACACCCAGTTGCAGCAGAAGGGCGAAGCGTACAACGACGCCTACGCCAAGGACTACGGCCAGTATCAGGAGCACCTGAACCGGCTGGACACCCTGCACGGCTACTACACCGCGCAGGAGCAGGCGGAAATCAGCCAGCGCCAGCAGACTTTCAATAACATCATGACGGTGTTGGGCGTCATCGGGGACGTGGTGCAGCTGGCCATTACCGGCACCACTGGTCTGGGCACGTTGGCGGGCAGCCTGCTGAACACCGGGTACAACATCTACTCCGGCAACCGCGCCTACGAGGCCGAGCGCGCCGATACCCAGTGGAGCCAGCAGATGCAGGAAAAGCAGCGGCAGGACGCACTGACCCAGCAGCAGTACGACAACACCGCCAGCGAGCGCGCCTATCAGGATGCGCTGAAGCAGCAGGCCTTCAACAACAATGTGACCACCCAGAAGCTGAACATCGCGAAGGGCGAGTGGGCGCTGAAGCAGTCCAATGCCCAGCAGAAGGCTGCACAGGCTGCCGGTAAGGCGGCGGCTGCGGGCACAAAGTCCGGCAAGTCTGGCAGCGGAAAGACTACCGGCAGCAGCGGCTCGGCCTCCGGCGACAGCCGCAGCACTGTCAGCGCCGGGGTGCCCTACACGGCAGCGCTGCTGCGCAGTCAGGGCAAGAACGATGTAGCCATCACCTCTGCCCTGCGGCAGGAGGGCTACACCCCCGCCCAGATCGCAAAGATCCTGCAGGAGATGAATAAGTAAGAGAAAAGGCACCCCGGCAAAGCAGCTGCTTTGCCGGGGTGCCGTACTTTTATAGTATTCCGCCAAAAGAAAAAGTCCGCTGTTCAAAACAGCGGACTTTTTGGTGGGGTGCCCAGTGGGACTCGAACCCACGGTCTCCAGATCCACAATCTGGCGCGTTAACCGACTACGCTATGGGCACCACATAGATGCGCCCGAAGGGACTCGAACCCCCGGCCCACTGCTTAGAAGGCAGTTGCTCTATCCACCTGAGCTACGGGCGCACGTTGTTATCCCAATGGGTTCCATTATGGCGGCAGCACTGTGTCGGCACAGGCTGCGAGAGAAATAATACCATACCCATCGCATTCTGTCAAGGAAAATCTGAAAAAAGTTTCAACTTTTTTGCGCTGCGGGCAAAAATGACCGTTCCAGCGTGTAGGAATGGCCTTACAGCAGCCACATTCCGGCACAGCCCAGCGCAAAGCCCAGTGCAAAGCCGCACACCACGTCCCGCACATGATGCACCCCGGTGAGCACCCGCAGGCAGCAGATGAGCAGGGCAATGCCCACCATCACGCAGCCCGCAGCGGGGTAGAAATACAGCCACACCGCCGCCAGCACGGCGGCGCTCAGCGCGTGGCGGGATGGCATGGAGTGCCCACGGCTCTCCTTTGCCACCAGCGGGGTAAAGCCGGGCTGCTCGTAGGGGCGGGGAAAGTGCAGCCGGCTGCGCAGCAGCGTGCCGCCCCAGAACACCAGCCCCGGCACAAAGACGGAGCGGGCGATGAGCACCATAAAGTCCAGCGCGGCCTGCTTCTGGGTGAGGAACAGCCGCGAGAGCCGGATGTTCAGCAGGCACAGCAGCACCGGATAGCACACAAAGGGCACCAGCGGCAGCCACCGATCCAGAAAAACGACCAGCCGCTTTACAGTCGGGTGGGCGCTGAACCAGTGATAGATGGGCTTATACTGTTCTGCGGTCAAAGCAGCTCTCCTCCTGTCGGGGCGGACATCAGAAACAGGTGTCCAGATAGTTTTCCACATCAAAGGGTTCCGGGGTGGAATCCTTGCGCAGATACAGCGGGTGGTGCGGGTGCCCCTTTTTGCTGCGCTTGCCAAAGGTGACCCACGGGATCTTCCGCTCCCGCGTCAGGGCCACCATCTCCCGCATCAGACCGGGCAGGTAGTCCCGCTTTTCGATCAGGGTGCCCCATGCCGCCCACATGGTAGGCTCGGTCTGGGCCAGAACGGCCTGCAGCCAGCGCAGGTTTTCATCGCACAGGGCGCGGTCGGGGGTCTTGTCCATATCGTTGGGGTCGGTGGCGCGCTGGGGGTAGACGTTGAACATGATCCAGCTGTCAAAGCCGTTGGCAGCGGCCAGCCGCTCCACGCTTTTTAAGGTGGGGTCCAGCGCACCGGGCTGGGCGGTACTGGGGTTGATGCCGATGCACACTAACGGGTGCTTGCCCACCCGCCCCAGAACGTAACGGTAGCTTTGGTAGGTGTGGGGCTCGTAATACCAGATGCCGCCGGCGTATTCGCCCGCCTCGAGCACGGGCAGAGAAATGGTCTGCATGATCGTAAACTCCTGTCGGTTTTGAATATCATTCTTATCGTACCTGAAACCACCGGGAAAATCAACCGTTTTAACCCCAAAATACTGCCTTATTTCTGTTTTTGTGGTATACTGGAGGTGTTCCGGTGCGGCAGGGGGACTGCGGCACCGCGCTTCGCTTACAGAAAAAAGGAGTTCTTATGCTGGAAGATTATAAAAGTGCACTGCGCGCAGGGCAGCGCGCCTATCGTGCCCGCATAGCCCGCGGCCAGTCGCCCTATCTGGCTGTTCTGGACGATGTGCTCAAGGGTGTGGATATCGTGGCGCAGGAGCCGCTGGGTCTGGTGGAGATTCCGTCGGACAGCCTTGTGGGCACCAAGACCAGCGGACGGCACACCGCTTTTTCGTATGATTTTATGCCCCTGCTGGAGCCGGACACCGAGTTTGCTGTCAAGTGGTCGAACCTGTGTGACGCGCACTTGGAAGAGGGCATCCATACTCCCATCATCGCCTTTGAGTACATGAACCGGTTCTATGTGCAGGAGGGCAACAAGCGGGTCTCGGTGCTCAAGTATTACGGCGCCGTCAAGATCCCGGGCACGGTCACCCGGCTCATCCCCGCCCGCACCGAGGATCTGGAAAATAAGATCTACTACGAGTTTCTGGATTTCTATAAGCTGTCCAAAGTGAACTATGTGCATTTTTCCAAGCTGGGCGGCTATAACAAGCTGCAGACGCTGGTGTGCAAGGCCAGCGGCGAGGCATGGTCGGAGGATGACCGGCTGAACTTTGCCGCCTTCTACACCATGTTCCACCAGCAGTTCGAAGCCTTGGGCGGCAGATCCCTGGGGCTGACCACCGGTGATGCGCTGCTGGTGTACCTGTCGGTGTACCGCTACTCTGACACCTACGACGCCACCCCGGCGCAGGTACGGCAGAACCTGGAAAAGCTGTGGAACGAGGTGAAGGTGCTCACCGAGCCCCACGGCGTGGAGCTTTCGCTGGAACCGCCCAAGAGCCCCGCAGAGCCGCTGCTGTCCAAGCTGAATATCTTCAGCCCCAGCAAGCAGCCCAGCGAGCTGCGGGTGGTGTTCCTCCACGAGTATAACGCCAAGATTAGCGCATGGGTGCGCGCGCATGACGAGGGACGCGACGCGCTGGCCAAGGTCTTTCCGGACAAGGTGTATATCAGCTGCTACGAGGACGTGAACCCGGAGGTGGACGCGGAGCAGATACTGGAGGAGGTAGCCCACAACAATGCGGACGTGGTGTTCGCCACCAGCGTGCGGATGTACAATGCCTGCCTGAAGGTGGCGGCGCAGCACCCCAAGACCCGCATCCTGAACTGCTCGCTGAACGCGCCGCACCCGCTGGTGCGCACTTACTACCCCCGCACCTATGAGGTGACCTATCTGCTGGGCATGCTGGCCGGTATCATGACCAAGACCGGGCACATCGGCTATGTGGCGGCAAACCCCGTGTACGGCGTGCCCGCTGCAATCAACGCCTTTGCGCAGGGGCTGAAGAGCGTGCGCCCGGCGGGACGCATCTGGCTGCGCTGGGCCTGCCAGCCCGATACCGCCCATCCGCTGGATTTTACCGACTGCCCGGAGATCGACATGGTCTACGCCCGGGACAGTCGGGAGCCTGCCGACACCAACCGGGACTACGGCCTGTGCCGCAAACTGCCGGACGGCAGCTTACAGCCGCTGGGTCTGCCGATCTGGCGGTGGGATACCTTTTATGTGCAGATCGTGCGCTCCATTTTTGACGGCAGCTGGGACAACGCAGCCACCACCCGCGCAGTGAACTACTGGTGGGGTCTGCGCAGCGGCGCAGAGGATCTGGAGTATCAGGAAGCGCTGCCCAGCGGTACGCGGCAGCTGCTGGATCTGCTGGAAACGCTGCAGGGCTCGGATAATGTGCACATCTTCCCGGAAAAGCTGTATGATAACGAGGACAACCTGCACTCCCCGGAGAATAGAGTTTACAGCCCCAAAGAGCTGATGGAGATGGATTGGCTGGATGCCTGTGTACACGGCAAGCTGCCCCATTACGATGAGCTGGACGTCAAGACCCGCACCGTATTGGCGATCAACGGACTGGACAATGTAAAGGGTCTGGAGAAATGAGCCGGCCTGACCGGAAAAGAATGGAGCATACGAACGTGAAAATTCTTGCCATCTCAGATGTCCCGTCCAAGGCGCTGTGGGACTATGACACCCGTGCCCGGCTGGAAGGTATCGACCTGATCCTCTCCTGCGGGGATCTGCCCAAAAAGTATCTGGAATATCTCACAAACTTTACCGCTGCACCCATCCTGTATGTGCACGGCAACCACGATGGCAGCTACCAGACTCAGGGGGAACCCGGCGGCTGCATCTGCGTGGACGATCAGGTGTACACATGGAAGGGGCTGCGCATCATGGGGCTGGGGGGCTGTCAGCGCTATAATAAAGAGGATACCTACCAGTACACCGAGAAAGCCATGCGCCGCCGTGTGCACAAGCTGAAGCATCAGGCGCACAAAAGGGGCGGCATCGACCTGCTGCTGACCCACGCCCCGGCCAAGGGACTGAACGATGGGGACGACTGTGCCCACAGGGGCTTTGAGTGCTTCAACGAGATTTTGGACGAGTACCAGCCTAAATGGTTCATCCACGGGCACGTACACCTGAATTACGATGCAAAGCTGCCCCGGGTATGCACCCGCGGCAACACCACCGTTATCAACGCCACCGAGCGCTATGTGTTCGAGATCCCGGACCCGACACCGACCGAGGAGCGTAAGACCCTTTGGCGGATGCTGGGGTTCTGAGCCGCTACCTATGCAAAAAAGACACCGCACAGCTGTGCGGTGTCTTTTTTTGTTGGTGGAGCCGTATTGTGGGAATGGCGGGCGCGGCAGCAGTGCGGTGCTGTCTGCGGCCCTGTAAAAGTTACAGTTCCAGCTTGCCGGAAAACTTATTGATGACGTAGTAGGCTGCGCCTTCCTCGGGCTTGACGTATACCTTGCAGGACTGTACGCCGACCTTGTGGGTGGTGCGGTAGTCTGCCTTGGCACGGTCAATGATGTCGGTGATGTTGTACTGCTCACCGCCCATCTCTACATACAGCTCGGGTGCCAGCGGCGGGCGGCCGCGGCGGGCGGGAGCCTTGGTGGATTTGCGGGTCTTGCCCTCGGCAGCCGGAGCATCGGCTGCGGGAGTAGAAACTTTCTTTTCAGGCATGATGCATAACCTTCCTTCTGTATTTGATCTGGTGCAGCGGGGCTGCACCGGCGGGCTCCAATGATCTATCGTAAGGCAGAAGCAGTGCAAAAAGCACAGACCCGGCTGCCCCATACGAACCGGTACGAAACTATTTGCGTAAAGAAGTTGAACCTATAATTATATAATATGTTTTTGAAATTCATTTGTAAAGCTTTTTTTGCAAAAAACATTGTAAAATCGGTAGGAAACAGCGGAATAAATGGCCGAAGCAGTCTTCCGGTGCTTTTTCCCGGGCAGAGTACGACTTTTCGGCAAAACAAACGGCCATTCTCGGGAAAGCCGGGCGGCCCTACGGGCACAAATACGGCGGGCAAAAACGACCTTCTGCGGGGGCAGAATAAGGTGGAACGGAACTGTCGGCACGCGCAGGGGACGCAGCAGATAAAAAGCAGAAGCTGCCGCACCGTATTTTTGTGCGGCAGCTTCTGCTTTTCGGTTTTGATATGTACCCCCAATACTGGGTGTCCAGTATTGGGGGTACATATCATTTTTGCTTATTTCTCAGTTTGTACTCAGAACAGCATTTCCGGTGCTTTCGATTTGTTTAGCAATCATGCTTTCCAGTTCCTGCGTGATCGTTGCACAATTTGCAACACGGTAATTCCAGAAATAAGAAACACCTTCGCACTCTTCCACGGACAAATCGCTGTTGACCAAAAGCAAGCTTTCTGGTGTCACATTCAGCTTTTCGCACAGAGAAGCATACTTTCCATAATCGATGCTTCGACTGGATGATTTGGCTTCTACCCAGAAAAATTTTCCATTGATGGAGAACACGACATCCAGCTCATGCGTGCTCCCTACGGATGCTGTTTCTGAAAGAACCACATTGGAGCAAACCGAAACTTCTGCGCTCTGCTCCTCCTGATAGTGGTTCAGGATCTGCTGAACCTGATGCTCTACAAAAAGTTCCAGCCACTTTCCGCTCAAAAAATGCCGGACGGTTTCATTTTGCGCAAGTTCATAGACGATATTCTGCGGGTAAATCACAATGGCTGCAAAAAGCCCCATTTTGTCCCACGTCTGAGCAATCTCTGAAAGTGTGGCAAACGATTTTTTGGACGCACCCTTTGGGATACGGAACGAAAAAGAACCGTCGCTCTGCATATGTGTTCGGATAAACTGCAAGAAATCCACCACCACCGGGTCGCAAAGAGCCTCGCCTGTTTTCCATGCCATCCGCTGAACAGCAATCGGTGGGAGTTTTTCCGGCACGACCTGCTGAACGATTTTATACCCACAGCGTTCCAGATGCTCCAATGCGGTCAAAGGCTTCTGGATTTTTGCTTTGACTTCGGGCTTTTCTGCTCCGGATGTGTTCTCGGCCAGATAGTTGAACTTCCATCCGTATTCCCAAGCAGGCGAACGGGTCAGTACTCCGACCGCATGAAATCCGCTGTCATGCTCCTCCATCGGAAATGTGAACTTGTTCTTATGAACATTGATTTGGAGCGTTTTGTTTTTTAGTGCTTTCTGATAAGCGGTAAGAAAAAATTCCTTTCCCTTATACGCCAGCTCACTGGAATTATTTGCAGAAAGACCGGCATTTTTTGCCAAAGAGAGGAGCAGACAGGTCGCTTTGGGCAGCTCAAGGATCTGTTCCATCTGCGCAGCGTCCGGAATATTTGCATTATCGGACTGCGACGATTCGTCTGCCGGGATCTCCTTTGCTGGTGCAGAAACCTCGGGTGTCTTTTTTGAAGCAGTCTCAGACTTTCCAGACTTGGGCAAGGGCTTTGGCTCCGTGTAAACTTCCGCAATGAATGATTCATAGGAATCGATGCACGGAA
>ENA-UONX01000285-UONX01000285.1-human-gut-metagenome-genome-assembly--contig:-P74old-NODE-285-length-77922-cov-22.740981_pt1 | contig 77922 bp, 80 predicted proteins | sample MGYA00242466_ERZ724013 | MGnify/ENA metagenome assembly ERZ724013 | reverse complement strand
CAATGGATGTCTGGAATGACAAGATCTTTTATCAGGAGCAGGAGTTTCCGGCGGGATTCATGGCGATGTCCATTCTGAACATTCCCGAAGAAGAACTTCCGGAGCTGATACAGGCCGGCGGCGCACCAACCTTCCTGTTCCCTGTGGTGGTACAGGGCAGCGATGAGGAAGCTGCGGCGGTATTCCCGCAGCTGCAGGAACGGATCTTATACCTAACTGAGTTTCTTTGGAAGTATCCACCCTTTTGCTATAATGACTATGAGAAGGAAATGCGCCGGATCAATATCCTGTTTGACGAGAGCGCACTTCCTCAAATACGGACGCCCAATTCGGAGTTCCAGACAGAGTTCCTGAGATTCTGCGTCGGGATCATACGCATCCCTATCGCCATGTATCACTTCTATGCAGCGGGGCGGTTCTTTGAGCTGGATTATCTGCGGCGGCTGAAAAAACGGAACGAAACGCATTTCGCCGTGGCCGCGCATGACTGCTTCAACAGTGAGCAGTTTTGGGATGAGATGCGAAGTTTACAGAGCTTGGATATGGAGCCGTTCACGGTCTACCCGGAGCTGTCCTCCACCTATGTGTTTGCCCGCAGTCCTAAAAACGAAAAAGAAATGGTGTTTGTGGAACGGGTATCTTTCCTGCGGCTCACAGATTTTTATACCTACGATCTTTTGAACGGATTGCACCACGGCCACGCGCCCAGCCAGTGCCAGGGCTGCGGGAGATATTTTCTGACCACCAACGGTCACATCCCTAAATACTGTGACGGCATCGCGCCGCAGGACAGCCGCTATACCTGTCGGCAGTACGGCGCGATGATGCACCAGAAGGAGCAGAACAAACAGCACCCAGTCTACCGCCTGTTCAATACCCGAACCGGGACGATCCGCAAGCATCACCAGAGAGGGAAGATCTCCGATGACCTGCGGCGGGAGGCGCTGTATCTGGCGGAGAGTTACCGGGACAAGGCGCTGATGGACAATGACTACGCCGCTGACGGATATGCGCGGGACATGGAATTGGAGCACATTTACGCGGAGGCAGAAAAGCGGCTGAAATGAGGAAGGGGGCGTTCCTGTGACGAAAAATATGTACACCGTTGCCGGGGACGGCCCCTGCAATGAAGAGCTGGCTTTGCGGATACAGATAGGAGACAAAAACGCCGCGGAGCAACTTATCTCACAGAACGAGGGCTACCTCACCGAACTGGCGCGGGCGTACATACCGTGGTGTGAGATGGAGGACTTGAAGCAGGAGGCGGCGCTGGCACTGCTGGACGCGGCAGGGCGCTTTGATCCCGCTTACGGAACGAAGCTGCTGACCTATGCGACACCCGCGATAGAAGCGGCGCTGTCCGACTATGCCGCGCAGTATTCTTCCTCTCTGTCCATTCCCATCAGCCGGTACAATCAACTGCGCAGGGTGGCATACCTCTGTGCCGAGGGATGGGACTCATCTGATGCTGAACTGGTCAAGGTGGTGTGCGGAGAACTGAATGTATCTGCCAAGGTGGCTGGGGCGTTGATAAAAGAATACCGGACGCTGTTTTGCGTCCGGCAGTTAGGTGACGATGTGTTCTCCGTCAGCTGCGGCGGCGATCCTGCCGTTGCCTATGACCGCCTCATGCGCCGGACGCTGCTGATGCAGCGGATGGAGCAAGTGTTGACGCCCAGGGAGTTGAATCTGGTGCGGAGTTATCTGGGCATCGGTCAGCCGGACGAGGTTGGCATGACCTTTCAGGAGCTGGCGATCTATCTCAACTACAACGGCCCCAGCGGAGCGGAGAAGGCATACAAGGCCGCGCTGCGGAAGTTGAAAAAGGACTTGTACGGTGGGGCCTATGGCCGGTGGCTCTCCGCTCAAAAGGCCATCCGCGCCGCCAAAGCGGAGGCGGAGCAGGCCGCGGGGCATGGCGCAACGCCGCAGAGAACATGGTGGGGCGAAAAAGAGCTGATGGCGCGGTTTATCTGCGAGGTCGTTTCGCTGATCCGTATTCATGAGATTTTCAGTGACGCATTGGAGAATATTGCTGCAAAAATTTTTGAGGAGTCTTGAAAATTGTACGTTTTCAAGACTCCTCAAGATCATTCCAGCTCAAATGCGCCGGTATAAAGCTGATAATACCGATATCTTTTGTGGGGGTTGCAAAGCGCACCCAAGTTGAGCGAGATGGACACAACATGGGAGGAACACCTCACGCCGTCCACGCACTGGATAAATGCGGGATGTCAAAAGATTAAAGAGAGCTGGCTCGTGCCAGCTCTCTTATACTGTGCGCTGTCAGGTTCTACGGTTACTATCAAAGTGCATTGACGGTTCCTGATTTCTCAAATATTCTGTTTCAGGCAGGTCTTAATGTCATCCTCAGCATTGGTAATAAGCCGCAAGTCGAATGTGTCCACTAAATACTGAAGCACATTCGGGCTCAAAAATGCCGGCAGGGTAGGGCCTAAATATATGCCTTTAATTCCCAGACTCAATAATGCCAGCAAATCAGCAACAGCCTTTTGTTCGTACCATGATACGATCAACGACAAAGGCAATCCGTTTACATCGGTACCAAAAGCATCTGCTAAACCTGTTGCGATCCGTATGGCAGAATATACATCATTGCATTGCCCGACATCCAAAAGTCTCGGCAGACCCGCTACTTCACCGAAATCCAGTTTGTTAAATCTGTATTTTCCGCATGCGAGCGTTAATATCACGCAGTCTTTCGGGACCATCTTAGCAAACTCTGTATAATAGTTTCGACCGGGTCTTGCTCCGTCACAGCCGCCAATAAGAAAGAAATGTCTGATTTTTCCTGCTTTTACTGCCGCTACGATTTTGTCAGAATCGCTTAATACCGAATGATGCCCGAATCCGACAAGTATCTCGTGGGGCTCCTGATCCTCCGGATAGCCGCCCAATTCTATTGCCTGCTGAATGATTTCACTGAAATCCTTTTCACCGTTTTCTCTTTTCCCAATGTGTTTTACCCCTTCCCAGCCCACTACATTCGTGCTGTAGATTCGGCCTTTATAGCTCTCTCTCGGCCGCATAAGGCAATTCGTCGTCATTAGAATACATCCCGGAAGATCATCAAATTGTTTTTGTTGATCTTGCCACGCACCACCGAAATTCCCGACAAGGTGGGGGTATTTTTTTAATCCCTCATATCCGTGGCACGGCAGCATTTCACCGCGTGTATACACATTGACCCCCGTTCCCTTTGTTTGTTCCAGCAGCATTTCCAAATCCTTCAAATCATGTCCCGAAACAACGATAAAGGGTCCTTTCCTCATATGGATATTGACCCTATGGGGTGCCGGATTTCCGTAAACTGCAGTATTGGCTTCATCCAATTTTTTCATAACCTCAATTGCCGCTTCTCCGGTGCGCATGGTCATTCGGATCAGTTCTTCCACTGTAAGGTTATCGTCTGTGAGAGCTTCCAATGCCTGAATATAAAATTCATCTACCTCATCACTGTAATAGCCCAGTTCTCTTGCCTGATGCCCATAGGCGCTGATACCTTTCAGTCCGTATAAAATGGTTTGCCTCAATGAGCGAATATCCGGGTCAAGGGATTTATCATACATAATTCCCGCGAATTGAGCATCCTTTAGCATTTGTGTTTTTGTTTCGGGAAGATCATAAGTGGCGTATGATGTCTGATTGTGAATCTCTCCTGTGATTGTTCTCAAATTTTCTTTTATCCGTTGTGATTCGTTCAATAATTCCACGTGTACTTTCGAATCAAAATTAACATTCGTCAGCGTTGTGAAAAGAACATTTTCGATAAACCGTATGATATTTTTATCGATATGCTGTCCCTCATTTTGCAGAACTTTTCCGTAACAGCTGATCCCTTTGATTTGAAAGATCAGCAAATCCTGCAGATTGGCGATTTCCGGTGTCTTTCCGCAAACCCCAATCTTTGTGCAGCCCTTTCCGTTCGCTGTTTGCTCACATTGATAGCAAAACATTTCGTATCCTAAATCCATATTATTCATATGCTGACCATCCTTATCTTTCGTTTTTATAGTTAAAGTATCGGTCAGGAAACGAAAAATATACTTGGTATGAGAGACCTTACTAATTGTCTCATGTGTGTCTATGCGCCATTTGCTGTGGCGGTTACGTCGAAACAACAGATATCGTTGCAGACAGAGAAACACCACAAGCTTTCTTGTTGACAAACTATCGCCATAGCGATATAATCAATTCGGGTTAAAACTATCAGTGGAGCGATAGGCTCGTGAAAGAGGCACAGCTATGAATAAAATAATCTGCGTTTATCATGGTTCCAGTCAAATTATCCAACAGCCTGTTATTGGCAAAGGAAACCCAAACAACGATTACGGACTGGGGTTCTACTGTACTGAGAGTGTGGAGCTTGCAAAGGAGTGGGCTTGTTCCGCTGAAGCGGATGGCTTTGCAAATCGATATGCCTTTGATTTAAACGGCCTGTCTATCCTCTCGCTTACAGGAGGTAATTATCATATTCTCAATTGGCTTTATGTACTGCTGAATAATCGGAAGTTCCGTATTGGCGGGGCAGTCGCAAGGCAAGCCAAGCAGTATATTGACGAGCATTTTGCGGTAGAGTATAAGCAGTATGATGTCATCAAAGGATATCGGGCGGACGATTCTTATTTCTCATTCGCAAGTGCGTTTCTGAATAATACGATTTCTCTCCAACAGCTTGAAAAAGCGATGTTACTTGGGAAACTGGGCGAACAGATCGTTGCGATATCGGGAAAAGCGTTTGCTCGATTTACATTTGAGGAAGCCATTCCTGCACCGTGTGATATGTATTATCCGAAGAAGCTGGCACGAGACAGTAAAGCGCGCGAGGATTTTGCAAAAGAGAAGGATCGTGAAACGGTTTTGTCTGAAAAATATGTGCTGGACATCATTCGGGAAGAATGGGGGAATGAAGATGAACGCCTACAACGAATTATACTTGGATGATGCAATGGCCAATCTCGGAGATATGGTCGAGTACGCCGTGTGTACACTCGGCTATGCACCGGATGACTTCTTTGGCTGGTTCATTTCCTCCGGAATTGCCTCAAAATTCGAGAATGGAAATCCGAAGTATGTTGCAGGAATGTCGGGGGTCGAACTGGCAGACGCTGTGCTTGCTGCCGTGAATATGCAGAGTGAGCGTCATCATCAGCCCCATCTATCCTCAAAGGGGAGAGAGTACTGGGCCGGATGGATCCTTGCCTATTACCAGTGGGAAACAAACCGACGCTTCAGCGATATGGTAGAATACGGATTGACACTATCGGTAGTGATGTCTCTATATATCCTGCACGAAGCGGATGTAAGCAAATTCGTGGAGAGTGCAGATGAGATCATTCAAAGGAACAAGGGTAGCCGTAAGTCTAAGCTACAGCTTACACGGAAGGCGAGAGGGCTGACACAGCAGCAGCTCAGTGAAGCATCCGGAGTCTCCTTGCGAATGATCCAGCTCTACGAACAGAAACAGTACGAACTTGCAAAAGCGCAGGCCGGTATTGTGCTTGACCTTGCCAAAGTACTTGGATGCGATGCCGCTGATCTGATCCAGGGATAGAGGGTAAAGATATTCAGCTGAACTGGGCTGCTGAACCCGCATTTTATCCAGACTACTATTTGACTACTACCGCGAAAAACCTCGGAAGCCCTGTCCGATAAGGCTTCCGAGGTTTTCCTTCAAAATGCCGGAAATTTGTGCAACACCAATCAAACACTTGCGCCGCAGGGCTTTCCGGCTTGACGGCCTGATAACTCCGACTCTGTAGGCCGCTGGTTCGAATCCAGTCGGGCGTACCATAATGTGGAGACAAAAAAGATGTCTCCTGCGAAAAGCCCGAATATATCGGGCTTTTTTGCTACCCAAACGGCGATTTTTCTCTGTACCAAAACACAGATGTAAAATCGCCGTTTTCCCTTTGTGGATAGACTTGAACTCCCGAAAAGTAACTATCAGATACACAGGCAGATAGAAAGCAAAAATCTACCTACCTTTTTTATTACCCGAAAAAGGAGAAATCAGATATGCTGCAGAAAGAATTAGCCTAACGTCTCAAAGCTCGGTACGACACCAAGATGGACGGCAACGGATGGTTGGAGGTGTCCTCGGACGGCATCCCCCTCTGCCGGATAAAATACAACGGTCAATTTCTAAGCGACGCCGACCAAACCCTCTCGGATGAATACCGCAGTAAAATTGCAGACATTCAGGATGAGCTTTCTACGGTGCGAGAATATGTCGGACTCTACGAACACGCACCGCAGATGAAAGCCGACGATGCCTCTGATTACAGACGGCGACTCGGTGCTCTGGGGAGATTACTCGCCGAACTATGAATATGTCTGCAACATAATTTTTCGTATGTAGTAAAAGCCGCAGGATTGCGGGTATGTGATTTCTGCAAATACACAGAGTCACCCCCAAAACGGGCGCAAAAAGGCGCGCCAATGAAAACAGTCTGTTCATTGGCGGTGCTTACTGCACTGTTATAACAATATTCTGGGGGGATCCCCCCCCAAAAATTTACGCAAAAACGTCATCTTCTCCTTGTAAACAAGGCAGAAATATGATAAAATTTTTCAAAAAAGCGATTGCTGAGCATTTTTGCTGCGAGTCTACTGCATACGAAAAATTATGCTGTACCGAAGCGTCTGCATCGATAGGAAGCACAATTACGGTTTGACCTCCTGAAGTCGGGCTGCATCGTGCTATTTTTTACCAATGCTTTTAGCAAACACAAAAGCAATCGCTTGTGCAGCTGCAAATGTGTCCGCTACACGGCAGGAAAGGAAACAGTATGGCAGGCCGATATTCAAAACAAGAGCTGAAGGACAAGCTCCAGCGCTCTGCGCTTCATCTTGTAGCGACGGAGGGCATCGAGCGTCTCTCGACGAGGAGACTGTCCGCAGGCTGCGGATTGTCCGACCCGTACATCTACCAGTGCTACAGCGATATACCGGAGCTGCTGGCGGATACATTCCTGCGGGTGGACTGCGAAGTGGCGGAACTGATGAGAACCGTCATCGGAACGCAGTTCATCGCTCCTGCCAAGCCAGTGAAGCTGGCTGATGTGTGCCGACTGCTTTGGGGTGCGTACTGGCGATACCTGATGGAGGACCCAGAAAGAACGGTGTTCTATTGGCGCTACTATCAGTCCGGCTACTATAACCGGGATATTCTGGCTATCCGGGAGAAGAATTTCCGGGTGTTCACCGATTTTATTGTCAATACCGGAAAAACGTTGGGTCTCTCCGACGATGCCCAGCGGCTGGCCATTGTGACCATGCTCATCGACGATACCGTTTCGGCGGCGGTGAGGATACACCTGGGCTATATACAGAAGGATGCCGTCAGCGAGGACGATATTTTTTACTCCGCCTTTTCTCTGCTACTGCGCAAGATCGACCCGCTGATCGGAATCAGCGGCGCAGCAAATCTGACGCCTGCGGAGGGAAGCCCCCGATGACGGAAAAGGAACTGAGAAAGCTCAACCGCTATGAGCTGCTGGAAATGCTGCTTGCACAGGGGAAAAAGCTGGAGCGGCTTGAACGCGAACTGGCCGAGGCAAATGAGAGGCTGGCGCAGCGGCAGCAGATCGTTGCGACCTCCGGCACAATGGCCGAGGCAGCAATGCGTCTGAACAGAGTTTTTGAGGCTGCGGACAGTGCTGCGAAAGAATATCTCAGCAACATGGAACTGGTCGCAGACAGCTTACTTGATGATGCACGACGCAAAGCGGCTCGTATCATTAAGGATGCGGAACAGCAGGCGCAGATATATTCAGAGCATTTGGAGGAGCAGAATGACCCACAGCGAGAATACAGGCAAAAAGGAACAGCCGATACCTTCACTGGAGGAACTGAGTGGTGAACTGCGCCGGGAGAAATTCCGCCGACGCTACCGAAAGCTTCTGCGAAGCACGATCTATGCGCTGGTCGTGGTGGCGGCTGTCAGCGTGCTGATCGCCACTCTGCTGCTGCCGGTGCTGCAGATCTACGGCACCTCCATGAATCCCAATCTGACGGAGGGCGACATTGTGGTTTCAGTGAAGTCACCCTCCCTTGAAACGGGCGATGTCATCGCATTTTACTACAACAACCGGGTGCTGGTCAAGCGGGTGATCGCCACCGGCGGAGAGAGCGTATATATTGACGCCGCCGGAAATGTATCCGTGAACGGAACCCTCTTGGACGAGCCGTATCTTGCGGAAAAGGATGCCGGAACAAGCGATTTGGATTACCCTTATGTGGTGCCGGCGGGGACATACTTTGTGCTGGGTGACCATCGGGAGAGCAGCGTGGACTCCCGCAGCTCGCTGGTGGGCTGCGTGGAACAGAGCGAGATCGTGGGGAAGATACTCTTCCGTGTCTGGCCGCTTTCATCATTTGGAAAGATAAAATGAATTTTCAGAAAGGAAATATGCGGTGAATCGGGATATTCAGCGACAAACGGAACAACTGAATAAAAAGCGCCTACTGCGGCAGCGTTGGCATCGGTGGTTCTCTATCCCCGCCTGCGCCGTGGTGTTCGTGACGGCGTATGCGCTGATCCTTCCGGCCATCACGCTGGACACCGCACCGGACACCTACTGCGGGCAGGAGGAACATATCCATACGGATGAATGCTATGAGATCCCGGGCGTACCGGAGCATACCGTCATCGACTGTCCGGTACAGCAGGAACTGCACATTCATACCGCAGCGTGCTATGGAGAAGACGGTGCGTTGCTCTGTACGGAGGATTCGCCGCAGATCATCCATCACCACGACAGCTTTTGCTTCGATAGCAGCGGTGAGTTGCTCTGCACGCTACCGGAGGTGAGTGAGGAGGATGTGCCCGGCGGTATGGTACACCAGCATACGGCGGATTGCCTGACGACTGTGCCAGCTGTCGCGCCGGAGGGTCTGCTGTGCACAAAGCCGGAGCATATCCACACAGCGGACTGTCTTGACCCGGAAAAATGGGACGTGACGGCGGTGGACGGCGAAGAGGACTGTGGGGACGACCCATATCTTATCGGACGAGACACATCGCTTATCCCTCTGACGGAGATGACAGGTGCGGAGCTGTTCGCCCTGACCGACGAGGAGCTCGTTGCGCGGACGCAGGAATTCCTATCGCTGACGGACGAGGAATTTGAGGGGCTGAACGAGCGCATGGCCGCACTGGTACGGGATATGGCGCCGACGGAGAACGTTGCACAGACGGAAGCGGGGATGCTCCGCATCGCACCGCAACGCACACCGGCAACCGCTGCCATCGACCCAACAACGGCCACGCTCAAGATGCAGGACAACATTGCGGTAAACGGCCACTATGACCTATCCCTCAACGGCGGAGACGCCCAAGCGGGCGGACAGGTGTCCTACCGCTGGTATCGGACGAAGGACAACGGTATGCGGGAGGCCGTCGCACGGAGCTTCTACCGCAACGCCGATGGTACCACCTCCTCCAACCTCGGGCCCAGCGGCAGCTACCTGTATTTGGCGCTGGATGGCGGCGGAGTGACCGATGCGGTGTCCTCCGTGGAATACGAGGCAGTCCTTGTACTCAACGGCACGGAAACCAGCGTCAATGCCAGTATCACCAATACCGACTATAACAAGTCCGTGCTGAACGGCAGCTTTGAACGCCCTCAGAACAACCGGGCGTCCACGCAGTACGATCAGGGGTACACGGGGCTGGAATGGCGCACCACCGCCACCGACAATAAGATCGAGATCGTGCGGCTTACCGACCAGACCCTGAGCAGTTGGAGATACAGTTATAGCTACCGAAGCGGATGGTCATACATAGATGTGTGGCCCGTCGACGGCAACCAGTATGCCGAGATCAATGCGGAGCAGGACAGCGCTCTATACCAGAGCATCCTGACTGTCCCCGGCACAACGATGAACTGGCAGCTCTATCACGCACAGAGACCAGAGTGCGGCTATAAGATCGGACGCGATAAGGACACCATGTATCTGTGCATCGTGTCGGATACGCGGGCGAAGCAGTATTTCAGCAACACCGAGAGCCTGCGCTCACATGTAAAGCAAGTGCTGGGGAACGAAACGGTCTATAACGAGGACGGCCTTTACATCCAGAAGATCTCAGACGACACGACCTGGGGCAAGTATACGGGCACCTATACCGTGCCGGAGGGACAGTACCTGACGCGCTTCTTCTTCCTCAGTGAAGAGTACACAGGCGGGGGACTCGCCGGTAGACCGACCCTCGGCAACTTCCTGGATAATGTCTGGTTCAGTCAGGAATTGCCCGATCCCTCATCCAACGAGGCCACCATCACTATTCAGAAGACGGTGCGGGGCGACCTTACCGCCGAGCACCGCGCCGAGCTGCAAAGCCGCCTCTATTTTGAAATACGGGAGGGTGGCACGGTATTGCAGACCCTTCCTGCCGCCGCGCTGGGCGACTGGAAGCAGAACGGCAGCGACTGGTGGATCAGCAAGAGCATCCCCATCAGCGACGACTGGGTCGGCAAGACCGTGGATGTTGTGGAGTGCAGCTACGAGATGGACGATCTCTCCTACACCGTTACGACGGAAAAGTCTGGGCAGGAGACGACGCTCAGCCCACACAGTCAGTCCAAATTCTCCTTCGTCAACGACTATCGGAAATCCGCCGCGACGCTGACGGTGGAAAAAATCGTCAACGGCACCGATACCTCCGGCAGTTTCCCCTTTGTTGTGTCCTGCGTCATCACTGATCCCAACACCGGGGAGAAAACGACGGTGCATGAGGAGTTCACGCTGACGAATCATGGCGTGCAGAATGTTGCCAACCTGCCCATCGGCGCAGAGGTCACGCTGACCGAGACGAAGTACGACGGCTATACCGCCGCCGTGTACCAAGGCGGCAAGCAGGTGTCGGATAGCGGCACATATACCTTTATCATCACGGAAAACACCGAGCTGACCGTGTATAACACTATGGGCGTGCCCCTGCCCGAAACAGGCGGTGCGACCCCCTACCTTTTCATCTACGGCGGACTTTTCCTGATGCTCTCCGCCGTTGTGACCGGATATATTCTCAGGCGCAGGTACGGAAAGGAGGGCTTGGGGTAATTGGATCGTCTCTCCCGACCGGCGTACCGGCACGGTAGCGCCGCAGGATATATCCCGGAGATACAGTAATCAGAAATTTTATAAAAAGAGAAAGGAATAAGACCATGAAACACACGAAGAAAGCGCTGGCGCTGCTCATGGTGCTGGTCATGTCGCTGTCGCTGTTGACGGTGACGGCCTTCGCCGCAGGAACAGGCAAGATCACCATTGAGAACGCCACGGCGGGCATGGAGTACAAGCTCTATAAGGTTTTCGATGCCAGCTATATTGACGGCACGGCCGACGGCACAAAGCCTGCCGGTGCGACCTACACGATCAAGGATACTGATCCGTGGTATTCCCGTGTCAATGCAGATGGCAATCCCTTTACGCTGACGCCGGACACCGCACATCCTGGTACCTACATCGTCTCTATTGCGGAAGGCCAGCAGGAAACCGCTGCGACTTGGTTTCAGAATGTAAATACTTCCACTCTGGAGGCAACACAGACTAAAACCCCCACCAACAACACCGTGACATTTGACGGACTGGACAAGGGCTATTATTACATCAAGAGCGGAGTGGGCGCTACCGTGACACTGACCCATGCCAATGAGACAAGAACAGTGATCGACAAGAACCAGCAGCCCGGCTGGGGCACTGATCCGGATGACGGCACCAAGCCCGGCGGCAAATTCATCAAGACCGGCGCCAACGGAACAGGCGAGGAATACGGCGCTCTCGGCACCGCCGACATCGGCGGCAAGCTGGACTACAAGATCGACATTTTCAGCGCCACCAACTATCAGGACGATAAGATGATCAAGGAGTATATCATCGAGGATACGGAGAGCCCCGCCGTCTTCATGCACTTTAGCACCATTAAGGTTTGGGTCAACGGTACCGAGCTGACAAAGGGCTGGGTCGAGGGTGTAGACGAAACTTCTGGCAACAGTCACGCCATCGGATCTTCCACGACTCCCGCCACTTCAAAAGACGATGCCGACTGGTATGTGGCGAACGTCGATAATACCGACAGCAAGTTTAGCATCCACATTAACTGGCTGAATGACGATGGAGCCTTCAAGTTTGACAACAACGGCAAGCCCAATGTAATCAAGATCACCTATGAGGGCGTGCTGAAAAGCAAGGGCGTGGTCTACGGCGACAACGGTAACCTGAACACCGCAACGCTGTTTGTCCTGCCGAACGGCTCTACGACAAGAGCACAGGTCGGCAATCCCAGCGAAGCCAAGGCCGTTACCTACTCTGGCGAGCTGTTCAAGTACACAACGGAGAATGGCGTCAAAAAGCCTCTGGCTGGTGCAGAGTTTACGATCACGCGGGCAGGTGAAACAGCCCCGCTGGCGTTCTATCCCTCCAAGGCCTATGCCGGTGTCTATTATCTGGCAACTGATGAGAACTGGAACTCCGAGCATGTTGACCATTCTGATCCGTCGAAGAAGGAGAGCATGAAGGTCACCACGCTTGTGACCCCTGCTGACGGCATGATCATCACCCGTGGTCTGGCTGGCGGCGAATACACCGTAACGGAAACTAAGGCCCCCGATGGCTACAACAAGCTGACTGCCTCGATCAAAATGCCTCTGGAGCAAGGCGGCAATCCGACTGCCGGCGTTAACGTAACAGATGTCAACAAAACGCTGGCGGCTGACGGATCACCGCTGTCAACTCCCGTCGCATTTCAGAATGTCCATGTAAAGGAGATCGAGAACAACAAGGGAACCGTCCTTCCTGAGACTGGTGGCATCGGCACCACGCTGTTCATCACGCTGGGCGCACTGGCTGTCATCGGCACGGGACTGTTCCTGGTAACCAATAAGCGCATTTCCAAGGAGAATTTCTAATCAAACCACTCAACGGCGGCATGGCGGGGGAGCTTACCTCCCCCGCCTCACCGCCCCATGACCGCAGGGAGAAGCCCATGAAGATCGGACGAAAAATCACGCTGATATTGCTTGCTATATTCTTCATAGGTCTCTCCCTGCTGTTATACCCATCTATCAGCAGCTATTGGAACTCCATCACCCAGTCCAAAGCGGTGGAGGACTATGACGCCATGCTGAAAAGCCTGACGCCCAAGGACTACTCGGACATTTTCGCAGCGGCGGAGGACTATAACACCCGTCTCGCGGCGCTGGATTTCCCGCTTACGGAGCATACGGCGCTGACGGAGGACTATAACTCTGCGCTGAATGCCTCCGGCGACGGGATGATGGGGTATATCGACATCGATAAAATTCAGGTGAAGCTGCCCATTTATCACGGCGTGAGCGGCGGCGTGCTCAGTCATGCGGTGGGACACATCGAGGGCAGTAGCCTACCCGTTGGTGGCGAGAGTACGCACTGTGTACTGTCAGCGCACCGTGGGCTTCCCAGCGCAAAGCTGTTTACTGATCTCGACAAGCTGGAAATCGGAGACACTTTTCGAATCACCGTCCTTGATCGGGCGATGATTTATGAGGTCGATCAAATCAAAACAGTCCTGCCCACCGATGTGGGCGACCTGCTCATCACCGAGGGCGAGGACTATTGTACGCTCATCACCTGTACGCCCTACGGTATCAATACCCACCGTCTGCTGATACGGGGACACCGGGTGTCATCGGAGGATCTGCGGAAAATGCAGGTGCTGTCCGACGCCTTTATCGTGGACAGGCTCATCGTTACGCCCATCGTGGCATTACCCATTATCTTTATACTGATGCTCTATGTGTTTTTCGAGCCGCCCAAGAAAAAATTGCCCATAAATGAGGAGGGAGAGATCGAATGAAAAGAAAGCTGCTCTGCCTACTGCTCTCCATGCTGCTGGTCACAACGACGGCACAGGCTGCGGAAAAGCCGGATGCTGCCGTGGACACCTCCCGCAGCTGCACCTTGACACTGCAATACGCCGCCTCCGGACAGACCGTCCGGCTGTACCGTGCGGCGGACATTTCGTCCAACGGGCGTTACACTCTCTGCGGTGCGTTCGCGGGATACGGCATCTATATGCCCGCCGGGAACGGTCAGGCGGAGTGGAATGCCCTGCGTGACACTCTGCTGGCGTATATAGCGGCGGATGCCCTCGCACCGGACGGCACCGCCGTTACCGGTGCGGACGGAAGGGCTGTGTTTACCGGGCTTTCCGCAGGTATGTACCTTGTGGATGAGGCCGACATGGAAGTGGGCGGCAGCACCCGGCAGTATGCGCCGTCGCTCATTGCCGTTCCCGGCGTGGGCGAAGGTGGAAATTGGAGATACGATGTGACCGCTGCGCCCAAGTACACCGAAAAGCCCGGCGGGGACGAGCCGGACACGCCCGTCACCTACACGGTGGTAAAGCTCTGGGCGGGAGAAAAATCCTCAGACAAGCGCCCCGCCAGCGTGGAAATCGTCATCTACAGAGACGGCGTGGAGCAGGAAAGGCAGACGCTGTCTGCCGACAACGATTGGATGTACCGCTGGACGGCTGTCGGCGGCACATGGATCGTTTTGGAGCGAAATGTCCCGGAGGGCTACGCCGTCACGGTGCAGCGCAGCGGCAGCAGCTTCTTTGTGACCAATACGCACAGTGCTGTACCCGACCCGATACCCACGCCGGAGCCTACCCCAAAACCTACGCCGGGGCCGGGAGACAGACCTCAGACGGGAGACGAGTCCCACCTGACGCTGTATATCGTCTGCATGGCGGTATCCGGGCTGGCGCTTCTACTGCTGGGAGTGTTGAACAGAAATCAGAAGCATGAAAAGAAATAGAACGTTTTCCGGGCTACTCCTGCTTGCGGGAGCGATTTTGGTGGCAGCGGCGGTGGGGCTTGCCTTGCTCAGCGTATGGAAAAGCGCGGCGCAGCGGGATGAGCGAACCGAGGCCGCGCATCGGCTGCAAATGCTGACGGCTGAGCCGATCGCCGGCGTGATCGGCGACCATGCCGACGAGGAAATGCCCCGGCTGGAGCTGAACGGGCGCGACTACATCGGTCTTATAGAACTGCCGGAGTACGGCGTTTCGCTGCCAGTGGCGGCGGATTGGGACACAGGATTGTTCCCGTTCCGCCCCGCGTGCTACAGTGGAACACTGTATAGCGGGACATTGGTCATTGGCGGCAGCGGCGGTGAGGACTGCTTCGCCTTTATCAGTCAACTGGACGCCGGAGAATGCGTGATGTTCACCGATGCACGGGGTGTTCGGTATGCCTTCACCGTGTCGCGGATTACACACCACGCAGCGCTGGGTGCGGCGGAGCTGGAGGACCCGGAATCGTCGTTGTTGCTTTTTGTGAAGACGGGTAGGACATATCTGCTTGCGCACTGTGTAACCGCATAAAAACAGAATAAACCGACAATATGATGCTTTGAGAGATTTGGCAGATATTCGACTATAGGCGGCATAACAACCACCGAAGCCATTTGTGCCATGACGATCCTGAATTTTCGTGAAAATTTTGAGTGTGGGAGAGACTGCTGTATTGCAGTCTCTCTTATTTTTTCTCTATGATCGCTGCAAGATCCACACGGATGCCGTATTTGTCCAACAAGGATATGGCCTTGGCTTTATGTCAGAGGGGCGGTTTCTATGGGATGTCCTCCTCCCCTCGACGCTGTCTCCTCCGAGTAAGTACATTCTTCCTCTATTTGTCCATGCGCAAGCATAAGACAAGTTGATTCGTTGCGTCTATCCGAAGATCATCCCCCTTCCCCCAGCGTCCACATTTTTGCATACTTCCATGCCCACAGCGGTGTCGCTGTGGGCTTTTTTGCGCCCTGTGCGTGACCCCGCTGCCGCGGCCCGCCACCCGTTTCTGAGATTTGCAGCCAACCAAATTTCAGAATACGGAGGAACCATATATGGGTTTTAATTATGCAGAAGACCTTTCAGCAGGATGTCATCAACCGCAAGGTCATCAAAAACACGGGGCAGCTCCCCATGTACCTCATAGAGAACCACCACGAGGGCATCGTCAACCGTGAGAAGTACAATGCGGTGCAGGCGGAGATGGCGCGGCACAAGGCGGCAAAAAGCCCCTCCAAGAGAGCCTCCACCGGTCTTGCCGCCTACACCAGCCGCTACGCCCTCTCGGACTGTCTGGTGTGCGGCGAGGGCGGAATGCTGTACCGCCGCTGCACATGGACGCACCCCGATGGAAAGCGCGTCGTGTGGCGCTGTGTGAGCCGTCTGGACTATGGCAAGAAATACTGCCACAGCTCGCCCACGCTGGACGAGGCGCCGCTCCAGCAGGCGATCATAGCTGCCCTCAACACCGTCCTGCCGGACTTGGATGGCCGCATCCGCCAAATCACGGAGGCGCTGGAGGCGGAGGTCATCCCGTTCCCCGGCAGCGGCATGAGCCTTGGCGACATCGAACGCAGGCTGCCGGAGCTGGAGGTGCAGTTCCAAAGGCTGCTGGAAAAGGCGGCGCTGTCGCGGCGTCGGAATACCTGCAAGCCACCTATCCCGCAGCCGAGGGCTTTTCTCCCCGCACCCTGCGCCGGATGCGGGACTTCTACCGGATGTACGGCGACACGCCGGAGTTGCTGGCAGCGGCAATGCGTCTGAACTGGACGCAGAACGTGGTCATCATGGAAGCAGAACTACCCACAGAGGAGCGCTGCTGGTACATCCGGCAGGCCGCTGCACAGAGCCTATCCAAGTCGGAGCTTCTGCGAATGATCGAGGATTCCGAGCATTTGGAAAGTGTTCTCGACGAAAAGGTCGATGTGTGGTATAATGTGGACAACGATGAGATTTCGGAGAGAACGCAGTATGAAGAAAATTCTGTTTATCTGCCATGGCAATATCTGCCGCAGCCCGATGGCCGAGTTTGTAATGAAGGACTTGGTAAAGAAGGCTGGGCTGGCATCACAGTTTCATATCGAATCGGCGGCCACCAGCCGGGAGGAGATCGGCAACCCGGTCTATCCTCCGGCACGGCGCAAGCTGGCAGAGCATGGGATCACCTGCAGCAATCACACGGCACGGCAGCTCACCAATCAGGACTACGACGAATACGACCTGTTGATCGGCATGGACAGTGCCAACCTGCGGGATATGTACCGCATCTGCGGCGGCGACTATGCAGGCAAGATGTCCCTCCTGATGGACCATACTACCCGCCCCGGCAATGTGGCAGACCCGTGGCACACCGAGGACTTCGAGTCAACTTGGCGGGATGTGCTGGAGGGCTGCCAGGGGTTGCTGAAAGAATTCATGACAGAATGAGGTGATTCAAATGGCACAGAATGATAAGATCCAGCTATTCGAGGACAAACGTATCCGCACGGCGTGGGACGAGGAAAAGGAAGAATGGTACTTTTCCATCGTCGATGTGGTAGCTGTGCTGACTGACCAGCCGGATCAGCGCCATGCGGCGAAATATTGGAGTGTTCTCAAGACTCGCTTAAAAAAAGAAGGTGGTGAGTTGACTACAAATTGTAGTCAACTGAAAATGCGCTCCGCAGATGGCAAGCGATACAATACCGATGTGGCCGACACGGAGCAGCTTCTCCGCCTTATCCAGTCTATTCCTTCCCCGAAGGCAGAACCGTTCAAGCTGTGGCTGGCGCAGGTCGGTCGGGAGCGTATCGAGGAGACCATCGACCCAGAGCTGACCATTGACCGGGCACTGGAAACCTACCTTAAGAAGGGATACAGCCGTGAGTGGATCAACCAGCGGCTGCAGGCCATTCAGGTCCGCAAGGAATTGACGGATGAATGGGATGCCCGCGGGGTGCAGAAAGGCGTGGAGTACGCCATCCTCACGGACGAGATATCCCGTGCGTGGTCCGGCATGTCCACCCGGCAGTACAAGAATCTGAAGGGCTTGAAAAAAGAAAACCTTCGTGATAACATGACGACGCTGGAACTGGTGCTGAACATGCTGGCAGAGGCCACTACTACGGAGATATCCAAGCAGAAAGCACCGAGTACATTTTCGGAGAATATGGCAGTCGCTCGTGAAGGCGGTGAGGCCGCTGGAATTGCCCGGAAAGCAGTGGAGGAGCGCACAGGCGTTCCCGTCGTCACCTCCAAGAACGCCGCACAGCTCAATCAGGTCGTGACCGACCTTTTGGAAGGGGCAGCCGCAGATATGAGCGAGATGCCAGAGGAAAAATGAGCATTTCCGCATAACGGTTTTTCATGCAGACAATTAGCAACTCTTGAAAGCATCCATCAAAAAAGTTTGAGAAAAGTTGAAAAAGAACGGAGAATTCCGACTTGCAAATGGCATTTTTGAGCCGGGGGTTCAAAAATCTACAGTGGTACGGCATGACAGAAAAACGGCAAGCATCGCAGGATGCCTGCCGTTTTTCCTTTTGCCCCGACGGGCGGACCTTATCTGCGTCTGCTCCATATCGGCTCTTTACAAGGGTGGGGTCCCGTCAAGATTTATGCGCAAAATTGTTTGCAGGCTCCGGCTGAGTGAAGTCAGCCGGCAATAGAGACGTCATCCAGAGCCGCCTCCAAATGCTTCATGTTCATGTATTTCTTGCAGCCTCACTGGGCTTCGCCATGTGGCGGGCACAGACCAGCATCAGGGAGACAAATTTGTTGTCCCCAGCCTGTGTGGTGCCGATGTAGAAGTTCATCAGGCTGTGAATCAGGGCGGAAAACGATATATCGTCCATATTGTCCAGACATGGTATGATATCAATAAGAGCAAGGACATCATGTTCAGAATGCAGGATTGGGTAGAATCCGGGAAAAACGGAGAGCACTGGGAGTAGTTCTATCAAACAGGCTCAAAACATTCTTATTTCCGGCAGCGCTGGAGATATCCATGCATTAGGATGCTGGGCCAAAGGTGATTCCGTGCCGCTGACCTCCGGCACAAGCCGCAGATTCGGGATCGTGCTGCGTTTTTAGTATTCGGATGGTACGGAGGACGAGGAGATCGCCAACGTCAATCCGGACTGCAGCAGTCAGAACGACTGGCAGTATCTGTCCCTGCGGGCAGCTGCGAAAAAAAGCGTATACCTCCATGCGGATCGTGTTGCGTTATGACAAGTACCCCTGTAACCGTCAGGTTACAGGGGTGCTTCTTTTTTCACAGATGAAACACATTCACCAGAAACAGCAGGGCCAGTCCATAGTAGGTCACCACGGCCACCAGATCGTTGACCGTCGTGATCAGCGGGCCGGAGGCCACCGCCGGATCGATGTGGATCTTATGAAACAGCATGGGAACCATCGTCCCCACAAGGCTGGAGATCACCATGGCCACCACCAGCGACACCCCAACGCAGCCGGAGATCAGAAAAGCCGGTCCCCACGCATAGCCCTTGCACACATGGATGTAGACCCCTAAAACCGCCAGCGCCATAAGTCCCAGACACCCGCCGTTGAGAAGGCCCACCCGCATCTCCTTGCCCAGCAGGGCCAGTTCCTCCTTCAGGGTAAGGTTCTCGTCCATGAGGACACGAATGGTGACGGCCAGCGACTGGGTGCCGACGTTGCCCGCCATATCCAGCACCAGCGACTGGAAGCAGATGACGATGGGCAGCACCGCCACCACGGACTCGAAGATGCCCACCACCGACGAGACGCCCATGCCCAGAAACAGCAGCACGATGAGCCACGGCAGACGCTTTTTCATACTGACGGCGGCAGGCTCCCGGAGGTCCTCCTCCGAGGTCAGGCCGCCCAGCTTGGCGTAGTCATCGCCCATGGCGTCATCCACCAGCTCCACCAGATCCTGAGCGGTGAGGATACCGGCGATCCTTCCGTCCTCCGTCAGCACCGGCAGAGAATCCTCCTCATACTCTGCGATCCGGTCGATGCAGTCCTCCACCTTTTCATGGGCCAACACATAGGGATAGCTGCGGCGGATGATCCCGCTCAGCGGATCGTTTTCACGGGCGATGATCAGATCCTTCAGGTCGATGGCCCCGGCAAAGACGCCGCTGCCGTCCACCACATACAGCGTGGAGATATTGTCGTGCTCACCGGCCTGCCGCACCAGCTCGTTCATGGCGCCGCAGACGGTCAGTGTGTCCGGGATGCAGACGAAATTGCCGCTCATGCGGCTGCCGATCTCCTCCTGATGAAAGGCCAGCAGCCGCCGGACATCCTTCCGGGTGTCGTCGTCCAGATGGGCGGCTAGAGCCTGCTTCTTCTCCGCCGGAAGCTCCCGCAGCATATCCAGCGCATCCGCCGTGTCCATGTCGGTGATCACCGCCGCCGCCAGATCCGCCGGAAGTTCCGCCAGGAAGCGGGAGGCATCGTCCAGATAGGGGAATATCTCTGCCAGCGTCCGGGCGTCCAGCTGCCGGAACAACCGCTCCCGCTCCGCATCCGTCAGCAGGGTGACGGCCTTGGCCACATCCCGCTGGTGATAGTGCTTCAGCAGCTCCGGCAGACGGTCCCCGTTTTGGGCCGTGCGGATGACCGCTGCGATTTCCTGTGCAAACTCCTTGTTTACCATTCTGTTCATCATATTCTTGTCCTCCTTTGACGCTACTTTGGGCAAAATGGGCGCAAAAATACACCGCCTCAGAGATAGTTGCCACAGCAAGACGTCTCCGGTGCGGTGCAGAAGGACACGACAAAGTAGAATGTGGTCAGCTCCTGTCCATGGATGACCACACCCTGTGTCTCTGCGGGCCGCATACCCGGCTTCGTCCTGTACTTCCGCAGCTATCCATGAACATTCACCTCCGTTGATGGCTGAAATAGGTCTTTTTTGACCACAGCCCATCATAGCAGAACCCATCGGCACTGTCAACCGTTTCTTTCCCCGGTTTTTCACAGCCCCGGAGGCCCCATGGCCTCCGGGGCTGCATTCCCGGCATTTACTTTCCTTGGGGGCGGATCTCCACAGTCCTGCCGCCAAGACTCTCATAGATGCGGTGGGAAACGGAGAGGACGGTGCGCCCACGGGAGGCCTGACGCAGGGCCTCCCGTACACGGGCCTCCGTCTCGGCATCCAGATTGGCGGTGATCTCATCCAGCAGCAGCACAGCGGGGTCTGCCGCTGCGGCCCGTGCAATGGACAGCAGCTGCCACTCCCCCCCGAGAGAATATCCCGTCCGTGCACACCGTGTCATATCCCTCCGGCAGCGCCTGGATGGCCTCGTCGATCCCCCGGACGATGGTGTCCGGCCCCTCTCCCTGCACGATGTGGCGGAAGAGCTTGATGACGGCGTAGTCCGGCACACTGCACGCCCCGCCGTCCGGGTGCATCTCCACCACGCAGTAGGAGCCCTTGCCCAGATGCGGGTCCTCCACATACTCGATGCGCTCCAGCTTCTTCACCACCTTGGCCGCATCCACCAGCGCACTGCACCCCTTCTCTGGGGTGGGTGGACTTGGAGAGCGCCCAGCGGGATTCCTTTTACTGGGCGCTTTACTGCTCCGACAGCACCATGGAGGCCGTCCGGGCCACGGAGGAGCGCTACCGACGGTGTTTACTACGCCAGCATCAACATGAAGAACGCCAGCAATCCGCAGCAGTATTCCATGGGCAACGCCTCTCTGCGAGGCAGCGCCAGCCAAGACCATCCATCTGACGGCTCTGGAGACCGGGGTCGCTCAGAGCATCTACGAATAAAATCAAATGCTCCGGGATTTTCTCATCCGGCTGGGCGTCAGCGAGGCCACCGCTGCCAAGGACGCCCGCAAAATGGAGCACGCTGTCGGTGCGGCAGACAGAGCATCTGGTGTACTTCCTCTGCTTCGTCAAGACCCTCCGCAAGGAGCCGGAGACGCCGGAGTCCTGAGCCGCTTCTTGCAAAGTGTAAGGCTTCGGGTATATTTTCTTCTTCCTTTTATTCCGTTTCTCTGCTATACTGGAGCCATACCAGAAAACACACGGCGGAGGTTCTTCCCTTCTCTGCCGGAAAATCGTAAGGAGGATACCACCATGCGTTATGAGATCAAAGGCACTCCCTTCCCCGTGGTGATCTGTCAGCTGGAAGACGGCGAGCAGATGGTCACGGAGCGTGGCTCCATGGTCTGGATGAGCCCTAATATGGAGATGCAGACCCATGGCGGTGGACTGGGGCAGATGTTCTCTAAAATATTCTCCGGCGAGAGTATGTTCCAGAACATCTACACCGCTCACGGCGCCGGGATGATCGCCTTCGGCTCCAGCTTCCCCGGCCAGATCAAGGAGATCGCCATCACTCCCGGCCACGATATGATCCTCCAGAAGAGTGCCTTTCTGGCCGCCGTGCCGGGAGTAGAGCTGTCCATCCACTTCAACCAGCGGCTGGGCGCGGGCCTCTTCGGCGGCGAGGGCTTCATCATGCAGCGCCTCAGCGGCAGCGGCATGGCCTTTGCCGAGATCGACGGCACGCTGGTGGAGTACGACCTCCAGCCGGGTCAGCAGATCGTGGTGGACACCGGCAACGTGGCGGGCTTCACCGCCGGGGTGCAGATGGAGATCCGTCAGGTTCCCGGCATGAAGAACAAGCTGTTGGGCGGCGAGGGTCTTTTCAACACCGTCCTCACCGGTCCCGGACGTATCTGGCTGCAGACCATGCCCATCTCCGGCGTGGCCGCCGCCCTGCTGCCCTATATCCCCACCGGCAACAATTAAGCTGTCTGTCAGGCCCGCAGAGTCCTTCTTTGCGGGCTTGGCAAATTTTTTTATTTTTCACGCAATAAAACCGCATCTCCACGCATTACAGGGATGACAGGAGATAAAAGCCTATGACTGCATGGCCCGCCACAACCGAATATGCCGGCAGCAGTGCTCATCTGACGGAGCTGCTGGCCGCCATCGCCGCCGGGCAGCAGGATGCGCTGGCGCAGCTCTACCATCTCACCCGAACGGCGGTGTATGGTCTGTCGCTGTCGTACCTGAAAAACACCCACGACGCACAGGATATCACGCAGGATGTATTCGTTCATGTGTGGGATCACGCCCCGCAGTATCGCCCCACCGGCTCTCCCATGGGCTGGCTGCTGACGGTCTGCCGGAATCTGTGCCTGATGCGCCTGCGGCACACGGAGCGCCACGCCGTTCTCAGCGAGGCAGAATGGGACGCCATTCCCCAGCAGGAGACCGGTCTGACCACAGAGGAGCGAACGCTGCTGCAGCACGTTCTGTCCCGTCTGGGGGAGGAGGAGCGGCGCATCGTACTGCTCCATGCCGTCACCGGGCTAAAGCACCGGGAGATTGCCGCTCTGCTGGAGCTGCCCCTCCCCACCGTCCTGTCGAAGTATCACCGAGCAATCCGAAAAATGCGTGCTGATCTGGAAGGAGATAACGCCCATGACAAATGAAAAGCTGGAACAGTGCCTTGCACAAGCGCTGGAAAAAACAGCCCCCCATGACGTGGACGGCGTTCTCTCCCGCTGTGAGAAGCGGAAAGGAACGGAAATCCCCATGAAAACAAAACCTCACTCCCTGAAAAAATGGATGGCGATGGCGGCCTGTTTGGCCCTTCTGCTGCTGTGCGGCGGCGGACTGTTTCTGCGGCAGGCCAATGCTGTGGCCTCCGTGGTCTCCATCGACGTCAACCCCAGCATCGAGCTGCGGGTCAACCAAAATGAAAAGGTTCTGGCCTGCGTGCCTATGAACGACGACGCCCATGCCATTCTGGCGGATATGGGCGACGGCGAGGATCTGAAGGGGGCCAAGCTGGATGTGGCAGTAAACGCCATCGTCGGCAGTCTGGTCCGCAACGGCTATCTGGAGAGCATCTCCTCCGCCATCATGATCTCCGTAGAGGATCGGGATCAGAGCCGGGCTCACCGACTGCAGCAGGACCTCTCCGCCGCCGTGGACGGCATCCTGCGGGACAGCGCCTCTCAGGCCTCCGTATTGACCCAGACGGTCACACAGGACACGTCTCTGGAGAAGCAGGCCAAGGACCACCACATCTCCACCGGCAAGGCGGCGCTGGTGAACCGTATCCTCGCCCTGAACAACAGTCTGTCCTTTGAGGAGCTGTCCAGGCTCTCCATCGGTGAGCTGAAGGATCTGGCCGAGACCGGCGCTCCTGCCATGCCCATCGGCATGGAGCGAGCACTGGAGATCGCCCTGCTCACCTGCGGGCAGTCCGCCGACCAGCTGACCAAGCAGGAGGTGGACGCTGAGCTGGACGAGGTTCCCGCCCACTACGAGGTGGAGCTGGAGGACCGCAGCGGTACGGAGTACGAGTATCGCATCGATGCCTATACCGGCGCTGTGCTCACCTCCTATGTGGAGCCGGACGGTCATGACGATGCGGATGACCACGATGACCATGATGATGACCACGACGATGACGATGATGCCCAGCCCACCGGCAGTGCCCAGCCCACCGGGCAGATCGGCCACGCCGCAGCCAAGTCCGCTGCCCTGACCCACGCCGGTGTGTCAGAGAGCCAGGCCTACGACATGGATGTGGAGCTGGATGACGAGGATGGCCGCTGGGTATACGAGGTGGAATTCAAGGCGGATGGCATGGAGTACGAATATGTCATCGATGCCTATACCGGCGCTGTACTGGAATACGATATGGAGCAGGACGATTGACCCCCTATAGCAAAAGAGGCAGGCACAAAAGTGCCTGCCTCTTTGTCGTTATTCCGATTCCGGCGGCGCTCCGGGGTCTCCCTCCGGCAGCGATGCCTCCTCGTCCTCCGACAGGGTGGGGATAAATGCCTGCGCCAGCTTTCCCTTGCCCCGGTGCTTGATGTAGAAGTAGCCGATGACGCTGAAGGTCACGGCACCGATGAAGTTGACGAACAGATCCTCCATGGTATCGTACAGCCCGATGTCCAGATACCCGTCAAAGCCCAGATCCGTGCCGTTGACGGCCACCGAGTGGATGCCGTCGATGGTGATGGGGGTGTTGCTGTTGGTGGGGTCCAGCATCACGGAGGTAATGCTCTGCACCACGGTGTCCTTCTGCATATCCAGATGGAACACCCGGTCCATGCCGAACTCGAAAAACTCCCACAGCACCCCTACGGTCATGGAGAAACAGAAGGCCGCCAGCGCCACATATACCGGCGACAGCTGGAACTTGATGCGGCTGTTGCGGTTCAGGATGTCGATAAGGGCAAAGCCCGTGGCGGCACAGAGGAAGCCCGTGGTGGTGTGGAGCATGGAGTCCCAGTTGGGGTAGGTGATGAAGTAACACTCCAGCTCCCCCAGTATCTCCGCTGCGAAAATGAACAGCAGGATAATGATCTCCAGCACCGACGGCAGTTGGATACCGAAGTTCTGCTGAATGAAAAACGGCAGGATGAACAGCACCAGCACCAGCAGGCAGATGAAGGCGCTTTCATATTCGCCCCGGATGATTGACATTACCAGCTCCGCCAGCACGATCAACCGCAGGGCCAAATATACGGCGAACACCGCCGGCTGCTTGTGAATGGTCTCCTTCAGCCGCTGGACCGTATCTCTGGGTTTGGGCGTTTTTTTCATAAAGGCTCCTTCCCGGCACAGCACTGCGCCGTTGTGGTTTTTTCTGCATGGTATCATATCCCCGGTCAAAACGCAACGAAAAATGTGACAAAAATCGTGGCGGCCCGTCTTGACAAGCGGCCCGCTGTGTGGTAATCTAATAAAAATTTGCCATGCGGAGGTGATGACCGTGACCGTCGTTTTTCAGGATGCCCAGATATTCCGCCGAGGTGTTCTCACCCGTGGGGATGCTGTTTTCTCTTTTGAGATCCGACAGGGCACCAGTGTTTCTCCCGTTCATATTCCCGCCTCTTCTTTTGTGATATGTCCCGGTTTCGTTGATGTACACGTGCATCTTCGTGAACCGGGCTTTTCTTATAAGGAGACCATGTCCAGCGGCACCCAAGCCGCCGCCCACGGCGGATATACCACGGTGTGTGCCATGCCAAATCTGGACCCGGTGCCGGACAGCCTGCCCCATCTGGAGCAGCAGCTGGCCCTGATCCGCCGGGATGCCGCCATCCGGGTGCTGCCCTATGGCTCCATCACCCGTGGCCAGCTGGGGGAGGAGCTGTCGGACATGGCGGCCATGGCCCCCTATGTGGCGGCCTTCTCCGACGACGGGCGAGGTGTGCAGAGCGAGGCGCAGATGCGCCTTGCCATGGAAACCGCCAAGGGGCTTCATAAGCTCATCGTGGCCCACTGCGAGGACAACTCTCTCCTCCACGGGGGCTACATCCACGACGGGGCTTACGCCCGCACCCACGGCCACCGGGGCATCTGCTCCGAAAGCGAGTGGGGGCAGATCCGGCGGGATTTGGAGCTGGTGCGCCAGACCGGCTGCGGCTACCACGTCTGCCACATCTCCACCAAGGAGAGCGTGGCCCTGATCCGCCGGGCCAAGGCGGAGGGGCTGGACGTCACCTGCGAGACGGCCCCCCACTATCTGCTGATGGACGAAACCATGCTGCAGGAGGACGGCCGCTTCAAGATGAATCCCCCTCTCCGCAGTCTCGCCGACCGGGAGGCCCTGCTGGAGGGGCTGGCCGACGGCACCATCGACATGATCGCCACCGATCACGCCCCCCACAGCGCCGAGGAGAAGTCCCGCGGGCTGGAGAAGAGCGCCATGGGCATCGTGGGGCTGGAGACCGCCTTCCCCCTGCTGTATACCTATCTGGTAAAGCCGGGCCTGCTCTCCTTCCCCCGTCTGATGGAGCTGCTCCACGATGCTCCCTGCCGCCGCTTCGGCCTCCCGCAGGGGGAGATGGATGGCCCCCACGCCGATTTCACGGTCTTTGACCTGTCGGCCTCGTATCCCATCGACCCGGTGGACTTCCTCTCTCAGGGGAAGGCCACCCCCTTCACCGGCTGGCCGGTACAGGCCCGCTGCCTGCTGACGGTCTGCAACGGCCGCCTCGTCTGGCAGGACGGCGATCTCTTTTCCAAGGAGGACCGCACATGAAGCAGGTCACATGGACCATTACCGAAAATATGCCGCTGACGCCGGACACCTACCGGCTGCGCCTTGCCGGCGATACGGAGGCCATCACGGCCCCCGGTCAGTTCGTAAACCTGAAGCTCTCCGGCTTCTACCTGCGCCGCCCCATCTCCGTCTGCGACTGGGAGCCCGGTGCCGCCACCCTTATCTATAAGGTGCTGGGCCACGGCACGGCGGCCATGACCCATCTCCCCGCCGGAACGGAGCTGGATGTGCTGACAGGGCTGGGCAACGGCTACGACACATCTCTCGCCGGGGAGCGCCCCCTGCTGGTGGGCGGCGGCGTCGGCATCCCGCCCCTGTACGGACTGGCCCGCCGCCTGACGGCGGAGCATCGTCAGGTCACGGCGGTGCTGGGCTACAACCGGGCGTCAGATATTTTTCTGGCGGAGGAGCTGCAGGCGCTGGGCGTCACCGTCCGCCTCCTCACCGCCGACGGCAGCGCCGGGACCTGCGGCCTTGTCACCGACGGCATGGAGGGCGTGAATTACACCCACCTCTATACCTGCGGGCCGGAGGCCATGCTCCACGCCGTGTGGCAGCGCTGCCGCACCGATGGGCAGTTCAGCTTTGAAGAGCGCATGGGCTGCGGCTTCGGGGCCTGCATGGGCTGCACCTGCCGCACCAAGTACGGTCACAAGCGCATCTGCAAGGACGGCCCCGTCCTGCGAAGGGAGGAGATCGTATGGTAAATACCGCCGTCACCCTCTGCGGCCTGCCGCTGGAGAATCCCGTCATCCCCGCCAGCGGCACCTTCGGCTATGGGTATGAATTTGCACAGATCTACGACATCAACTGTCTGGGGACCTTCTCCTTCAAGGGGACGACGCTCACCCCCCGGTACGGAAACCCCACCCCCCGCATCGCTGAGTACGCCGGGGGCCTGCTGAACTCTGTGGGGCTGCAAAACCCCGGTGTGGAGGCCGTCATCCGGGAGGAGCTGCCCCGTCTGCGGGAGGTCTTTCACAAGCCGGTAATGGCCAACGTCAGCGGCTTTTCCATAGAAGAATACGCCCAAGTATGCCGGCAGCTGGACGGGGCGGAGCAGGTAGGCTGGCTGGAGGTGAATATCTCCTGCCCCAACGTCCACGGCGGCGGAGCCGCCTTCGGCGCAGACCCCCGGACGGCAGCCGCCGTCACACGGGCCGTCCGTGACGTGACGAAAAAGCCGGTCATCATGAAGCTCTCCCCGGCTGCGGCGGATATCGCTGCCGTGGCACGGGCCTGTCAGGAGGCCGGGGCCGACGGTGTCAGCCTTATCAATACTCTGCCGGGGATGCGGATCGATCTGAAGCGCCGCCGTCCCCTGTTGGCCAACGGCACCGGCGGAATGTCCGGCCCCGGCATCTTTCCGCTGGCGGTGCGGATGGTGTATCAGGTCTACGAGGCCGTGGACATTCCCATCGTGGGCATGGGCGGCGTCAGCACCGCCGAGGACGTGCTGGAGCTGATGCTGGCCGGGGCCACCGCCGTGGGCGTGGGAGCCGCCAATCTGGTGGAGCCCTGCGCCTGCCGGAAAATCATACAGGACCTGCCTGCCGCCATGGAGCGGTACGGCATTCAGCAGCTTACGGATATCATAGGAGGAGCACATCATGGGTAAAGACGTTATCATTGCACTGGACTTCGACAGCCGGGAGAAAACGCTGGCTTTTCTGGACCGCTTCACAGAGGAGAAGCCCTTCGTCAAGGTGGGCATGGAGCTGTTTTACGCCGAGGGTCCCGCCATCGTCCGGGAGATCCGCCGCCGGGGCCACCGCATCTTTCTGGATCTGAAGCTCCACGACATCCCCAACACGGTGAGAAAGGCCATGGCCGCCCTGTCGGCGCTGGATGTGGACATCATCAACCTCCACGCCGCCGGTACCGCCGCCATGATGACCGCCGCTCTGGAGGGCCTCACCCGCCCCGACGGCACCCGCCCTCTGCTCATCGCCGTCACCCAGTTGACCTCCACCGATCAGGAGCGCATGGAGCGGGAGCTGCTGATCCACGCCCCGCTGGAGGAGGTGGTGCTCAGCTACGCCGCCAACGCCGCTGCGGCGGGGCTGGACGGTGTGGTCTGTTCCCCGCTGGAGGCCGGAGCCATCCACCGGCGCTGCGGGGCCGACTTCCTGACGGTGACCCCCGGTGTCCGGTTCGCCGGAGGGGATGCCGGGGATCAGAAGCGGGTCACCACCCCCGCCAAGGCCCGTGAGCTGGGCTCTGATTACATCGTGGTGGGCCGCCCCATCACGCAGGCCGAGGACCCTGTGGCGGCCTATCGCCGCTGTGTAAAGGAGTTTGTGGGCTGATGCGCTGGAATACGGTACTTTTCGATCTGGACGGCACGGTGACGGACCCCAAGGAGGGCATCACCTGCGCCGTGGCCTACGCCCTGCGGCAGCAGGGCATCATCGCTGACCCCGATACCCTCACCTCCTTCATCGGCCCTCCCCTCCACGAGAGCTTCCCGGAGCTGTTCGGCCTGACGGAGGAGCAGACGGATCGGGCCGTGGAGGACTTCCGGGTGTACTTCTCCCGGCAGGGCTGGGCGGAGAACATCCCCTACAAGGGCATGGCGGAGTTGCTGGAGAGCCTGCAAGGAGCCGGGCTGAAGCTGGTCATCGCCACCTCCAAGCCGGAGGAATTCGCCCTGCGCATCATGGAGCACTTCGGTCTGGCCGCTTACTTCCACCGCATCTGCGGCGCACAGAGGGAGGACCGGGCCAGCGCGCAGAAGGGCAGCGTGGTGGCCGACGCCCTGCGCCGCAGCGGCACGGACGGCCCCGCCGTCATGGTGGGCGACCGCCGCTTCGACGTCGCCGGCGCCCATGAAAACGGTCTGCCCGCCATCGGCGTTCTCTACGGCTACGGCGGCCGGGAGGAACTGGAAAACGCCGGAGCCGACTATCTGGCCGCCGATCTTCACGAGCTCAAGCAGCTTCTGCTGCAGGAATAGGAGGAACTTATGGACAACATCCGCACCCACATTGCCCGGCACCTGCTCTCCATCGGAGCGGTGTTTCTGCGGCCCGACGAGCCCTTTGTCTGGGCCAGCGGCATCAAAAGCCCCATCTACTGCGACAACCGCCTGATCCTCACCGCCCCGGAGGCCCGGAACGAGGTGGAGCAGGCCATTGCCGACACCGTCCGCCGGGAGTACCCGGAGGCGCAGGTGCTCATGGGTACCGCCACCGCCGGTATCGCCCATGCCGCCATCGCCGCCCACCTGCTGGGCCTGCCTATGGGCTACGTCCGCTCCGGCAGCAAGGATCACGGCCGCAGGAACCAGATCGAGGGCAAGCTGACCCCCGGCGAGAGGGTGGTGGTCATCGAGGACCTGATCTCCACCGGCGGCAGTGTGCTGGACACCGTGGCCGCCCTGCGGGCCGCCGGAGCGGAGGTGCTGGGCGTCATCAGCATCTTCACCTACGGCATGGCCAAGGGCCGCCAGCGGCTGGCCGAGGCCGGTGTCAAGTGCGTCAGCCTCACCGATCTGGACACCATCGCTCAGGTGGGCGTCCAGCAGGGATACATCACGCAGGGAGACGTGGCCCGGCTGCTGGCCTTCCGGGATGACCCCTCCGACGAAAACTGGATCAGAAAAGGAGAATGAACCGTATGAACCATCTCATCGACATTTTGCAGCTGTCCCCGGAGGAGATCATGGAGCTGGTGAGCACCGCCTGCGACATCATCGACCATCCCGCCGCCTATGCCCACAAGTGTGACGGCAAAATACTGGCCACCCTGTTCTTCGAGCCCTCCACCCGCACCCGTCTCAGCTTCGAGAGCGCCATGCTGAGTCTGGGCGGGCAGGTGCTGGGCTTCTCCTCCGCCAGCAGCTCCTCCGCCGCCAAGGGCGAGAGCGTGTCCGACACCATCCGCACCGTCAGCTGTTACAGCGATATCATCGCCATGCGCCACCCCAAGGAGGGTGCTCCGCTGGTAGCCTCCCGCCACTCGCTGGTACCCATTATCAACGCCGGAGACGGTGGCCACAACCACCCCACCCAGACCTTGACGGATCTGCTGACCATCCACCGGGAGAAGGGCCGCTTCGACGATCTGACCATCGGCCTGTGCGGCGACCTGAAATTCGGCCGCACCGTCCACTCTCTGGTGGCCGCCATGAGCCGCTATACCGGCATCCGCTTCGTGCTCATCTCCCCGGAGGAGCTGAAGCTGCCCCGCTACGTCAAGGAGCAGTACATCAAGAGCAGGAACATCCCCTACATCCAGTCCACCTCTCTGGATGAGGTGATGCCGGAGCTGGATATCCTCTATATGACCCGTGTCCAGCGGGAGCGGTTTTTCAACGAGGAGGACTATCTGCGCCTGAAGGACAGCTACATCCTCACCCCGGAGAAGCTGAAAAACGCCAAGCCGGACCTGCGGATCCTGCATCCCCTGCCCCGTGTCAATGAGATCTCCGTGGCGGTGGATGAGGATCCCCGTGCCTGCTACTTCAAGCAGGTGCAATACGGCAAGTACATCCGCATGGCGCTGATTCTGAAGCTGCTGAACATCGCTTGAAAGGGAGGGCATCATCATGATTATTGATTCCATTCAGAACGGCATCGTCATCGACCATATCTCCGCCGGAAAGGCCATGGAGCTGTATCGCATTCTGGGGCTGGACAAGCTGGACTGCACCGTGGCCATCCTGAAAAACGTCACCAGCGGTAAGCTGGGCCGCAAGGACATCATCAAGATCGACCGTGAGATGGAGCTGGACTGGGATCTTATCGGCTACGTGGACCCCAGCATCACCGTCAACAGTATCCGAGACGGCCAGCTGGTGGAAAAGCGCACCCTGAAGCTGCCGGAGCGCATCCGTGGCGTGCTGCGCTGCAAGAATCCCCGGTGCATCACCTCCGTGGAGCAGGAGCTGCCCCAGGAGTTCGTGCTCACCGACCGGGAAAAGCGGGTCTATCGCTGCATCTACTGCGAGACGCAGGCAGAAAAATAAATGGTACGCAAGAGGGCCCACGGCTGCGCCGTGGGCCCTCTTGCGTTCTCCCCCATCTCCCGCTTCCCCCTCCATATTCTTTCTGCGGCGCAGCGTTTTTCGCCCGTTTTATTTTATTACAATTATGTATACATTATTTGAATCGAAAACGCCGATAGTACGGCCTTATCTCCTGAAATCGCTATTTGCCACTGGTGGAGGCTGATGGTAGAATCTCTGTTGCAAAGTGCTTCGGCAGATCGCTGCCAGTGGGTGAACCATGCGATCAGGACGGCTATTCCGAAGCTTTGAAGATATCGTGCCGTCAAGGCACAACAGGAGGCAGGAAAAATTGCTCACTATGGGAATCGATTCCGGCTCCGCCATGACCAAGGCGGTGCTGTTTGACGGGCAGGAGGTCGTGGACTTCCGAATGGAGCCCAGCGGCTCCACCCCCGGCCGGGTCATCCATCGGCTCTATGAGGAGATGCGGACCCCCGACACCGCCTTTGTGGTGGCCACCGGCTATGGCCGGGCGCTGCTGCCGGAGGCGGACAAGTCCATCACGGAGATCACCTGCCACGGGGCCGGGGCCGCTTTTCTCTGTCCCGGCTGTGACACGGTCATCGACATCGGCGGGCAGGACAGCAAGGTGATCCTGCTGGATCCCTCCGGCGGGCAGGTAAAGGACTTCCTGATGAACGACAAGTGCGCCGCCGGAACGGGCCGGTTTCTGGAAATGACCATGAGCCGGGTAGGCAGCGACATCACCTCCATCGATACCTTTGTGGAGGGGGCGGAGCCAGTGACCATCAACAGTATGTGCGCCGTGTTTGCCGAGAGCGAGATCATCGGCCTGCTGGCGCAGGAGACACCTCCCGGCAGCATTGCGTTGGGGTGCATCTACTCCATCTGCCGCCGCACCGCCATCTTCGCCCAGAAGCTGGCTCCGGAGCATCCCAAGGTGTTCTTCTCCGGCGGACTGGCTCAGTCGCAGGTGGTGCGGGAGGTGCTGGCCCGGTATCTGGGCGTAGAGAGCGTCACCGCCCATCCCCTGTGCCAGTATAACGGTGCCATCGGCGCTGCGGTGCTGGGCTGGAAGCGGGTCAATCGATGAATGGACAGACCGGCTCAGACCGGTCAGGGTATATGTGAAAAGAAAGGATCAAGCATATGGTTGAACTGAAAAAGGATCTGCCGGAAATTTTTGAAGAGTTTGCCGATCAGCGGAGAAACTCCTTCCTGGCCATCAAGAAGCTGAAGGAGCAGGGCGTGCCTGTGGTGGGTGCCTTCTGCACCTACCTCCCCAAGGAGCTGCCCCGTGCCATGGGCGCCGCGGTGGTGGGTCTGTGCTCCGTATCGGATGAGACCATCCCCGACGCCGAGAAGGATCTGCCCCGGAACCTGTGTCCCCTCATCAAGTCCAGCTACGGTTTCGCCAAGACGGACAAGTGTCCCTTCTTCTACTTCTCCGATCTGGTGGTAGGTGAGACCACCTGCGACGGCAAGAAGAAGATGTATGAGATGCTGGCTGAGTTCAAGCCCGTCTACGTCATCGAGCTGCCCAACCGGCAGTCCGAGGAGGGCATCGCCATGTACCGCCGGGAGATCATCCGGTTCAAGGAGGAACTGGAGCGGCGCTTCGAGACCACCATCACCGAGGAGGCCATCCGCCACGAGATCCACCTGAACAACGAGATCACCAAGTCCCTGCTGCGGCTGCAGTACCTCATGGCCAACGATCCCGCCCCCGTCAGCGGTCTGAACATCGTCAACACCGCCTACGGCAGCGGCTTCAACATGGACGTGGAGTCCCTGCCTGCCCGCATCAACGATCTGGCGGACCAGATCGAGGCGGAGTACGCCGCCGGCAAGAACGAGGGCAAGAAGCCCCGTATCTTGGTGACGGGCTCCCCCTCCGGCGGCGCAGCCCTGAAAGTCATCCGGGCCATTGAGGACGCCGGTGCTGTGGTGGTGGCCTTTGAGAATTGCAGCGGCCTGAAATCCATGCTCCTCACCGACGAGGAGAACCCCGACGTCTACGACGCTCTGGCCCGGCGGTATCTGGGCATCGGCTGCTCCTGTATGTCCCCCAACCCCAACCGCATGGCCATGCTGGATAAGCTCATCGACGAGTTCCATGTGGACGGTGTGGTGGATATCATCCTGCAGGCCTGCCATACCTACAACGTGGAGACAGCGCTGGTGGGCAAGCTGGTGAAGGAGAAAAAGGGCATCCCCTACACTGTGGTGGAGACCGACTACTCTCAGGCCGACGTAGGCCAGATCCAGACCCGCATGGCCGCCTTCGTGGAGATGCTGTAAGGCGGAGCGGCGTATGAAATTCGACTTTACCACCATCTATGACCGCCGTGGGAGAGACGCCATGGCGGTGGACGCCGTGGAGAAGATCCCGGTGTTCCAGCCCAACGAGGGCTTCGACGCCATCCCCATGTGGGTAGCAGATATGAACTTCGCCACGGCCCCCGCCGTGACGGAGGCCATCCGGAAGCGGCTGGAGCATCCTCTGTTCGGCTACTTTATGACCAGCGATGAGTACTTTGACTCCATCATCCGCTGGCAGGAGCGCCGCAATGGCGTCACCGGGCTGGAGAAGGAACACATCGGCTACGAAAACGGCGTACTGGGCGGCCTTATGAGCGCCTTGGCCGCCGTGTGCGCCAGAGGCGACAACGTGCTGGTCCACTCCCCCACCTACATCGGCTTCACCCGTTCTATCGAAAACGGCGGCTATCACGTCATCACCAGCCCCCTGAAGCCGGACCGCTACGGTGTGCAGCGCATGGACTTCTTCGACATGGAGACTAAGATCAAGCGCAACGACATCCGTGCGGTGGTGTTCTGCTCCCCCCACAACCCCACGGGCCGTGTATGGGAGCAGGAGGAGCTGGAGCAATTCATGGACATGGCCCGGCGGCTGAATGTAACGGTGATCTCCGACGAGATCTGGTCGGACCTGACCCTCCGTGGTCACCGGCACATCCCCCTGCAATCCGTGTCCGATGACGCCCGGCAACGCACCGTGGCCCTGTACGCCCCCTCCAAGACCTTCAATCTGGCGGGCCTCATCGGCAGCTACCACATCGTGTATAACGAAACTCTCCACAAACGGATGAAGAAGGAGAGCAGTCTCAGCCACTACAACAGCATGAACGTGTTGTCCATGCACGCCCTCATCGGCGCTTACAGCGACGAGGGCAGCCAGTGGGTGGATGAGCTGCGGGAGGTGCTGACGGAGAACGTCAAGTACGCCTGCAGGTTCATCCGCAAGAACCTGCCGGGGGTCAGCGTGCAGCAGCCGGAGGGCACCTATATGCTGTTTCTGGACTGCGAGGAGTACTGCCGCCGCAGCGGCCGCACCTTGGACGAGGTGAAAAAGGCCGGCTACGAGGTGGGCGTTGTGTGGCAGGACGGCCGTCCCTTCCACGGGGCGCACCACATCCGCATGAATCTGGCCCTGCCCATGGAGAAGGTCGTCATTGCCATGGATCGGCTGAAGGAATACGTGTTCATCTGATAGATCTCCCGGCAACGGGCTTCTATACATAATAATCATCAAAATCACAAGAGGAGAAAAGACATGAAGAAGCTTTCCAAAGTCATTTGCCTCGTCCTCTCCGCTCTGATGCTGCTGAGCCTTGCGGCCTGCGGCAAGCAGGCCGGCGGGGCGGACGATGCTCAGGGTAAGCCCATCGAGGGCGGCACCTTCGTCTACGCCATCGAGGAGCCCATCACCTCCCTGAACTGGTACAACAACAGCTCCACGGATCTGGGCAAGCAGGTGTTCCAGAACCTGTATGACCCCATGTGGAAGTCCAACACCGACGGTTCTCTGGACTATCGTCTGGCGAAGAGCGTGGACATCAGCGAGGACGGTACCACCTACACCCTGACCCTGCGGGACGACATCTACTGGAGCGACGGTGAGAAGATCACTACCGATGACATCGTGTTCACTCTGGATACGCTGACTGTTCCCGAGGTGGCTCCCAGCACCGCTGCCGCCTACAAGGTGGACGGCGAGTTCTGCACCTATGAGAAGCAGAGCGATACCGTCATCGTGTTCAAGGTCGGTCGGGCCTCCAACCTGTTCAAGAAGGCTCTGGGCACCCTGTATGTCCTGCCTGCCCACTGCTTTGAGGGGGTACCCGCCACTGAGGTACTGACCTGTGAGCAGAACGCCAACATCGCCACCAGCGGTGCCTTCGTGGTGGATAGCTTCAGCGTGGGCGAGAAGCTGGTGTGCCTGAAGAACCCCAACTACTACCGCACGGCCGCCCACATCGACGGCTTCGAGGTCCGCTGCGTCTCTGACGCCAGCACGCAGGAGATCGCCTTCCGCAACAAGGAGCTCTCCATCTTCACCATCAGCAACGCCGAGACGCTGGCCAACTATAAGGATAACGACGAGTATCAGGTGGTGTCCTACCCCGACGGCCGCATCACCTTCATGGAGATCAACCCCAACAGCGAGGCCATGTCCACCATGGAGGCCCGTCAGGCTGTGATCTATGCGCTGGATCTGGACGCTCTGGTGTACGGCACCTACGGCGACGAAGCCCTGTGCCGGACCGCCACCAGCATCCTGTCCACCGTTTCCATGTTCTATAACCCCGAGATCACCAACTATCAGCAGGATCTGGACAAGGCCGCCCAGCTCATCGAGCAGACCGGTCTGAAGGACAAGACCATCAAGATCATCTACAACTCCGCCCGTGTGGGTCAGGAGGAGCTGGCCACCATGATCAAGAGCCAGCTGGACGCTGTGGGCCTCAATGCCCAGATCGACTCCATGGAGACCGCCGCCTACTTCAAGTCCTACTTCTATGCCACCGATTCCTATGACATTGCGCTTATGGGCAACGGTATGCTGGATGATCCCAGCGGCTTCGTGGGCCTGTTCGCCCACACCCGCTCCGGCGCCAATATGTACACCACTGACGAGGTGGATAACCTGTGGGCACAGCTGGATCGTGAGATGGATCCCGCTGTCCGTCAGGACATCATGAATCAGGGCCTGCAGGCCCTGAAGGACTGCTGGTCCTGCGTACCCGTGCTGGATACCAACTATGTCTGCGCCGCCCAGAAGAACATCGGCGGCTTCGAGGCCAGCGACCGTCTCACTGACCTGACTCAGATCTACTTCATCGGCTGACACCGCCGCTGAGAGTGCAATTGCGTGGAGCCGGTCTCCACGCAATTGCCTTTCACGGCGGTATGAGGAAAAACATGAAAAAATACTTTCTGACCAGACTGGCTCTGGCCCTGCCAGTGATTTTGCTGGTATCCGTCTTTTCCTTTGCGCTGGTGTTTCTGGCCCCCGGCGACCCCGCCGCCCAGTACCGGACGCTGGAGATGACCGACGAGGAGTACGAGCAGCTGAAAACGGAGCTGGGCTACAACGATCCGGTCATCGTGCAGTATGGCCGGTGGCTGGGGAACGTCCTCCACGGGGACTTCGGCGTCTCCACCAGCAGCCACACCGGCGTGTGGCCCCTCATCAAGGCCAAACTCCCGGCCACCGTGGGGCTAATGGCCGCCTCCATCGTCTTTTCCCTGTTGGTATCCATCCCACTGGGGATGCTGGCGGGCTACTTTGAAAACTCATGGTTCGACCGCATCACCAACAGTCTGCACTATGTGGCCATCTCCATCCCCTCCTTCTGGTTCGCCATCATGCTCATCATCCTGTTCTCCCTGAATCTGGGCTGGCTGCCCAGCTCCGGGATGCGGACCACCGGCATACACACCTTCTGGGATCTGGCCCGCCACGCCATCATGCCGGTGCTGGTGCTGAGCATCGGGAAGATCTCCATCTACGCCCGGTACGTCCGGGCCGCCACCATCCAGCAGCTGTCGGAGGACTATGTGCTCTTCGCCATCTCCAAGGGGGCAAGCCGGGGCTATATCCTGTTGCGCCACGTGCTGAAGAACTGCCTGCTGCCGGTCATTACGCTGGTGGGCATGAATCTGGGCAGTCTGGTGTCCGGTGCCTACATCGTGGAGACCATCTTCGGCTGGCCGGGACTGGGTACCACCGGCATGAGCGCCATCTACTCCCGTGACTACAACATGATTATGGGAACCACCATGCTCTCGTGCCTGCTGCTGGTGGGCGGAAATCTGCTGGCGGATCTGTGCTACTGTCTGGCCGATCCCCGCATCAAGGCCATGCGAGGTGACAAGCGATGAAAAAGAATCATAAGCTGCCCCTCTCCATGGTTCTCAGCGGCGGTGTGCTGCTGCTGATTCTTCTGGCCGCCCTGCTGGCGCCCCTGTCCCCCCACGACCCCATCGCCGTGGAGACCGGGCAGAAGTTCCTGCCCCCCTCCGCCCAGCACCTGCTGGGAACGGATAACTTCGGCCGGGACACCTTCACCCGCCTGCTCTACGGCGGACGGGTCTCCCTGCTGGTGGGCTTTCTGTCCATGCTCATCTCCATTGTGTTCGGCACGGTGTACGGCATCGTTAGTGGCTCCTCCGGCAAGCTGGTGGACGGCTTCATGATGCGTATCGTGGACATCCTCATGTCGGTACCCAGCTTCCTCATTATCATCACTCTGAACATCTACATGAACGCCGGCATCCGGACGCTGGTGGTGACCATCGGTCTGTTCTCGTGGATGGGCGTGGCCCGCATCGTCCGGGCGGAGGTACTGAGTCTGCGGGAGCGGGACTTCATTCTGGCCTCCGAGGGGCTGGGCGCCCGGAAGAGCTGGGTCATCACCCGGCACTTCGCCCGCAACGTCTTTTCCCCGGTGCTGGTGGCCTCCACCAACAGCATCGCCTCCGCCATCCTGACGGAGTCGTCCCTGAGCTATCTGGGCTTCGGCATCTCCATCCCCAACCCATCCTGGGGCGGTATGCTGGAGGGCGCCCAGACCTACATCCTCACCCACCCCTCACTGGCGGTCTATCCGGGCGTGTGCATCCTGCTGACCGTTCTGTGCTTCAATGTGCTGGGCAACGGCTTCCGCCGCCGCTTCAGCCCCAATTCCGGGAGGTAAGCCATGCATCAATACGACATCCGTGACCTCCGCATCCACTTCCCCACCCGCCGTGGCGTGGTGGAGGCAGTGCGGGGCGTCAGCTTCTACATGGATCAGGGCGAGTGCGTGGCGCTGGTGGGAGAATCCGGCTGCGGCAAATCCGTGACGGCCCGCTCCCTCATGGGCCTGACGGAGGTCACCGGCGGACGCTGCCAGCCCGGCAGCCAGATCCTCTGCCACGGGGAGAACATCCTCGATTACAGCAAGAAGCAGTGGCAGAGCTATCGGGGCCGGGACGCCGCCATGATCTTTCAGGACGCCATGACTTCCCTGAACCCCACCATGCAGATCGGTCATCAGATCGCCGAGTGCTACCGCTTCCATCAGAAGATCGGCCGCAAGGAGGCGCTGGAGAAGGCGGCGGAGATGCTGGCGCTGGTGGGCATCTCTGACCCGGAGGCGGCCCTGCGCCGCTATCCCCACGAGTTCTCCGGCGGTATGCGCCAGCGTGTGATGATCGCCTCGGCGCTGGCCTGCCAGCCGGGGCTCCTCATTGCCGATGAGCCCACCACGGCGCTGGACGTGACCATTCAGGCCCAGATCCTGGACCTGATCCGCCAGATGAAGGAACGCAGCGGCACCACGGTGCTGCTCATCACCCACGACATGGGCGTGGTGGCGGGCCTGGCCCAGCGCATCGTCATCCTCTACGCCGGGTGCGTCATGGAGACCGGCACCACCGATGAAATTTTCTATCAGCCCGCCCATCCCTACACCAGGGGCCTGCAAAAGGCCTCCCCCCGTTTGGACGAAATGGGCGGCGGACGGCTCTACACCATCGAGGGAACGCCCCCGGAGCTGATCGCACCGGGCCCCGGCTGTCCCTTCGCCCCCCGCTGCCCCCACGCCACGGAGCAGTGCCGCCGGGAAATACCCGCCCTGCGGGATCTGGGCGGTGGCCATCTGGTGGCCTGCCACCACGCAGAACAGGAGGTGACAGCATGAGCCAGCCCATCCTTCAGGTGGAGCACCTGAAAAAATACTTCCCCGCCGGGGGCCGCAAGGTCCTGCGTGCGGTGGATGACGTGAGCTTCTCTGTGCAGGAGGGAGAAATTCTCGGCATCGTAGGCGAGTCCGGCTGCGGCAAGACCACCTGCGGCCGCACCGCCATCGGCCTGTACAGCAAAACCGACGGCGTCTCCCTGTACCGTGGGGAGGACGTCCACCGGATGCGGGGCGCCAAGCGCCGTGCCTTCTGCTGTCAGGTGCAGACGGTCTTTCAGGACCCCTACGCCTCACTGGACCCCAAAAACAAGGTCATCGACCTCATTGCCGAGGGCATGGACATCCACCACCTGTACACCGGCCCGGCAGAGCGCCGGGAGAAGGTGCAGGCCCTGATGGAGCAGGTGGGTCTGAATCCCTCCGGCATCGACCGCTATCCCTACGAGTTCTCCGGCGGTATGCGCCAGCGCATCGGCATCGCCCGTGCGCTGGCGGTGGAGCCCCGGCTGCTGCTGTGCGACGAGCCCATTTCGGCGCTGGATGTGTCCATTCAGGCCCAGATCGTCAATCTGCTGCTGGACCTGCGGGAACAGAAGTCCCTGACCTATCTGCTGATCTCCCATGATCTGTCCATGGTGCGGCACCTGTCGGACCGTATTCTGGTAATGTATCTGGGGGAGGTGGTGGAAGAGAGTACGGCGCAGGAGCTGTACACCCACCCCCTGCACCCCTACACCAAGGCCCTCATCGCCGCCATCCCCATTCCTGATCCCAAGGTGGAACGGGCCCGCCCCCGCAGCGTGCTGCAAGGGCAGGTCCCCAGTCCCGTGGACCCGCCTCCCGGCTGCCGGTTCGCCGGGCGCTGCCCCTACGCCACAGACCGCTGCCGGGCGGAGAAGCCGGAGCTCTGCGACATGGGCGGTGGCCACCGGGTGGCCTGCCATCTGTGCCGGTAACGGCCGTCGTATCGCATTTTCCTATGAAACGCCGGCATCCATCGTTTTTTGTCGTTTTACCCGTCCCCACCGGGGCGGTATAATGAACCCAAGCAAAGGTTCCCGCCCCAGCGGGCAGCCTGATAGGAGGTAACATCACATGAGCAAAATTTTAGTCAACGCCGTGGGCGACGCCTGCCCCATTCCCGTCACGAAAACCATCCACGCCCTGTCCGGCATGACCGAGGCCGGTACGGTGGAGGTCCATGTGGACAACGAGACCGCCGTGCAGAATCTGAACCGTCTGGCCACCGGCAAGGGCCTGAAGTTCAGCGCCGAGAAGCGGGAGGAGAAGCTATTCGTGGTGACCCTGACGGTGGACGACCCCGCCGCCGTGTCCGGCACCGCTCCGGAGGAGGCCGCCTGCGCCCCGGATAACCGGGACAACACCGTGGTGGTCATCGGTACCAGCTGCCTCGGCTCCGGCGACGACACGCTGGGTGCCACGCTGATGAAGGGCTTTCTCTACGCTCTGAGCCAGCAGGAGCGTCTGCCCCGCACCATCCTGTTCTATAACGGCGGCGCCAAGATCACCACCGAGGGTTCCGTCTCCATCGAGGATCTGAAGAACATGGAGGCGCAGGGCGTGGAGATCCGCACCTGCGGCACCTGCCTGAACTACTACGGTCTCACCGACAAGCTGGCCGTGGGCTCCGTCACCAATATGTATGACATCGTGGAGACCATGACCTCCGCCGGTAAGGTCATCCGCCCGTAATTTTTCCCCAACAGCATAATAAAACAGGGAAGCGCTGTGCGCTTCCCTGTTTTTTGTCGGCCACGGACGAGATGGTGTCAGCGGTGCAGCAGCTGCTGACTGGCCTGTGCCATCTCCTGGAAGATACCTGCGTGACGGCGGGACACAATGGCCCGGATCACCAGCAGTGTGCCGATCATCAGCGCCACGGCAATGGCCAGACACAGCCACACCGACTGCACGAGTCCTGCGATGATGAAGCTGACGAAGGCCACACCGGAGGCGGTGAGGGCATAGGGCAACTGGGTGAACACATGGTTCAGGTGGAAGCAGTGAGCGCCCGCCGAGGCCATGATGGTGGTGTCGGAAATGGGCGAGCAGTGGTCGCCCATAACGCCGCCGGAGCAGGCTGCCGCCAGACCGATGGTACACAGCACCGGCTCCACGTCGTAGTTGAACACAGACACCACGATAGGAGCCATGATGCCGATGGTCCCCCAGGAGGTGCCGGTGGCAAAGCCGATGGCGCAGCCGATGAGGAAGATCACCGCCGGCAGGAACACCTTCAGATCCCCGGCCCCTGCCATAGCGTTCTTGACGAACACGGCGGAGTACATCCCGAAGCGGGTGAAAGAGCACAGGGTCCATGCAAAGGTCAGAATGAGGATGGGGGCGATCATCTGGATAAAGCCCTGCGGCACAGACTCCATAGACTTTTCAAAGGAGATGGCCCCCCGCAGCCAGAAGTACACCACCGTGAACAGCATCCCCATAAGGCCACCCAAGGCCAGCGCCATGCCGGAGGAGGAGTTGGAGAAGGCCCCCACGAAGTCGTGGAAGTACTCGCTCTCGCCGTCATAGTAGCCGCCGGACCAGATCAGGGACACGATGCACACCACGATCAGCACCACCACCGGCAGCAGCAGATCCAGCACGGAGGAGCGGCCACGGGCGGGCTTTTCATAGTCGTCGGCCCCCTCAAAGGGGCGCTCCGGCGTGGTAAAGAGATCGTCCTTCACCTGAGCGTTATACTCATGGGTCAGCATGGAGCCGTAGTCGATGTTCATCACTGACAGCACCACGATCATCACCAACGTCAGCAGACAGTAGTAGTTCCACGGGATCTGCTTGATGAACATCTCGATGCCGTTGACGGCGTCGGACTGCACATAGCCGGATACCGCCGCCGCCCACGAGGACACTGGGGCGATCATGCACACCGGAGCCGCCGTGGCGTCGATGAGGTAGGCCAGCTTGGCACGGGAAATTTTGTGGCTCTCGGTGACGGGCCGCATCACAGCGCCCACCGTCAGGCAGTTGAAGTAGTCGTCGACGAAGATCAGCACGCCCAGCAGCATGGTCAGCAGCTGTGCGGCGCACCGGGTCTTTACGGTCTTGGAGGCCCAGCGTCCGAAGGCCTCCGATCCGCCGCCCTTGTTCATCAGATCCACCATGATGCCCAGCGTCACCAGAAAGACGATGATGCCCATGTTGCCGCTGTCGGCCAGCACGGAGACGATGCCGTAGTCTGCGCCCACCAGCGCCACAATGGTGTCCCATGGGGTAAACTGGGCGTACAGCAGAGCGCCCACCAAACACCCCAGAAATAGGGACGAGTAGACCTCCTTGCTGATCAGGGCCAGCACGATGGCCACGATGGGCGGCAGCAGGGACCAGAAGGTACCGGCAAAGGGCGTGTCGGCCAGCACCGGCTCCCCCTCTACCTCCAGCGTGGGCAGGGGCGTCTCCCGGTATGTAAGGCCCAGCACCACCAGCAAAACGAGGAATACACCGACGGCTGTAAAGTATGCGATTTTTGTGCGTTTCTTTTCCATTGCGTGATTCGACCTCCTTATAGGATATTCCGTGGCTCCTAACGGCACCGATTATGGGGCCGGAAGCTTAATAAACCGACAGGGTGTTTCTTAAGTTTTCTGAAGACGGAAACCCCTCTCTCCCGTCACCACCTCCCGCCGTGTGCCGTTCTTCACCGGATAAAGCGCAGCCGCCGGATGTTGTCCGGCGGCTGCGCTCACCAAATTTGAGGGGTCTATCCCCGTCACCCCTTCCGGGAGGATGATCCCATTCTACCGGTGCCTCCTTAATATTTCGTAGCAAAAAGTATGAAGGTTTCTTAAGGCTCTGCTAAAAAAGCCCTCAGGGGATTGACGGCGGCGGCAGAATCGCTATCATAAGGTCACGGGTTTTTTCAGCACTATATTCTTTTGTATATATAGGTTTTATCAGGTTTTGTCGAATTTTCTGCACTATTTGTCAAGGAGGAGATATCATGCAGAAGCGATGTATTCTGTGTGCCGATCCGGATCCGGAGCTGCGCTCCAATCTGGGGTTCCTGCTGGCAGGGGAGAACTGCGTGCTGGAGGCGGCCGCCGGTGGGGCCACCCTGCTGACCCAGCTGCGGCGGAGCACGGACCTTGTCATCCTACCCCAGCAGCTGCCGGATATGAGCGGCTTCGACGCCTGCACCGCTCTGCGGCGGCAGTCCGCTGCGCCGGTGCTGTTCCTGCTGGAGAAGGCGGACGAGAGCGCCAAGACCCTGTCCTTCTCCGTGGGAGGGGATGACTGCCTGGAAAAGCCCGTCTCCTGCCATGAGCTGGCGGTGCGGGTGAAGGCGCTCCTGCGGCGCTATTGCGTCTACGGCGCCCGGCCCACCGGTCTGGAGCGGCGGCTGCGGTGCGGCGGGCTGGAGGTGGATACCGCCGCCGGCACCGTGTGGCAGGAGGGTCGGGAGGTACCGCTGACGGAGCTGGAGTATCGCATCGTCCTGCTGCTGGCCTCCTATCCCAACAAAATCTTCTCGGCGGAGAACCTCTACGAGAGCATCTGGGAGGAGCCGTACTTTTACAGCTGTAAGAACACCGTCATGGTCCACATCCGCAACATCCGCCAGAAGGTAGGCAGCGGTGCCATCTGCACCGTGTGGGGTAAGGGATATCGCATGGGTCCGTCCAAGTCCTGACATTACCCTGTCCACCGGCCGCTTGACAGTCCCTCCGCTTTTGCGTAAAATAAAGGCGGAAAATACCGCAAAACGCCGTTGAGGGGGATATTTATGGACCGTATCAAGAAAAATTTCGGTTTCGGCTGTATGCGCCTGCCCATGTCAGGCGACGAGGTAGACAAGGTCCAGATGTGTCAGATGGTGGACGCATTTCTGGAGGCGGGCTTTAACTACTTCGACACCGCCCACGGCTATCTACAGGGCAAGAGCGAGACGGCCCTGCGGGACTGTCTCACCAGCCGCTACCCCAGAGACCGCTATGTGCTGACGGATAAGCTCACCGGCAGCTACTTCAAGACCGAGGCAGACATCCGCCCCTTCTTTCAGCGCCAGCTGGAGGCCTGCGGCGTGGAGTACTTCGATTTCTACCTGATGCACTCTCAGCATGCCGGGAACTTCGGCCACTTCCGGGATTGCCGGGCCTATGAGACGGCCTTCGCCCTGAAGGCCGAGGGCAAGATCCGCCATATGGGCATCTCCTTCCACGACCGGGCGGAGGTGTTGGAGGAGATCCTCACCACCTATCCCCAAATCGAGGTGGTGCAGATCCAGTTCAACTACGTCGACTACGACGACCCCGGCGTCCAGAGCCGCCTGTGCTACGAGGTGTGCCGCCGCCACAACAAGCCCGTGCTGGTGATGGAGCCGGTGAAGGGCGGGCATCTGTCCAACCTGCCGCCCCAGGCCAAGGCTGTGCTGGATGAGCTCCACGGCGGCAGCCCCGCCAGCTATGCCATCCGCTTCGCCGCCGGCTTCGAGGGCATCCTGATGGTGCTCTCCGGTATGAGCACACCGGAGCAGATGCAGGACAACATCGCCTTTATGAAGGACTTCCGGCCGCTGGATCCGCAGGAGCGAGCCGCCGTGGATCGGGTACAGGCGATCTTCCACGGTATGCACCTGATCCCCTGCACCTCCTGCCGCTACTGCGTGGATGGATGTCCCCAGCACATCGCCATCCCCAATTTGTTCGCCCTGATGAACACCAAGCAACTCTACCGCGACTGGAACGCCGACTTTTACTATGAGGCCGTCCACACCGGGCCGGGCCGCAAGGCATCGGACTGCATCCGCTGCGGCCAGTGTGAGCGCATCTGTCCCCAGCACCTGCCCATCCGGCAGCTGTTGGTGGACGTGGCCAAGGAGTTTGAAAAGCCCCAGGCGTGAGGGCATCCCAAAGGCGTATCATGAAGCCCCCTGCCCCCCCTTGGGCCGCAGGGGTCTTTTTCTTCCGACAACAAAAAGGGATGCTGATACAGAGTATCAGCATCCCTTTTTGTTGATGTAGGTATCAGCTAAAGCTGATCTCTCCCCGCATAGTCTTTGACAGCAGCTCATCGCTCTGCACCGGCAGTTCCGTGGCGTACTCCACCCGATTCTCAAGTGCCGTGCGCACGGCTACCTGCCGATCCAGTGGGCAGTCCAGCACCGTGAATTGATAGGTATTGCAGGCCCCCAGCGTCTCCCGATCCATGGTCGCCTCCGTTTTATGTCTTGTCATGGGCGATTATACCATGCAGACGCCGCTATTTCAACGGGTCAAGCCCCGGAAATTTCCCTACTCCTTATACGCCCCAATGGTAACGTCGGCATAGTACCAGTGTATGATCTCCTGCCACGTCTTGCCCTGACGGGCCAGCAGCTCAGCTCCGTACTGGCTCATGCCCACGCCGTGACCGAAGCCCGTGACCCGAAAGGCAACGCCCTCCTCACCCGTATCCACGGTGAAGCACGCTGAGCGCAGGGAGAACAGCTGCCGCACCTCCGTCCCCTTCACGCTGACGCCGCCGATGGTCATATGCTCCACCCGGCCGGAGTCGTTGACCGTCCGATCCCGGAACCACTCCGCCGGGTCGCCGGAGAGGTCGGCATCCCCATGGGCCGCCAGAAAGATCTCCCGGAACTCCTCCGGGGAGAAGGTGCTGACGCTGTAATAGTTGGGGACGCTGTCCTCCCCCTCCGGGGTCTCCACGCTGTGCAGATACGGCAGCGAGGAGGACCACACGTCCCCGGAATCTGCCGTGACCCCGGCGGAGGAGGAGTGGAAGGCCGCCAGAATGGGCGAGCCGTCATAGAGGATGATCTGCCCGTCGGTATCCCGCACTGCCTGCTGCACCTTGGTCTCGTACTCCTCCGCCTTGTCGCCCCACCGAGCCGCTGCGTCCTCCTGCGATACGTAGGCGCTGCAGCAGGCCGGGGAGGTACAGACATCCGCCTCCGGATGGGCATCCTTACGTCCGCCCGCCATGTGGTAGCAGATGAAGGTGCGCTCCGCCACAGCCTGAGCGTCCAGCGCCTGCTGAGAGAATGCGGCGGGCATCTCCCCCCGCACCACCCCCGGCAGATACTCCGCCATGGTCATCTGCCGCAGCTCCTGCCCGTCCCACACGGTGAGGGCAATGTCCGCATCCGCCCGCAGCTCCTCAGCGGCGAGCGGCTCCGACGGAGCCTGTCCCCCCTCCGGGGCCTCCGCCAGCCACGGGATGCCAAACAGCAAAAGCATCAGCACAAGTGTCACCGCCGCACAGGAACGCATGGGGCATACCTCCCTCTCCTCTGTACCGTCTATAGGGCTTTGTCCCTTCATGGTATGCACCGGCGGTGGAAAATAGACCTGCTAAAACCACAAGGCGGAGAACCTCTCGGTTCTCCGCCTTTATGGTAGGAAGATTGATGAAAAAAGTTATTTGTCTCTTGCAAGTATAGGATACCCAAGGGATGTTACAAAAATTCGGGGGTAATTATTACAAAAGTCTTAAATGTTTTTCGGCGGAAAATCAGCTGCTCACTCCCCCAGAATGTGCATGAATTCCTCGCCGGTGATGGTCTCCTTCTCATAGAGGAAGGCCGCCAGACGGTCCAGCTTCTCCCGGTTCGCCGTAAGGATGTCCACCGCCTTGTCATGCTCCCGCTTCACCAGCTCCACCACCTGTTGGTCGATCTTGGTCTGGGTATCGGCGGAGCAGGCCAACGAGGCGTCGCCTCCCAGATACTGGTTGGTGACGGTCTCCAGCGCCACCATACCGAAGTCGTCGCTCATGCCGTAGCGGGTGATCATGGCACGGGCCAGCTTGGTGGCCTGCTCGATGTCGTTGGAGGCCCCGGTGGTAATGGAGCCGAACGCCACCTCTTCGGCAGCCCGGCCGCCGGTAAGGGTAGCGATCTTGTTCTCCATCTCCTCCTTGGTCATGAGGTAGTGGTTGCCCTCCTCCACCTGCATCGTGTAGCCCAAGGCCCCGGAGGTGCGGGGTACGATGGTGATCTTCTGCACCGGAGCGGAGTGGGTCTGCATGGCCGCCACCAGCGCATGGCCGATCTCATGGTAGGAGACGATTTTCTTCTCGTGGTCGGTCATGATAGCGTTCTTCTTCTGATACCCGGCGATGACCACCTCGATGCTCTCCTCCAGATCCGCCTGCGTGGCGAAACGGCGACCGTCCCGGACGGCCCGCAGAGCCGCCTCGTTGACGATGTTGGCCAGCTCTGCGCCGGAAGCACCGGAGGCCATGCGGGCCACCTTGTTGAAATCCACATCCTCGGCGATCTTGATCTTCTTGGCATGGACCTTTAGAATTTCCTCACGGCCCTTCAGATCCGGCAGCTCCACCGGCACCCGGCGGTCAAAACGGCCGGGACGGGTCAGTGCCGGATCCAGCGACTCCGGACGGTTGGTAGCCGCCAGAATGATGACGCCGGTGTTGCCCTCGAAGCCGTCCATCTCCGTTAGCAGCTGATTCAGGGTCTGCTCCCGCTCGTCGTTGCCTCCCAGCTGGCCGTCACGTTTCTTGCCGATGGCGTCGATCTCGTCGATGAACACGATGCAAGGGGCCTTCTCCTTGGCCTGACGGAACAGGTCACGGACCTTGCTGGCGCCCATGCCCACGAACATCTCCACAAATTCGGAGCCGGACATGGAGAAAAACGGCACGTTGGCCTCACCGGCCACAGCCTTGGCCAGCATGGTCTTACCGGTGCCCGGAGGACCCACCAGCAGGATGCCCTTGGGCATGGAGGCGCCGATGTCCTGATACTTGCTGGGGTCATGGAGGTAGTTGACCACCTCCTGTAAATTCTCCTTGGCCTCGTCCTCTCCGGCCACATCGTCAAACTTGATGCCCTCGGCGGACTTGACGTAGACCTTGGCGTTGGACTTGCCCATATTGAACATCATGGAGTTTCCGCCGCCCATTTTCTTCATGAGACTGCGGGACAGTATCTGCCCCAGTCCAATGAAGATGATCAGCGGCAGCACCCAGCACAGAATACTCACCAGCAGCGATGTCTGCTGGATCTCCGTGCCGCTGGTGGAGATGCCGGCCTCCAGCAGCCGGGAGACCAGATCGTCATCCGGCACCATGGCGGTCTTATAGATGGTCTTTTCTTCGGTGTCGGTGAACAGGATACGGTTATCCTGCTCCTGAATGTCCACCTTGCCGATCTCCTTCTTCTCCACCATGCTGACGAAGGTGTTGTAGTCCACCTCCTTGATCTGGTGCTCGGAGATCCACGGCATGGCCAGCAGATTGAACAGCAGCAGCACCAGCAGCATCAGCAGATAGTAGTACAGCAGGGGCTTTTTCGGTGATTTGACCTCATTCATAGGCATTCCCTCCGTGTCGTCCGGACCACTGAAGGCCTCCGGCGGCCCGTAAATTTTGATACCATCGATGGTATTGAAAAATAGTTGTTACATAGTGTAGCACAAGCCACCGGAAATAGTAAACGACTAAATTGTAAACTTCCCACCGCAAACGGCACTTTTTGCGTTTTTCAGGTCGCAGCAATAGGCCGCCGTATCGTTCACGCACAGGGTGCTGTACATCTGCCGCTTCCGCTCCAAATCGCTCTGGTCGGGCATGGCCGTTCCCTGCTCTGTCTGTCCGTTTTTCTGTTCCATGCCGCAGTATTTCTCCGGTCAGAATCTGTGATAGACACTGTATCTGCGCCATATCGTCTGTTTGTCCCGATTATATGCCAAGAGTCCCGCCCTTGTAAAGAGCCGATATGGGGCAGACATGGATAAGGTCCGCCCGTCGGGGCAAAAGGAAAAACGGCAGGCATCCTGCGATGCTTGCCGTTTTTTTGGCGCGGAAGGAGGGATTTGAACCCTCGCACGCGGTTTAGGCGTCTACTCCCTTAGCAGGGGAGCCCCTTCGGCCACTTGGGTACTTCCGCAGGCCGGTGATAAAGCTGGCGGAGAGAGTGGGATTCGAACCCACGGATGCTTTCACATCGCCGGTTTTCAAGACCGGTGCTTTCGACCACTCAGCCATCTCTCCGTATGTAAAAGCAAACCTCTGCCAGAAGCAGATACGATTTTATCATCCCCGGAGCCGTTTGTCAACACAAAATGCACGCTCCCTGCGAATAAATATCTCCCGGCGAATGGGCGGGGGTATTTCTTATGCGGGCAAAGCCCTATGTTGCCAGCCACGCCTCATGTGGCGTTGGTACGGTCTGACATCTGCATGGGACTTGTTACTTGCCGCCCGTAAACGGGCTTAGAAGTTTCCCATTGTCAACTGTCGCAGAATTTTTCCTATCTCTCTGCGTTTTTCGCCACATCGTATTTGCAATTCCACTTCGTATCCGCTAACCTGTTTGTGTCATTCATTCCCATTGAGTGACCTCCTTCTGGTTTGTAAGATTGCAGTTGACAGACCGCATTTCTACTATAACAGAGGGAGTTTTATTTTCCTCATCGGCAGTAGCCTCTTTTGAACCACTCGCCCAGCGAGTGGTTTTCGGAATACAAAAAGAGGGGCCGCAGCCACGCTGCGGCCCCCTCCCGTCATAGACAAAGCGGCGTTACCACTCCAGATTCTTCTCCGTCTCCTTGCTGAACACATGGGCCACATTGCCGCCGAAGATCATATTGACCTCGCTGCCGGCGGGGAAATGGGCCGCTGCGCCGTTGGTGGGGACGATGACGATGACGTCCTTGCCCTCCGCCGCAACATGGAGGTGGACCGACGAGCCCATCATCTCGGACACATCCACCTTGCCCTTCACGCCGTCGGCGCACAGCATGATGTGATCCGGACGCACGCCCAGCACCACATCCTGCTCCGCCACATCTTTGGCGGCCAGACGCTGCTGCTTCTCCTCCGACAGCTCCACGGTGACGCTGCCCACGGTGACGGTGTACTTGCCGTCCTTACGGGCCAGATGTGCGTCAAAGAGGTTCATCTGGGGCGTGCCGATGAAGCCCGCCACGAACAGGTTGGCCGGGTGGTCGAACACCTCCTGCGGCGTGCCGATCTGCTGGATGAATCCGTCCTTCATGATGACGATGCGGTCGCCCAGTGTCATGGCCTCGGTCTGATCGTGGGTGACGTAGATAAACGTGGTATCGATACGCTCCCGCAGCTTGATGAGTTCGGCCCGCATCTGATTGCGGAGCTTGGCGTCCAGATTGGACAGAGGCTCATCCATCAGGAACACGGCGGGGTCACGGACGATGGCACGGCCGATGGCCACACGCTGGCGCTGGCCGCCGGACAAAGCCTTGGGCTTACGGTCCAGATACTGGGTGATGTCCAAAATCTCCGCCGCCTGACGCACTCGCCGGTCGATCTCGTCCTTGGGTACCTTCTTCAGCTTCAGGGAGAAGGCCATGTTTCCGTACACCGTCATATGGGGGTACAGGGCATAACTCTGGAACACCATGGCGATGTCCCGGTCCTTGGGCTCCACGTCGTTCATCAGCTTGCCGTCGATGTACAGCTCGCCGCCGGAGATATCCTCCAGCCCGGCGATCATCCGCAGGGTGGTGGACTTACCACAGCCGGAGGGACCCACCAGCACGATGAACTCCTTGTCGGCAATGTGCAGGTTGAAATCCTGCACCGCCACCACGCCCTCGTCGGTGATCTGAAGATCGTTTTTCTTCTCCGGCTCGCCCTTTTTCTTTTTCTTCTCGGTGTTGGGATAGACCTTCTTGAGGTTTTTCAGTACGACCTCTGCCATATGCATCTGACTGTGACCGCCCTGCCTCCGCATGGAGCGGCCTCACGCCCGGCTCAGCCGGCACGCCTTGCGACAGGTCTCCACACTGCCGCACCGCCAGTCACAGCGGACCTTGTTCCTCCTTTTTTAAGCCGTGCGGCACCATAGTGAGAAGTGGAGTGAATACCGCCGGTGGGAATAAGATATCTTATCTTACCGCATTTTTGCAGAAAAATCAACCGCCCACAGCGTCCTTTATAGGAAAAATCTACAAAAAGGCTGTGTGCCGCAGATCTGCGGCACACAGCCTTCCTTCTTACGCAGCCCAACGCATCACACGCCCAGCTTCTCCAGCGCCGCCAGACGCAGGCAGGTACACAGCACCTGCGCCGCCTGCTCCAGCTCCGCCACCGGCGGCAGGGACGGGGCGATGCGGATATTGCTGTCCGCCGGGTCCACGCCGTAGGGGTAGGTAGCCCCGGCGCCGGTCATCGTGACTCCCGCCTCCCGGCACAGCTCCAGCGCCCGCCGTGCGGTGCCGGGCATGGCGTCCAGCGAGATGAAGTAGCCGCCGGTGGGCCTCGTCCATTGGGCGATGTCCAGCGGGGCCAGCTGCTCCAGCGCCGTCAGCACCGCCCGGAACTTGGGGGCCAGCACGGCGGCGTGGCGCTGCATCAGCGCCAGCGTATGGCTGCGGTCCTTCAGATAGCGCACATGGCGCAGCTGGTTGATCTTATCATAGCCGATGGTCTGCACGCCGATGAGGGACAGCATATGGGCCATATTGGCCTCGCTGCACGCCATCACCGCCACCCCCGCACCGGGGAAGGTGATCTTGCTGGTGGATGCGAATTCATAGACCATGTCGCCGTTTCCGGCCTGCCGGCACAGGCCCAGAATATCCGGGAAGGGGACGAACTCCCCCTCCAGCTCATGGATACAGTAGGCATTGTCCCACATCAGCATGAAGTCCGGGGCGGCGGGTCTCATAGCCGCCAGACGCTGCACCGTCTCCGCCGAATAAATGATGCCCTGGGGATTGGAGTACTTGGGAACGTTCCACATTCCCTTCACCGCCGGATCCCGCACCAGCCGCTCCACCATGTCCATGTCCGGTCCCTCCTCCGTCATGGGTACGGTGATCAGCTCCATGCCGAAGGACTGGCAGATGCGGAAGTGGCGGTCATAGCCCGGTGCAGGGCAGAGCCACTTCACCGTCTCCAGCTTGCCCCACGGCTTCTCGCTGTGGAGCATCCCATGGGTATACGCCTTGGAGATGGCGTCGTACATCAGCTGCAGGCTGGCGTTGCCGCCGACGAACACCTGCTCCGCCCGGCAGCCCAGTATCTCGGCAAACAGCGCCCGTGCCTCCGGGATGCCCGCCAGCTCGCCATAGTTCCGGGTATCCAGCCCACCCGCCAGATAGTCCTCCGGTCGGGTCAGCTGCGCCATCTCCCGTGTCACCATGTCCAGCTGCTCCGTGCCGGGCTTACCACGGGCCATGTTCAGCTTCAGGCCCAGTGCCTTCTGTGCCTCATAGGCCTTTCGCACAGCGGCGTATTCCTCCCGCCGCTGGTCGGCGGTCATATCCTCATATCGTTTCATATTCTCGCTCCTTTCAGGAAAGTCTATTCTCTTACCGTACCTCGTACAGATCCGTTCTCCGGGCCGACAGAATGGGCAGCTGACGGCGGATGGCGTCGATGCGGGAGAGTTCCAACTCCGTCACGGCGACCTCCTCCCCCGTGCCGCACTGGTGAACGATGCCGCCCCACGGTTCACAGACCATGGAGTGGCCCCACGCCACATAGCTGCCGCTCTCGTCACGGGCCGGGGCGGTACCCACGGTGAACAGCTGGTTATCCACCGCCCGCTGCCGCAGCAGCAGCTCCCAGTGGGCGGGGCCGGTGGTCATGTTGAAGGCCGCCGGGGCCAGGATCATCCGGGCGCCCCGCAGGGTCATCACCCGGCAAAGCTCCTCGAACCGCAGGTCAAAGCACACGCACAGCCCCAGCCTGCCCCACGGGGTATCCAGCAGGGTGATGTCGTTTCCGGGGGCGAAGGTGTCGGACTCCATGAAGTACTGTCCCCCCTCCACGTTGACGTCGAAGAGGTGTATCTTCCGGTGCCGGGCCGCCTGCCGCCCCTGATCGTCGTAGACGTAGCAGGTGTTGTAAAGCTTCTCCCCCTCCCGCTCCGGGATGGTGCCGCCTACGATCCAGATGCCCAGCTCCCGGCTCAGCCTCGACAGCGCCTGCTGGGCCGGGCCGCCCTGCTCCTCGCTGTTGGGGCGGAACATCTCGTTTTCATAGGGGCAGCAGAACATCTCCGGCAGCATCACCAGCTGCGCCCCCTGCTCCGCCGCCCGGCGGATGAGTACACAGGCCCGGCGGAGGTTCTCCGCCTTGTCCCGGCCCACCATCAGCTGGACCTGCCCCAGCTTCAGCGTCATATTGTCCATATGTGACCCCCTTTCCTTAAAACTCCCGCAGCACCAGCTCCGTCACGCCGGGGCCTGCCGCCTCCAGCCGCAGCACCTGCGGGTGTCTGCCGTATTCCCGGCGCACCAGCTCCCGCAGGGCCGTGCCGCCGTGGTGTCCGTGGATGACCCGGATGCGATAGGTGCCGGGCCGCACCCGGCGCAGGGCGGCGTCCAGCGTCACCCGTGCCTGATATTCGTTTTTCCCGTGGAGATCGATTTCCCAGATCCCTGCGTACATCCCGTGGCCTCCTGCTTCAGTATGCTGCTATTGTACGGCAAAGCCGTTGAACTTTCAACCGCTTTCTGCTATGATAAGGAAAGAAAGCGTGTTTTCGCCGCTCTCGACGCTGCGGCGCTTTTGCCGCCGCTGTGATACGAAAGGAATGTCTATGAAAAAATATCAGAAGCAGCTGCTCTCCCTGTTAGCCGGAGCCGTTCTGGGATATCTGGTATATTACTACTTTTTCATGGAAGTACTCGTCCTGTTTTTTACGTCTGGTTTTTTGTATATGGCGGTGAGCGCCCTGTTCCTGCTCCTGTCCATGGTTGGCTGCGCCGCCATCATCTACCTGCTTCTGGAAAAACGGGTCAGTAGGTGGATGCTGGTGCTGCTGAGCGTCACCTATTTCATAGCGCTGTTCATCATCCTGTTCTGCCGCCACCGGGTGGGGCGCATCGCCATTCTGGATCCGTTGGTGGGGCTCTCGCAGCTGGGAGACTGGGAGATGCTGATGCAGAGCCTGCTGAACCTCCTGATGTTCCTGCCCATGGGCTTTTTCCTCCGGAACCGGAAGCCATGGCAGGTGCTGCTGGGGGCATTGGGCATCTCGCTCTTCATCGAGGGAATGCAGTACCTCACCATGCGGGGGATGTTCGACACGCTGGATATCCTTCTGTACATTCTGGGCATCAGTCTGGGAGCGCTGCTGTTCCGGCTGCTGCGCCTGAAAATCGAGTAACCAAAGGAGCATTTCATGGAGATTCTGGTTCTTTCCGATTCCCACGGCAGAGTGGATCACATGGTCCGGGCCGTGGAGCAGTTCCATCCCCGGCAGGTGCTGCATCTGGGGGACTGCGTCCGGGACGCTCAGGCGCTGGAGCGGCAATTCCCCCAGCTGCCGGTGACCATGGTTCCCGGCAACTGCGACTGGGGCCAGACCGGAGAGCCGGAGCGCCTGCTGGAGATAGAGGGTGTCCGCATCCTCATGCTGCACGGCCACACCCGCCACGTCAAGTCCTCCCCCATGGCCGCCGTCTACGCCGCCAGGGAGTACGGGGCCGATGTGCTGCTGTTCGGCCACACCCACGTCCCTCTGGTGGACTACGACGGCACCCTGTGGGTGATGAATCCCGGCGCCGCCGGGGACTACACCCGTCCCACCTGCGGCCTTCTCACCATCCGGGAGGGGGCCGTCATCTGCTCTGTGCAGAATATTTCTCTGGGGAGGTAAGCATCATGCGCTATATCGGCTGTCATCTCTCCTCCTCGGCGGGCTTTGCCGCCATGGGACGGACGGCGCTGTCCATCGGCGCCAACACCTTTCAGTTCTTCACCCGCAATCCACGGGGCAGCCGGGCCAAGCCCGTGGATCCGGCGGACGTAGCCGCCTATCTGGCGCTGGCTATGGAGGCGGGACTGGGTGTCATTCTGGCCCACGCCCCCTATACCATCAACCCCTGCTCCAAGGATGAGCGTACCAGAGAGTTCGCCCGGCTGACGCTGGCCGATGACCTGCGGCGGATGGAATATCTGCCGGGGAATCTCTATAACTTCCACCCCGGCAGCCACACCGGTCAGGGGCTGGAAACCGGCATCACCCAGATCGCAGACACCCTCAACGCCATCCTCACCCCGGCGATGCACACCACCGTCCTGCTGGAGACCATGTCCGGCAAGGGAACGGAGGTGGGCAGCCGCTTCGAGGAGCTGCGGGAGATTTTGGACCGGGTAACGCTGACGGAGCAGATGGGGGTCTGTCTGGATACCTGCCACGTCTCCGACGCCGGATACGATGTGGCCGGGGATCTGGACGGCGTTCTGACGGAGTTTGACCGGGTCGTCGGCCTGCACCGTCTGAAGGCCCTCCACCTTAACGACAGCCTGAACCCCGTGGGCGCCCACAAGGACCGCCACGCCCGCATCGGGGAGGGCACTCTGGGAGCGGAGACCTTCCGCCGCATTGTGAACCACCCGGCCCTCCGGCGGCTCCCCATGCTGCTGGAGACACCCAACGAGCTGCCGGGCTACGCCGCCGAGATCGCCCTGCTGCGGGGCTTCGAGGAGGCGGAGTGATGGTACTGCGACTGTCTGCGTGGGGTATTTTCCTGCTGGGTGCGGTGGGCCTGCTGATCCACTCCACCCTGCTGCAAACGGGACACATCCGTGCCGGGATGTTCTGCTTTTACACCAATCTCAGCAACCTTCTGGTGCTGGTGTATGAGCTGGCGCTGGCCATTGCCGCCGGCCTCCCCCACAGCGCCGCCCTGCGTCTGCTGACGGACGATACCCTCAGCTTCTCCATGGCGCCGTGCATCCTCGTGACCCATCTGGTATATCAGTTCATTCTGGTGCCGGACGCCAAGCGAAATGGCAAGCGCTTTGCCGACTTTGGTGCCAGCTTCGGCAACCTCTGTGTCCATTATCTGACGCCCCTGCTGGTGGTAGCCCAGTGGCTGCTGCTGGCAGATAAATCCTCCCTCGGCTGGCGCAGCGCCCTATGGTGGTTGACGCTGCCGCTGGCCTACTTCGCCTTTGCCATGCTCCGGGGCCGCAGCGGCAAACCCATCGGCCACACCCATCTGGTGTATCCCTACCCGTTTCTGGACCTGCCCCGGCTGGGCTGGCGGAAATTCGCCGGATACGTGACGGGGATGCTGCTGAGCTTCTTTCTGCTGGGCTATGGCATGATGTGGCTGGGTCGGCTGGTAGGAACGCCTCTGGCATGAAAAAGAGGACAGGGACAAGCCTTTTCGCTTGCCCCTGTCCTTTTCTATGTCACTTCTTCCGCTTCTTGGCAAAAGCAGCTTTCTTGGCCGGGGGCATCTTCCCCTTCTGGCCGGGAACCGATCCGCCATTGCGGCGGGACGCATCAGGCCGCTTACCGCCTCTATGCTCCGGACGTCCTCCGTGATGCACCTCCCGGCGGAGATTTCCCTCTCCGCCGTGCTGTCCGGGGCGCCGCTTTTCCCCGGAGGGCTGCTGCTCCGGCTGCTTGCCGAAGTACTTCTCCCCCTTCTGGGGTCGAATGAGGCACTCCGGCGTATAGCCGATGAGATCGGTGCGGCCTGCCTTCTCCAGTGCCTCTATGACAAGCCCCCGCAGCTCTGGCCGCTTCCACTGGAGCAACGCCCGCTGAAGGGCCTTTTCATGGGGGTCACGGGCCACATACACCGGCGTCATATCCCGTGGATCGATGCCGGTATAGTACATACAGGTGGAAAGGGTGCCGGGGGTGGGATAGAAGTCCTGCACCTGCTGGGGCTGGTGGCCGGTGCGGTGCAGAAACTCCGCCAGCCGGACGGAATCCTCCAGCGTGCAGCCGGGGTGAGAGGACATGAGGTACGGCACCAGATACTGCTGCTTGCCCTCCTTCTCATTGAGCTTCTGATACTGTCGCCAGAACCGCTCGAACACGTCGAAGTGGGGCTTTCCCATATAGTCCAGCACAGAGGCCACACAGTGCTCCGGGGCCACCTTCAGCTGTCCGCTGATGTGGTAGTCCACCAGTTCCCGGAAAAAATCCTGATTTTTGTCCTGCAAAAGATAATCGTAGCGAATACCACTGCGGACGAACACCTTCTTCACGCCATCCACCCGCCGCAGGCGCTGCAAAAGCGCCGTATACTCCGAGTGGTCGGCGTCCAGATTCCTGCACGGCTCCGGGGCCAGACAGCTGCGGCCCTTGCACATCCCCCGCCGCTTCTGCTGGGCGCAGGAGGTGTGGCGGAAGTTGGCGGAGGGACCTCCCACATCGTGGATATAGCCCTTGAACTTCGGGTCCTGCGTCAGCAGCTCCGCCTCCCGCACCACGGACTCGATGGAGCGGGAGGTGACCATGCGCCCCTGATGAAAGGCCAGTGCGCAGAAGTTGCAGCCGCCGAAGCAGCCCCGGTTGTGGGTGATGGAGAAGCGCACCTCCTCGATGGCGGGAACCTCCTCCTGATACATGGGGTGAACCTCCCGGACATAGGGCAGGTCGTACAGGGCATCCAGTGCCTCCCGGCTCAGGGGACGGGCCGGCGGATTCACCACCAGCACCCGGCCCTGACAGGGCTGCAGCACGGCGCACCCCCGGATGGGATCGTGCTCGTCGTACTGGATCTTGGTGGCTCTGGCGTAGGCCGTCTTGTCGGCGCACACCTCCTCATAGGAGGGACAGGCCACCGGATGAAAGCCGCTGCCCTCTCCGGTGGGTGCAATGTAGGCGGTGCCGGGGATGTCGGTGATCTCATGGGGCGGCACCTTTCTGGATAGCCTCCGGGCGATCTCACGGGTGGCCGCCTCCCCCATGCCGTAAACCAGCAGATCCGCCGGGGCATCAAAGAGGATGCTGCGGCGCACCTTGTCGTCCCAGTAGTCATAGTGGGCAAAGCGCCGCAGGGACGCCTCCAGTCCACCGATGACGATGGGGGTATCGGGAAAGGCCTCTCTGGCCCGGTTGGCATAGACGATGGTGGGCCGATCCGGCCGATACCCCATTTTCCCGCCGGGGGAGTACAGATCCCTGTCCCGCCGCCGCTTGGCCACGGTGTAGTGGGCCACCATGGAGTCCAGATTGCCCCCGCCGATGAGTACCCCGTAGCGGGGTCTGCCCATGGCCCGGAAAGCCTCGGCGTCGTGCCAGTCCGGCTGGGCCAGAATGGCCACCCGATAGCCCTCCCCCTCCAGCATCCGTGCAATGAGCGTGGTGCCGAAGCTGGGATGGTCGATGTAGGCGTCCGCCGTTACCACCAGAAAATCATAGTAATACCAGTCCCGCCGGAGCATCTCCTCCCGGCTCACCGGCAAAAATTCCGTGCCACGCATGGGTCACCTTCTCCTTTCTGCCCCTCACAGGGGGATGTGGGCGTCCAGCACCCGTGGCGTGATGTCCTTTTCCATGACATCGCCCTCCACCGGAGAAAAGCCCAGCTTTTCCCAGAAGCTCCGCTGCCGGTCATCGCCGCACCGCAGGCGCAGGCGCAGCAGGCCCATGTGGCGGCAGCGCTGGATGATCTGTCCCAGGGGCTGGATGCCCTGATCCCGGCCCTGCCACTGGGGCAGCAGGCCGTACCAGCCGATCTCCCCCACGCCCTCCTCCGGGCGGGGCAGCAGCTGATAAGCGCCGATCAGCTCGTCAACGAAGCGGACGGCCACGCCTTCGCCGCCGGTGGGAACGCCCAGCTGCTGCCGCTCCTCCTCCGTCAGCGGGGCATACAGTTGGCCCGTCTCCTGGACCCCCTTCTGCCGCCACCACTTCTGCTTGGCCAGCGTGGAGAGCCCCGCCTGTACCAGATGGCTGTTGTCATCCCGGTACAGCACCCGGATGTCATCGCCCTCCGCCTCCAGCCGGGCCACGGAGGTGTTGTCTCCGAAGGGCGTGTCCCCGATCTCCAGCAGGCTCAGGCCCTGCAGGGTCCCCAGCACGATCCGCATGGCGGCGCCGTGGGAGAAAATGGCCACCGTCTGGCCGTCATGCTGCCGGGCCACCCGTCGCAGGGCCGGGAGGTAGCGATCCAGCACCTGCCGGGCCGTCTCGCTGCCGGGGACCTGCCAGCGATCCAGCCGGTGGTTGAAATCATCGTGGGACTGGGGGTACTTCCGCAGCAGCTCATACCAACAGTGCTCCTCCCACTCCCCCATGCAGATCTCCCGGAAGGCGGGATCCGGATGCAGCTGCAGTCCCTTGGGCAGATAGATGGACTGGGCTGTGGTGCGGGTGCGGATCAGGTCGCTGGCATACACGGCATCCACCGGCACGTCCCGAAAGCGCTCCGCCAGCGCCCGGATCTGGCGGCACCCCCGGTCATCGGTGATGCAGCTGTTATAGTGTCCGTGGGCAATGCGATAGAGGTTGCCCTCCGCCTCGGCGTGGCGGACAAGATAAATCGTCGTCATAGCTTCTCCTTTGTGGGTATCCGGGTCACACCACCGTGACCCAGTGCTTCATCTCCCGGACGGCATCGTCCATGGCCGCCGGCACATCCTCGGCGTATTGCAGGCTGTCGTCGATGACCATAGCCCCCCGGCCGAAATCGTCGAAAGCATAGCTGGCAGCTTCGCCGCCGCAGCCGTCCAGCAGAAGGAAGGCATCCTTCAGCCGCCGCCGCAGCTCCCGCACGTCCAGACTGTAATCCGTCTGGGCCATGATCCCGGCCCCCCGGCGGGCCATCTGCTCTCCCGCCGCCAAAAACAGGCGACGATCCCCGGCCATGAGGTTCTGCACCTCCGCCGCACCCGGCTCCGCCGTGCGGACCAGCGCAAACAGAGCCTTGTCTTCCCCCGCCGCCGCAGTGCCATAGTAGGGCGAGATCGTCACGGCGTCGGCATTCACCTCACCGCCCAGCCACACGGCGGGATCGGCGCAGCGTGCGTCCACAATGGCGTAAAGGCCCTGACTGCGGGCCATATGGACCAGATTCGACAGCACGTCCAGCCCCATAGCTCCGCACAGGAGGTAGCGGTCGGCCCGCAGCACCACTGCCGGCAGCCGCTGGGCCGCCTGAGCCATCAGTTGGGTGCCGTGATAGCGCAGTGCCTCCGACCGGGCCATGACGCTCTCGCCGTAGAGATCGGTAAACCTCTTCACCACCGGGGCGGGAAGCCGGTTCGCCTCCGGGCCAAGGCCCAGCGCCAGCGGTGTCTTTTTTTTGCGGATATGTTCCTGCAAAGCCGTAATGGACATGAAACGCTCCTTCTCGCCGCAGAGCGGCGGCATGATCAGATATTTTATTCATTATATGCGCTGCGGCAGCTTTTGGCAAGGCATAGACGGTTATTTCCCGCCGGAATGGATATACTATGACCGTACCGAAAAAGGAGTGATGCAGGAATGTGTAAAGTCAGTACGTTCGTCACTGGCGTATGCGTCGGCATGGTGGCCGGCGCACTGGTAGAGGTGATGGTCATTCCCCGGCCGAAGACGAGAAAAACCGCTGTAGGCAAAGCCATGCAGCGGATGGGTAACGCAGTGGATTCGGCGCTGGAGACCGTTGCCGAGAAGATGAACTGAGGGTATCGCATGGAGGAGGGCCGCAAGCGGCCCTCCTCCAAAATTTATCGGTTTTTTTGTGCTTTTCGCTTGACAAGGCGCAGATTTTTGGTATAATAGACCGTGCTGTTGCGGCAGCATTTTATATGCAGTGGTATCGAAGTGGTCATAACGAGCACGACTGGAAATCGTGTTGCCGTCAAAAGCGGCACGAGGGTTCAAATCCCTCCCACTGCGCCAGAAAAAAGGTCTTTGTCCCATGGGACAAAGACCTTTTGATTTTCCCCCGGCGCCTTCCCCGCAGAAAGGCGACCGCTGCCGGAGTTTTTCTCCCCCCTCTGGAAAATCCTCCGCCGCTGTGATAGAATAGACCTCCCGGAGGGCTTTGGCCGCCGGAGACTATCACAGCAAGGAGAATGTACCATGCAATGTCCCGTATGCGGTAAGGAGATGAAAACCGGCGCCTCCACCTTCATGGGCTCCACCGGCCTGACCCCTATGGCCTGCGTGTTCACCGACAGCGAGGTCAAGCAAAAGGGCTTCTTCCGGCACAATGTCGTCTCCAAGGTCCTCCTGCAGGGCGACGACATAGAGACCTACTTCTGTGAGTCCTGCCAGCTGCTCCTGCCCCTGATCCGCTGACATCCCGGCACGCAAAAAGGGTCCCCGGCTCTCGCCGGGGACCCTTTCCCGTCTCTTACGGACGCTCACAGAGCGCTTACAGAATGTTGATGGACGTCTGCTTGGGCAACTGCTTCTTGGCCGCCTTCGGCACGGAGATGGTCAGGATGCCGTCCTCGAACTTGGCGGACACCTCCTCCGGCTCCACGTCCTCACCTACGTAGAAGCTGCGGCTGCAGGCGCCGGCATAGCGCTCCTGACGGATGTACTTGCCCTTCTTGTCCTGCTCCTCCTTGTCCAGACCCTTGGCGGCCTGAATGGTCAGATAGCCGTTCTTCAGCTCCACATTGACCTCGTCCTTCTTGAAGCCCGGCAGGTCGATATCCAGCTCATAGGAGTTCTCCGTCTCCCGCACGTCTGTCTTCATCAGGTTCTTGCCGTGCTTGCCATACAGCGGGTCACGGCTCTGAGGTACCATCATCCCGAAAGGATCAGAGAAGAAATCATCAAACAAATTCTCACCAAAAATGCTGGGCAACATAAGTCATACCTCCATTCAAAATTCCGGGTGCCGGTGTCTCACCGGCGCCAACTTTTGTCACCGCTTACACATTGTATGCGTTTTCCGTTCCCCGGTGGAGCTCTTTGGCTCTCTCCCTTGGAACAGCTTCATCATAGCACCATTTTTAGCACTGTCAAGCTGCGAGTGCTAAAGTTCACGAAAGTGCCACCGTTTGTTCACAAAATATCCGAAAAGTCCCCCCTTGCCCCCCAGCCCACCGAAAAATATTGTCCGGGGCATATACAAACGGCCGAAAGTGTGGTATACTTTCATGAACTGATTTACAAAATGTTCAGGAAGCCGGAAGGATGCCGGGTATAATGGTAATATAGTATATAAATTGGGAGGTTTCCTATGGCACGCAATATTCTGGTGGTCGAGGATGACCGCAATATTTCCGACCTGATCCGGATGTATCTGGAGAAGGAGGGCTTTGACGTCCGCATCGCCTATGACGGCGGCAAGGCCGTGGAGGAGTACGACCGGCAGGCGCCGGACATGGTGCTGCTGGATATCATGCTGCCGGTGATGGACGGCTGGTCCGTCTGCGCCCACATCCGGGAAAAGGCCAAGACACCCATCATCATGCTGACGGCCAAAAGCGAGGTCAACGACCGCATCACCGGTCTGGAGATGGGCGCCGACGACTATCTGGTCAAGCCCTTCGAGATGAAGGAGCTGATGGCCCGCATCAACGCCGTGCTGCGCCGCAGCGAGATCCCCGACGACACCCGCAAGCGTCTGGTGTTCGACAAGCTGGAGATCAATCTGGACAGCTACGAGCTGCTGGTGGACGGCAAGAAGGTGGATACGCCCCCCAAAGAGCTGGAGCTGCTGTACCATCTGGCCTCCACGCCCAACCGGGTCTACACCCGCAACCAGCTGCTGGACGAGGTGTGGGGCTTCGACTACTTCGGTGACTCCCGGACAGTGGACGTCCATATCAAGCGCCTGCGGGAGAAGATCGAGAATGTCTCCGACCAGTGGGAGCTGAAAACCGTGTGGGGCGTGGGCTATAAGTTTGAAGTGAAGTGATGGCAGAGCGCAAGAAACGGTTCAGCGGGCTCTACTGGCAGCAGTTCGCCCTGACCGCCGGCATGGTGATGCTGACGCTGCTGCTGCTGGGCGTGTCCTTTTTCGCCCTGAGCTATAACTATAACTTCACCGAGCGGCGGGACGAGCTGCAGGAGCGGGCCAGTCTCATTGCTCAGGTGTCCGTGGACTACCTGAAGTCCGGCGGCCAGACGGAGGATGAAAACCTCAAGCGCTTCATCAGTCTGGGCAGCGCCATGACCAACGCCGAATTTCTGGTGTGCAACGACAGCGGCTATGCCCTGCTGACGGCGGACCAGCGGCTGGGGGGCAAGGTGGTGGCCATCCCGCAGGAGATCACGCAGGAGGTCCTGACGGGCAGCGGCCTGTATCAGGGCCGCAGCAGTCTGGGCAGCGCCTATACCGCCAAACAGTTCGTGGTGGGCGTCCCCGTTCAGGACGGCGACCAGACCATCGGCATGGTGCTGGCGGTGATGAACGCCCGCTCCGTCATGGGGATGTGGCGGTCCTTCATCAGCCTGTTCCTCATGACCTCCGCCATCATCCTGCTGCTGGTGTTCATCGTCACCTCCCTGACCTCCATGCGGCAGATCCAGCCCATCCGGGAGATGGTGCAGGCCACACGGGCCTACGCCGCCGGGAACTTCGACGTACGGATGCAGGACGCCGACCGGGGCGATGAGATCGGCGAACTGGCGGCGGGCTTTAACAACATGGCGGACTCTCTGGCGGAGACGGAGCGCCAGCGCCGGGACTTCATCGCCAACATCTCCCATGAATTAAAGACCCCCATGACCTCCATCGCCGGCTACACCGACGGTATTCTGGACGGTACCATCCCGCCGGAAAAAGAACGCAAGTACCTGCAAATTATCTCCGACGAGAGCCGTCGGCTCAGCCGTCTGGTGCGCCGGATGCTGGATATCTCTCAGATCCAGTCGCAGGAGATGAAAAAAGAGGACTTCGACCTGTGCGAGAGTATGCGTCTGGCGCTGCTGTCCATGGAGCAGAAGATCACCGACCGGGAGTTGGACGTAGAGGCGGACATCCCGGAGGAGCCTGTGATGGTGGAGGGCGTCAACGACCTCATCACGCAGGTCATTTACAACCTGCTGGAAAACGCCACCAAGTTTGCCGCTCCCCACTCATCCCTGTATCTGGGGCTGGCCGTCCATGGGGAAAAGGCCGTGGTCACGGTGCGCAACGTCGGTCAGACCATCCCCGCCGAGGAGATCCCCCTGCTGTTTGAGCGCTTCCACAAGTCCGACAAATCCCGCAGCGAGGATAAGGACGGCTACGGGCTGGGCCTGTACGTGGTAAAGACCATCCTGTCTCAGCACAAGGAGCAGATCACCGTCACCAGCGAAAACGGCGTCACCGCCTTCAGCTTTACCGTTCAGATGGCTCACCCCATGCGGAACGAACCGTGAGAGGAAGTATCCTATGTATAATGACGAAAACAGAGAATTTGACCCGGTAGGCGGCGATCTGCCGCCCCAGCCGCAGCAGGACCGGACGGACCTGCCGGAGGAGGAGCCGGACGAGATCGTCAGCTGGTACACCCCCCGGCAGGAGGAGCCGGAGGAGGTCGTCAACTACTTCGTCCAGCAGCGCCCCATGCCCCGGAACGTCTGGAAGCAGGCCGCCAAGACCCAGCGCAAGCGCCGCCGTCTGTGGACGTGGCTGGGCATAGGCGGCATAGCGCTGGTGGTCGTGGTCATCGTGGTGGCGGTGCTCCTGTCCTCCACCGCCTCCAGCGCCCCCAGCCTGCCGGGCAGCGACGACGGCGACTCCGCCAGCAGCATGGTGGATATCTTCCGCAAGAAGGAGACTACCATCCCCCGCATCTCCGGGGAGGAGGGCGTGAAGCTCAGCTGTCAGGATCCCTCCGGTCAGGAGCTTACCATTCAGCAGGTGTACGCTAAGGTGAACCCGTCGGTGGTGGCGGTGGTGGCGGAGCAGTCCGACGGCTCTGCCGCCGTGGGTACCGGCGTCATCATGACCGAGAGCGGCTATATCATCACCAATGCCCACGTCATCTCCGGCGGCAAGAGCTGCTGGGTGGCGCTGGACACCGGCGTCACCTACGACGCCCGTCTGGTGGGCTATGATGAGGACGAGGATCTGGCGGTGCTGCGGGCCATTGCGGACAATCCCCTGCCGGCGGCGGAGTTCGGCAACTCCGACCTGCTGACGGTGGGTGACCCGGTGTACGCCATCGGCAACCCCTTGGGCGTAGAGCTGCGGGGGACCCTCACCAACGGCATCGTCTCCGCCATCAACCGTGAGGTGGAGATGCAGGGCCGCACCATGACCATGATCCAGACCAACGCCGCCCTGAATAACGGCAACTCCGGCGGCCCCCTCATCAACAGCTATGGGCAGGTCATCGGCATCAACACCATGAAAATGAGCAACTCCAGCCTCTCCGAGGAGGAGGCCACAGTGGAGGGTCTGGGCTTCGCCCTGCCCATCAGCTCCGTGTCCTTCGTGGTCAATGACCTCATCGCCCACGGGGAGTTTCTGGGTACCCCCACCATCGGTATCACCGTCCGCACCATCGAAAAGTCCGGTGGCGGCACGCAGGTGGAGGTCTACACCGTGGACGACGCCCTGGGCGCTGCGGAGGCCGGTGTGCAGCCCGGCGATATCATTCTGGAGGCGGACGGCCAGCCTGTCTCCGTCACCAGTGATCTGCTGACGGTGCGGCGCAGCCACTCCGTGGGCGATACCATCCGTCTGACCATCCAGCGGGACGGCCAGACCCTGACGGTGGACGTGGTCCTGTACGCCAGCAAATAACCCCTGCGCCGCATGGGGCCGCTCCGGCCCGGTGCGGCGCACTGCTTTCAAGGAGGAACTTATGAAGCAGCATCCTTTGCAGACGGCGGGCCGGGTGCGCCTGCCCTATACCCGGCGGCGCAGCGACGCCCGGTGCGTCACCTCGCTGTCCCGGCTGCCGGACGTACCGGAACTGAACTCCTATGATCCCGAATTTTTCGCCGGCCACGCCCTGCTGCTGGTGACGGATACCACCGCCTCCGGATCCCTGCCTCCCATTCTCCATACCGCCGATATAACCGACGGCCACGGCACGGTGCGGCTGCAGCGTCCCCTGCCGGCCCGGAACCAGTGCGTCACGCAGGACATGGCCACTTGGCTCCTGTGGGCGGAGGTCCCTGTCTCTTGGGCCGACCTCTCCTGGGCGGTAGCGAACCCCGCCCTCCCCCCGGAGCGCCTGTCCCTGTATTAAAAGGAGTCTTTGACATGGCTATTCTAATTGCTTATTACTCCCGTGCGGGAGAGAACTACTTCGGCGGCTCCTACCGCCGCATCCCCGTGGGCAACACCCGGCGGGTGGCGGAGCAGCTGGCATCCCTCACCGGCGGCGACCTGCTGGAGCTCCGTCAGGCCCACCCCTATTCCGACGACTACCGCACCTGCGTGGCACAGGCCAGAGCCGACTGGCAGCAAAGTGTCCGTCCGGAGCTGCTGGGTCTGCCGAAAGATCTGTCGGGCTATGACCGCATCTATCTGGGCTATCCCAACTACTGCGGCACCATGCCCATGGCGGTCTATACCTTCTTGGAGCACTACGACTTCACCGGCAAGCTCATCTGCCCCTTCTGCACCCACGAGGGCAGCGGCCTGTCCCAGACGGAGCGGGACATCCGCAAAGCCGCACCGGGGGCCACCGTCACCCGTGGCCTTGCCATCCACGGCAGCCACGTGGACGAGGCCGCACCGGCCCTGACCCGGTGGGTCAAGGAGATGCAGTAGCATGGACTGTCAGGAAATCCGGGGGGACCTACGGGCCGCCGCTGCCCGAAGAGCCCTCCACCGACGCAAAATAAGAGAGCGGAGACCGCCCGGTCTCCGCTCTCTTGCTTCAAACGTGTGTAAAAATATTTGTTTTCCCTATTGGCAAATATAATTATATGTGTTATTATATCATTGTCAGGAGAAAATACTTATAAAGAGCTACTCGTCAAGGGAGGTTATTCAACTGCTGAAGGCGGATGGCTGGTTCGATGTCAATGTAGTGGGCAGCCACCACCAGTTCAAGCACCCCACCAAAAAGGGCCGTGTTACTGTTAAGCACCCCGACAAGGACATCCCCGTAAAACCCTCGCCAGCATTGAACGACAGTCTGGGTTACTGTTCCGGTAACCCAGACCTCCTGACTTACTCGAATAGGAGGTCATTTTATGAAACAGGTCGAACGCTATTTCTATCCCGCTGTCTTTAGCTATGCTCCGGATCAGGAGATCGCCGTCACCTTCCCTGATTTGGATGTTGCCACCAGCGGCACCGACGATACGGATGCGCTGCTGTCCGCACGGGAACTGCTGGGCTGCGTCCTCTGCGGACTGGAGGAGGACGGCGAGGATATCCCCGCTCCCACCCCTCTGACCGATGTAAAGCTGGAGGACGGCGAACGGGCCGTCCTTGTGGATGTGTATATGCCCTCCGTCCGCTTGGCACGGGTCAACCGCAGCGTCAACCGCACCGTCACCCTCCCCGCTTGGCTTAATGCCGCTGCGCTGGAGCGGAATGTAAACTTTTCTCAGGTGCTGCAAGATGCCCTGCGTACCCAGCTGCATCTCTGATAAGACAAAAGAGGTAATCGCATGAAGCTTGTACATCCCGTTATCTTTACGGAGGACCCGGCAGGCGGCTATATGGCCTACGTGCCGGATCTGGAGATCAATACCCAAGGCGAAGATCTGGCGGAAGCCATTGCCATGGCCCGTGACGCCATGGGGCTGGTAGGGATCGACATGGAGGACGATGGAAAGCCCTTCCCCGCCCCCAGTCAGCACGTGGATTGTCCCGTCGGCGGCATTGTGTCACTGGTAGATGTGGACCTTGTCGCCTACCGCCGGGCCAATGAAAAGCGCACCGTGCGGCGGAATGTCACCTTGCCGTCTTGGCTGAACGCTGCCGCCAACGAGGCCGGGCTGAACGTCTCCGCCATCCTGCAAGCTGCACTGAAGCAGGAGTTGAATGTCTGAGCACAGCAAAAGAGAGCGGAGACCGCCCGGTCTCCGCTCTTTTGTTTGTCATCCGTTAAATATGCAGCTCCGCTTTCAATGCATTTTGCAGGATCATGGAAAAATTGACCCCTTGTCTTTCCGCCATAGTGTTCAGCCACGCCGGAATGGTCAGAGTCTTTTTCATCGCCCGGTTGTCAAAAAACTTCCGATATTCGATGGTGTCGCAGCGGATTAGCGTCACCAACTGGTTTTCGGCGCAGACGATACTCCTTACATCGGAGGGCTCCGGCGGAACGGCTCCGCCCTCCTCCATGTCGTACAGCATCAGGCAAAGCGCATCCGCCGCCATTTCAATTCCCTCCTCCAGCGTTTCCGCCGAGGTGGCGCAGTCCGGCAAATCCGGGAAGGTGATGGAATAGCCCCCCTCCGCCTCATGTGTAAAAACTGCCGGATACACATATTTGGCCATAATGTTCCTCCTAATCTTGTGGTTTTTGTTCTCGTTGCTCTTGCTTCTGTTATGTATCATAGCACGTATTCGCACGTATGCCAATAGCTTCTTGCGTATTTATACGTATTTTTTCAAAAAGAAAAGGGGCGGTCCCGCCGCCCCCTCTCTTGCCAGAATCCCAAGCGTTTGGGATTCTGCCGCCGCCCTCACACTATGTACAGCGCCGCCGTGTAAAGGACCCGTAGCTGCTCCTCCGTGGCCAATTCCAACAACCGGAGGATCTGTTCCATCCACATCTGTCTATTGTCCATAATAGTCCTCGCTCCATAACTCCTCGACGGTGGTGTGCAGCGCCTTGGCAATGCGGATAGCCGTTACCACGTTCGGCAGTCTCTCCCCCCTCTCTATCTCTCCGATGGTGGTTTTCCCGACGCCTACCAGCGCCGCCAGCTGGCGCTGTGAGAGCTCCAATCGCTCTCGCTCCCTTTTGGAGGAGAGCAACGGCGTCGTCCGCCATCGCTACACGCCCCACAGCTGCCGCCATACCTTTGCCACGCTGCTTAAGGACGTACCGGCTCCCGACAAGGACAAGCTGCGTCTCATCGGCCACACCTCCGCCGAAATGCTCCGGCACTATCAGGATGTGGACGTGGATAGTCTCCGCCGCATCACCGACGCTTTGTAGCCGTTTCGGGCATTGGTAGTAGATTGGTAGTAGCGCAAGTTTTAGGAAAATAATATCCTTCAAAAAGTTATAAAAACAGGGTATTTTCATCGAAAATACCCTGTTTTGGTCCGAGTGTCGAGATTCGAACTCGAGGCCTCTTGAACCCCATTCAAGCGCGATACCAAACTTCGCCACACCCGGATACCATATTCACTTGCTGCATCACGTCAGCTTGATTACTATACCACACTCCTTTTTATTTTGCAAGCCCTATTTCAGATTTTTTTGCATTTTTTACGGAAGCGGCAGCCGCTCCCCTACTGCGCCGCCTCCAACTCCTGCAGGATATCCCGGCACAGGGCCGCATCCGGTACTATGCCGGTAAAGTGTGCGAAGGACAGCGCCGCCTGCTGCACCAGCAGGGCAAGCCCTCCCACTGCCGTCAGGCCCCGGTGCTCCGCCGCTCGCATCAGAGCTGTGTCCGTGGGATGGTACACCAAATCGTATACCACCGCCTTCGCCGGCAGCGCCTGTACGAAATCCAAAGACTCGAACTCCGGCGAACCCTCCATGCCCAGCGGTGTGGCGTTCAGCAGCAGCCCATACTCTGCGGCGGCACGGGGCAGGTCCTCCCATGAGACAGTCACACCGCCGCACCGGGCAGCCAGCGCCGCTGCCTTTTCCGGTGTCCGGGCGCACACCGTCACCCGGCAGCCCGCCTGCGCCAGTGCCAGCGCCGCCGCCTTGGCGGCTCCCCCGGCCCCCAGCACCAGCGCCGCCTGCCCCGCCGGTGCAAAGCCCCGCAGCCGCAGGCTCTCCACCACCCCCGGCCCGTCGGTGTTGTACCCCACGGCCCGACCATTCCGGAAGCATACGGTGTTCACGGCGCCGCAGGAGGCCGTCCACGGCTCCACCGCATCCAGCAGCGGCAGGATGCGCTCCTTCAGGGGCATGGTGACGTTGCACCCGTCCCACGCTCCCCGGCAGCCCTGCACCACGAGATCCTCCAGTGTCTCCGCCGTCACCGTCACTGCTTCATAGCTTCCGGCAGCACCGCACCTCTCCATAAATCGCCGGTGGATGCGGGGCGACAGGCTGTGACCCACCGGATTCCCGATGACACACAGCCGCATCAAAGGCCCTCCGCCAGCAGTACCAGCGCCTCCAGATAGCCGTCAAAGCCGTGGCCCACGATCTGCCCCCGGCAGGCCGGGGCCGTCACCGATATCTGCCGGAAGGGCTCCCGCTGACGGATATTCGACAGGTGTACCTCCACCGCCGGAACATCTACCGCCCGCAGAGCATCGTAAATGGCATAGCTGTAATGGGTATAGGCTGCCGGGTTGATGACGATGCCGTCATAGACCCCCGCCGCCTGCTGAATGGCGTCGATGATAGCCCCCTCGTGATTGCTCTGGAAGCAGTCCGCCTCCCAGCCGTGGGCGGCGGCATAGTCCTGCACCCGGCGGCACAGGGTCTCATAGGTGCCGGTGCCGTAGACATCCGGCTCCCGGTTGCCCAGCAGATTCAGATTCGGCCCGTTGATGATGAGAAATTTCATACCTGTTCCCTCCATATGGCGGCAATGGCCTCTGCCGCCGCCTGCGCCGTATCCTCCCGGATGGCGTAGTCGGCACAGATGCGGTACAGCGCCTCCCGCTGCCGCCGCAGCGTCTCCAGCGAACCGCCCCCGGCCAGCAGCGGGCGGTTCGCTCTTTCTAATGTGCGCTCAATATCTGCCACCGGGCGATCCAGCCAGAACAGCACGCCGCTGCGCCGCAGCAGCGCCCGATTCTCCGGCCGCAGCACAGCCCCGCCGCCGGTGGCCAGCACGCAGTCCTCTCCGGCGCAGAGTGCCTGCAATGCCGCCGTCTCCCAGCGGCGGAAGCACTCCTCTCCGCCGGAAAACAGCTGCGCCACCGTCCTGCCCGCCAGCCGCTCCACCTGCGGGTCGCAGTCCCGGAAGGGCAGACCCAACTGCCGGGCCAGCAGCCCGCCTACGGTGGTTTTTCCGCTGCCGGGAAGACCGATGAGGATCAGCTTTTTCATGCCTGCTCCTCCCGGCTCAGCTCCATCAGCAGGCGGAACAGCCGCTCCACCTGCTGCCGCCGCTCCGGGGCCAGCTGCCCCCGTGTGTGCAGCACCTGCTCCTCCCGACCGGCATCCTGCACCGGCAGGTGATGCTCCCGTTTATAGGCGCCGATCCGGCGGGAAATGGACTGCCTTCGGACAAAAAGCGTCGTCAGCTCTGTGTCCAGAATGTCCAGCTGACCACGCAAATTGTCCAGTTCTCCGCCGCCGTCGGCGCCCTTCAGTCTCCACAGGGCCAAGGCCGCCGCACTCTCCACCACCACCGGCGCCCGCAGGGCGATGCAGGCATCGTGGCGGCCGCCGATGGTGATTTTTGTGTTGGTCATAGTTTCAAGGTCGATGGTCTCCTGCGGCTGGGCGATGGAGGGGGTGGGGCGGAAAGTCACGGTGAACTCCACCGGCATCCCGTTGGTGATGCCGCCGTTGATGCCGCCGCTGTGATTGGTGACAGACCAGACCCTCCGGCCGTCGGTGCGCCAAGGGTCGTTGGCCTGACTGCCCCGGAGGGCGGCAAGCTCCTCCCCGGCCCCGAAGGCCACCGCCTTCACGCCGGGGATGGCGAACACGTGGCGGGCGATCTCCGACTCCACCGTCTCCCGCCAGTCCGGGCCGCCCCAGCCGGCGGGCAGGCCCGTGACGATGCAGCGCACCTGACCGCCCACGGAGTCCCCCTCCTGTCGGGCCTCCTCCGCCCGCTGGCGCAGGGCATTTTCATCAATAACTTGTGCATTTACTTTAATATCTTGCAGCTTTAGCCAGCTTTTTGCCAGAGCACCCGCCGCCACCAGAGGGGCCGTCAGCCGTCCGGAAAAGGCCCCGCCTCCACGGGGATCGTTGCGCCCACCGCTCTGCACCCAAGCGGTATAGTCGGCGTGGCTGGGCCGGGGCGTGTGGCGCAGGGCATCGTAATCCGCCGAGCGAACGTCCCGGTTCCGCAGCAGCAGGCACACCGGCATTCCGGTGGTCACGCCCTGATAGACCCCGCTGAGCACCTCCACCTGATCCGGTTCATGCCGGGCGGTGGAGAGAGGATCTTGGGGCGCACGGCGCAGCAGCTGACGGCAGATGAACTCCTCATCCACCGGCAGACCCGGCGGCACATCCCGCAGCAGCACTCCCACGGCGGGGCCGTGGGACTCCCCGAATATGGTATAATCCATCATGTCAAGTGTTCCACCTTTCCACCCAGTTGGGCATAGTCCCGCCAGAAGGCCGGGTAGGATTTGGCGGTGCAGTCCGCTCCCCGCAGCACCACCGGCTCCCGGCAGAAGGGGGCGGCGCAGGCCGCCAGCATGGCCAGCCGATGATCTCCGGCGCTCTGCACCTCGCCGCCCTGAAGACACGCCACCCCACGGACGGCAAGACCGTCCGCCGTCTCCTGCGCCCGGCCGCCCAAGGCCGTCAGCAGGGCCGCCGTGGCCGCCAAGCGGTCGCTCTCCTTATGCCGCAGGCGGGCGGCATCTGTGAAGCGCATCTCCTTGTCAGTCCGCAGCGCCGCCAGCAGAGCCAGCGGCGGCAGCAGGTCCGGGTTCTCCCGGAGGGACACCTGTTGGGGAAGCTCCCGGCACAGGGTCAGCGCCCTGCGGTCCCCCTGCCGGGAGTCCTGCCGCAGACCCGTTACCGTGATGCCTTGACCCAGCGCCGCCAGCACCAGCCAATAGGCCGCCGCCGACCAGTCCCCCTCCTGCTCCATGGGCAGCGGAGCAAAGCACTGGCCGCCGGGAATGCGCCAGCCGCCCTGCGCCCGGTGCAGCACGACACCGTAGCGCTCCAGCACCCACGCCGTTAAGTCCACATAGGGCCGGGACACCGGCCCCGGCGCCTCCAGCCGGGAGTCCTCCCGGCACAGGGGCAGGGCCATGAGCATCCCGCTAATGAGCTGGGAGGTATCGCCCCCCGGCAGACGGTACACACCGCTGGTAAGGCGGCCCGTGACCCGCAGTCCGCCGGGACAGGGCGTCACGCCCCACAGGCCCGGCATCACCCGCTCCAGCAGCCGGGGCATACCGGTGAACGTCACCTCACGGCCCAGCGTCATAGCTAACGGCAGCAGGAAGCGCAGGGTACTGCCGCTGGCTCCGCAGGGAACCTCCTCCCCGCCGCCGTATAAGACCCGCAAGCCCGCCGCCGTGGCCCGGATATCCTCCGGGGCGTCGGGGGAAACCGGCGGGAACCGGCCAGCCGCCGCCTGACAGATCAGCTCCCGGTGCCAGCGGCTCTTGGAAGGCGGGGCCGCCACCGTCCCCGCCAGCGGGGCGGGATACAGCTTCACATCCATCGGGTTTCCTCCAGCAGCTCCTCCGGTGTCACCGACCACAGCACGCCGTGGCCGGGGCGCTCCAGCACCGCAATGGTCATCTCGCCGCCGCTGCGTTTTTTGTCCCGCAGCAGGTACTGCCGCCACGCCGTCTCCGGCAAGTCCAGCCGCCGGGGCAGGTCATAGCGCTCCAGCAGCGTCCCCAGCCGGGCCAGCATGGCTGTCTGGTCGCTGCCGTGGGCCGTCTGCCAGCGGAGCATCTCCATCATACCAGCCGCCACGCACTCGCCGTGAGTATAGCGGCCGCCGCCCAGTGCCTCCATGGCGTGGCCGAAGGTGTGGCCGAAGTTCAGCAGCCGACGGGGGCCTTCGTCCCGCTCATCCTGCGCCACCAGCGCCGCCTTGCAGGCAAGGCACCGGCGGATGATCCGGGGCCAGTCCGGCTCCTGCTGCTCCAGCCGGGTCAGCAGCTCCTCGTCAGCGATGCAGCCGTATTTGATAACCTCGGCCATGCCGCAGGCCAGCTGACGCCGGGGCAAGGTGGCGAGGCAGACGGTATCCGCCAGCACCATGCGGGGCTGGTAGAAACAGCCCAGCAGGTTTTTCCCCTCCGGCAGGTCCAGCCCCGTTTTGCCGCCTACGGCGCTGTCCACCTGCGCCAGCAGGGTGGTGGGGGCCTGCACCAGCGCCACGCCACGCAGCAGCGTGGCCGCCGCAAAGCCCGCCAGATCGCCGGTGACGCCGCCGCCCAGAGCCACGATGCCGTCGCTGCGGGTCAGGCCCAGCTGCACCAGCCGGCGGCACAGCCGGTCGTACTCCTCCAGCGACTTGGAGCCCTCCCCTGCCGGGAAGGTCACCAGCGGCCAGCCGGTGCGGCGGGCCAGCGGAGCGCCGTACAGGGCTGCCACCGTGTCGTCGCAGACGATGGCCCAGCGGCCCACACCCAGCGGGCGCAGCAGCTCCTCCGCCTGCTCCAGCAGACCTCCGCCGATGTAAATGGGGTAGCTGCGCCGTCCCAGCGCCACCTGTAAGGTCTCCACAGGCCCACCTCCTCTCGTTTTTTCCTATTGTAGCGGGTTTTGCCGGGGAAGTAAAGCCGCAGTGAAAAATCCAAGGGATTTTTCACCACGGGGCGGGAGAAGGTGCTGTGGAAGATGTGAAAAGAGCCGCCGCCTGCGGGCGGCAAACTCTGTGAGACCTGCGGGGGCGCAAAAAAGAGCCGCCTCCTGTGGGAGGCGGCTTTTTCGATGCCTGAAAATCCATGGGATTTTCAGGCAAAGGGCTTGCAGTCTGCTGCGTGCATAATTTGTGTGCCGATGGCCCACAAATTCCACACTGGCAGCCTGAGAGGTATTTTCGCTGACGTACACGCCGCCAGCGAAAATCATCATGCTTCTTTGCCTCCTGTGGGAGGCAAACTTTGTGAGTCCTGCGGGGGCGCAAAAAAGAGCCGCCTCCTGTGGGAGGCGGCTCTTTTATTGACAACCTATCAATTGACGAGGACTTCGCATTTCAGCGTCTGTCCATCCACTTCGGCAACGACCATCGTCTTGCCGGATTTCACAGCTGTCACTTCACCGTCGCTGTTGATGGTGGCGATGCTGCTGTCCTCGGTGCTCCACTGGACGGGGGAATCCGTGCCGTCCACCGTCATGGGAACAGCCGGGTCGCCCGCCCACATGGCAAACTGCTCCAGCGGCGTACCCTCACTCTGATAGATGGAGCGCAGCACCAGGTCCTTCTTGGGGGCCTCCTTCACGGTGACGGTGCAGGTGACGGGGTCGGCACCCTCGGCGGAGGCGGAGATGGTGGCCGTACCGGCGGCGACAGCGGTGACGGTGCCGTCCTCGCCCACGGCGGCGACGCCGGCATTACTGGAGGTCCATGTGATGCCCTCAGCGCCGGTGGCTGTCAGTTTCCCGGTGCCGCCGACGGTCAGCTCCAGCGCCGTCTGGTCCAGAGACAGCTTCACAGTGGGCGTTGCAGGCTGATTGGGGTCCACGTCCTCTGTGGGGTTCTTGGGGGGATCGGGCCGGTCGTCGCCGGACTTTCCGCTGCCGATGAGGGTATAGAGCAGCACCCCAGCCACCAGCACCAGCACCAGCACCAGCGTGGGGCCGAGGATGCTGGGACTCTTCTGGCGATGGACCCGGCGGCCGGGATTCACCGGCTTTTTGCCGCCGTTGGCAAAGGCTTCGTCCTCCTCGCAGAAGGGACAGGTCTTATAGCTATCGGAGAACATTTCTCCGCACTTAGGGCATTTCAACAGGCTCATGGGATCTCCTCCAATTAAAAACGCCGCAGGGGCGATAACACAGTAGTAAACTTATATTTGTTATAATACCCGTTTTGCCGCCCTCCGTCAACTGTAATTGCTGGAAGTTCAAGCTTTTTTTACAACTTTCGCCGGGGAGTGCTTGCTTTTCCGGCGCAGGTTTCCTATAATGGAAAGGATAAAACCAGCAGGGGGACGACGAGTATGAACACCATTTTCATCGGCATCGCCGGAGGCACCGGCTCCGGCAAGACCACCCTTACCGAGCATCTGGCCCAGCGGTTCGGACCGGACATCAGCGTGGTGCATCACGACAACTACTACAAGCGGCAGGACTGTCCCTTCGAGGAGCGGTGCAAGCAGAACTACGACCACCCCGACGCCTTCGACACGGAGCTGATGGTGGAGGATCTGAAGCGGCTGAAGGCCGGGGAGCCCATCCACTGCCCCGTCTACGACTACACCATCCACAACCGCACCGACAAGACCATCGAAATAAAGCCCACCAAGGTGGTCATCGTGGAGGGCATCCTCATCTTCCAGAACAAGGCGCTGCGGGATCTGCTGGACATCAAAATTTTCGTGGAGACCGACGCCGACGTGCGTATCCTGCGACGGGCGCTGCGGGATGTGGAGGAGCGGGGACGCTCCATGCAGTCGGTGGTGGAGCAGTATCTGGCCACGGTGAAGCCCATGCACGAGCAGTTTGTGGAGCCCACCCGAAAGTACGCCGACATTGTGGTGCTGGAGGGCGGACACAATCTGGTGGCGCTGGATCTCATCATGCAGCGCATCGCCAACCACATCGCGGAGAACTGACGTGAGGCATCCGGTTCTTCGCTATGGGGCGGCAGCCCTGTGCGTGCTGGGGGCGGTGTATTTTCTGCTGCCCCTGTCCATGGGGGTGCTTCACATCGGGATGCTGTACCCGGCGGCGGGGCTGCTGCTGGCTGCGGTGTGGCTGGTGTTCCCCGGTCTTTTCCGGCAGTGGCCCCGGTGGCTGCGGCGCACGGTGTGCGTGGTGCTGGTGGCGGGGGTGCTGGTGCTGGGGACTATCCTGACCCTGATGGGCATCCGGGCGGCCCATCATCCCGATGGTACACAGCCGGTCACTGTCATTGTACTGGGCTGTCAGGTGCGGTCCGACGGCACTCCCAGTCGGATGCTGCGGGACCGTATTCAGGCCGCCTATGACTATCTCGCCGTCCATGAGGAGGCGGTGTGCGTGGCCTCCGGCGGACAGAACGACCGGGAGCCCACCACCGAGGCCCGGTGTATCCGGGACACGCTGGTGGCTATGGGCATCGACCCCGACCGCATCTATCTGGAGGACAGCTCCACCTCCACGGAGGAGAATTTGGCCTTTTCCGCTGAGGTCATCCGGCGGGAGGGTCTGCCTACGGAGGTGGCCATCGCCTCCGACAATTTTCACCAGCTGCGGGCCGGTATATGGGCGGAGAAGGACGGGCTCACCCCCTACTCCTTAGGCTGCGCCAGCATCTGGATGCTTGCCCCAGGCTACTGGGCCAGGGAGGCCGCCGCTCTGCTGTATATGGGCGCGACAGGCACACTGTAATGGAATTATGCTTTACGGGAATTTCGTCGAAAAAGGGTATCCCGGCGGCAAAAGCCGTCGGGATACCCTTTTTGCGTGGCGAAAAGTCTTTTCGCCACGCAGAGGCATTTTTCAGAGCTTCAAGAAGTTCTGAAAAATGGGGATCATCATCGTGCAGGACACCCTTCCGGGTTTCCCGCACAC